>Ga0315912_10001121_pt1 | contig 35666 bp, 28 predicted proteins | sample VfabasoilMG_FD_204469 | JGI IMG/M metagenome (GOLD analysis project Ga0315912, IMG submission 204469) | Garden soil microbial communities collected in Santa Monica, California, United States - V. faba soil | ecosystem: Environmental > Terrestrial > Soil > Garden | place: USA: California... | reverse complement strand
CCTTCCGACGATGTCGCCTGGAACGTGACCGACGCCGACGGCGACGGTCGCATCGAGGTGCTCATGCTCGTCGACGCCCGACACCTGGCGTCGTCCACCTACGACGGGACCTCGCAGGCGTTCCTGCCATCGGTCGAGCTGCTGCACGACACCGGCGCGGCGCTGCCGCGCGGCGTGCGCGAGGTGCCGTTCGCGCAGGACGTGGACGACGACGGCCTGCCCGACATCGTGATTCCCGGGCCGGGCGTGTATCGCATCCACCGGCGGCGGCAGGACGGCAGCCTGCGCGAGCGCCTGGACGTGGCCTGCGAACCCGAGGTGCGGCACCGCATGGGCGACCCCCGGCGCACCGACGGCAGGTTCGAGCAGCAACTACTTGTCCCGTGGTTCGGCCTGCGGGACATCGACGGCGACGGCAGCGAGGACCTCGTGTCGAAGAGCGACCAGCGCGTGCTGTTCTACCTGTCGCGCCCCGAGCTGCCGGTCGAACCGAGCTGGCGCCTCGACCTGCGCCCCGAAGGCCAGCAGCCGGCGGGCTTCCGCATCGACCTCGACGACCTGTTCGGCAACCTCGACCAGCGCATGACCTGGTCGATCGCCGACGTGGACGGCCAGGCGCCGAACGACCTGCTCGTGCAGCAGGCCGGCACCTTCCGCCTGTACCTCGGCGGCTCGACTCGCGGCCCGCAGGGAGTGCCCGACCAGGTGCTCAAGTCGAGCGGCAACGTGCTGCACTTCATGCTGCGCGACGTGATCGGGGACTCCGCGCTCGACCTGCAGATCATCCGCGGCGAGACGATCTCGCTCGGGCGCGTGCTGCGCTGGCTCGTCATGCCCGGCTCGCTCGACTTCGACGTGTTCACCTACGAGAACGTCGGTGGGCGGCAGACCGGGCCGGACGGGCAGACGCTGTGGTTCACCCGCTCACCCACGCGCCGTTCCACGCTGAGGCTCGAGATCCCCGGCCTCATCTCCTTCATGGAGGACATGGAGGAGACCGGCGACGAGCTGCGCGAGCGCCGGGACACACCCAGCCGCCGCCTGTGCCTGGACGGTGATGCCGTCTTCGATGACGTGGTCGACGTCCGAGACGGGCAGCTGCTCGTGTTCAGGGGCGGGGCCACGGAGGTCGCCCCCACGCCGCTCGACCAGCTCGATTCCTTCGCGCTCGACGACCTGCTGGAGACGTTCATCCTGCGCGACCTGGACGCGCTGGCCGACGGCGGCGTGCGCAGCATCGAGCTGGAGGACCTGCGCGAGCTCGACCTGTCGCTCGGCTGGTCGCTGAGGCAGGCCACGCTGGCGGCCACCCCGGACATCGCGATGCCGTTGGAGGGCCCGACGCCATCGGCGATCGCCGTGACCGACCTGGACGGGGATGGGCGCTCGGACGTGCTCCTGTCGCTGCCGGTGGATGGCGAGGCGCGGCACGTGCAGCTGGCCGTGCAGCGCCCTCGACCCTGAGAGGGCCGGGGAGGCGGCGCGTCCTGCGCACGCCTCGCCGGCAGTGCCGGCGCCCGGCGCGGCGATCCTCTTCCTTGCGTGGCACCCATGCACCCGGCGCGGCGCTCAGCCGACTCGCGCGAGCGTCTTGCAGACCGACGGAGCGCCGAGACACGGTGAACCGGGCTGGTAGCCCATGGAAGCACTGCGGGCCTCGACGACGACCTGCGTGAAGCTCACCGTGCAGGCCTCGGCCCGATGCATGCAGACGCTGTAGGCGTCGCCTGCGGGAGCGCCCGCCTGATGCGAGGCGTGGAACAGCGCCTGGGCCTGCCGCACCTTGGCCTCATCGGCCTGCGCGAGCGCCGCGAGGCTGCGGAAGGAACGCTCTCGGCGGGCGGCCACACCCTCGGGATCGAAGCTGCTGCTCACGAGCGCAAAGGGGCCGGTGTGCTGCGCCACGAGGCGGACCTCCGTGCCGTCCCACTCGAGATGCGCGCAGCGCGCGCCCTGCCGGTCGTCTCCCGGCTCCACCACCAGCAGCTTGAATGCCTTCTCCAGCAGCCGGCCGCGTGCGCGCCTCTGCCGGAGGGCCGAGAGCACCGAATCGAGCGTGGCCCGTTGCATCAGTTCGGAGACGAGCAGGCCCCGGCTCGGCGCCTCGAGGGGCGCTGGCAGGCCGGGCCGATCGCCGTTGAGCAGGCAGAGCGCCCGGCCTCGGTCGTCGAGCGCGACCCAGGTGCCCCCGGCCTCGCCGTCGATCGGTGAGAGCACCGAGGCGGCGTCCTGCGACGGCGTGCCGTGCGTGGCGAACTGCCGGAGCTCGGGCGGTCGCGCCGGAGCGCGTCGGGGACTCTCATCCCGATTGGTCGCGAGCAGGTAGCCGCCGTCCGGCCGCGGCAGGAAGCTCACCGTGCACATGGTGCGATCAGCCGCGCAGCACGGGAGCCGACTCGGTCGGGTGGCCCGCCTCGCGGAAGCCGACCGTGCCGCCGACCACGTTGTGCAAGTGCTGGAACCCGTGGCGCGCCAGCAGGCTCACGGCGGCGCTGGAGCGGTAGCCGGTGGCGCAGATGACCGCCATCTCGCGGCTGGCATCGAGCTCGCCGCGTCGCGCCTCGAGCTGGTCCACCGGGATGTTGAGCGCCCCCGGCACGTGCGCCTCCTCGTGTTCGCCCGGGCGACGGACGTCGAGCACGAAGAGGCCCGGCAGGCGGGCCTGCAGGCCGTCCACATCGAGTTCACGGACCTGCGCCAGCGGGCGGCCGGCCGCCTTCCAGGCGGCGATACCACCGCCCAGCACGCCGACGACCGTCTCGTAGCCGACGCGGGCCATGCGCAGGGTGGCCTCCCGCGTCTCGGCCTCCGAGGCCGTGACGAGCACGATGGGCACCCCCACCGGCATGAGGCTGCCGATCCACTGGGCGAAGTTGCCCTTGAGGCCGATGTTCACGGAGCCCGGCACGTGCCCCTGCGCGAAGACCGCGGCGGGTCGCACGTCGAGCAGCAGGGCTCCCGCGGCGACCTGCGCTTCCACACGTGCCACGTCCCATGCCGGCGGGGTGCCGAGTTCGTCGAGGCCTCGCGCGCCCAACCGATTGAGTTCGGCGCTGTGCGGGAAGTAGGCCGGCGGCGGCGTGAGACCGGTGGTCATGAGCGTCACGAACTGCTGCCGGCTCATCGGTTGCAGTGCGTGGTTGAGCTGCTTCTGGCGACCCAGGTCGCAGGACAGCTCCTTCGAGATGTTCTTGCCGCAGGCCGAACCCGCGCCGTGCGCCGGGAACACCTCGACCGTGTCGGGCAGCGGCATGATCTTCTGGCGCAGGCTGTCGTACATGAGACCGGCCATGTCGGCGGCTGTGTAGCCTTTGCTGCCGACCAGGTCCGGCCGGCCGACGTCGCCGATGAAGAGCGTGTCGCCGGTGAGCAGCTTGCTCGGCACGGACGCGTCCTTGCCCTCGAAGACCGCGATGCAGAGGCTCTCGGGCGTGTGCCCCGGAGTCTCGAGGAAGCGCAGTCGCACGGCGCCCAGGACGAGTTCGTCCCCATCCGCCACCGGCACGTGCGGGAAGCGCGCCCCGGCGGCTCGACCGATGTGGATCTTCGCCCCCGTACGGCGGGCGAGTTCGAGATGTCCCGACACGAAATCGGCGTGCAGGTGGGTCTCGATGACGTGACGGATGCTCAGCCCGCGAGCTGCCGCCTCGGCCAGGTAGCCCTCGACGTCCCGCTGGGGGTCCACGATGGCGCACACGCCGTCGTCGCCCACGAGATAGGAGGCGTGGGCGAGGCAGGGCAGGTAGAACTGCTTCCAGTGCATGCGACGGGTCCGGGTCGGGAAGGGTCCTGGCCGGCCCCAGGGCGGCCGGCCCGGCAGCCCAGACTAGCGCGCAGCGCCCGCGCCCGCACGACGACACGGCCGGCGTCCGCACGACGGATCGAGCGGACCGCGGTCGGGATCGCCGACCGCTCCTCCGAGCTGATCGCGGACCGGACCAGCCGAGTCCCGGGCCCCGCCGCCGCCCAACGCGCGCGGGTCAGCCCGGGCTGCCTCCGCGCGAGGAGTACACCGGTACGCGATCGCGGGGCAGCTCGGCCAGCAGCGGCGCCGCCGCGTCCTTGGCGGAGAGCACCACGTCGCGCAGTGGCCACTCGATGCCGATCGCCGGGTCATCCCAGCGCACGCCGATCTCCCCGCCGCCCGGGTCGTAGAGGTCGGTGCACTTGTACTCGACCTCGGCGGTGGCGCTGAGCACGACGAATCCGTGCAGGAAGCCCGGCGGGACATAGATCTGCCGGAAGTCGTCGCTGCTGAGCGTTCCCCCGACCCACTGGCCGTGCGTGGGTGAGCCACGCCGCATGTCGACGGCCACGTCGAAGATCTGGCCCTGCAGGCAGCGCACCAGCTTGCCTTGCGGGCGGCGCCACTGGGCGTGCAGACCTCGCAGGGTGCCGCGCACCGAACGGCTGTGGTTGTCCTGGACGAACGGCAGCGTGATGCCGGCCTCCGCATACTTGCCGGCGTGGTACGTCTCCAGGAAGAACCCCCGATCGTCGCGATGCACGACCGGCTCGATGAAGACGACTCCGTCCAGCTTCGTGGTGACGACTTTCACGGATACATCCGGGTGTGTTGGGCGAGGGCCTCTGGTCCCGTTCCACGGAATCCGCGAAAGGTTGTAGCCGACGCCCCGAGGCACTCCAAGCCGCGGCAGCGCTAGAATCCCGCCCGCCATGACGCACGTCACGCGCTCGCGCTTCGCCGTCCGCTCATACGAGGTCGACTCGTATGCGCACCTGAACAACGGGGTCTACGTGAGCTGGTTCGAGCACGCCCGGCTCGAGTGGCTGCTGTCCCTCGGATACAGCTACGACGGGTTCGCCGAGCGGCAGCAGTGGTTCGTGGTGGCGCGCATCGAGGTCGACTTCCGTGCCCCCCTGCTCTCGGGCGAGCAGGTGGTGGTGTCCACACGCGTGACGGACCTCGGCCGCTCGAGCGTGCGTTTCGCACAGTCCATGCAGCGCTGCGAGCGCCAGGATGCCGAGCCTGGGCAAATGGTGTGCGAGGCGCGCACCGTGATGGTGTTCTCCGGTGTCGGGGGCGGCTCGATCCCCATTCCCCCGGACGTGCGTACCCGGTTCGAGGGCGCACCCGGCTGAAACGACACCGCCGTGGACCCGCGGACGGGCCCACGGCGGTCGATTGGTTGCCGGCCCCGCAGGGGCGCCCATGAGGGCACCGACGGGACCGTCGCGGTCCTAGCGCAGCTTGGGGGCTCCGCGCTCGGTGACGCTGAACAACAGCGGCGGCGGCGCGGGCGCCTCGGCCGACGGCGCCGGCGCGACGTTGACCAGACCCTGCTCACTGCCGAGCTGCATCTTGGCGATCTCCTCGTAGTCCAGGTTGCCGTCATGGCCGGACAGCACGTCGAGTTCCGCCTGCTGGCGAGCTCGCACCTCGGCCAGGCGAGCCACCATCTGGTCCAGGGTGCCCACCTCGTAGCGGCTGCATTCCTCGATCGTCTGCTTGCGCTTGGCGAGCATGTCGATGAGCTTCTCGTTGCGGGCGATCGCGTCCACCTGGCGGTCGAGCTGCCAGAGCTGACCCTGGAACTGCGAGCGCTCCTGTTCGAGCTGCCCGAGCAGCTTCTCGAGCCGCTCCTCCTGCTGCTGCAGGTAGATCAGGTCGTGCGCCGCATCGGCGGCGCGGTTGGCGTAGGCGACCCTGGTCTGCGCGATCTGGTGCGCCCGGCTGCGCGCCTGTTCCAGCGTGTACGTGCGGCTGTCGAACTGGACGCTCGCCACGGTGCGCGCACCGCTGAACGACGCCGTCTCGGCCTGCACGGCCTCAGCCTCCTCGAGCGCCGGACCGAGCGTCGCCAGGTCGCGATCTGCCAACGCGATGACACGCTCCGAGACGGCGCGGTCGCGGTCCAGCTGGCGCATCTGTTCCTGCAGCTCGGCGAGGTCGCCGCGCACCTGCGAGATGCGCTGAGGGTAGTCGCGCTCGAGTTCCCTCAGCTGGCTGCGCAGCGCCACGGGGTCCTCGATGCGCTCGTCGATGGTGCTCATGATCTTCTGTCGCGTCTGGCTCACGAGGGCTGCAGCACGCTCCGGGCCGGCGATCAGCACGGCAGCACCGGCACTGGCGGCCGTGATGACGCCCAAGCGGATCAGGTTCTTGATGATTCCGGCCATGGTTGTCGTTCCTTGTCTGGGTTGGTCTTGCTGTGCGCCCACCCGGGCGAACGGGTGCGTCCTTGGGAACGCCCGGTGCGCGCTTTCAACGGCGGGCGCGGGCGACTGCAGCCGAGCGGGCCGGCGGGCGCGAGTCAGGGCCAGGGGGCGGGCGCGACCGTCGTCCGTCCGACACCTGCGGCGCCTCGCCTGCTGATAGAATCGCGACGTGCTCAGCAACCTCACGACTGGCTTCATCGGCCGCCTGCGGGCGCGCGATCCCGCCGCCTGGTTCGAACTCTGGGAAACCTTCGGGCCCATCCTGCGCGCCCAGTTGCACAAGTGGGGCCGCGGCCGCATCGGCTTCGAGACCGTGGAGGACGTGTCCCAGGAGACGCTGGCGGCGCTCGCCGACTCGATCGACCGACACGACCCCAACAAGGGCGCGCGCTTCTCCACCTGGCTCCTGGCCATCGCCAAGCACACCTTGGGCGGCGAGATCGACCGGCGCATGGCGAAGAAACGCGGTTCAGGGCGGAAGCCCGTCGAGCTGGACGAGGCCTGGGCCGGGGCGCACGACGGCCCGAGCCCGGGCAGTCGCTACGAGCAGGCGGTCTTCGACGCCAAGGTCGAGGCGGCCATCCGCCAGGCCGAGCGCGAGATCGACTTCATGGACTTCTCGGTCTACCGCATGCGCGTCTTCGACGGCCAGACGGGCAAGGCCGTGGCCGAGGCGCTGGGCGTCAGCGAGCCGACCATCAGCCGGCGACTCTCACGCGTGCGGGACGTGCTCCGGCAGCGCCTGTCCGAGGTCATGCTCAAGTACAGCTTCACGCAGGAGGAGGTCGCCGAAGCGGCCAGAAACGGTGTGGATCCCAATCCCACCAAGGCCGCCGACGCGCTCTTCGATGACGCCATGGCCGAGATCTATCACCGCCAGATGGCCCTCAGGCGGGAGGACGAGATCAGCCGGGTCGAGTAGGAGCCGTCGAGGAACCGCGAGGCGGGTCCTGCACTGCAACGAGAGCCCGGGGGTGGTTGGGCATGAGCGCTTTCTCCTCCTACTTCTACGTGCTGTTGTTGATGGTCACCTGCGTGGTCGGCCTCTGGCTGGTCATCCGCCTGCTCGCCAGCATCGGCTGGTGCGTCGGCCAGCTCGTCCGGATCGTCGTCGGCGGCGTGACGAGACTGGCGAACTTCGTCTCCGGCATGGTCTCGGACACGCTGCGCATCGTCGGAGGCGTGCTCACGGCCGCCTTCTTCGTGCCTTTCGTCGTGGGCAACATCGCCACGGGCCGCTGGTCCCGGGCCAACTACTACGGGCATGTCTTGGAGCGCGAGGCCGTCGCGGTCGGCGCCGCGGCCTATCGGGTGGGCATCGGGCACGTAGGACGGCTGTTCGGGCTCACGAGCCTGACGGACGGCATCGAGCGGCGCATCCCGGAGGCCATGGCGCGCGCGCCCGGCCGTGACACGCCGCGGGCCGGCAAGCATGCCTTCGAGGGCTACACCGTGGTCGGCTCGCTGCCCAGCGGCGGTTCGGGCGCACGCCTGTTCCTGGCCGAGCCGCTTCCCGACAAGCGCAGCCAGTGGGCGCGCGCCGGCTCAGTGGTGCCCGACCGCGTCGTCATCAAGTCGTTCTCGCTGGGCGACGGTTCGACCATGCCGCAGATCGTGCGCGAGAGCCGCGCGCTCGAGGCCGCCCGACGGCTCGGGCTGGTCCTGGAGCACGAGCTGGGCGCGCAGCGCTTCCACTACGTGATGCCCTTCGTACCGGGCGACGACCTGAGCGTGGTCACCCAGCGCCTGCATGACGACGCCGGCCGCAAGGGCCTCGGCGAGCGACAGCTCGAGCTGGCCATGAGCTACACCGCCGACCTGCTGCAGGTGGTGCAACGCTTCCATCAGCACGGGCTGTGGCACAAGGACATCAAGCCCAGCAACATCATCGTGTCGGAGGGACGCGTCCACCTCGTCGATCTGGGGCTCACGACGCCGCTGCGCTCGGCCATGACGCTCACGACGCACGGCACCGAGTACTTCCGCGATCCCGAGCTCGTGCGCCTGGCCCTGCGTGGCGTGAAGGTGCACGAGGTGGACGGCGTCAAGTTCGACATCTACGGTGTCGGTGCCGTGCTGTACTCCGTGCTGGAGAACAACTTCCCCGCCCACGGCAGCCTGTCGCAGATCCACCTGCGTTGCCCCGAGGCGCTGCGCTGGATCGTGCGCCGCGCGATGGCGGACATGGGCAAGCGCTATGCCTCGGCCGCCGAGATGCTGGCCGACGTCCGCACCGTCGCGTCCGCCAGCGACCCCTTCGCCGTCACGCCGGCCACGCTTCCGTCGGTGCGCGGCGACAGCCAACTCGTGGCGAGCATCGAGGCCGAGGGCCTCGCGGCGGCCGACAGGCCCCTGGCAGCCGCCCTGGCCCCCGCCGCCCCGGATGCGGCCATCGCTGCGGACACCATGCGACAGCCGCGCCGCAGGCACTCGGGCGAGCGCTGGGGTGGCGTTCACTGGGTCGCAGCGGCGGCCGCCGGCTTGTTCGTGGTGGTCGCCCTGGGAGGCATGAGCCTGTTCTTCGTGGCACGCGTCCGCTCGCCGCTGCACGATGAGGCGAGCGTGCCAGCACCCCAGCTCCTGCTCGGGACACCCGGGCCAGGTGGGGCGTCCGCGCACGACGGCAACGCGTACACATCCCATCTCATCTTGGCTCAGCAACCAAGACTGGCCGAATTCGCAGATCCGCTGTCGAAGCGGGAGGACGCCAGCCTGCGCTGGGAGAGGCTGGCGCCCACGCTGGCAACGCACCGCAGCGAGCCCGCACGCATGCTGGTGCTGGACGACGTGGGCCCGCGCCTCGATGCAGCCACGCGGAGCCGGCTGGACCTCTTCTACTCGGCCCTCGAGACGGCCGGCTTCGAACTCATCGGCATCGGCCGCTCGCAGACGCTGAGCGCAGACGAGGAGACCATCCTGCTGGGCGACGTCCGCCACCTCATCGGACAGGCGGTGAGCTGGGACGAGGAACTCCAGCAGCAGCTCCGCAGCCTGCTGACGGGCCAGGGAGGCCGCGTCTCGACGGTGCTGGCGCTCGACCAGGGAGATGTCGCCGGCACGGTGCGCCCGCAGTTCGCCTGCGTGTCCCAGACCGATGCCGACGATCTGATGCTGCTGCTCGGGGGCGTGTCCGCGGAGCGCCAGGCCCGCAAGGACGACGCCCCGCGCAGCGACGGCGACGGCTTCGTCTATTCGGTGTACTGACCCGGGGTCGTCGTCCTGGCCTCGGTCGTCGTGCCGACCTGGGCCGCCGCGATGACCAAGGCCGCCGTACCGACCTGGGCCGCCACAATGACCCGGGCCACCGCTCCGGGACGTCGATCGGTGCACGGAGACTCGTCGTGCGCCGACCGACCGTCCTTGGGAAGCGGCTCAGTGGGCGCGCAGGGCCTGCACCGGCTGCAGCCGCGCTGCACGCCAGGCCGGCAGGACGCCGCCGACGAGCCCGAGCACGAAGGCCAGACCGAACGACTCGAGCAGCAACCTCGGGCCGACGGTGAACGCGAAGGACACGTCCGTGAACGTGTTGAAGTTGGTCATGCCCGTGCCCAGCCCGTCGAACGGAAGCGTGAGCAGCACGCCAGCCAGGCCCCCGAGCAACCCGATGAGCGCGGACTCGAACAGGAACGTGAAGAAGATCGCCAGGCGGCTGTAGCCGAGGGCGAGCAGCACTCCGATCTCGTGGGTGCGCGCCGCGACGGACGCCAGCATGGTGTTCACGGCGCCCAGCACGGCGGAAGTACCCATGATCACCGTGAGGAAGCTCGCCAGGAACTGGAGGACGCCGCCGAGCACGTTGGTCTGCCCCTGCATGTACTCGCGCTCCGACTGCACCTCGACCGTGGCGCGCCGATCAGCCGCCAACGAGGCCTGCACGGCAGCCAGGTCGGTGCCCGGCCTGAGACGGGCGACGATGCGCTGGTAGCCAGGCCGGTCGAGCGCGTCGATCATGCGGTCCACGTCGCCCCAGACCTCGCTCCCGAGCACGCCATCCTGCTCGTAGATGCCCACGACGCGGAACGGCGTGAGGTTGAGCACGAGCGTGTCGCCGATGCGTGCGTTCTTCATGCGCCCGCTGAGCGGCACGCCGATCACGACCTCGTCGCTGCCGAAGGCGAACCAGCGGCCGTCGACCAGCCGCACCGAGTCGCCGAGCAGTTCCAGCGACATCGGCTGGATGCCACGCAGGGGGACGTTGGTGAGCCCGCCGCCCGCGACCTGCTCCATGTACACCGCCAGGAAGCTCTCGGCCGCGGCGAGCAGCCTGCCGTCCGGCGCCCGGGCGATCTCCGGGCGCTCCTTCATCACGACGTCCACGATGTCGCGCGTGATCCAGCTCTCGCCCTCGGACGAGGCGCCGGGACGCAGGTAGATGGCGATGTCCTCGTCGCCGCGGGGGTGGTAGACCGACAGCAGGCCGTCGCGCAGCGCGATGACCCCGGCGAAGACCGCCACCGTGCAGGCGATGCCGAGCATGGTGAGCACGGCCGAGGCGCGCCGGACGAGCACGTTGCGGAACGTGTAGCGCAGCGGCAGCATCAGCCTTCGCTCCGCAGCGCGAGCGCCGGATGCAGCCGCCCCAGGCCGATCGCCGGCCCGATGCCCGCGATGAGCCCGAGCAGCAGCGTGACCCCTGCCGCGATGCCCAGCGTGCTCCAGGCCACGGCGAAGCCCGGGAGCGCCGCACCCATCGCGTCGCGCATCGGCCCCTCGATGCCCTTGGCCAGGGCGATGCCGGCGCCACCACCGGTCAGGCACAGGACGAACGACTCGACGAGCAGCAGGCGCATCACGGCCGCGTCGGTGAAGCCGAGCGCCTTCAGGATGCCGGTCTCGCCGCGCCGCTGGCGCGCCGCCATGAGCATCGTGTTGACCACCGAGAACATGACGGCGAAGACGATCGCCCCTCCCAGGCTGGCCATGAAGGCCGGCACGTTGCCCAGCATCGCCACGAAGATCGCCTGGAAGGCCGCTTCAGTGGTGGTCTTGGTGCGCTGTGGGCCGTTCTCGAACAACCGGTCGATCGCGGCCGCCACGGTGGACGGGTCGGCCTCCGGGAGGATGTTCACCATGTACGCACCGGCGCCGAAGTCTGCCGGCGCCCCCTCGGCGATCATGGTCTCCTGCAGGTAGTCGAAGCGGAACCACATCGTGCGGTCGTCCACGTTCGACTTGAGCGGCTCGTAGATGCCTACCACGTTGAAGTCCCACGCACTCCTGTCCGTCTTGGTGAAGATCTTCGCCGTGAGCGGCACGGTGTCGCCGATGTTCCAGCCGTACTCCTGCGCGAGGCGGGTCCCTATGACGGCGGCTCGCCGGTCGGCGGCCATGGCTGCGATCGCGGCTTCGCTGGCACCAGGGCCGGTGAGTCCGCCGGGTCCGGCGATGATGCGCAGGTCCTTCGCGTACATCGAGAAGAAATGCCCGTGGTCCACGCCGAACTGCGCGAACGGTTGCTCGTCCTCCCTGAAGTAGCCGCCGAACCACTGGAAGACGGTCACCTCGTCCACGCCCGAGACCTGCACGATCTTGGTCACGTAGCTGATGGGCAGGTTGACGAAGAGCGAGACCGCCGACTGGACGACCAGCCGCGTGGTGGCCGCCGACGTGATGGCCGCCTCGAGGGTCGTGACGATCGAGATGACGAAACACAGCAGGAACATGGCGAGGGCGAGCGCGGCCATCGTGAGTCCGCTGCGCAGCCAGTGATGCTGCAGGTGCCGCCGCACCAGCACGAAGGTGGATCTCATCCCGGGCCCCGCACGGAAGCCGTGCTCCCGCGGCCGGCCTCGCGGAGCACGCCCTTGTCGAGCCGCAGGGTGCGCTTGGCGCGCTCCCCCACCATCGGGTCGTGCGTGACGACGACGAAGGTCTTGCCCAGCTCGGTGTTGAGACGCCCGAGCAGGTCCATGATGGCCGTGGCGCTCTCGCGGTCGAGGTCTCCGGTGGGCTCGTCCGCCAACACGATGTCCGGGTCGGTGGCGATGGCCCGCGCGATCGCCACCCGCTGCTCCTGTCCGCCCGAGAGTTGCCGCGGCCGGTGGTGCATGCGATCCGCCAGCCCGACGACGTCCAGGGCGAAGGCGGCCTGTTCGCGCCGCTTCTTCGCGTCGAGCGGCGTGAGCAGCAGGGGCAGCATCACGTTCTCCAGGGCCGTGAGCACCGGCACGAGGTTGAAGGACTGGAACACGAAGCCCACGTGGCGACTGCGCCAGCGAGCCAGCTCGGATGACGAAAGCGCCTGGAGGTCCGAGCCGGCCACCTCGACGCGGCCGGCATCGGGGCGATCGAGCCCGCCCACGATGTTGAGGATGGTGCTCTTGCCGGATCCGCTCGGGCCCATGAGCGCCACGAAGTCCTTGGCCTCGACGTGGAACTGCAGCGCATCGAGCACTGTGAGCGTCTCCGCTCCGCGCGAGTAGCGCTTGGTCACGCCGACGAGATCGATGAGCGCACTCAAGCCGTCCTCCAGTCAGTGCATCGGGTCCCGAGACGACCGTCGCCCGTGAGGCCGATCACGCTACCGCAGCGGCCGGACCGCCACGATCCCCGCCTGCGGACTGCAGGCCCGGACGGCGCGGCAGCCCTGCTCCTCATGGGGAGGTCTCCACGCGGACGAGCGCCCCGTCCTGCAGCTCGGGCGAGGGGTCGAGGACGACCCGCTCGTGACCCTCCAGGCCCTCGACGACACGCACTTCGCCGGCCAGCGCATCGCCTTCGGTGCGCACCGCGCGGCGGGTGACGCGCTCGCCCTGCAGGAGGTACACGCAGGCGGCCGAGGGTTCGCCCACGACCGCAGCCGCGGGGGCGTAGATGCCGACGGCCTCCTCCGTCGCGGGGGCTGCCGCATCGAGGAACACGGCCCGCACCCCTAGCTCGGGCAGGATGCGGTCATCGCGTTCGAGGAACTCGACGCGCACCTCCACCGTCGCCTTGGTGCGGTCGGCCATGGGCCAGATCTGCCGCACACGACCCGGATAGGCGTCGGTCGGGAAGGCATCGAGGTAGATCGCGACGGGCGCTCCCTCGCGCGCAGCTCCGAGTGCGCTCTGCGAGAGTTCGACCTGCACTTCGAGCGTGTCGAAGTCCACGAGCGTGGCCACGGCGCCACGCGCGTTCGGGCCGATCGCGCCGAGGGCCGAGACGACCTCGCCGACCTCCGCGTCCTTGGCGGTGATGACCCCACCGAAGGGCGCGTAGACCGACGACTTGTCGATGCGAACCTCGATCTCGCTCACCCAGGCTTGCAGGGCTGCGAGCCGTGCGCGAGCCTCGTCCCGCGCCGTGGCCGACGCATCGCGGTCGGCCGCCGAGGTGTCGCCCGTGGCGAAGAGCGCCTCGTGCCGCTGGGCGTCGGTCTCGGCGAGGCGCAGTGCCGCGCGCGCCTGCTCGATGTTCGCCCTCACCTGTTCCCGCGTGGCTTCGAGTTCGCGCGTGTCGAGCCGAGCCACCAGGTCCCCCGCTGCCACGCGGTCGCCCTCCTCGACCCGCAGCTCGACGATGCGCCCCTGGATGTCGGTGGACAGCGCCGCGCGGCGTCGGGCCACGACGTATCCGTTGGCGGAGGTGCCCTCGGCGGCCCGCACGCCGCCGCTGCGGCGTACGGTTCCCACCCTCACGGCCGGTCGTCGCTCCAGGCCGGGCAGCAGGCCCTCGCGCCAGGCGGCATGGGCTCCGGCGAGCAACAGCACGACGAGGCAGGCCCACCACCCTCCGCACCCCCCGCGTCGAGTCGGCCGATCACGGTCGATGGAGAGACGCGAGAGGTCGGGACGGCCGAGGGACATGGGGGGCCGGATTGTACGGGAGCAGCCCCAGTGGAATGCATGCAACCGGCCATCTCGTGTCGGGCCCTGCGGGACGCGCACTCACGGTGTCCCGTTGCAGCAGCAGCCCGTCGCTGCACGCACGCGGTCGCCGCGAGCCCACGCGCCTGCCATTCCTCGCGGGTAGGTCGCCGCTGGCTCGACTCAGGCGAGGGCCGTCGGCGGTGCCGGCCGCATCCAGCTGCGGCAGACGCGCGCGAGCGACTCGCGCTTCGCCGGCAACTGCAGGGTGTCGTCCATGCCGGAGGACAGGGCGTGCTGCCGGGCGCGCGAGTCCCCCTCGTGCGTCAGCCCGACGAGCACGATGCGAGAGGTCGCACCGCTCCGGTAGCGGATCTCCTCGGCGGCGACGTAGCCGTCCATGCCGTCGAGGGCGCAATCGAGCAGCACCAGGTCGTACGACTGGCGCGCACACGCCCGGACCGCCTCCAGCCCGCCCTGCACCCGATCGACATCGAAGCCCAGGTCCTCGAGCATCGTCTGCAGGGGTGCGGCGTAGCGGGGATCGGCCTCGGCGAGCAGCACCCTCGGCTCGCTCCGTGGCGACTCGGCGATCGCCCGGGGCGGGGTCGGCATGCGCGGCCCGCGGTCGCCCGACCCGCTCAGGTCGATGACCGCCTCGAGCAGCTTGTCGCGACGCAAGGGCTTGACCAGGCTGCGGACCGGGCGGTCGCCCTCGGGGAGCAACCGGCTCGGAGGATCGCCGAGATGCGACAGCAGCAGCACGGGCGTCTGCGAGTGTGCCGGATCGCAACCGAGCGCGCGCAACACGTCACCGGCCGAACCGCGCGGCAGATGCCGGTCGACGGCGATCAGCTGCATCGGACGACCCTGCTCGAAGCTGTTGTCGAGGATGAGCGTGGCCGTCCCGGCATCGGCCGCCTCGTCCACTTCCAGCTGCCAGGCCTCCAGTTGCCGGCGCAGGGCGCGGCGCAACGCAGCGTTGTCATCCACGATGAGCGCCCGCAGGCCGCGCAGCGCGGGCGGCGCCAACGAAGGGCCGGTCGGCCGTCCGTGGCGCGCGAGGCGCACGGTGAACGTGAAGGTCGAGCCGCGTCCGGGCGCGCTGTCCACCTCGAGGCGCCCCCCCATGAGTTCCGCCAGCTGGCGACTGATGGCCAATCCGAGGCCCGTGCCGCCGTAGCGCCGCGTGGTCGAGGCATCCACCTGCGAGAACTTGTCGAAGAGCCGGTCGTGATCGGCCGGGTCGATGCCGATGCCCGTGTCGCGCACCGCGAACCGGACGAGCACCGACTCCTCGTCCTGCGACACGAGGGCCGCGCTCACGACGACCTCACCCCGCTCGGTGAACTTGACGGCATTGCCCACCAGGTTCATGAGCACCTGCCGCAGACGTCCCGGGTCGCCGGCCACGCCGGAGGGCAGGCTCTCGTCCACGTCCGCCAGGATCTCGAGGGACTTCGCCTGCGCCTTCTCGGCCAGCATGCCGACGACGTCCTCCACCACCGCCCGCAGATCGACGTCGATCTCCTCGAGCACCAGGCTGCGCGCCTCCATGCGCGAGAAGTCGAGGATGTCGTCGATGATGGTCACGAGCGACTGTCCGGCGCCACGCATCGTGCCCACGTAGTCGCGCTGCTCCGCGTCCAGTTCGGTCGTCATGAGCAGGTCGGCCATGCCGAGCACGCCGTTGAGCGGCGTGCGGATCTCGTGACTCATGTTCGCCAGGAATTCCGACTTGGCGTGCGTCGCGCGCTGCGCCTCGACGAGCGCCTTGTCGAGTTCGAGGTTGCGCGCGGCCAGCTCGGCGGCGAGCCGCTCGGCATCGGCCTGCGACCGCGCCTGGCGCGCCATGGCACGGCGCGCGCCGGCGACCGCCGGCCTGAACACCAGTACCCCCGCCATGAGGATGGCGAAGAGCGTGGCGCTCAGCACGGTGAGCTCGGCCCGCTGCAGGAAGGCGACGTGCGCCCGCGCCTCGCGGTCATAGCTGGCCACGATGCCGTCCATGGCGTCGAAGAAGGAGTGCTCGTGCAGGTTGAGCGTGTGCACGAGCTCCCGGCAGTCGTCGTCCAGCTGGCCGAAGTCCTCGTACTCCACGCGGATGACCAGCTGCCGCGCGGCGTCCTGCATCGCGGCGAAGTGCGGGCCGATCGAAGCGAAGAGCTGGCGCTGCTGCGAACTCGGAGCCTCGATCCCGCCGAGCCCCTCGGCCAGCTGCAGGTGCGCCTCCTCCCAGACCTGCAGCGTGGTCCGGAGCTCCTCGAGTGCAGCCGCGAACTCGTCGAATCGCTGCGCGCTCTCGAGCAGCAGGGCAGCCCTGCCGAGCCGCTCGCCGAGCGCGCGCTGTCGCGACGCGATGTCGACGACCTTCTCCGCCTCCGAGTGGTCCAGGAAGGTGACCTGCAGCAGTGCCTGCCCGAGGATGGACAGCAACGCCACGGCACCGAGTGCGAGCACGTAGCGGCGGGTGAGGCGGTGGATGGTGCGCTGCCAGCCATCCCGCGGCGATCGCGCGGCAGCACCGGGACCGCAGGGCGACGGCTGGCCGCTCCGCGAGGCCTGTCCGACCCGGGCGACCTCGGCAGCCGTCACCCGAGGGTGGCGACCTGCGTCGGGCGGGTCCGGAGTCTGCGGGCAGGGCATGTCCGTACCTATCGGCCCCGCTTCGACCTTGGCCTTAAGTCGCCGGCGACCCGCCGGGACAGTGCTGCCCCGGGCGAGGCGCCCTGGAGACAGAACCTGCGCAGGAGCGTGCCGGGTGCCCGGCAGCTGCGTCTCGCCGGACCTCCGGGTCTCCAGTCCGGGAGACGGTGATCCGGCGCCTCAGGCCGGCCCCAGGCGGTAGAGCATCACATACACGAGCACGCCGGTGATCGACACGTAGAGCCACACCGGCAGGGTCCAGCGCGCCAGGCGCCGATGCCGGTCGAGACGCCCCCTGAGCGCGTGGACGAGCAGGATCACGATCGGCGGCACCATGAGCGCCGCGAGGATCACGTGCGGCACGAGCACGGCCAGATACAGCAGGCGCCAGGCGCCACTGCCCCAGAACTTCACGGGCTCGGTCGTCAGGTGGTAGTCGAGATACGACGCCAGGAACACGCCCGACACGACGACGGCGGCGAGCATGAGGCGCTTGTGTGCGCTCGTGGAGCGGCCGCCACGAGCGAACGGGCCCCAGCCCCGGATCGCCATCCAGCCCAGCACCAGCAGGACGGCCGCAGTGCCGTTGAGCACTGCATGGAGAGCAGGTCGACTCATCCTTCCGGGTCGTCGCTGCCCACGGCGGTCGCATCTCCCGGCGACGCGGCCGACCTCTCCGCCGCCGACCCGGCCAGCCGGGCGATGTCGGCCCGCAGGCGCTTCAGCTCCAGCTCGTCGCGGTAGTCGTAGTAGCCGCGGACATGGGCGCTGGCGTCCACGAGGGCGAACTTGCCGCTGTGGAAGAGCGGTGGCATGCCCGCGACCTCTTCGACTCCCGCGTTGACGGGCAGCCGGAAGCCGACCTCCGCGAAGTACTGGATGTCCTCGGGCCGACCGGTCAGCAGACGCCAGGTGGGCGCCTCGCCGCCGTAGCGCGTGCGGTACTGCACGAGCTGCTCCGGGCCGTCGTTGCGCGGGTCGACCGTGACCGACAGGAAGCGCGTCGGAAGCCCCTCGGCGATGAGCCTGGCGTACACGTCGCTCATCTGGCCGCAGGTCACGGCACAGCGCGTGAAGATGAAGTCGACGACCCACACGTGCCCGAGCAGGTCCTTGCGGATGAAGTCGCGGCCGGCGTCGTCCACGAGCACGAACTCGGGCAGCGGGCCGTGATCGGGCAGGGCGTCCTCGTCCGCTGTCCGGCCGGCGGCCCCGTCGGTGCCGGAGCCGGGCGCCTCCTCGAGGCACTGCTCGCAGGCCGCCTGCCCGTCACGTGACGCACAGGACACGTCGACCATCAGGGCGGCCAGCACGAGCGGCAGATAGACCACCGAGGCCACGACGACACGTCTGGCGTGACGGCGATCGGGGCGCGCACGGAAGGCGAACGCCACGGCCAGGAACGACACGCCGAGGCCGAGGGCGGAGAGCCCGTATCCGGAGCCGGCGGCTCCGAGCAGCACGGGAACGATCGAGCAGAGCATCACGGACATGACGAGCAGCGGCATCTGCCAGCGCAGGAGGGAGTCGTCGGGATCCTCGTTGGACAACATGCGCATGCCTCCCGTGGCGTATTGCTCGCGATACATCGAGGCGATCGCGAAGAAGTGCGGCAGCTGCCAGAGGAACACGAGCCCGAAGGCCGACCAGGTCGCCGGCGACGGCCCGCCCGCCGCCGCCGCCCCCACCAGCAGGGGCATGGCGCCCGGCAGTGCGCCCACCCAGGTGTTGCTGCTCGTGCGACGCTTCAGCGGTGTGTACACGCCGAGGTAGATCGCGAGCGCAGCCGACTCCAGGATCACGGCGAGGGTGCCCGCCGAGAGACCGAGCCAGGCGAGACCGACGGCCAGCGCGACCGCGCTGGCCACGAGCAGCTGCCGGGCGCTGAGGGCGCCCGTGACGAGCGGACGTCCGCGCGTCCGCTCCATGCGCGCATCGGCGTCGCGTTCGAGGTAGTGGTTGAGCGCGCATCCGGCCGCGGCGCAGAGCACCGTGCCCGCCAGCAGGCCGAACAGGGGGCGCAGGTCGGCGGGGCGCTCCAGCATGTAGCCGGTGGTCGCCACGACGACGACGAGCAGCGCGATCCGGGGCCGGACCAGTGCAGCCAGCGCGCGCGCGTCCAGCGAAGCCGATGCCATCTCAGGTCCCCTCGAGACCGAGGGGCGCGGCCGACAGCGCCGGCTGCTGCGTACCGGGTACGCGCCCCGCGCGCCAGCAACGCAGGGTGAGCAACCAGCAGCTCATGAGCAGCGCCGCACCGCTCACGACGTGCACCGAAGTGACGACGGGCGCCTTGCCGACCCAGACGACGCTGGCGCCCAGGCACACCTGGATGGACACCAGGACGGCGATCCAGACCGAGTGGAGACGCAGGCCGCGGCTCGCCCCCAGGCCCGCAGCGGCCGCGCGCCACACGAGCAGGAGCACGACGAACGCGAAGCCGCGGTGCAGCATGTGCGCCACGACCCCCACGTCCACGACTTCGGGGAGCCAGCGGCCCTCCGCGGACACGGGGAAGAAGGGGACGGCGAGACCCGCCTCGATGTGACGCATCCAGGCCCCGAGCAGCAGCTGCACGAACACGGCCGCGGTCGCGAGGCCTGCACGGCCCTGGGCGCGCGTCATCGCAACACTCGCACCGAGCGGAGTCGGTGCCAGCCACTCCCGCGAGTTGGCGTACGCCAGCCAGGCGAGCAGGCACAGGAAGAGCTGGGCCAGCGTGCCGTGGGCCATGCTCACGGGCGCGGGCAGCAGGTGGATCACCGTGAGTCCGCCCAGCAGCCCCTGCAGCACCACCGCCCCGAACGCCGCCCACGCGAGCCCGCGCACCCAGCTCCTCGGCTCGGTGCGCTGGGTCCAGAAAGCGAGGATGGCGGTCAGCAGTCCCACCGGCGCCGCGATCGAACGGTGGCCGTGCTCGTAGTACACGTTGCCCACCATCTTGGGCCACAACTTCCCGTAGGACAGCGGCCAGTCGGGCACGGCCAGTCCGGCGTCGCGGCTCTTGACCTCGGCACCCGCGTAGATGAGGAACAGGGTGGCGGCAACCAGTCCGATGCCGAAGGCCCGGCGGCCCGGAGACACGACCGCCCCGACACGGGCCGGGGCGGTCGCAGCATCGCGCGGGACGGACACGGCGCTACTGGCCGTCAAGCCCGTCGACTCACTTCGCGAAGGTGAGGTCGAAGGTGGCAGCGCCGCCCTCGACCTTGACCTTGCCTTCCTTCACGCCGAGCGACTCGTGCCAGGCCTTCACGCCGTACTCGCCGTCGGGCAGGTTCGCCGTGTCGATGGCGAAGGCACCGTGCGCGTCGGAGACCGCGAAGTAGGGGTGCTCCATCACCACGCACCACGCCTTCATCCAGGTGTGCACGTCGCACTTGATCGGGAAGGCGTCCTCGGCCTTCTTGAAGCTCTTGGTGATCTCCATGCCCTTGGTGGGCATGCCCACGTTGAACTCGCGGTTCACCGCGGGGGTCGGGTGGATGTTGTGCAGGGTGTCATCGCTGTTCACGATCTTGATGTCCTGCTTCTCCATCACCCCGAACACGTGCGGGACGTAGGTGCAACCGACCTGGTCGAGCACGACCGGCGTGGACGGCGCCTCGTACTTGCCGTCGGGCACGCCGGTGAGCTGCACGAAGACGTCGGCCAGACCGCCACCTTCACCGTGGATGAGCTGGCGCGAGAGGCCCGACGGATGCAGGCCCGTGCAGACCGGGTCGCTGGCGATGTCCAGCGCCTCCGCAGCCGGCGCCTCGCCGGTGAACTTGATGGTGCCGCTCACGCGACCTGCCACGGCAGGCTTGGCCACGGCTGCGGCGGCGGCGGGCGTCTCCATGGCAGCTGCCTTCGGCGCGGCCGGCGCGGCAACGGCCGTGGTATCGGCTGCCGAACTCTCGCTGCACGCCAGGATCGTCGCAAAGGAGATGGCGAGGACGGATTGACGGATCATGGAGAAGGCCTCGATCGGGTGGGCTGGCTGTGTGGGGTCTTCGGGGAACTCGCCACGGAGGCGGGAGAACCTGCAATGGGCTCCCGCTGTGGACTCTCTTTCGCCCCGGGGACGGTCACGTCCGCAGCATAGGCAATTGGGCCCGTGACGTGGAAGAGCAGGGGGCGGCGCACTCCGGGCGCACGCGGGCCCAGGATGGAAAACGGGCCGTGCGCAGGCGAGGGCTCGCCCGACACACGGCCCGTTCACGATCGACTAGTACATGTCGTCCATGCCGCCGCCAGGGGGAGCCGCCGCGGCGGGCTTCTTCTCCGGGATCTCGGCGATGAGCGCGTCCGTGCTGAGCAGCAGCATGGCCACCGAAGCGGCGTTCTGCAGCGCGGTACGCGTCACCTTGGCCGGGTCGATGATGCCGGCCTTGAGCATGTCCACCATCTCGCCCTTGGCCGCGTCGAAGCCCATGTCGCCCTTCGCGGCGGTCACCTGGTTCACGATGATCGACGCGTCGAAGCCGGCATTCGCCGCGATGTGACGGCAGGGCAGGAACACCGCCTGGCGGATGATGTCGACACCGAGCTTCTCGTCACCTTCCAGCTTGAGGCCGTCGAGCGCGCCCACGGCCTTGATGAGCGCCGTGCCGCCGCCGGCGAGGATGCCCTCCTCGACGGCCGCGCGGGTCGCGTGCAGGGCGTCCTCGACGCGTGCCTTCTTCTCCTTCATCTCCACCTCGGTGGCCGCGCCGACGTTGATCTGTGCGACACCGCCGGAGAGCTTGGCCAGCCGCTCCTGCAGCTTCTCCTTGTCGTAGTCGGAGGTGGTGCGCTCGATCTCGCCGCGGATCTGGGCGATGCGGCCCTGGATGTCGGCCTTCTTGCCGGCACCCTCGATGATCGTGGTGTTGTCCTTGGTGATGACCACGCGCTTGGCCTGGCCCAGGACGGACACGTCCGCCGTCTCGAGGTTGATGCCCAGGTCCTCCATGATCGCCGTGCCGCCGGTCAGCGCCGCGATGTCCTGCAGCATGGCCTTGCGGCGGTCGCCGAAGCCCGGCGCCTTGACGGCGCAGGCATGGAAGATCCCGCGCAGCTTGTTGACCACCAGCGTCGCGAGCGCCTCGCCCTCCAGGTCCTCCGCGATCACCAGCAGCGGCCGACCCGACTTCGCCACCTTCTCGAGCAGCGGCAGCATCTCCTTGATGCTCGAGATCTTCTTCTCGTGGCAGAGCACGTAGACGTTCTCGAGCTCGCACTCCATCTTCTCGACGTTCGTCACGAAGTGCGGCGAGAGGTAGCCCTTGTCGAACTGCATGCCCTCGACCCACTCGATCTCGGTGGCCAGGCTCTTGCCCTCCTCGACCGTGATCACGCCGTCCTTGCCGACCCGCTCCATCGCGTCGGCGATGCGCTGACCGATCTCGAGGTCGTTGTTGGCCGCGATCGTGGCCACCTGCTCGATGTCGGTGCGCGACTTGACGGGCGTCGACATCTTCTTGAGGCGCGCGGTGATGGCCTCGACGGCCTTCTCGGCGCCGCGCTTGAGCTGCAGCGGGTTGGCGCCCGCGGTCACCACCTTGAGGCCCTGCTCGAAGATGGCCTCGGCGAGCACCGTCGCCGTGGTGGTCCCGTCACCGGCGACGTCGGAGGTCTTGGAGGCGACCTCCTTCACCATCTGTGCGCCCATGTTCTCGTAGGGGTTCTCGAGTTCGATCTCCTTGGCGACGGTGACGCCGTCCTTGGTGACCGTGGGCGAGCCGAACGAGCGCTGGAGCACCACGTTGCGGCCGCGCGGCCCGAGCGTGACCTTCACGGCACGCGCGAGCTTGTTCACACCCGCACGGATCAACTCGCGGGCTTCGACGTCGTAGGCGATCTTCTTGGCAGTCATTTTCGTTCGTGTTCCTTGGCGGTTCTTGGATGCGGGGCGCTCAGCCGATGATGGCGAGGATCTCGTCTTCGCGGACGATCAGGTAGTCGGTGCCGTCGAGCTTGATCTCGGTGCCGGCGTAGGAAGAGAAGATGATCTGGTCGTTCTTCTTCACCTGCAGCGGCGTGCGGACACCTTCGTCGTTCAGACGCCCCTCGCCCACGGCGATGACCACGCCCTGACGCGGCTTCTCCTTGGCGCTCTCGGGCAGCACGATGCCGCCGGCCGTGGTCGACTCGGCCGCGAGGCGCTTGACGAGCACGTTGTCGCCGAGCGGGGTGATGTTCGAGTTCTTGGTCGAGGTGCTGGTCTTGGCAGACTTGGTCGCCATGTTCGTGCTCTCCTGGTTCGAAGCGGGAAGTCGTGGTCCGGGGCGGTGCGCCCCGCGGGTTTCGGGGTCAGACTCGGTAGCGGGCGAGGATGTCGTCGACGGCCGCGCGCATCGCGTCGGGCGCGAACGGCTTGTCGAGGAAGGAGGTGCCGAGCGTCTGGCAGGCGCGGCGGATCTCGGCCGCCGGGTTGCCGGACATGAAGATGGTCGGCAGGTGCCGCCGCGGATGCCGTGCCGCCGGCCCGCGCGAACCGGCGATGAAGGTGCCCGAGAGGTACGCCTCGACCACCTGGACGCCGGTCATGTCGGGCATCTCGACGTCGAGGATGGTGAAGTGGATCTCCTCGTGCAGCAGTGTCGCGAGGGCCGAGCTGCCCGAGGCCGCGGTGAACACGCGCAGCGGCCGGTCGGCGAGCAACTCCACGACGGACTGCCGGATGCCGAGGTCGTCGTCACCGACGAGCACGGACAGCACGGGAGCGTTGCGGAGTCGGTCCATCGAGGGGAGCGGTGCCCGGGGCGAGGGCGGTTGGAAAGCAAACGGGGTGCCAACGTCGAATGGCAGTCGGGGGCCCGCTGGTCGTCGCTCCAGCGCCCCTGCCGTCGGCTCCTAGGGCTGGAAGCCGCCGAGATGCTGCCAGAATGGCGAGTCGCCCGGGGGACCCGCACCTCCCGCAGGATGCCGAAATGACAGTCTCGCGCAGCGCTCGGCTGGCAGCAGAGCGGGTGTACCTCATCGCGTCGCCCCCCACGGCGGCACCCGACGGCTCACCCGAGGCGGCAGCCTGGCTGTCGAAGGTGGCGGCCGTCGGGAGAGTGGGCGTCGGCCTGATCCAGCTGCGCGCCAAGCAGGTGTCGACGGCGGCTCGTCGGGCCTGGCTCGCCGCGCTCAGGGAGCGCCTCCTCCCCTCCACGCTCCTGATCGTCAACGACGACCTGTCCGCGGTGCACGACGCGCGGGGCCGACCGCTGGCGGATGGAGTCCACCTCGGCCGTGAGGACGCGCGGGCCCTCGGCTACCCCAGCGTGGCAGCCGGCCTGGCAGCGGCGCGCACCCACCTGTCGCACGAGTTCCTGCTGGGCACCTCCACACGCACCCTGGCCGAGCTGGAAGCGGCCGTCGACGCCGGAGTCGACCACGCCGGCTTCGGCGCCATGGCAGCCACGGCGACCAAGGGCGACACCCAGCTCGCCGATCCGCGGGAACTCGAGCGCTGCGTCCGCGGCTGTCCCGGGTTCCCGCTCTTCCCGATCGGAGGCCTGGGCCTGCACAACCTGGGGCTGCTGGAGGCAGCCGGCGTCCGGCGCCTGGCCGTCGCGAGCGCCATCCTCGAGGCGCACGACCCCTGCGAAGCGGCGCGTGCACTGCTCGAGTGGACCCGGCGGCAGGACGTGCCGGGGCGCTCGGCGTGACCTGTTGCCCGTCGCCCCAGGGCGTGCGCCCTAGATGTACGACGAGACGGGGCCGAGCGAGCGCCGCACCAGGTCGAACACCTGGAACTCGACCGGCGCCTTCCAGAGGCGATGGCGCAGCCGCACGCCGGCAGACTTGCGCAGCAGGTGGGAGATCGGCCCGCGTCCCCCGGCGATGCCGTCGAACCACGGGGCCATCTGCGTGAAACGCGACCAGACCTTCTGCACCTCGGCCGGGATCGGCCCCCACCACGAGTTGAACTTGTAGTCGAAGAAGCGGCCCCACTCCTCGAAGGTGGTGGGAACGGGGTAGCCGTTCTGCTCGACCGAGGGCTTCCAGAACTCGCTGCCCGGGATGGGGCGGTACGGGAACACCTCGACGGAGCACGAGGGGTAGCGGGTCTTCATGTCCGCCGCCTCGTAGATCGTCTCGTACATCGACTCCACGGGCTCGCCCGGGTACCCGATGATGTAGGTCAGCCCCGACTTGATGTCGAGCTCGTGCATGCGACGCATCGCGGCATCGGTCTGGCCTTCCTTGATGGCCTTGCGGATGAGCCGCTGCGTCTCCTCGGTCGAGGCCTCGGCACCGAACCAGTTGAGGTGGTTGCCCGAGCGCTTCATGAGGCTCAGCGTGTCGTAGTCGTACTGCACGATCTGCTTGATCTCGATCGTGCCGTTCCAGTTGATGTTCAACCCCTGCGTCAGCAGCCCCTCGCAGAACTCGATCATGCGCTTCTTGGCGACACCGAAGTTGGCGTCCTGGAAGCGCAGCACGTCGAAGGGGTCCTTGCGGTGGATCGCCGCGAGGCGATCCACGAGCACGTCGGCGTCGAGCGCCACCCAGCGCCTGCCGGCGATCTCGGGCGAGCAGCAGAACGCGCAGGGCTCCGGGCACCCGAAGGACGAGAAGTAGCTGAAACCACGGTGCGGCCGGTTTGCCAGGTGGTGTGGCGGCGGCAGGCGGTTGCGCACCCGGTTGCCGAAGCGCGCGACGCGCTTCTGCAGGTCGTAGTACTTCTGCAGCTCGATGAGGTGGAAGGAGGGTTCGGGCAGCTCGTTGAGGTGCGTCACGGCGCGCCTCTCGGTCCAGAACACCTCGCCGTCGCGCTTGATGACCAGCCCGGCGATGTGGGAGAGGTCGGCTCCGCGCCCGCCGTCCTGCCAGGCAGCCAGCAGCTCGGCGAACGTGACCTCGCCCTGCCCGAAGACGACCGCGTCGCAGATGTCGCTGGAGAGGTAGAGCTCCGGGATGGCGCTCGGGAACCAGCCGCCCCACACGATGGGCAGGCGCGGGTAGCGCTTGCGCACCGCGCTCGCCACGCAGGCACCGTCCCAGACCTGGTAGCCGAGGATGCACGAGCTGCCGAAGACCTGCGCCCCCTCGCACGCGTCGAGCACCTGTTCGAGCGCGTCGGGCTCGGTCATGGCGTCGATGACGACCACCTCCCAACCCGCCCGCTCGGCCATCGGTGCGATATGCAGCAGCTCGAGCGGCAGCAGGTCGGCGGACGGCAGGTCACCGATCGCAGGGTCGACCCGCGAGGGTAGGAAGAGAACGACCTTCGGCTTCTTCACCGGAATCTGGGTCCTGGGTGCCTGCTCGTGGTGTCGTGCGGTGGGGACTGCTCTGCTGATGCGTTGTTCGACCTGCTCAACTGACGGGCTCGCGCCCGGCCTGATCGACCAATTGGGCCCGGGGACCTCAGCCGACCACCGGGGCCCTGTTGCCCGTGAGGATGGCCTCGACCTCGCCGTCCTCGGGGAATCGCCCGGCGTGCAGCTTGGAGAAGACCAACGTGCCGTTTTTCGTCACTTCGAAGCACCCGCCGTCACTGGGCACCAGCAGCAGGGAGGTGATGCCGCGCTTGTGCTTCTTGAGCAGTTGCTCCGCCAGACCGACGGCGCGGGGCTCGTAGTTTCAGACGGCGCAATAGGTCAGCTCGATCTTCACGTCGGTCTCCGGGGCGTCCCCTGAGTCTAGGCCGCTTTCGGGGCTTCCGCCAGCCGGGCCGGAGCGGCCCGCGCCTCGCCGAGGGGCCGACGGGGCTCGGGGCGTCCAGTCCACGCCCCGGTCAGCTGAGGTCGCTCGCGGCACCGCGTACGAGCGCCAGGAAGGTCTCCTCGTCCATCACCTCGATGCCGAGCGACCGCGCCTGCGTGAGCTTGCTGCCCGGCTTCTCGCCCACCACGAGCAGGTCGAGCTGCTGCGAGACACTCGACACGAGGCGCCCACCGGCGGCCTTCACCAGCTCACCCGCCTCGCGCCGGCTGACGCTCGCGAGCTTGCCGGTGAACAGCACGCTGCGGCCTCCGAGCGGCCCGTCCCCGGCGGTCGCGGGAGCCGGCACGGCCGGCTGCAGGCCGTGAGCGAGCATGCGGTCCACCTGGGCCTGTTCCTGCTCGTCCTGCAACCAGGCCAGGAGGCTGCCGGCGACGACCGGGCCGATCTCCTGCACGTCCTCCAGGTCGGCCGGGGCGACGCCGCGCAGGGCTGCGAAGCCCGGCCAGCGCCCGGCGACGACCTCGGCCACGTGCTGACCGACGTGGCGGATGCCGAGCCCGAAGAGCACGCGTGCGAAGGGCCGCGTCTTGCTCGCCTCGATGCCCTCCAGCACGCGCGCCGCCGACAGCTCCCCCATGCGGGGCAACGCCGCGAGCTGCTCGTGCCTCAACTCGTAGAGGTCAGCCAGACTGCGCACCAAGCCGCCGTCGACGAGCTGCGTCACGAGCTTGCTGCCCATGCCCTCGATGTCCATGGCGCCACGCGCCACGAAATGCTCGATGCGTCGCGCCAGCACCCCCGGACACTGGCGGTTCGGACAGCGCAACACGACTTCCTCCGGGTCTTGCTCCACCGGCGTACCGCAGGACGGGCAGTGGGAGGGCATTCGGAACGGCTCGCCGCCGCCCGACTCGGTGACGGCCACGACCTTCGGGATGACGTCGCCGGCGCGCTCGACGAGCACGCGGTCGCCGACCTTCACGCCCAGCCGCTCGATCTCGGCCTTGTTGTGCAAGGTGACGTGCTCGATGGTCACGCCGCCGACGTACACGGGATCGATGACCGCCTTGGGGGTGAGCGCACCGGTGCGCCCGATCTGCACCTGGATCTCCCGCACCACGCTCGTCGCGCGCTGCGCCGGGAACTTGTAGGCGATGGCCCAGCGCGGCGACCGGCTGCGCTCACCGAGACGTCGCTGCAACGCGTGCTCGTCCACCTTGATGACGCTGCCGTCCAGGTCGAAGGGCAGCTCGAGGCGACGAGCCAGCAGTCCCTCGTGGTGCGCCAGCACCTCCTCGAGCCCACCGGACCGCGCCAGCTCGCGCGCGGTACGCAGGCCGAGGGCCTCGAGGCCCTGGAGCAGGGCCGCGTGTCCGTCCGCCGCGAAGCCCTCGTTCTCGCCGAGGCCGTAGGCGATGAAGTCGAGCGGCCGCTGGGCCGCGATGCGCGGATCGAGCAGCTTCAGCGTGCCCGACGCGAGGTTGCGGGGGTTGATGAACAGCTCCTCGCCGGCAGCTCGCCGCGCCGCGTTGACGGCGGCGAAGTTCTCGTGGCTCATGATGACCTCGCCGCGCACCTCCAGCAGGGCTGGTGGCCGCCTGCCGACAAGCCGCGCGGGCACGTCGCGGATCGTGCGCACCGTGTGCGTCACGTCGTCTCCCACGCGGCCGTCGCCGCGCGTGATCGCTGCCCGCAGCACACCCTCCTCGTACACGAGTTCCAGCGCCACGCCGTCCAGCTTGGGCTCGATGTGGAAGCGCAGGGCCTCCTGGTCGGGCAGCCCGAGGAACTCGCGCAGGCCGTCCGCCCATTCCAGCACCTCGGCGTGCGAGTAGGTGTTGGCCAGCGAGAGCATCGGCCGGCGGTGTTCGCGCGGGGTCAGCTCGGCAACGGGTCGGCCTGCCGGACGCTGCGTCGGCGAATCGGGCGTGCACAAGGCCGGGAAGGCGCGCTCCAGCTCCTGCAACTCGCGCAGCAGGGCGTCGTACTCGGTGTCCGAGATGACGGGCCGGTCCTGTTCGAAGTACAGCGCGTCGTGGTGGCGGATCTCCTCGGCCAGCCGGGCGTGCCGCGCCCTGGCGGCCGACTCGGACTCCGCGCCTGATGGACTCCGCTCTGTCACGGATCCCCACCCCGCGGTCTGCCGCTCCCGACGTGCATCGATCCCACTCTAGCGACCGCTTCCCGATGCGTCAGGGCCCTCGAACAGGGTCGCATCCCCGTACGAGAAGAGCCGGTAGCCGCGCGCGATCGCGTGCTCGTAGGCCGCCTGCACCACCGACGGACCGGCGAAGGCCGACACCAGGACGAGCAGAGTCGAGCGCGGCTGGTGGAAGTTGGTGAGGAGCGCGTCGACCGCCCGGAAGCGATGGCCCGGCCGGATGAAGAGCTGCGTCGCCCCCGGACCTGCGACCAGACCTCCCCGGTCGGCGTCGAAGGCCGACTCGAGCGCCCGGACGACGGTGGTGCCCACGGCCACCACGCGCCCGCCCGCAGCCCGCGTCCCGGCATGCAGCGCTGCGAGCCCGTCGCCGATCTCGTAGTGCTCGACATGCATGACGTGGTCCTGCAGTCGCTGACAGCGGACGGGACGGAAGGTGCCCCAGCCCACGTCGAGCCGCAGGCGCGCGATCCGGACCCCGAGCGCCTCGACCGCAGCCAGCAGCCCGGAGGTGAAGTGCAGTCCCGCCGTGGGGGCCGCGACGGCCGTGCCCACCGAACCGACCGCGAAGCTCGTCTGGTACCGCTCGCGGTCGATCGCGTCCCGTCGATCGGCCGCCGGATCGCGCCGGATGTACGGAGGCAGGGGCATGCGGCCGATGCGCTCGACGAGCGCGCCGATGTCCTCGGTCTCGGACTGCACCTCGAAACGTCCGTCGTCGAGCCGGCGCCCGATGCGCCAGCGCGCACCGGGCAGGATCAGCTGCTCGCCTTCCGCCAGTGTGGCCCGGCTGCCGAGCAGCACCGTGGCGCTGCGACCGTCGGCCTCGAGCACGAGCACGCTCACACGTCCGCCCGACGTCCGATGGGCGGTCAGTCGGGCTGGACGGACGCGCGCCTCGTTGAGGACCAGCAGGTCCCCCGGCCGCAGCCAGCGCGGCAACTGGTGCACGAACCCGTCGATCAGGTCTGTGCCTCCTCCGGGCAGGGGCCGTACGGTCAACAGGCGTGCCCCGTCGCGCTGGGCGGCCGGCTCCTGGGCCACCGCCTCTGGTGGGTAGGCGTAGTCGTACTGATCGATCTCGGCGTCCGTCGCCAGCGGCTCCACTCCAGGCGGCCCTCGTCGGTTCGGACGAGCGAGTCTACGTCAGGCCGCAGAGCAGCCGGTCGGCCAGCCGACGCGCCAGATCGCTGCGCCCCGTACGCTCCAGGCAGCCCAGCCAGGCCAGTGCGATGTCGAGCCCGAGCGGGTCGAGCCAGGAGGCGCCTTCGAGCGCGGCGTCGCGGTTGACCGGCCCCGGCTGAACGACGAGTTCGATGGCTGCCTGCCACGGGCGGTACTGCTCACCCGCCCACCAGCGCGGCCCGCCCAGACCATCGAGGCGCTGCACGTCGCGCAGGCGGTCCGCCAGGGGACGCGCCTCCTGCCCGCGCCCGAGCGCGAGCAGATCGCGGGCCAGGCGGGCCATGAGTTCACGGGCCAGCGCGCGACGCGCCCGCGGCGCCACGTCGCCCGGATCCCGCGCGAGGGCGGAGGGACGCGGGCAGGCGGCCAGCCAGCGCCGCACCGCCCCCAGCTCGTCCACGAAGCTGTCGCAGGCCCGGCACTCGCGCACGTGCCGGGCGAGGGCCGTCCCCGAGACGCGCAGCGGCAACCCGGCCGCCATGCGGCAGACGTGCCACTGCACGCTCTCGCAGAGACCAACCGACGGAGCCACTCGGGTACTGCGGGGGGCTGCTCCATTCACATCCGGTTCCTCCAGGATCGGGGTGGCTCGCCGGCTCGGGCGGGCCGCCGTGCGGGTCGTGGGCGCCCCTTCGGCGTCCAGGCGATCGCTGCTGCCAGCGGGGCGGGAGAGTCACTCGACACCCGCCGAACTCGTGAATTCGAACGAGTCTGCCGGCATGCCGGGACCGACTGGCCGCTCGTCTACGCCCGGCCGGCCTCACTCGCGCCGCCGGCCGGGTGCGTTACCATGTCCGACTCGTCCCTCGCGCACGGAAAGGCATGCGCCGGAGGGCTTGCCGGAGGACCAAGTTGACCATCGAACACACCCCGCTGCGGCTCAAGACGGGCCTGGCCGAGATGCTCAAGGGCGGCGTCATCATGGACGTCACCACGCCCGAACAGGCGCTCATCGCCGAGCAGGCCGGCGCATGCGCCGTGATGGCCCTGGAGCGGGTGCCGAGCGACATCCGACGCGACGGCGGCGTGGCGCGCATGGCGCGCATCGACATCATCGAGGCCATCATGAAGGTGGTCTCGATCCCGGTCATGGCCAAGGCACGCATCGGGCACTTCACCGAGGCGCGCGTGCTCGAGGAGCTGGGCGTCGACTACATCGACGAGTCCGAGGTGCTCACGCCGGCTGACGAGCGCTTCCACATCGACAAGCACGCCTTCGACGTGCCCTTCGTCTGCGGCTGCCGCAACCTGGGCGAGGCGCTGCGGCGCATCGGCGAGGGCGCGGCCATGATCCGCACCAAGGGCGAGGCCGGCTCGGGCAACATCGTCGAGGCCGTGCGCCACATGCGCGAGGTGACGAGCGGCATCCGCCAGCTGACCTGCCTGGGACCGGAAGAGCTCATGACGGCTGCCAAGGAGCTCGGCGCGCCCTACGAGCTGGTGAGCTTGGTGGCACGCGACGGACGCCTGCCGGTGCCCAACTTCGCGGCAGGCGGCGTCGCCACGCCCGCCGACGCCGCGCTCATGCGCGCGCTCGGGGCCGAGGCGGTGTTCGTCGGCTCCGGCATCTTCAAGAGCGAGGACCCGCCGGTCTTCGCCGCCGCCATCGTCAAGGCCACGACGCACTGGGACGACACCGCGCGGGTGCTCGATGCCTGTCGCTCGGTGGCCGCCGCCCCGATGCGCGGCCTCGACATCGGAAAGCTCGATCCGAAAGAGATGCTCCAGACGCGCGGCTGGTAGTGGGCACGGTCGGCATCCTCGCCCTGCAGGGCGACGTCGAGGCGCACGCCGCGGCGATCGGCGCCCTGGGCCATGTGGCCCGGCCGGTGAAGTCGGCGCGTACGCTCGAGGCGGTCGAGGCGCTCGTGCTGCCGGGCGGCGAGTCCACCACCATGCTCAAGCTGCTGCACGACGAGGCGCTGTTCGCGCCGCTGCAGGAGGCTTGCCGCTCGGGGCGCCCCGTCTTCGGCACCTGCGCGGGCACGATCCTGCTGGCGCGGCACGTGACGCACCCCGAGCAGGCCTCGCTCGACGCGCTCGACATCGACGTCCAGCGCAACGCCTATGGACGCCAGCGCGACTCGTTCGTCACCCGGCTGGAGGGCGGCCCGCCAGGGCTCGACGATCTCGAGGCCGTGTTCATCCGAGCGCCGATCATCCGGCGGGTCGGAGCGCAGGTGGAGGTGGTGCTCAGGCATCGCGAGGCGCCGGTGCTCGTGCGCAGCGGAGCCGTCTGGGCCGCCACCTTCCATCCCGAGATGACGAGCGACCGGCGCCTGCTCGCCCGCATCCTGGAACCGCTCGCATGAGCGTCTCGGGCAGGCGGCGCAGCGCAGCAGGGAGGGCTGGAGCCGGCGTGGCCAGACGCGTGCGCAAGACCGCCAGCCGGCGCCCCGGACCGGCGGAGCGCACTCGCCTGGCGCGCGTCGTCCGGCGGCTCGCGGCGCACGACCCCCACCCGCGCTGCGCCCTCGACCACGCCAACCCCTTCGAGCTGCTGGTGGCCACGATCCTCTCGGCGCAGTGCACCGATGCGCGCGTGAACATGGTGACCCCCGCGCTCTTCGCCCGCTGGCCGACGGCCGTCGAACTGGCGGACGCAGCGCCGGAGGACGTCGAGCAGGTGATCCATTCCACCGGCTTCTTCCGCAACAAGGCGCGCAACCTCGTCGGCATGGCGAAGCGGCTCGTGGAGCGGCACGGGGGCGAGGTACCACGCGACATGGACGAGCTGGTGGCGCTGCCGGGCGTGGCTCGCAAGACGGCCAACGTCGTGCGCGGCGAGTGCTTCGGGCTGGCCGACGGTGTGGTCGTGGACACGCATGTCAAGCGCATCGCCTACAGGCTGGGCTTCACGCGCCACACCGATCCCGTCAAGGTGGAACGCGACCTGATCGCCACCGTGCCCCCCGGCGACTGGATCGCCTTCAGCCATCGGCTCATCCGCCTCGGCAGGACGATCTGCCCCGCACGCCGGCCACGCTGCGAAGCCTGTCCTCTGGCGCCCGACTGCCCGCGGCACGGGACGTAGCCGCGCTCGCGCGCACCCGTGGCGCCCGCCCGGCTGCATGCCTCCGCGGTTCCCTGCTAGAGTGCGCGCGTGTCCCAGCAGATCGTCGAGGTGCCGCTCTTTCCCCTGCCTCGGGGCGCCCTCCTGCCCGGAGAGTTGCTGCCGCTGCACATCTTCGAGCCGCGCTACCGCGAGATGATGCGCCGGGTGCGCCTGGGCAAGCGCACGCTGGCCATCGCGACGCTCGACAGTGCGCGGCCGCCCGACGAGCGCGGCCGACCGGCGGTGGCGGACATCGTGGGCCTGGGCAAGCTCGTGCGCGACGAACTGAAAGCCGACGGCACCTCGGACATCGTGCTGCACGGCTGGGGGCGCGCCCGCATCGTGGAGGAGCTGCCGTCGAGCCCGTTCCGGATGGTCCGCGCCACCCCGCAGGACGACGACACGCTGCATCCGGTGCTCGCCTTCCGCATGCGTCGTGAGCTGCTGCTCGGGCTCGCCGAGCGCCTGGGCGGCATCTCCTACGACGTCACGGCGCGCTTCGACGCCGGAGCGCTCGCCGACCGCATCGCCAGCGCCCTGTCGTTGTCCGCCTCGCACCGCGTGCGCATGATGCAGGCGGTCAGCACCGAGCAGCGTGTGTACACGCTGCTCGAGCTGCTCGAGGACATGAAGCACCAGAAGCGGCTGGCCGAGCTGGTGCCCGCCCTGGGCGACTTCACCCTGCGTTTCGACCGCGGCGAGGACTCCGGGCGATGACGACCGTGCTCGCCGCGCTGGTCCGGGCGGCGGGCATGACCGTCGCGAGCTGGAGAGCGGTGCTGGCGCTCTGGCTGGTCGGGATGCTGCTCGCCTGGATCCTGATCAGCCCCCTGCGCGCCGGGATCGAGCAGGTCTACCTGCACCACCCGCTCGGCCAGGAGCTGCTCACGCGCTTCGACACCGGGTCGTTCGTGGACTTCTGGCACCGCGCCGACGATCCGGTGGGCGCGACAGCCAGCGCCGTGGCAGGGGCGGTCGGCGCCTGGTTGCTGCTGTGGTCGGTGCTCGCGGCGGGCATCCTGGCGCAGCTGGCCGACCGGCGGGCGCACCCCAGCTGGCTCGGCGGCTGCGCGCGCTTCGGCCACCGCTTCGCCTGGCTGCTCGTGGTGACCTTCGTGGCGCTCGCGGGGCTCGCCTGGTTCAACGACCTGCTGTCGCGCTGGCTCACGGCCCTGCTCATCGGGGACGACCAGGGGCGCAGCGCCGACTGGCTGGGATGGGGCATGAGCGCCAAGACCCTGTTCATGCTGGGGCTGCTGGGACTGCTGCTCACCACCACCCGGGTCGCCCGCTTGCGCGTGGTCCTGCTCGGCGAGCGATTCGTTCCGCTGAGCTGGCTGCGCTCGCTCCTCTCGGTGGTGAAGCACCTGCCGACGATGGGGCTCGGCCGGCTGCTCTCGCTCTGGCCGCTCGCCCTGGCGGTGGTGCTCTATCGGGCAGCGGGCGATGGCCTGCAGGACGAAGGCGTGGTGATCCCGGGGCTACCGCTCTCGTGGCACTGGCTGCTGGTGTTCCAGGCCATCCAGCTGGGGGTCGCCGCGTCGCTGGTCTACCGCATGGCCGTGGACGTGCGCTTGTGGGCGATCGTCGCGCCGCCATCGGTCGCCGCGCAGCCCCCGACCGTCGAGCCGGCACAGCGTGCCCCGTCCGGCGCAGCGACGGGCGCGCCGGTCATCGCCGTCTCGCTCGTGGCGGTGTTGCCCGCAGCACTGCTCGCCCACCTGGCGCTCGGCCCGGGCGGCGACCCGGCACCGGCGCAGGCACCAGCAGCCCCACGCGCGGAGCAGCTCGCAGCCGGGCAAGGGGCGCAGGGCATGCTGGGACCGCAGGACGCCTCGCGCCATGCCTACCGGCTCGACGTGCAGCTGGACGTCCCGGGACGCAAGCTCACGGCCATCGAGCGCGCCACCTTCCGCAACACGACCTCCGTGCCGGTCGAGGCGTTGTGGATGCACCTCTACGCTAACGCCTTCAGCAACACCCACAGCACGTGGATGCGGCCCGACGGCGGCAAGCCGATCCTCGAGCGGGGACGTGCCGGCACCGGGGGCATGGAGGTCCGGCGAGTGGCCCTGGCCGACGGCACCGACCTCGGTGCAGCGACGAGCATCGAGGACAGCCTGCTGCATGTGCGGCTGGACGAGCCGATCGCGCCCGGTGACAGCTGCGAGCTGATCATCGAGTTCGAGACGCGCTTCCCGCACACGATCGCCCGCATGGGCCAGGTGGGCACGCACGTCGACGGCATGCAGTGGTACCCGAAGTTCTGCGCGCACGACGAGAAGGGCTGGCGCAACCGGCCCTTCTACCGCATGGGAGAGTTCTATGCGGACTTCGCACGTTTCGACGTCACGTTCCACTACGACAGCGAAGTGGACGGGCGACCACTCCAGCTGGAAGCCACGGGGGTCCCGGGTGACGCGGTCCAGGACGACGCGACGCACATGCGCCGCAGCTTCCGGGCCGAGGGCGTCCACGACTTCGCGTTCTGCGCCGACCCCGTGGCACAGCGCCTGGAGAGCAGCTGGCGCCACCCGACCTCCGGGGACGAGGTGCAGATCGTGTACCTGTGCCAGCCCTATGCGTTGCCGAAGGCGCAGCTGGTGCTCGACATCGTGCGCAGCTGTCTCGACCATTCGGCGGCCTGGTGGTTCCCGTATCCGTATCCACGCCTCGTCATCGACGGCCTGCCGCACAACCTCGGCGGCGGCATGGAGTACCCCATGCTGTTCACCGTCAGCCAGCGCTTCCCGAGTCACATGGCGTGGCTCGACGCATTGACGGAAGAACCCGCGCATGTCGCGGCGCACGAGTTCGCGCACCAGTACTGGTACGGCATGCTGGCCAACGACGAAGTGGACGAGGCCTGGCTGGACGAAGGCATCACCACCTGGGCCACGCTCGATCTGATCCAGGCCTTCTGGCCGGATGCCGGGCAGACCGACTTCAGGACGTTCCTCGAGCGCAAGCTGCTCCGCGACGGGCTCGCGGGCGGCGTGCGCGGCGAGTGGCAGCTCGGCGCTGG
>Ga0315912_10001120_pt1 | contig 35678 bp, 46 predicted proteins | sample VfabasoilMG_FD_204469 | JGI IMG/M metagenome (GOLD analysis project Ga0315912, IMG submission 204469) | Garden soil microbial communities collected in Santa Monica, California, United States - V. faba soil | ecosystem: Environmental > Terrestrial > Soil > Garden | place: USA: California... | reverse complement strand
TACGTATCAGTATCTTCCTTCTCAATGTTAGGATCGACACCGACTATTTCGGCTACGATCTTGATAGTATCTTCTAGGTCAGAGATAACAAATGCTTCGTCATCTCGTAGTCGGAACAACAGTTCCTCAGTCAAGAACCGGATGTGACCCAGTTCTGCGTCAGTTAGCTTCATTCGTCATCAATCCTGTACCGACCGGGCGTAGCACCGGCGGCTATAAGTTCATTCTCCAAGAGAGCCAGAGCCCGCCAAGCAACTTTAGTTGAGTGGCGAATCCCGTCCGTGTCCACAGTACCCGAATCCACGAGGTGGTTAAGAAGTTTACCGGCATGGTTAGGGCTCACTTTCCACTTCCATCTGATCTTGTCTGCATTACCGTAGTGCTGGATGTTACCTTGTCGGTTAAGTTCCGCCAATGCGGCTAATGCGTTAGGCCAGTAAAAGATAACAGTCTCAAGATTCTGAGGTCGGTCCGTCGCTGAGTAAACAGGCTGGTAATTGTTTGATTCCATACTCGAAGTCATGTTCTCTACACCAATCACTGTATCGCTTTTCTTTTCGTTTGTTGAGTTTGTTGTCTGCTCCAAAGACGAAGGCGACAGTCCACTCCGGATTAGAAGCTTTAATAGCCAAGAATTTGGCTCGTTCAGAAGCTCCGAGTATGCCTTTTGACTCAAGTATAAGCTTGGGGCCGACGAGAAAATCAGCAAGATAGGTTCGCCACTTAACGATGAACTTACCTTTAGCTCCACAACTCTCACATCTTCCTTGTCGTACTGGTACTTTAAACCTGAGCTTAGTGTGTTCATATTTGAATTTGTATCCGGCATCTGTTAATAGCTTAGCTGTAAGTTCTTCTAGCTTAGAGCGATACGACTTCTTTGGCATTGTAGTATGTCTCCAAGAATCTGTTATACGCCTCGTTGGGCGACCATCCAAGCTTGTATCGAAGCTTGTCCTCATACTCTCTAGCCTTGGACACGATGTCTTTACTGAAACGTTCCGGTAGCCAAAGGTCCTTTCCTAATGTCGCAGTCAACTTACGTGCCTCAAGGATCAGAGCAATCCAATCAGCCGTCTTACAACCGTCTGTAGTCTCTTCTGGAAGGTCTTGCCAGACCCTTAGTGGCACCATCACCGAGGCCTCAAGTGCCCTGTAATCAGGTAATATAGCCTTCCAAGGGGAGACCATATCACTGACGTACGCTTCGTGAGCATCGTGCATCAACCCTTCAAAAGGATTGCCAAGGTCGAAGTAGACCATGATGTTTCGCACTAGAACGGAATGCTCAGCAACAGAATAGAAGCGCGTGGTATGGCCTCCGAACCGGCACTGCTTGGATAAAGCTGATGCGATATCAGTGATGTCGAACTCGGGCTTGCTTGGATAAAACCGTTTGCCACTACCGGTTAAAATATACGTATCCATCATACAGTCATACCCCTCTGAGTACCGACAACACCGATCAACCAGTTAAGGACTTTGCCCATCACAACTACATCATTAATCAGTAGAGATAGCGTAAAGAAAATACATAGGAGGGACGTAGCTAACCACAGATGTGATCTAGTCCAGCCTCCCACTACTGCGCTGAATACTCCGAATAGAAGTACAGCACCTGCGAACCAGATCATCGTGGACTCCTCAGTATATAGAGCAGAGTACGCTGCTCATGGAAATATCCGTAATCGAAACCTTCTTTCCTATACAGTTCGTACACCGCATCAGCATACAAACCGTTATTCACAGCCTCGACGTATTGCCGGGCTTTGACAGGACCATACCCAGGCAATCCAGGAATATTATCCGTAGGATCGCCAGAGATTACCTGTTCCCAGAAGAATGTTTCTGCATCCTCTGGCTTGACGTAGTACACTTCGCCTGACACCCAGTTGTAATGCCAGCCCGGAATCTGGTCTAGGTCTTTATCTGTCGATACGACTACAGTCCCAGTGTCTGACGCAATTCCGATATCGTCATCAGCTTCTTGGTTTTGGGACACCACAGCATCCCACCGACTAACGAGATATTGCCGAACCGCTTCAAGATGTTTTGGCTTAGGTTGGTCACGGTTGCCTTTGTACTTCTTTGTTTGCCAGACCGTGTCACGGAAGTTCCTTTCGCCACTTATGTATGTCTGAACAGCAGCGCTATCGAAACGCTTAGCAATAGCAGACATTGTAGTATTCGTATTATTGAGCGCATTCTCTACAGGCTGCAACTCTTTGCGAGACCAGATCCACTCAATCTCTGGATCAGTCAAAACATTATCGTACCGTTTTTTAGCGTCTCGATAGTTGTCGTGATAGCTAATAGTACCAGACATATCACAAGCATAATACATCTTTTCGCATGCTGCTGCACATCGGTAGGCTACGATGTCCCCATCTACCAGTAGTACTGGCTTGAATGGAAAGGGCGGTAGCGCCGCCCCATCCGTTAGCGCCGTAGCACGGCTAGCATCGTTCGTGCTACTATTAGGCAAGGCGCTTCTCGTTGTCTGCAAGGAATTTATCAGTAAGCTGATCCAGACTGGTCATGTAAGCCTCGTCTTCAAGAGCGTCACGAGCAGGGCCAAGTACCGCGATAGCTGCATTGCGAGCAGCCTGAATCTCGATACGCTTCTGGGTAACCTTGTCGTTCTCTTCCCGATTCTTCCAGTACACATCCTTGTCAACGTATTCACCGGTACGCTTAGCACCCTGCTTAGCCATACTATAATCCTCAGACTTTACAACAACATCCGTGTTAATCACGATGCTATTAACATCAACGTCCACATTACCGGCACGCTTGCCCTCTCGACCATCAAAAGAGATGGACTGACCTTCAGTAAAGATGGGAGGCACCTTGCCAAGATTGAAGTACGTCTTATCAACGGAATCAATCACAAAGGATTGTGTACCCCAAGAGGACTTGGGAAAGATTTTGCGGACGACGCCGCTGTATTGAGACATTGATTTACCTTATGAAAATGGCGGCTTGATGACCGCTCTTATTATTTTGTACTTACCTTAGACAAACAATTCCGGAAAAAGTTCCCCTAGTCTTTAACTAGGCTCGAATATTTCCGGATATTCGAGTGGATCGAGATCAAATTTTTCTTCTTTGCCAGTACCCCAATGAGTCCCTACTTTAGATTCGCAGCCAAGAGGCACAGTAAACCGTATGCCGTAGCACTTCCACAGATAGCTAAAAGTATCTCTAGTAAGAGACAACTCCACCAACCGTCGGAAGATGGACTCCTCATCCGGATGTATTTCTCCAATGATCGAATCATGAATAGTGTTTACAAGAAAAGAATGCAGCCCCAGATCAAGCATGCGATAGTAACAGCACACAAGACCGATAGGTATAATGTCAGCAGTAGCAAGCGACTGTACAGGGTAATTAAAGATCGCAGTTTTATTCGTGATGTAACCATCTGCTTGTACCTTTGTATCCGGCCAATAGAATCTCAACCCTGTTTCTGTAACAAGCTCTTTATGCTGTGCGACTGTGTAAGTCCAGCCTGTTTGAGTCGCGTATAGGCCGTTGTAGCGTCTCTGGAAGAATTTAAAATACTCTCTCTGAGCTTTTGTTCCACTTTGTCCGCCATATGTAGGCTTAAACGTAAGAGGCTTAGCATCTTGGCGTTCCCCCTTAGTGACTTGAGACCGGTCCTTTCTAAGCAGAATCGTTGCCGTCTGATAGTGTGCATCAAATGTGGGATCGCGGATGTCCTTTCCTCCTTGTACATCCCGTCCGAGATGTACCGCAACACGGAACTCAAGTTGCGCACCATCGCCCTCACCGACCAGCCAAAGTTCAGTTCTTGCACAGAACAGCCCTTTGAAGGCACGATTAAAGTTGTGGAACTGGAGTTTGTACTTAGCGCCAGAACTAGAGAGTCTATGTGTTTGAGTAACTGACTGGTTGTATCGCGCATATAGTATTGGTACCTTATCTTCAGGTGTATCAAGACAGCACTGCCACATCTTCTCCAGTGCTTTAGTATTTACCTTTAGGGAACCATAGTCTTCAAAGAGTCGGACAAATTCCTGCTGTGGCTTAGACACTGCCTTAAGTCGCGCAACAGTATCTGCATCCGTACGGCGTCCTCCGGCGTCTGTTCTATCTGGTGTTCCACCTTGTTTAGTAAGCTCAGCAAATCCGAGTGTATCGTATAGATACCCTGCCAACTGCTTGGGACTGTTGAGGTTGATCCCTCCAGTGAGGGCGTTGAGCTGTTGTACAAGTTGTTTGAGCTTTCCATTATACTCCTCGTATGTCTTACGTACTACCTTACGATCAAGACAAACACCATTAGACTCCAGCACAACAAGCACAGGAACCAGCAAGCACCTAGTATAAATACTAGGCAGCAGTCCAAGGTCGTCAGCGACTCGAAGCTGGGCGTGGAACGTCTCTTCAGTTCTCTCAACGTCAACCTTGCAGTAATTGTCCAAGTCGACAAGAGGAATAGTGCTTGGGCACACGCCTTCGTCAAGAAGTTTCTTAACATTAGATTCCTTACCGGTACCTGTATACTTAGTACTTACTGACTCAAGATCAAGAGGCCAGCGTCGGTTTCCAGCAATACAATACTCAGCAAGCAAAGTGTCATAGATAAGTTTTGGAGTCGTGTAACCCAGACGTCGGAGCCAACCAAATTCGAACTTAGCGTGGTGACAAACAACAAAGTCACACTTATCAAGGTCAGCAACAAGAGTGTCATAACCATGCTCTGTCCAACTCTTCCACTCCTTTCCGTTTACGAACCAATGTGCCGTGACAATACGATTAGTATCAACCAGAGGATTGCCGAAGTCCACATTAGTAGTTTCAAAATCAAGGACGACGTAGTTCCCATAACGATATATGTCAGGACAAGGATCGCTAACAAAAGAAGGAAGTCGTCCATAGTTATCGTTCGTCTGTTGCTGGTCTAAGGAGTTTTGCAAGGTCGTCTAATTCTTTTTCTATTTGTCGAGCAACGGCTGCGTACTCGTCTGTATCGTAACAACCATTCAGACGGTTAGACCACGAGTCCAGTATCTTCCGGGCTTGTTCGTAAGTAATGCTACTTAGCAATACCATACGTCCCCCGTGGTCTCAATCCATAATATAGCCCCACTTGAGAGTGGTTTGTGCGGTCGATACACGAGCCGGCTAAAGCCTCGTACAAGGACGTCCGAAGCGCGGCGTACCTTGCCGCCAGCTCGAACACTGATAGGTTTGGAAGCCTTAAGCTTTCGTCTAAGGAGCGCTCCATTGATGTGAATCCTTTTGATCGTACCAGCCTTAATGGTGGGCATACTACACTCCTGCTATCTTAGTCGTGGTAGTTGAATCTACTACATGATACCAATCGTACGCCGTTTTTCCACACCACTTAACATTATCTGGTTTCCAGCAATAATGCTCGGGCGGATGTGCAGCCATTCCGACAGCTAGCGCCTCTTCCAAGGTGTCGAACTCTCCAACGTAATCATATATACCGCCTTCTGGATAGTAATGATCGCCACCAAATAATAGATATCGCTTCACTTAGCAACCTTCTTCTTAGCCATGATTACAACACCTTGCTTGTAGTCGGGTCAATACGAATTGGAATTGGAGAATGATTGCCCGACAGCTTGTTCTTAGGCAAGCTAATCATTCTTTGATTCATCTCTTCCATCTGAGCAGTGGCACCAAGCCCGATCATCAAATCACACTGACCTGGTATGCCAACATTACTAGAGTCAACATCTCCGCGAGTAAGCACGAGCTTACCTGAAGCACTATCAGCAGCCTGCGTAACGGAGACAACGAGGACGTTCGCCTTACGAGCGAGGTTCCTAGCTTCCGTAGCGGCACGTTCCAGACCCTCAGTCCTATTTCCTGACTTGACATCTACGTTACGCAATTGGTCAATAACAACAACATCATAAGCACCGCTGGTGCATAGACGATTGATACGACTAAACGTACCGGGTGCCATCGAGGCCAGAGTGAAACGGTCCCAGCGTAGCTTACTAAGACCAGTATCAGCAGCACAAGGATCAACCAGAACATCGTGCTTCGTCCTCCCCAAAAGGTTGGTAGCAAGCCTCATGATAATATCCGGTGCCGGGTCCTCGTTCCCGATATAAAGCACCTTCAAGTTCTGCGCCAGAAATCCGGCCACCGCATTGATAGCAAACAAAGTTTTGCCCATCTCCGTCGGTGCGAAGATCAATACGTGATGTCCCCTTCGGGCACCACCATCGATCTGATCGTTTAGTTCTTTCGGCCATATCTGAATCAACTCTTTGGGATCGAAGCTTTGTTTTGCTAAGTCAGCCAGCTTGGTCCCAGTGTACTCTTCCTCTCCTATTGGTTTATCTTGATCTTCTTTCGAGGCCAGAAGGTTTTGATAATTCTCCAACAAACCAGCCAGATCACCAGTACTATTACTGGTAAGAGCTGTTGCAAGCCTTTCTCCGATAACACGTAGCTTGTACTCCCGTACTTCCTTTACTACATTAGCACTCGAAACATCTTTCGGAAGTGCTCTGATTACACTAGCAATCATGGCAGCTACCTTAGGACTCGACAGTTTCCTGTCAAGACTTTGTATCAGTAGCTCTCGATCAACTGCTACAGCATCAGGATCAGTAGCGTAGTACTCTCCTACCAGCTTGAGTAGTTGCTGTCCGTGAAGGGATATGTTGGCTGTATCAATTACCTCTGTTAAGTAGTTGTAATCTCGAACACTGTTTAGTGCAGTAGCTAATATCTTTTGTTCCAATGTAAACCATTGAGTCAGGTATATGTATTATTCTTATGCTCAGGCTCTAATCCACGAGCCATGAGTACCCGTATCAAATCCAATCGTCCGAGTGCGTACACTACATCGTCGGTTTGCTGTCTCTTTTGTAACTCAGTATACAGCTTGAAGATAGGTATACGTTGTCTGAACCCTATAATAACTCCGCATGCAGCCAGAGCTTCTAGAGCTTCCATGTACACATCGACGAATGGGTTCCGTTCAATTATGAACGGACTCTCAAAGTCGTTCACTTATAGTTTTAACCCCTGTTTAATCTTTGCGACCACACGGTTAGTTCATGGTCATCCATATCCTTAAGGTCTTTAGACAATGGAAGTAGCCTAAAGTTCCCTAAGAGACCGTATTCTTTTACATAGTGATATGCCTTGGCAGTAGCATCCTTGTCGAAAGCGAGGTATGTTTTGTGGCCGTTCGAGCGTAGCTCATCTATAGCGTCAGGATTAAGATTGGTTCCGTACAACGCTACACTCGGGACATAACGACTAGCCTTGACAGCAGAGATAGCATCTTCCACCACGACAACGATGTCAAACTTACCTTCCTTGTTCGCTGAACACACACCTTCTCGTATGTACCAGCCCAGCCAATTCTCATCCACCTCTTTGTAGTTGATGGTTTTAGGAATGATAGTTGAGTCAAATGCTTTGGTAACAGTACCTCGACGCGTCCCGTATGGACAATACACTGGCATAACAAGAGAATCGCGACTAGGATTATAGAGGAAGCCTGCCCAATCAACCTCTCCTTGACGCAGGTGGTAGGTATCCAATAGCTGGGACAGCCGTTCTCCTTCCAGGAATCTAGTGGGAGAATCGTACACTCTTGGACAGAACTCCGGCTCTTGCGTTGCGGAAGTATCACCACTCCCGTAGCATCGGATGTACCCGCTCTCACCACAACGGGCACGGTGACATAGAAAGAGAATATCGCCTTTAAGAGTCTTAGTGACCGAAAAGCTTTTATCCTTTCCACACCATGGGCAAGGTACATCATTGCTGGTCCTCCCTCTTGCGAGGTCCTTGACCCCGGCTTGTATCAGAATAAGTTTTTCAAGATCACTCACATATCACCAAGTTGAGTTTGTTGCGTTCTCTTTTGCCAGTTCGTAATCGTCGTCGCTAATTACATGCGGGTCGATCATCTCTTTGGTGTGCACGATGATGTTACTCAACTGCACAACTCTAGCCCGCAGCTCGTCGATTAAAGATTGCGGGCCCATATATTACCACCCTCCGTTTCCGAACTTGGCGAACGGACAATCCCATGGATCGCACTTAGACCAGTCCTTGCACGGCGTTTTGGCCTGGCATTTAGCCACCTGGTGCATCGTTGAGTTCATCGGCAACGAGGTCCTCGAACTCTTCAAGTTCGTAGGTGTCGAGCTCGTCCCCAATCTCTTGTTCGATTGATTCATAAATGCGATCCTCGTCACGGTTGAATCGGTTGAATGAGACATCCTTGTCCGAGTCCTTGTCGAACTCTTCGTATTCGTTTTCATCGTCGGTCAACAATCTTTCCATTGGAGTCTCCTTTTAATTACTTGTCCTCAGTTCACGTAACTGCTCATCGCTCACCCTCGACGCCGGGGATGTCGTGGGGCTTTCTCCCCGCCGATGGCGGCGTCTAAGTCGTCACGAATGGACTCAGCGTAATCACGGCTGTTGAGATACGGCCAGTCATTGAGCTTGTTTCGCGCCTTCTCCAGCGCATCCGTGAGCGCGGCGACGCGGGCCTGCAATGACGTGACCGTCGAGTCGTACAGTTTCTCCGCGCCGCAGGTGATGCAAACAAACGGCTTTAAGAAACCGTTCTTGCATGATGGGCATGTGTGAAACTCTCTCACGGCTTCTCCTTCTCTGGTGGACGGCGCACGGGAGGCGAGGGCGCGAAGTAATTTGACGCGACGCTGTGCTACACCGAAGTCCTTATTGACCCACCTGTCGATTAAATCAGCGGCGTAGTCCAGCGCCTCCACCTCTTCCGTTGTGGCAGCTACGACAGGGGAGGGGCGGCTCTCCAAGGCGCGCAGGTGGGCGAGAAGGGCGCGGCGGTCGTCGGCACAGTCTTGCCACGATTCATTTTCATACGCATGGCACTCGTCATAGCCAGCATCCCGCGCCTCTATCTCGGCGATCTCAGCGGGCGAGAGCGGAGTATTATCCATAGTTAGCACTCTTGATTAGTGGGTAGTCTTGGCTGGTCATCAACGTGTGATAAAAGTATTTAACAGCTTTCCGTTCGTCACTGCGGTATTTGGCATATGCTTCCAAGGCAGCCCAGTTCACTGCCCATGTGAGATTGATGATGTCATACCCAGAGTTTGGATTCCTATGTGCATCGGTCCTGTACACCTTGCCTAGTCCGTTAGATACTACACCTTGTTCGACAGCATCGAGCATAGCCATATTTATTGTGTTGTGAGACAGCCACACGAAAGCAAAATTCTTCCGTTTCTTGGAGTACTCGATGAATGCGTCTATGAACTTCTCGAATGAGAAGCTGTCGTAAAGCTTTTCGCCACGGGTAGGCCCCGTGTTCTGTCTTTCCAATTCGTGGCATTCCACCGTCCCACATGAACCCCATGTCAGATCAAATCTCATATCTCACCTATTAAGCAGTAGGAGTATGAACCTAAAAACAAAATCTTATCTTTAAGGATAAGCAAAGCTTCCTTAGACAACTGAAACTAAGAGAAGTTCCCTTCTTTATAACCTTTTTTCCACGTATCGACAAGTCTTTTGTACTGTGGCTTATCAATCAAGTTCTCGTTAAGTATAGCTTTTGTGGTGACGTCGCCCGTCTGTTTAGCCGGAGTCCAATTCTCCGGTAACGATACGTGTAGTGCGGCCGGAGCTACTAGCCCGGACTCGCACATATTAGACGTGTACCAGAACCACGCCTGTAGCATAGAGTAGCCATAACTGTAGCTGGGATTGGCAAACATCGGACTGGAGACGATCATGCCGTACTTGTTTTGTATAAGCCAATCGACAAACTCAGCAGTGCAGTATTCCTTTGCTCTGTCTCTAGAGTTGTAATTGATGGGGGATACCAGTACATACGCTTTGGAGGTACCTTTGAAGTACTTGGTGTAAAACTCGTCGAATACTTTTTCTCGTACATCCTTGGCAGCGATGTTATTACCAGTTCGTCTGTTGTAGGCATGCAGATCACAGAGCAGATGCATGCCGCAACAGTTGAGATCATACTGTTGGATACGTGCAACAATATCCTCAGAGTATTTGAATACGTACTCGGTCATTTACGCACCCATTGAGCGAAGCGTTGATCTTTAGTAGGCGACAAGTCTATCTGTTGTTTCTTCATCGAAGCATTCCATTTATCCGCAGCACTCTGGAAGCGGGGCTCCACTACCAATGGAGCAGCGAGCAGATTATCGAAACTGCCGATAGCTTTCTTGTTGATTGGAGAATCGTGCAAGAATTTCTTGACATTCTCTAGTCCGTGGATGCCGCCCGTATCCTGCACCAGAGCGCATTCATTGATGATGGATGGGGAGAACCAGAACCATGCTTGGCAGATGCTTGGTCCCTCCCACTTGTGATAGGTATTGACGAACACGGGAGATTCCACCACCACACCAATCTTCTTGGAAATCAGATAGTTGGCAAAGTCATAGGTGTGGTATCCATGCTTGTTCTCGCTGTGGAGATAGTGCAGCTCTCGTGCCGGAGTTCCTCCGTTTACCACACCCACCAACTGTACCATGTATGTGTTGTCTTTGAAGCGTTCAACCAGTTGGTCGTACGCCTTGTGCCTTACTTCGTCAGGTACCAGCGTAGTACCGGCATGCGAGTACATGTTGTAGTTGTCGGAGATGCGTGTGAAGTTGACGTTCCACATCACAGCCGATGCACATGTGAAGTTGACTGAGTCGTACTGGTTAGCAGAGTTAGGTACTCCGCCAGTAGACTCCCTCCAACCGAAGGAGAGCCGCCAGCCATCCACATCGATGGGAGGAGTGACGACAAGTGCGTGCTTATAAGCCATTGATATAACCTCGAATTGCTTGTACGTAACAGTCTAGAGTTTTACCTTCGAGACCCGGAGCGGTGTTGATCTCACACACCACATGCTTCCGTAGAGTCCCCGCCTCATTGAATCTAGCGAGAATATCGACAGCCCCAAAGTCGAGCCCAAGTGCAGCAACAGCTTGTCTCGCTGTAGTCTTGATAGATTCAAGTTCGGTCTCTGTTCCCTTGATATTGTCATGGCAGAACACCCACCCGTTGTCGAAGTTGCGAATCATGGGGTCGTACGGACCGTCCCAGTTGGTACGCCTACGCTTCTGTTGAATGTCGATCACATTGTGTGACGGCAGCGGAGTACTCGGCCCCTGCCAACCATCACTGTCCGGCCGACGGAACACATGGACTCGGTACTCGTGCGTTTTCTTCCAGTACTTGACAAAGAAATCTACGATGGGGAACCCAGTAGTCGGTGTATCTTTGTGCAGCTTGGTTATCCCTCTGCCGCCACTTAGACCGTCTCTGCGGGCCAGTACCAGTAACCCCTCGTTATACCATTGCTCGGCAACACTCGTATCTCCTGTGGCCTCAAGTGCAGGCACGCCAGCTTCCTTGAGGATGGTTAAGGTCTTGAGTTTGGACAGAGCGGTCTTGACTGCGTTTCGGGTGTTGGTCCACTCGTCCACAGCGTCACTCATACCGCCGTGGGGACCCAGCTCCCATGGCCCGGCGCTGGCTCCCCAATTAATCATAGTGAAATTGTCAATGTTCTTGTCGTGGAACCGTTCACCAGCTTTGGACTTGAATCCTTCAGGCCCTACTCGGTACAGCGGGACGGCTGAGGCCAGCGCAGCAGCCGACGCCGATAGGCGAGGGGCGTAGATTATACCCAGCTTTTTCATGCTTGCTTTACCTCAGGCATCTTGGGATTGGTAGTGATGGCATCTTGTACCATCTCGCTTGCCTTCTTGTTCTGCTCTGCTCGGACGGCAATAGGAATGTACTCCACATTACCATCCTCATCCACGGATTTGTAGCATCGTCCCGTCTGCCGTGGAGGAGGGGAGTATGTATCCGTAGATGCGTTGTACTCATACTTCTCTTTCTCTTCTGGGGTCATCTCCTCAGGCAAGATGATAGTGCCGCCAGATTCCGGGCGCGACGCTCGCTTTTCGGCTGCCGCTTGTCTTGCTGCATGTGGTTGAAGCTTCACCAGAATCTTGGTCTCTTCCTCCCACCCCAGCCACCGAGTGCGATAGGCATCCTTGTCCCAGATACCGTCCGGATACCAGAAGTCCTTCTCGCTATCGAGCACAGCATGAGTACGGGTATACACGAATACGTTTCCGTATCGTGTGGCTACGGTATCACGTAGATACCATCCATGCTTCACCCCTTCAAGGATGTCGCACTGTTCCAGAATCTTGTCGTCTACCTCATAGACTTCACAGTACGCCCGTTTACCTGGGAAGCGGAACAAGGACGGGTACTGTCCCTCATCCTTGATGGCCAAGTCCTCCAACCATGTAGCGCCTAGGTATTTGTACACCCCGTTCTCGATACGCCAGTGGTTGTGATGCCCTGCCTTCAGGGTACCGTACACTGCAAGTTTGTTCACGGTAAATTCTCCACTCGTTCTTTAGTAACACTGCATATGCGGCACAGAGGTCTGTCCCCCTGTAGCCAACTGATAGTTTCGTGGGCGTCTACCTGTACCTCACGGCCACAGTATCCACACCCCGGCTGTGCTAGCCGGATGAACTCATCCTTTGGTATGAGCTTGCCTTTCGGCCCTTGTACCAGATCGGACATTGAGTAAGGTATGGACTTAGCATAAAGTACAGGTTCGTGCCTACCTTCCTTAGGAACCAACGTCTTGATAACGTTATACACTTGTACGGTATGCTTGCCACTAGCGTTCCTATGAAACAAAGACACAGGAACATCAGGAAGTAACACCTTCATACCCTTCGCAGGCCACAGACATTCGATGTCACCCATCAATTTGTCTACCTTGTCAGCCTGCCACTTGACTTGGGTTACTTCGATCTCTTGTCCTAAGACAAGGCCGTAGCGTTCCAACTCTCCGCCAACTTTCTTGATCTTGCGTTTCCCGAATACCTCGTGACGTTTGATAGGATTCTCAGTCGTCGGCGTCCCGGCCGGACAATACCCAGTCCCACCATGCTGCTCCTTCTTCTTCGCTAAGTCCCGCTGGAGGGCTTCCCCCAATACGACTTGCTCCTTTCTGTCCCATAACGGATTGTGCGGAGGAGGTACATACTTGTACTCGTCGAACTTATTCTTGATGATTTGTCCAAGCTTGTTATCCGATTGTCCTAGCATCCATTTGAAATGGTGATACTCAGGAGGATTGTAGAACTCTCCGATAAGACCTATGTGGTTGCGCACTGCCGCAGCCCATATCATCTCTCGTTCAGATGCGAACCAACACGTACCCTTCTCATCGAATATCCAGTAGATGTTGCGATCTTTAGTACGCGCAACATTCATCGAGTTCTCTTTAGAATCCCACCACACCAACACTGCCGGCCCATCTACTTGAGGCAGTGCAGATGCAGCGCCCAACGTGTATATGGCGTGCGCTATGTGAGCAGAGTCTACCTTGTGATCGATGCCCGTTCGCAAGACATGGTGGTTGACTGATCCATTGTGCACCAGATGAATGTGCCCTACCTTGAAGGGGTGCGCATTGTCATCAGACACTGCGCCTCTGGTAGCTGCTCGGTTGTGGGCTAAGTATATACCGGGCTGTCGTTGAGCCTCTAGCACACGCTTGTATGCCTCTAGCTCAAGGAACATTGGGCCGGGTATAGCCTTCTTTAGGATGAAAGTATCCTTGGGCTTGTGTTTCGGAACCACCAAGATACCAGTACTGTCGTACCCACGGAGTGTGTCCATGAAGATGAGATCGCTCAAAGCTCCTCGATACTTGTCATCCCAATGGGCGTCGACATTGCCCTGCTGGATATAGCCTACGATACCACACATTTGAGAGGCTGCCTTGTGTTACTTCTTACGCGAAATGAATTTGGTGTAACCCGGATGTACCTTGGGGGGCGCACTCCTATCCCATGACAGAGTGCTGACAGGTGCTGGTGGTCCGAACAACTCGAACCACAACGGCACACAGTTCTGCCAGAATTGAGATGGGTAATCGTATGGCACAGTAACGTACGAACTGCCGAACACGGACCGTACAAGACTGTCCGGAGTCATATTAACTACCATCTCATCAGTAATTGGCGGAAGATTTTGGGCGTGGTTATAGATACGTGTGATGAAATTGATCCACGACACGATGTCCTTGCTGTTGTAGGTACTCTGTAAGTGACGCCACTCCAATGTACCATGCTTAAGCAAAGAATTTATATTCAACCCATGGTAACGGCTTCGCATTCTCCATGCCATTCCGCTATCTAGTTGCGTCAGCGCATTAGCCAGCTCTGCATTGTCAGTACCCTCGAACCATGACTTGCAGTACAGCGATCCTGATCTGTGGCGTGCCACCTGTGCAAAGACTATAGGTTCCAACAAGGTGTACAACTTGAGTATGTTCATCACGTTCTCAGGTCGGAGCTGTTGGCAGTCAACGTGTATGTGTACGCCAGCCCTATTGCTAGTCTTAAGCTTCAACGTGGTTGCTGTGGCCTGGATCACATCGAGGTTGGATATCAAGTCCTTACCTCGACAAGGGGTCGTAACGAATTCGATAGGACCGTTGCGCAAGCTGCCGTCGTGATGGGCGGACACTGACGCTGGTAGCACTATTCCATTACACAGGGTGTGGATAGCGCCCTCTATTTTGACAGGGTATCCCTCTAATTCTATCTCCACGCCACACATCGTGAGGTTGTCCTCTAGCAAGGACGAAGACACTCCGACAGGTTTAACCCATGAACGTTGAGGTAGCCACAATTCTCGTACACGCATGTTCTTACGACCTGCTGCGTTAGGAACTGATGCTGGTTGCTCGTTCATGTCGTATACCATTGCCGGTATATGAAGAGATTCTATGAACGTCGGCATAACTTTGTCACCGTGAAGGTATACTGTTTGTACTGTGGGTATACTGAAGGCATGCCGTACCGTATCTCCCCTATGGTACGAGACCTTCTTACGATTTGAATGGCGTCTGATTTATCCGTAGTGATAAGTCCATAGTTGTCAGATAGTGCACAGCCTACTGCCTCTCCTCTGTCCAGAATAGATAGTGCGTCGCTGAATGCGGTACGCTTTTTTGATAGCGCAGTAATGGCTACGATATACGCCAATTGTTCAGACAAGCTGTGGGTAAGTAGTGGATGCACATGGGCTAACTCATATGCAGAAGTGTTGAATCCGTGGTTTCGTGTTCCCTCGTTTGCACCTGTGTTACGAACGTACACGATACTGCCATTGTATTCGACGAAGCGAGATTTGTAGTATCCCTGTTCGAGTTTTAGGAACTTGTCCAATGTTATGATGTCGTCTATATACGATCCATCCAAGTCGTACAGACGTACGAGGATAGCAGGACCTGACGTAGCCGTGATGAACGCAGCCCTTGTCACAGTACCGTCATCTTGTCGGGTCCACGCGTACCAATTCGTCTGTGCGAATCGACCAACGTCACCGATGTCTTCGATGTCAGATGTTTCTATCATCCTTGTGCCCATGTCTGGAGATAGTGAGCCTTCTTAGACTGGAAGTTGTTGACGCATTCAAGATGGTTGGCCGCGCATATCTCTTTCACAGTCTTAATTAGACGGGTTGTATCGTCGTTGCCGCCAGCATCGATGCACGCTTTGATATCATCGATGGGTAACTGCATGTATGCTGAGTTAATCTCATCTGTCCGCACGTGCACATCGAACAGAAGATTGAATGACGGTGCCGATACTAGACGGATATCGTTCAACCAGAAGTTAGACGGCGTGCGGTACTCCACACCGTAAGGCTTCGGTCTATACAGACCTGCCAAGCCGTACAGTTTGCGCCGTCCTCGTTGCTTGTCCTTTGTTAGCACTGGCAGGTACACCAACGCATCCACCAACTGGATAAACGCATAGTCTGGTATCAGTTCTTTGTTATAGCCGAAGTGTAGGTGCCCGCCTGTGTGACGCCATAGTCCTAAGTCCTTGATTCCAAAGGGCTCTCGCTCGATAGGTTTGTAGTTGGGGCCGTACGCACAGAAGTCCGGATCACACCCAATAGTCATTGCACCCGGATGCTGCAAGCTTTGTTCGCTGAACCTGTGAGAGGAAAGCGTTGTGTCATACGTTAGCTTAGCTCTGCCCAACACCTCGTTTGATAAGCCCAGCGTGTAGTTGATGTTCTCTTCGAACTGTCCGTAATCCAATGCTGGTCTGATGTTGAACTCAAAGGCAACACCATCTTCTTGGAAAGCGTACTGAGACTGGATGGTTCTTGGTACTTTTGTCCCGTCCTTCAACGTCCGAGTCAAAGCTTCAGAGAATGGCATCGGCCGTGCCTTGGTACCCCCCACTGTACCACACACAGGTACAATGTCCCCACCTATGCTACGGACAAACATTTCAGGGTCAGCACCCAAGGTGTAGGTGTGAATCTTCTTCATACTCGCCTCATGTTCTACATATGGAGGGAGGTTGATCGAAGATAGATTAGTACGGGTACTGTATTTACTTTCATTAGCTATGCTGACATACCTGAGCTACACATCTTTTGATATAGATGTGGCAGGACTCGAACCTGCGACCCCCAGTAAACTGGTGCTCTACCTACGTGCTCAACACCTCTAACGTGCCTCAACTGCAACCGTCAGTCTATCGAATCAATCAACCTCCCGCTGTTCTTCAAGTCAGGATGCGTATCACTCGGTAGATAGCACCCTTTGTGTCACCGTTGTTCAGCCCATCGGCTACCCAGTCACGAGGATCAACCTCAACGGTTATCAATCTGGCAGCGCGACATCTATAGGCTTCATGACGTGCTTCCATCCTGTCTGTGAATACATGGTATCCTAGTGCATCTTGGCGTCCCACTATATCTACCTTAGCATACACCATCCCTTTTTTATAGCCACAGCTAACTGCCCACGTATATGCAAGTGGCCGCCTATCTTTACATACTACCTTCCACGCCTTGCGGCGGCGAGGTGCTTTCTTAAGCTTCTTGATATTAGTCAGACACATGCGTGTACTCCTTAGATGGCGCACGAACCCGGACTCGAACCGGGAACAGGCAGAATGAAGAGGCACACGCATCAGCACCCAGACCTGTAAACGACAGGCGTGGTAGTTCTTGGCATCACCACAATGGGTGATGGGCAGCATGACACAGTAACATTCATCGTCGCACACACCACTGAGTCTCCCAGTGGATAGTGCGCCGACACCACCTAGTTTTAGCCCAAGCATAGCCTTAGCTTCGACTGTCCAATTTGCACGTGGCTAGCTGGTTGGAAAAGCTAGATGCGTACACGTACACTCACGTGAACAGTGCAAGGATATGCTACAGTGACAGGGGAAATTCCCTCAGCATCACACTCACGTGTGACCCAGCACTGTCTTAAACTATTCGTGCATTAAACTTGTATCTCCGTAGTTAAATAAGGGACCAGACATCAAGCCACAACTTGACAAGCTTCCAAAGCAGGGGGCTCCAAGTGATGACACCAAGCCCTACTCCTAGCCAGCCGCCCTTGTTATCGTTTATTGTTAGGAATGAGACGCCTAACCAGATGAACACTACTCCGACAAAGAATAGGATAAATAGAGCGTCACCCGGACTCATGGTTTTATGCCTCTAGCAGAATGTTGTACAAGTGACGAGGAATCTCGGAGTACTTGATGCGTGTCCATGTGGCTACGTATGCAGTATCAACCAACACGTTACTTGGAGGGGTGAGGTCCATGACCTTTCCTACCATCCTTGCTTGTCGCAAGGCAGCGATCTGATTACCCGGTACTCCAGATAAGATGAGCATAGGAGTCTGCTCCACCCTCATGTACACGGACAAGACGTCGCCTGTATGGCGGCGCTTTACGTAGAACTGGCCTTCTTCCCGACGCATACTTATTCCTTGTCCCAGTCTAGCACTAGTTCCACACGTTCGAACGTCGTGCATCGTGCCTTAAAGCCGGCACCACTCGCCCATCGGATCAACGAGTCCTGTGCGTCCCTTGACCTGCAAATACATAACGACAGAGATACACTTGTCGTGAACAGACCTTGTGAAGCAGCCGTCTGTACATATGCCATCACCGTGTCCTTGGTACTCTGTACTTCGTTATAGAGTACATTACGTGATTGTATGTACATCTGTGTTGCAGTGAACTGCATATCAGTACCCTTTGCGCGACTCTTCCTTCTCGCTCTTGCACACAGTGCACCGCCAAATCTTTTTCTTGGTGCCGTAGTTGTGCACTCGCCTGCTCGTGCCGTGCAACTTGTCTTGTTGCTCCGACTTACAGTTACACGGTAATACCTTGGTCATATCAGTAGACCTTGAATGCACCGATGGTGCGGAATGTGGGGGTGGGATTGATGATGCGCTCCAAGATGCGCCGCTTGCGTGCTCGCTGGCGCTGTTGCTTGGGATCAGCCTTGACTTGGAGAGGGGTGGGCAGGGGCGGAGAGTCTTTCGACTTGCGCGTACCACCGTGGACACGGGGAGCATCGAACACGGACTTGAATAATCCGCTTGGTACCCGTGCTTTGACTGCCTTGTCTATGTAAACTTGGTCGAGTACACGTCCCTTGTGTACCCAAGGCGTAACACTACGCATTTGTTATACCTCAAGCATACCTTATGGCGGCATGCTGTCTCGTAGTCACCCCCGTAAGGGCGGACTGTCGGTAGCTTACGGCTACCACTCGATACCCCTTTAAGCAAGGGGCGTGCTATAGAATAGATGCTAGCTGTTTACGGGAAGCTAGCGAACCGTCCATATGCAGGAGGCAGTGCGATAGGTTGGTGTGTACTACCCGCACATTTACACTGGCCGTTCCGGTTGCACTCCGGTTACTTAGCTAACGCCACGGCTCGGGCGATAATCTGATTACTTGGCCGGGGTCCACACCTCGCAGTACCCATCACAGAGTACTACTACCAATCCCCGACGCTTCGCGTCATCGATGTAGTCTCGATGATTGATGCCGGAACCATACACGATGGCCCCGATCTGTGCACCTTTGAACATGACGCATCTCCCATGTGTTCACTAATCAATTCGGCTACGCCCTCATGTACATTTACCCGCCACCCACAGACTGTACATTTGCTGCGATGTTCTAGGCTAGAGCGTATGCGAATTAACTAGCTGGTCATGACATTACCTCTGCTATTGTAGTAGCTATCTCCTCCCACACATACTCCGCACAATCGGAGCACATCCCATCCTGATCCCATTGTTCCTTGCTTATACTCTTGCGCTCTTCGTGCTGGCCCGTGTCACCCTTCTTACCTCGGGTACAGTAGTACTTAGGCGGATTGATACGGGATGTATTAACTAGGGGCATTAGTGCCTCGATTCTTTAGCCAGTCGAATCAGTTCGTGGTTCCAGCCTCGTGCCTTGTGCACGTAGGTGCGTATCAATTCAGGTCGAGCGCCCCTCTCTTGCATAGTGCGGGCAGTCTCAAGGTTAGTGTCCCTATTCTCCCGTATCACCCTTATCAGTTGTTCGGTTGAGGTTATCATAATAACCTTTCATTCGGGCTCTCGCTCACCATCGGACGTATCACTCAGCCTGTAGTGTGGCATATCGCCGGACACTAAGTCAAGTACTGCGTGCTCACGCCATTGATCCGACGCCACTATAGCATCGGACTGTGAATAAAAAGGCACTGGTCGCAGCCGAAGCCGCGCCGCATGTGCCGAAACCTTACGCCTTGTATCTGTCACGCGTACATCCCATGACGGCTTGTTCCTCTATCTTACTGAAAGCAGAGCGAACATCCAGCCTTACCATATCGTAATGGATTCCGTTTCGCAATACAAGTCCGGCTCTGCATCCGTCACACTGATTACCATCAGCGGGAGGGGTGAGCAATCGCTTGGCTACCTGTCTGTTAGCGTGCGAATTGTCGGCCATACCGCCTCATGTACCTGTCATACAAGCGTGGATTCCAAACATAAAAGGTACGCGACCAATGCAACACATACCCCTTGTGTTTAGATACCATCATACGTGCGATATAAACTGTAATCTCTATGTCCCGGCTGGTTTATCCAACACCACTGCCACTCCTGAAAGAACCATGCACTGTCCGGCCATTCATTGTGTTCCGTTACTTCCATTGTGGCTCTATTATGACACAGTGATAACACTAAGTCAAGGGGAGTAAAGTATCATTCGGCTACGCTGTATACAGTTGGTACTGATTCCACTGTACACCGGATCAGAACTCGGCTTACGTGAACCATGCGGTACGTCTACGTAGTTCACTACAGCGTATGCGAATATTACCTCACGCCCACGCGTACAAACACACCATCAGATATACACAGACCAAGAAACCTAAGGCGTCTAACCATGCTTCGAGGTTATTATAATAACCTTTGGGCTGGTTGTCCCTCTCATTGGTATCTTGATCGTTCATAGCGCCCATCTTAAGGGATGTAAAACCTTAAGTCAATAGATGTAAAAACACCCCTCCCATTTCTAGGAGGGGTGTAAGGCTTCAGGCCGCCTTGGTGCCGGGCATACCGACAGTTCCCGTGGTCGGGGCTTCCCCCTTGGTCGCGGACTGCGTGTCAATGTGCACCATCTCTTCTAGTTCCTCAACCAGTTCCGTGAGTGCCGTTGCCGTTGCCGTAATCAGCGTCTTACGGTTGACGACCACCTCCTTGAGTACGGCATTGAGTCTCTCCCACAGTGGGGCAAGTTCGTTCGGCATGGTGACCTTGGTGTCACGCTTGCCGTCGGTCTGAGGCTTGCGCGCCGCCGTCGGAGTCTCTTTGACTACCTCGTAGACAGACTTGTACTTGCTGATCTTCAAGTCCGCCTTGAGTCCGGCCAAAGTCTGGGACTTGACCACCGGCCAGAACGGAAGCAACTTCTTGATCGGCTGCTCCTTGTTCTTGGCATCCAGATGGGACGCCTTGAACGTGCGCTCCGCGTGGCGGCAAAGGGCATCGAAAATCTCCATTGCCCGTTCCCGTGTCACGTCTCCTTTCTGAGCCTCGACAGCCAGAGACAGGACATGTTTGGACATGTTCCCCATCGCCTCCGCCGATTTGCTCTGCTCACTGGCAAAAGCCTTGATTGCCTTGTCTGCCAGCTTTTCCTGCTCATTGGTAAGCAGGGTGGTTTCTTGCTTGGACATATATACCTCGTTACGTTGGTGTGTTTCTCTCCTACTCCTAAGGCTTTCAAAGGCTCCCGGTTTGGATTCGTTAGCGGGGAAGTAACCAGTGTGCGGCGATTCGGAATTCTCTGTCTTGAGCACTGTGCGAATTGTAGGGGTCATAACCCCTGAGACTGGCACGTTTCATGGCATAGATCACAAGGCTTCGGGTCATTGCATTCATATAGGCACTCCTAAAGGGAGCCTATGGAAGCCCTAGGTATCGGAGAGTAAGTTGTTAAAGAACACTGAATAGGCTAGCTATCAGTGTCAGCACTATGCCTGAGGTTATTATAATAATCCAGTAAGCATTTCTTAACTTCGATTAAGTTTTGCTTAACAAGGGGATATGTAAAGGTTCCTTGACACATTGGGGTGCATGAGAATGACTCTCATTTTCATCCCCTTTGCAAATTGGACACGTTCTAAGACGATGGCCGACGATTGCAGACGATTCTCATTCGCAAAACCGATCCGGGGGAGCGGGGGAGCCGGGGCGGCTGTCGCGCGGGGAATCCCACCCTCAAGTTTTGACACAGAAATTCCGGAACCTAGGGTACCGAGGGATAGGATATCCTCGGAAAACTACCACTACAAAATATATTTTACAAATACCTGTAGTTTTGGGGAACTATTTACATTTTGAACTGTCTAAGGATATTAGAAATATTAAGTTTTATAAGCTCTTTGAGTATAAACTTAATAAAGCTAATAAAAACAAATACTTAGAATAGCTTATCCTTTTTAGTGGGGGTCTACCCGAGTTTCGGGTGTTAACAGTTCCAGTATGGACTGTTTGCCGTAATCTTCGATTACTACATGTTTCGACACCAAGAGCACACACTACCATTTCCGTTAAACCACGGAAATTACCAACTTCGATCTCTATTCTACGAGACCGGTTGTAACAAAGACTTCGACTTTCCTCCAGTCTACACCCTTAAACTTCGGGATCACGATATCCCGACTGACTCAGTTGTTTACAACCCGGAAGGGTGTAATCGTTGTCGTTCCATTTACTTGGAATATGTGGACATAGCCGATCCCTCAGAGTACAAGTTTGCCATGAGGGTGTTCGGTTCTTGGGAACACTGGCGACAGTTGAGGGAGTGTGACTTCTTCCAGCCAACCTACAAGCTGATGAAGGAAGCTCTAAAGGTTAAGTTGGAATCAGAAGTAGTAGAGCTGGCCAAGCAGACTATCAAGGCGGGAGTTGGACCCCAATCTCTCCAAGCAGCCAAGTGGCTGTACGATCAAATCAGACCCCACACCAAGCGAGGACGACCTTCCAAGGCCGAGGTAGACGGGGAACTAAAGAGGCAGTCTTCGGAAGCCAAAGAGCTTAAAGAGGACTTAGAGAGGTTGAATCTAAATGTCAGTTAAAGTTCTTTTCCAATCAGTGGTCCATGCCATGAAGAATCCGGGCACAGTCTCGGATAAACCGGCTATCGGCAAGGTACGCTACAAACAGAAGAAGTTCCCACTAGGCTCTGGCCAAGGGGCCACGGGCATCGGTGGCGAACGTCGGCGCAAGAAAATTGACTCGATGGTAGACTAAGTATGAGTAATGTTGTACTCCAGCTACGCTATAAATCACTTCTAAGGATTTTGTATGTCTAAAGTGATTTTACAGGATATAGGCAGTGGCTACAACCTGCAAACGGTTGTCAACAACAACAATGATTTCATAGAAGAAGCATTCTCGAATACTCTCAGTAGAGATGGTTCCACCCCCAATGGGATGCTTGTTCCGTTGGATATGAACTCGAAGCCTGTTATCAACGTAGGCTCCCCAGTTAACAGTACCTCAGCAGCACGCTGGGTGGATGTAACTGATCTGGTTGATGTTACTAATATAGCAGCCCCAGCTATGACTGGTAATGAGGACAAGGCTCTGTTCACGGATGGTTCCGTGGCTGTGTGGCGAGAGACCCCGTACATTGGACAGACTCCAGCCGAAGCTTCTTTAGCAATCACTGCAATCTCGACTTCGAAGATTGAGGGTAACGTTCTTCGATACGGGGCTACCGGAGACGGTGTCACCAGCGATGCGACGGCTATCCAAAATGCCATCAACGTTAAGGCGGTTGATGGTGGTATCGTAGAGATGCCTACCCCTGTTGGTGGCAAGTATTTTATTGGTGCTACTCAGATCACCATCCCTGCCAACGTAGTTCTACGAGGGGATGCGTGCGAGACCGGGGCTGTAGAGTATACGGGGGCAGGTACGGCCTTTGTAATCTCTGGGTTCGGATCAGGCATTGAGAACATGTATATCACCACTACCAATCCGGCGGCTAGTGGCATCTCGATGGGCAATGACTCTAGACGAAACATTCTTCGTAGAGTAACTGTTCAAAATACTGGTACTGCTGCATCTCGCACTGGTACTGGTCTGGTATTGTCGACTACCAATGCAGCAACTACGTTCTCTGGCAACCTACTTATGGAGCAGTTGTATCTGCTCGGATATAAGTACGGCATCGATGCAAATTGCTTCGAACTTGGATTCAAGACTTGGACGACCGTTATTGGTAGCCAAGTGTTCATCATCGGCCCTGGAGCAGGTGTAGTAGCTGGTAGTCGTGGCATCAGATTTGATTCCACTACGAACGGAGTTGGATCAGTAATATTTGGCGGTACCATCGAAGGTTTCGAGGCTCCCATCGAGATTGCTGATGGCGGTTTTGGCATATCTTGTTATGTCGACATTGAAGGTAATACCTCTAATGAGCCGTTACTAGGAGCTTCGTGGAACGGCGAAATTGTAGCCCATCCTGCTGGAACGACGTACCGTGGCGGAGCCAACGGAAGCTCTAATCGTTGGTTCATGGAACGGCACCTAAATGGTGTATGGGATCGTGAAGCGTATTACTCCCACATTTTCAATTTGTATGACGGCAGTGCTGCTCTTGGTACCGTAGACATTACTCGTGGAGATTCCCGTATTGCAGGTGGAACTCCTACTCGTAAGTTCCGATTTGCTTGTGGTAACTCTGGAGCAGACTCAGCACCAGATAGGAATTATCTTGAGATGCCGTCAGGTGTCAAGTGGGCTTCAGGCTCCGGTTCTCCAGAAGGCGCGGTCACTGGTACGGTAGGCTCTTTGTATACTCGTACCGATGGAGGAGCCGGTACTACCTTGTACGTCAAGGAGACAGGCTCAGGCAATACCGGATGGGCTGCCAAGTAAGATGGGCCAAGTTGCGCAAGTACGACAAGCTGCTGAAGCAAGTCTACTGACCTTTATCAAGTTGGTAGCTCCGCACCGTGTACTCGGCGCCATCCACGAAGAGATTATCTCGTGGTGGGAGCGTGAGGATGCCAAGTCTCATCAGCTTCTGTTGATGCCTCGTGACCATATGAAGTCAGCATTGATGGCTTACAGGGTAGCGCATCGTATCACAAAGAATCCTGCTATCCGGGTTATGTATATGTCTTCGACTCTGAATCTTGCAGCTAAACAGCTAAAGTTCATCAAGGACATCCTAACCTCCAAGATTTATAGACGGTACTGGCCGGAGATGATTCTTGAAAACGAGCACGACCGAGAGAAGTGGACGGAGACAGAGTTTTCCGTAGATCACCCTCTCCGTAAACAGGAAGGTATCCGTGACCCTACTTGTCTTGCTGCTGGTCTTACTAAGTCTCTCACTGGCCTGCATTGTGACATCGGAGTACTTGACGACGTGGTCGTCCAAGAGAACGCGTACACTGAGGAAGGACGTGAGAAGGTTCGTACACAATATTCTCTCTTCTCGTCTATCGAAGGTGGTGAAGCTCTGGAATGGGTGGTAGGTACTAGATATCATCCAGACGATCTTTACCACTCTATGCAAGAGATGGAGATCGAGATCGTCGACAAGAGTGGTATCATAGTCTCGCGTACCCCAGTCTACGAGGTTATGGAACGACAGGTAGAGGATAAGGGAGACGGCTCAGGTGAGTACCTCTGGCCTCGCCAGCAGCGCTACGATGGTAAATGGTTCGGCTTTAACCAGCAGATTCTAGCTCAGAAGAAGGCTAAGTATCTAGACAAGACCCAGTTCTATGCGCAGTACTATAACAATCCGAGTAGATACGACGAGTCAGCAATCACTACCGATAAGTTTCAATACTTTGATCGGAGCCAAGTTGTTAATGAACGAGGTCGCTGGTTTATTCGGGGCAACCCCGTTAATCTATTCGCGGCAATGGACCTCGCGTATTCGGAGGATAGACGGTCAGACTATTCGGCTATCGTTGTCGTTGGTATTGACTCCGAAGGTAGACTGTACGTAGTCGACATTGATCGATTTAAGACAGAAGATATCTCCGTTATGTTCGAACATCTTCGAGATGCGTACGTCAAGTGGGGCTTCCGCAAAGTGGTTGTCGAGTCCGGCAGTTCTCAGAAAGCGGTTGTGCGTGGTATGAAAGATATCTATCTTCGTCCTGCCAATCTCTCTCTGAGTATTGAGGATAGAGCACATACAGCCCATGAAGGTACGAAAGAAGAGCGTATTGGCGCAGTGCTGGATGCTCGTTACAAGAATATGTTCATGTGGCACTACAAGGGTGGTAACTGCCAAGTTCTTGAAGAAGAGCTGTTACAGAAACACCCTAGGCACGATGACGTCAAGGATGCTCTTAGTATGGCAGTAGAGATTGCAGTAGCACCACGTGATGCACGCAAGCGTAGAGATTTTAACACGCCTACGATGGGCAATGTTATTCAAGCTGGTTCCAGATTTGGTGGTTGGTAATGCCTAAACGTACACTAGACTTAGACACTATTATCCAACCAGAGAATCTGGCACTCCAGATTTCGGATCGTTACAGGTCATGGAAGTCTTCTCGTAAGAACAAAGAGACGTCCTCCAAGGAAGTACTGAACTATGTATTCGCAACGGATACACGAACTACGACGAATTCAAAGCTCCCTTGGAGCAACAGCACTACCAGACCCAAGCTCTGTCAGATCAGAGATAATCTTTACGCCAACTACATGGCTGCTCTCTTCCCTAATGAAAACTGGTTTGTATGGGAGCCGGGAGATCAGGAAGCTGCTACCAAGGAAAAGAAGTTAGCAGTAGAGGCATATCTACGCCACCAGTTTCGAGAGGCTCGCTTCCAGTATACTATCGGCCAGTTGCTGCAAGATTGGATTGATTATGGCAATTGCTTCGCTGATGTGAATGCTATTACGGAACTTAAGAAGCTTGATGACGGTACTACGCAATCTATCTATGTAGGCCCAAAGCTTGTTCGAATCAGTCCGTTGGATATCGTGTTTGATGTCACAGCAGACTCATTCCAAGATGCTCCAAGTATCAAGCGCAGTATCGTATCTATTGGCCAGTTGTATAAGATGAAGGCTACGATGCCTGAGTACGCTGAAGTCTCGGAAGCCATCTTAGGCAAGATGCAGGAGACCAGAGCACAGGTTAGTGGGAACGGCTCCGTAGCTAAGAGAGATCAAGACAAGGCGGACAGATTAACAGCCGATGGTTTTGCATCATTACCAGACTATTATCAGTCGGGTGCAGTAGAAATCCTAGAGTTTGAGGGCGACCTCTACGACTTCGATGCTAAAAAGCTTTACGAGAATCATCGCATCATTATACTCGACCGCGCTTATGTGGTGTATAACAAGCCTATTCAGAATTGGGTTGGGACTCGTTCTCTTCAGCATTGTGGTTGGCGCCTTCGTCCAGATAATTCTTGGGCGATGGGGCCTCTTGATAATCTTGTTGGGCTTCAGTATCGGTTGGATCATCTTGAGAACTTGAAGGCAGACGTCTTCGATCAGATTGCTTGGCCTAAATATAAGGTCAAGGGGTACGTCGAAGAGTGGGATGATAACCCTGGTGAACGCATCTACATGGAACAAGATGCGGAAGTTGAGCCTCTACATCCTGATGTTACTGCCCTGAACGCGGATATGCAAATCCAGTTCATCGAGCAGACCATGGAAGATATGGCTGGCGCTCCTCGTCAAGCAATGGGTATCAGAACTCCAGGAGAGAAGACCGCCTTCGAAGTGCAGACTCTGGACAATGCTTCGGGACGACTGTTCCAATCTAAGATCACGTACTTCGAGCAGTTCTTCCTTGAACCCTTGATGAACAGATTCTTCGAGACTTGCCGCCGGAATCTTGACAACGATGTACTCGTGTCCACCGTGTCGGATGATTTGGGTATCAGGGAGTTCCTGAACATTACCCGTTCTGATCTTATGGGTAAGGGTAAGCTGGCTCCTATGGGTGCGCGACACTTCGCAGCACAGGCCCAGCTTGTACAAAATATCGTAAGTTTGTCGAACACTGGTATCTACCAAGACCCGGCTGTTTCTGCTCACCTTAGTTCTAAGGCCATGGCCAAGCTTCTGGTCGATGCTCTGAACCTTACGCGATACAACGTGTACGGAGAGAACGTCCGTGTGACCGAACAGATGGAGACTCAACAGCTCGCTAATCAAGCTCAAGAGGAGTTGGCTGTCAATGCTATCACTCCTATTGAAGATGCTGAGCCCGCAATCGTAGAGGATGAGAATGAGCCGCAAGCGCCGTTTACACCTTAATTGGTTCGATCCCGGGATGAGCGACTCAGAGAAGACTGAGCGAGAGCAGACTGTTCTTGCTTCTGAGCATGTGCTTCGCATTCTTCAGTCTATACTAAAGAAAGATTTGGCTACTCTGGATAAGAAGGTTGATTATACCTCTCCAGCGTGGCAATACGAAATTGCCCTCGACAATGGGCAAAAGAAAAAGATCAACGACCTGTTGACTTTATTGACCCCTGTAATTGGAGAATAAAATGACCCAGACTACTCAAAACCAGACCTCGGCTTTGGATAGCTTAGTTGGTGATGGAAAGAAGTTCGCTAGTGTCGAAGACCTCGCCGCTGGTAAGATTAAAGCAGACACGCATATTACGAGACTTGAGGATGAGACTAAGACTCTCAGAACTGAGTTGACTAGTGCGATCAATGAGCTGAATACTCTGAAGAACAAGACGTCCATTCTTGAACGCCTGAACGCAAATCAATCTGATAATACTGATGACAACAGTAGTCAGACGAATAACCAGCAACCGGAACCCAAGGTTGTAGGACTGTCTGAGGAAGATGTCGTTAAGGTGGTTGAAAACCGTGAATTGAAGCAGAGAGCTGAGAACAATAAGCGTGAAGTGGACAACGTGCTTACTAAAGTGTTTGGTGCTGATGCCAAGGGATTCCTTGTGCAGAAGGCAGCAGAGCTTGGTATCAGTACGGACGAATTAGTCGCGACTGCTGTACGCTCCCCTCGTGCTTTCTTCAACATGATCGGTATTGATCCAAATCCACGTACCCAAGGTACTGGTTATGTCGGCAATCGACAGAGTGCAGTTAATTCAAACGAGCCCGTCAAGAACAACAAGTATTATGAGGACTTGAAAAAGAAGATGGGTATCCGTGCGTTTATCAACGATAAGAACCTGCAAGCTGAACGTTATCGGCAGATCGACATCCTTGGAGATGCGTGGGACTCTTAATACTAAATCAAAGGATTTCTTAAATGTCTCATACTACTGGTAATACGACGCAGTTGCGTCGGACTAACACGTGGTCGCAGGACCTTAAGGACATCTTGCTCGACGAACTTCAGGCCCAGCCGTATGTAAATTGGCTGACTGGGTTCCCGGATGGCGATACTTTCAATATCCCGTCCATCGGTGAACTCCCGATTCGTAACTACGCTGAGAACTCTCAGGCTATTTATGATTCGCTGGATACTGGTAACTTTACGTTTACCATCACCGAATACGTGGCAAGCGGTACTTATATCACGAACAAGGCTAAGCAGGACATGTACTATGCGTCCCAGCTTATGTCTTCGTTTGTGCCGAAACAGGCTCGTGCGCTCGCAGAAAAGGTCGAAACGGATATCTGGGCTCTTGGTGCGGCAGGCGCATCGGGCGGTCAGACTGGCAGTGACCCGAACTTGATTAACGGTGCAGCCCATCGCTGGGTTGGTGCCGGTACCAACGAGGTCATCTCTGTCGCTGACTTTGCTCGTGCGTTGTTTGCACTGAAGAAGGCCAATGTTCCGGATACGAATCTCGTTGCGTTTGTTGATCCGTCCGTTGAGTACACGCTCAACACCCTGACGAATCTTACGAACGTGTCGAACAACCCGATGTGGGAAGGTATTATTACTTCCGGTATCGCTACGGGTCGTCGGTTCGTCAAGAACATCTACGGCTTCGACGTGTATACTAGCAACTACCTCCCGACTAGCCAGAACGAGACGATTCAGACTCGTACGACTGCGGCTGGTGTTGCGAACATCTTCTTCTCGGCAGCGGCTCCGGACCTCGCACCCTTCGTGGGCGCGTGGCGTCAGATGCCGACGGTTGAGTCGGAGTACAAAAAGGACTTCCAGCGCGAAGAGTTTCTCACTACGGCGCGTTATGGTTTGAAGGTCTACCGACCGGAAAACCTCGTAGTGGTTCTCACCGATACCGATCAGGTTTCCTAAGGAGTAATCTATGGGTACTGTTCAGTCTAATGCTGATGGACTTCGCGTCCATTATGGCACGCGACGTGCCGGTGATGAGGCAAACTTCGGAACCAACGGTGACGTTGGTCCTCGCAAGTCGCTGGTGATTGACGTCAAGGGCACAGACTTTACGGCTGGTGTTTACACTGGTCCTACGGTAGTGGTCAAGGCGGGCTTCACGTGGCGCACTGCGCTGGTCGAAGTGTTTGAAGCGTTTGCTCTTGGTGGCACGACCCCGACTCTTAACGTCGGTACGTCGGGCTCCGAGGCTACCAACCGTGTGGTCCAGTTGTCTGAGGCGCAAGCCGAAGCAGTTGGTGTCTACAACGGTGCGGGTGCTGGCACGCTGGCGGCTAATACGCCAGTTGCTGCTGACACGACTTTGAATATCGCCTTGGGCGGAACGACTCCGACGATCACGTCGGCCGGTCGTGCACGCATCACTGTCGAGTTTGATGATCTGACCCCGGCTTAATAGCCAACTAGGAACGGGGGCGCAAGCCCCCGAACCTTTAGGAATAATATGCAGCGTACTGTACTAGAACTTGTCCAAGACATCCTCTCTGAAACTGGTGGAGATGAGATCAATTCTATAGAGGATACTCAAGAAGCGCTTGACATTGCTACAATCATGCGGCAAGTCTACAACGAGATGATTGATGAGTTCAGTCTTCCGTCTACAAAGACTTTGCAAGCGTTAAGTGGATTAGGCGACACTGATCGTCCTAACTTCATGCAGATTCCTGACGAGTCGTACGATATCAAGTGGATCAAGTATGACAATCGTCTTGATGTGGCTGGCAATAAGTTTTATTCGGACATCCAGTACATGGCTCCGGACGAGTTCGTTACGCTAGTTAACAACAATCCTAGTACTGATACGGACAACTATCTTACTGTTATGTACGAGGCCAATATCCCTCTAATCATCAACAAGACCAAAGGTCCTACGTACTGGACCAGCTTTGACGACAATTACATTGTCTTTGATTCTTACAATGCCGACATCGATTCGACATTGCAAAGTTCGAAGAGCATCTTCTATGCAGAGACTAGACCTAGATTCTATATTGAAGATGAGTTTACACCTGAACTGCCAGAGAATATCGAGAACGTGCTGTATATTCAGACGTTGAATCGATACCTTGGTACTGACGAGAAAGTGAATCCTATCACGCAGCGACAAGAGTCCCGTGGCCGCGTGCGTGTTCAGCGAAACAAATGGAAACAGGGACGTCAGAAATACACCGACCCCAAGTATGGAAGATAACAAATGACCCAAGAAATTTTGACCCGCGCCAAAGGACTTTTCGATAACATCTCGCCTACGGGCACCAAGTATGTTGTGGAACCATGGCCCTCGAACAATGCTTTGTACCGCATTCGATCTGTGAATAAACCTGGCTTCGAAGTTCTGGAGTTGTCCGGACACTTTACTTCAGCCGCTCGTGCGCAAAGCACACTAACCAAGTTCCTTACTGATCGTTGGAATGAGTCTGACGAAGTAGCTGACAAGAATCGAGTTAAGCGAGAGAAGATCGCCTAATGGCGCAAGCAGCTAAGACATATTTCGCTATGCAGAGGGGCCTCAACACAGAGGCTCCCCTAATCAATTTCCCTGATGGGTTCACTACAGATGAACAGAACTATGAGTTGACCATTAAGGGAGAGCGGAGACGTCGTCTTGGCCTTGGTATTGAGACGGATGGTGAAGCTATCGCGATACCGTCCTATGTTCAAGGAGATGTTATACGCTCCTTCGACTGGGAGAACGTAGCCGGTATACCTACTATCAATATGATTGTGGTACAGGTTGGGTACAATCTGTATATCATGGACGACGATAATCCGTGTTCTCCTACGCTCAAGACAATCGTACTTGACATCAGGCCATATGCCGTAGATGAGGCTACTGATACCCAAGTATCTACGTGGCCTTTAGAGGCTGCTTTCGGGCGCGGACACTTGTTCCTGTTTGGTAAGTATACTAATCCGATTTACATCGAGTATAATCCTGATACTGCTACATTCGCTTTGTATCAGATCAACATCACCGAGCGGGACTTTGTGGGTGCCACGGATGCCTACGACAATACAGCCCAACCGACGTCAGCCACTGATAGCCATACGTACAATCTGAAGAATAGAGGTTGGACAGATGCTATGCTATCTGCCTTCCAATCAGATCAGGGCAAGCAGCCGTCTAAAGCTATGATTCCGTGGCTTGGATTGGCACGTACCCTCACTGCATCTGATAACTACGATCAAGATGGTGTCAGAACTTTCAGTCCTGATAAGCTGGTTGCTGAGTTGTTCCAAGATGCATCAGCTCCTTCGGGGCACTTCATCAAGACTCCGTTCTCAGGTACTACGGCCAATACGGACTACGATCTTGGTGCCGGAATTGCAATCACTAGCTGGGTAATCAACGAAGTTCCGGGCCCTCAGACACTGACAGTGACTACGTCTGCCCCTCACGGTCTGGCACCAACTGATGAAGTGTTTATATCCGAGTTGCTCGGGCTGTACTCAACGACTGACCTGTATCCGATTACACCAGATTTCTATGTCAACCAACTTGTCACGGTTACTGCCGTTGGAGGTGCAAGTGAGTTTTCCTGCGTGGTCGAATTCCCCAGTGCGTATCCCTTCGAAGGGTGGTATATCCAGTACTTGCAGTTGGGAACTGTCTATACTACATTTGTTTCCAATCCCTCTGGTAACGTCGTTGACTTCAGACCTAAGGCAGGAGCCTTCTTCGCCGGCCGTGCTTGGTATGCCGGGATCGACACTGCTAGACTTACTGGCCGAATCTACTTCAGCCAGGTAATCGAGAACGACTCGCAATATGCAAAGTGCTACCAAGTAGCCGACCCTACAGATGAGCGTATCTCCGATATTACCCCAGCTGATGGTGGTGTGATTGTAATACCGGAGGCTTCTAATGTCCTTAAACTTGTGCCTTACAACTCCAGCTTACTTGTATTCGCATCCAATGGAGTTTGGGAAGTCGGTCCAGGAGACTTGGGATATTTTGCAGCGTCCTCGTATTCCGTTAGAAAAGTGTCCGATTCCGGAACAGTCTCGGCAGGCTCGGTCATACTCATGGATAACCTTCCCGTATATTGGGGAGTCACTGATATCTATGGAATAGCTCCCAATCCTCAGACCGGATATCTCGAAGTATCCAATCTGTCAGAGCGGGTTATAAACACCTTCTATAACGCAATACCGTTGGCTACACGCCGTCAGAGCGTAGGGGTATACGATGATCTTAGTAAGCGTTTGATCTGGTTATATAGCTCTAGCGAAGACAATAACGACTACGCCTATGACAGAGCATTGATCTTCGATGCTCGAATGAAAGCTTTCATTCCCTTCACCTTTGCCTACTCAGACGATGATTATCTTGGTGGCATCATGCTACTCAAGGAAGCCGGAGAGGTGTCAAAGGTAAAGTATCTCGGAGTCATTGATGGCGAGTTGATTGTCGGAGAAGCAAATAACTATGATGATTATACCGATTTCGGGATTAGTGAGCCCGAATGTTTTCTTGTTACAGGATTTGATTCCTTCCGTTCTCCCGCCGATTTTAAATACATCCCCATGGTATGGGTCTTCTCTAGAAAAACGGAGCAGGGATATGACGAATCTTTTGAACCAATTAGACCAAGTTCTACCCGAATGCAAGCAAGGTGGGAGTGGGCAGATGCCGCTTCCGCTGGACGATGGGGACGAGAACAGGAAGTTTACAGGCATCAACGGGTATACACTCCTGTCGATAGTTCGGACACCTTCGACGACGGAGTTCCAGTGGTTGTCACCAAAAACAAATTGCGTGGAAAAGGTAGAGTTCTCCAACTCAAATTTACCGCCGGGTCTGGATCAGATTCCTTTTTAATGGGTTGGAAGACTAACTTCAGTCAGGTAGAGGGCTAATGGCAAGCAGCGCAGTTAGTGGTGCATTAGGCGGAGCAGCTAAAGGCTTTGCCGTAGGCGGTCCTATTGGGGCGGTCATTGGCGGCTTAGCCGGTCTGTTCGGTGGACGCTCTGCCGATAAAGCAAAGCGGTATCGTAGACTGGCATCTGCGGAGGAACAGAAGGGTGTTGATCTCCAGCAAGCTAGGCAGCGCAGAGATTTGGTCCGTGCGATGTTCTTAGCACGAGGAGAGGCTTTAGCTGCGGGAGCTAGCCAAGAGACGGGAGGTCTAGAAAGTTCTGGTGTACAAGGCGTTCTATCCAGCGTCTCCACTCAAGGTGTCGCCAACTCTAGACTATTCGAAAATTTAGTCACGCTTCAAAAGAATCAACAGTACTACTTGAAGAAAGCTGGCAAAGCTCAGGATACGGCCAATACAATTAGTGGCCTTCTTGATGAAGTAGCTTCGTCAGGGGTTTCGTTCAAGTTTGGTAAAAAGAAGCCTGCTCCTAGTGGAGGACTGGGTGGACCTGCGCCTAAAGGCGGACCCTTCCAAGTTGATATGGGCTATCCGGGACAATAATGAGCGAACCTCAAGCAATCTTCCAAGAACCTCAAGAGCCTGAAGTCTTTCAGCCGAACAATGCTCGTGGGTCTGGATTTAAATCTATCGACGACTTCATCAGTGACCGCGTTGCATTGATGTCAGACGACGATGATTTGCTGCGCAATTTGAATATTGCACAGGCCAACGTCAGCATGCTGGACAATACCCAGCTACTCTCGTATGTGGAAGGTACAGCAACCAAAGCCTTCAACGATGTTAAAGTAGATGTGCTCGATCACTACGCCAATATAGGCGCGATTGACGAGGGTGTCAAACGTCTTGCTCAGATAGATGATGCTGCTGGAGAGGAGACTAATGTCCGTAAGTTAGCAGGAGCATCGGCCGAATTCCTCAGTAGGTTCCAGCCATACACGCCCGCACGCGAGGTTGCGCGTAGACAGTATGCTGCACTGCTGCTCCAGACTAAGTTAGAGGAAGCAGGCTTCGATCCTGAGACCTTGGGTTGGAAGAACAAAGAGTTCTGGACCCAGATGATTCCGGGTCGTAGAACTCATCAAGAGCTTACGACCGGAGATTTCTCCCTCAAGTATAGTGTAGAACAACTCCATCGTCTGAGTGACGAAGAGTTCCTTGCAGCACTGCCGGATGCTATGGACGAGGTTATGAAGATGAGTGGAGATAATCCATTCATGTTCATGGAACGCATGCAAGCCTACCTCGATCCTAATGATATCGGGTATTTAAAGACGCTGTTTGCTATGGACGTTGTGGACTTAGCTACTACTCTTGGTGTTACCAAGGTAATGAAGCTTACTAAGTTTACTCGTGCAGCCAATACCCCAGTAAAGATTCTTCGGGATGCTGGTCAAACCAAGCGTGCAGCAGAACTTAATGCCGCCGCATTATCGGACGGCGCAGTTGCTAGAGCAGCTCGTACTACCCAGATAGATGCGGCCCAGTCTACCTCTCCTTTTGGTGGCGAAGGGCTTGATCCAGATGTAACGGATGCATTAGCTGCCGATACTCAGGCAATTATAGCTGCTCGACAGGTTGAGACGGCTAATATCATGAAGCCGTTGCATGATCCCGCATTTCTTATGCAGAGGTCCTACTGGACTCCTGAGGAAGTCGCAGCGGCCAATACTAAGTACCTCAATCAATTTGCAGGAAGGGCCAGGGTCAAGGAACAGCTAGCGGATGGGTTTGTTGCTGAAGTAGATATCGAGTTTGTTACTAAAGACCTTCCGTCTCGTAAAGAGATAGAGGGTTACATCGACCTGATCGACCAGAACATAGCGCAGGGCACTGGGAACAACGTCGATCTTCTGTTACAAAGAGCTAAACTTAACAAACAGCTTGAGCAGATCATTAGTTATGATGCCAAGTTTGCTGAGCATCAGCTTAACCCTACTCGTACTGTTCGTGTTAAGTATCGGAACAATGATTTTGGCGAACTAGAGGCTATTGAGTATGAGAAGGCTAATCGCTTTCTAAACTCACCGTCTACTACGATAGACCAGCAGATGAGTGATTATACTAAGCAAGCATACA
>Ga0315912_10001119_pt1 | contig 35682 bp, 27 predicted proteins | sample VfabasoilMG_FD_204469 | JGI IMG/M metagenome (GOLD analysis project Ga0315912, IMG submission 204469) | Garden soil microbial communities collected in Santa Monica, California, United States - V. faba soil | ecosystem: Environmental > Terrestrial > Soil > Garden | place: USA: California... | reverse complement strand
TTGGCCGTGCGCGTTCGAGCACGCGTTGGAGGACCGAGATCGGTCACTCCGAGGCACCCGAGTGCCCGGGTACGACCGGGATCGGTCGCTCCGAGGCCAACGAGTGCCCGATCGCGCCTGGTCGGCGGCTCAAGCGGTCTCGGATCCGCGCGAAGCGGTCGGGAACCCCTCGCGGACGGTCTCCCAGCCCACAAGATCAGTCTCGGACCCGAATTTTTCCGTCCCGCGGGGTCCCAGACCCAAATTTCGCCCTCAAAGAGCTGCACACGCGGCTGACCGAGCTGCACACGAGGCGACGAGACTTGATTTCTAAGGTTCGAGACCTGTCGAACAGGGTCCCAGACCCGCCGAAAAAGGTCCCAGACCCGACAACGACCTTCAAAAACTCAGCACTGACAAGAATTCACTCGGAATTCGAGGCTGCATCGAGGATTTGCTCCAAATCCGCGGGGCCCCTCGCGGTGTCAGGCCCGCCGGTGTCAAGCTCGACGACGATCGCCTGCTCACGTCGCTTCGAGATGCCCGCGCGACCTGTTTCGCATAGGGCATGAACGCGGACTCGAACTCCGGGTCGTTTCGGCCAATCACGGGGCGAGCATCGATCAACACACGACTCGAGCGGTCGAGGCTTTTGAGACGCTCTACGACCTGAGTGAGGGTGGTCTGCATCTGCTCGATCGATGGCCAACGTGTTCGGGTACGGGTCAATCGAATGATTCCTTCGGCATCCTGCTCGAGCCTCACGAAGTCATCGACGAACAAGTTGGTCACACGTCGAGCTTACCGCCGCGGGTGTCCACGTACAGCTCCAGATCAGAACCGAGTCGGGTTTTGATACCGGTTGCGTGCTCTTGAGACGGGACACCCAAGTTGTAGCGGGTCCGCGCAAGGTCGGATAGCGCCAAGCGCTCATCCGTCAAGGCGTGACTTGCTTGTACTGAATGCCCCAGCCTTCCGTGGGGCGCTGGGCAATGAGGAACTCCAACACGGAGTCGGCCATGATGATCGCTGTCGGCTGCTCGGCGGGCCGAAACAACCGGACCTCCGCCGGAATCCGATTCGGATCGAGCTGCAGATTCAATGCGTGAATCAATGGTGGAACGTTGTCATTGCCTGGCCCGATCACCACATGATCCGTGGCTTTCAGATCGACGCAGCGTACCACTCCGACGATTTGCACCGCGCGATAGTGACTCCATGTGCCGCCCGCTTGACCGACGATGATGGCAGGAAACAACTGTAGATTGTCTATACCGGCCGAGGCGAGCGCGGAGAGCAAGGGCTCGGAAAACAGCGGTATCTTCCCCCCTTCGAAGTGGGATGGTGGTGTTGCCTTGTCGAACAGGCCGGAGACACGAATCGGTGGCAAAATCGACGTTGGGTCGAGGACTCGGCCATCCAGAAACGACACTCCGATGTCTGGATACTCCGTGACACAACGCTGCAGTCGCAAGGATGATTCTATCGAGTAATACATGACGACTCGACCTAGCAGGTTCCGGTCCTGGGCTCGCTGCTCGGCTTCGCACCGCGGGATTCGGCCGTCACGGCCGAGGCGAGCAGCGAATACTCCCACGCGAGACGCGAGACGAATCGATTCCAGTCTTTCCACAAGGCTGGCGTCGTGAGGAGCTGAGTCGTTCGGATCGAGAGAACATCGATCAGCTGGTTAGCGACCTCGTTGACATGGGGTTTGCCATCGGTTTCATGGCTGTGGTCACAGTGATGCTGCCAGCGCTGAATGTGGTCACACAACGATGCCAGCTGTTCGTTCAGCCACGCGTCGTAGGTGCCCATGGCGGTGGCGGCATCGCCCGCATCGGCGTCATCGACTTCCGTGGCCGCCGGGGGGTCGATGATGTCGATCGCCTCGAGGACGACGACGGTCATATCCCGAACGAAGCTCCCGTTCATGATGTATCGAACGGTGTCGTGTGCCGCTCGGTCGTTCAGCAACGTCGTTCGATCCTCCTCGGTGATCGGGATACGATGATGACCGAGATGCCATTGCGCATGACATCGATGGATTGCAAGGTATGCAAACTCGCGCTTCTGTTCGCGATTGAGCGCGTTCCAAGACTCTTCTTGCGGTTGTGAAGGCAACCAAACACCATTGACCGGACTGTTGATCGAGTATCCGGTATCTGCGGCAATCTTGCCGCGACGGGCGAGGATCCAGTGTTCGATCTCGTGCCCTTTCATCGCTTGGTGGCCGCTGATCGCATGATGAGCTTGAAACGTAAACGTCCGGGTGCCCTCAGGGATCGAAATGGCAAACTTCGGTTTTGCGCGAGGCAACTGGACCGCAAAACGGCACTTGGTATCCTTCTCACTCCCTCGGTCGGCCTTGCCGGCTTTGAGGTTACTCGCGAGCAAGGTCGAGTCGTTCGCCTCTCCGGCGTAGGTCACATAGGTCGCGGTCTTCGTCTCGGGATCCGTGCAGAACGGACAGTTCGGATCGGTGTGCGAATGCCGATCGGGGATCCCGACACCTTCCAACAGTTCGGTCATTGCTCCTGTGCTCCCCGCATCGACGTCTGACTCCGCAGCAAGGTCGCGCCTCGCTCCGCATGGTCCGAAGCCGCCCAGACCAAGATGGGCCCGGTCCCCCCATGGTGTCGCAAAGACATCGCCGCAACAGCGGTCATGGCTCCGGCGAGGGCTGCTCCCATATCGCCCGTCAGTTCCGCTGGGTGCTCGAACTCGATCGGGTTGGCGAATCTCTTCGTATGACGGAGGCTCGCGACCCCCCATTCCTTGGCACCGAGGACCTCACCCGTGAGACCCCCCATGACGGTCGCAATCGGGGGAAGGCCGGTCGGAAGCGGCGAGAAGAGTTCGTTCAGCGCGTCGCAAAGACCTTGGGCGCGATGTGGCTCAGCGCTGTAGCGATGCCCGGGCTCGAGCCCTTGCCCCAGCGCGGTGATCCAAGCCACGGGCTCCAGCCGATGTCGCTGACAGGCGGCCGGCGAAGCGACCAGGACGAACGCCGCTCCCTCACCGGGAGTGAACGCGTCCTGTGGACCCGTCGTTCGCAGTCGTTCCTCGGCATCGAGGGCGGCGAGGCGATAGAGATCCACATAGCTGTCGATTCCACCGACGAGCGCAAACTCATGCGTTCCGTGGTCGATGAGCCGCTGATGGGCAGCCTCGAGCGCAGCAAAAAAACCTGCGTGCCCGGTTGGGAAGACGCCGCTATGCGGCCGATCGAGATCGACACCCGCCTGCAACGCGAGGTTTTGGACGAATGCAGGGCCGACGATCTCCGGTCTGCCGAGACCGGGCCGCGGACCGGCCAAGTACAACGGCAAAGGACGCACACGAGCGATCGGCTCCTGACCCAGCCGAGCCTGCACCGCCTCTTGCAGCGCTGGACCGGCAAGCCGTAACAGCCTCGTTTGCAGCGAGGTCAAGGCTGGTCGCAGTTTGGCGAGCGCAGGGGCGAGCGGTGGCAGGACGTCGTCGGGCAAAGACCCCAAGGTGATCGGCCGAAACGCCTTGTCCATCATCGACGTCTCGGACTTGCGCGAGATCCCGGCCCGGAACGAACTCGCCGTTTGCTCGGCATCGAGCCCGACGGGGGTGACGAGACCGACATCGACGACGGCGAGGGGCTGCTTCATCGTCACGGTCAGCTTCCGAGTTCCAGTTGGTCGATGCCGACTCGGACCCGTTCGACCTTGAGTACGTTCTTGTCGACAGGGAAACGGCCGCGCCACGTCATACGCATTCGCTCCACCGTGGGTTCGAGCGCAATCGTTTCGAGGACCATCGTCGAGGACTCGACCTTACCGGAAACGGAAGCCGTTGCCCGCAGGGCACAACGTGGCAGGCGAACCGTCTGCTTCCCACCCGGGTGGAAATTGAGGAACGAGACCTCTTCGCCCCCTTCGAGTGGGGTTGCGAAGACGAGGTCGGGCGATGCCGCGTTGAAGAATCGAGCGTCGAAGTCGGTCGGTAGGTACGGCGCTCGGGTTTGCGTCCAAGCGTCATCGTAGGTCCCGGCGTAGAGCTGGCGTGGGTGCCAAGTGGGCGCGACCGGACCGAACCCGACGGGGGCATGGGGGGCGCCGAGGAATCGCAACGGATCTTTAGGATCCTCGATGTTCGGTACGGGGTGGCCAAGCAAGTCTTGCGGTCGCTGCGGCCCGAGCATGCCCCGACCCACGGGATTGCGAAGTTCGTTGCGACCCCCGTAAGCATGCTCGTACACGACCGGAAGGCGAATGAACGGACGAGGAGGACTCGGGCATATGCCTTGGATTCCCTCGGTCCAATGGCGATCCCCAAAGACTCGGGCCATTTTCACACGACCGGCAATCGCGAGGCCCACGTCGACATAGGGAACTGGACGCTCTTGGGGGGCACATGCCTGCCCGATCACGAATACGTCGGTACCCCGTTTGCCGAGATGTGCTTCGCCGGGGACCTTCAAGCTCGAAGTTCCTGGTTCCCCCCAATATTCGTCGACCAGGGTCAACGCCTGCACATCGTCGACGATGAGTTTGGGCGCCGTCCGAAAGGTCCCCTGCACGACGACGAACAGCGTGTCGACCCCTTGCAGATCGGGTAGGCCGAGGATGGTCGCTGCAAACGGCGTTGCGTTGTCGAGCTGAAGCATGCGCCCGACGCTTCGATCAATTGATCGCTACGGTGCCGCCCCGAATCCGACTCGCGCGCGAAGCATGCGAGAGGATGTCGACTCCACGCAGGACGATGCGACCGTCCTTGCGCAATCGCACGCTGGCTTGCCCGCACTCGAGCACGAGCTCGTCCTCCGCCTGAATCTTCACGACGGTGCCATCAGCCTCGACACTCCATGGGCGATCGGTGGCGGGCTCGACCGGTGCTGGACTCGGAACTGCGGTGGGCGAAAGGCGAGCGATCACGACGGGCTGCGTCGGATCCCCGTCGATGAACATCACGAGCAATGGGCCACCGACGTCCCCCGCGGTCAGCGGGATCGTCGACAAGGCTTGCAATGGTACGGCCGTCCCTTCGAGCACGACGTACGGGATCCCCTCCGCTGAAAGCGTCGCGAGTCGGGCATGGCCTGCTTCGTAGCGGCGCGTCGTCACGGAGGTCGAGGATGGGTCGTCGGAAAACTCGGGCTTCATGAACGCAGCTCCACTCCGCAGAGTTTCAGGGTCTCATCTGACCGCAGTCCGATCTCCGCGTCAACCTACGGACAAGGACGCATCAAGCGTCGAGGGGGTGGGAGCTCTCTCGATACCAACTCGACGACGCTTGCGGCAGAATCACGAGACGGCCGACTCGGCATGCACGCTCGAGGTCGCCGCGGATGCGTTCGACGTGCTGCGGGGCGACGGCGCGCGAGGGGATCGTAGGTCATCGCGCACGAGCGTTCTAGCGCGGGGAATCCGTTGCAGTCGTGTTAGGATCGCGTTCGATCGCCATGGCACAAACGACCTTCGCCAACGGCCGGGGCATCGCACACCAAGGTAGCGGTGGCATGAGCATCGCGTTTCCGGACGTCTGCAAGACCCCGTCACCGGCCGGTCCGATCCCGATCCCCTATCCCAACATCGCGCGATCGGCCGATACCGTGGAGGGGCCGGACACGGTCACCTGCGATGGAAAAATGCCGATGGTCAAAGGGGCGAAATACTCGAAGTCCAACGGGGACGAGGCCGGTGTCTCGGGCGGGGTCGTGAGCGGTGTGAATCGTGGCGAGGCGGAGTTCATGCTCTACTCGTTCGATGTGAAGTTCGAGGGCAAGAACGTGTGTCGCCTCGGCGACCCGCTGTTTCACAACAAGAAAAACATCATGGGATGAGCAGCGGATGGCTCCCGAGATCCTCAAGCGAGTGGCCTACACGTTCACGACCGACGACGCGCCGGGCAGTTGGTACCCGTTCCAGATCCATTGGCGCGAGGCGATCCACGAAACCTACGAGCTCGACATCGATCTCGTGACTGCGACTTCGCTCGATCAGGCCGGTCCGGCCGACCTCGGGGCACTCCTCGGTGCCCGCGGTGAGCTCGGGATCAGTCGCGGGGACCACCAGCGGACCATCTATGGGATCGTCGCAGCGGCGGAACACCGCGGCGTGTTCGCGGATCGGCAGGCGGTGAGGATTCGGCTCTTACCGGCCTTCGCACTCGCTCGGCAGCGGGTGACGTCGCGGATCTTCCAGGATCGATCGGTCGCCGAGATCTTGACTACGGTCCTCGGCGAAGCGCTCGGCGATTACGGCCGGACCCTCACCACGAAGATCGAGCGCGGCAAGACCCCGAGAGACTATTGTACGCAGTATCGAGAGTCCGACTTCGACTTTGCCGTCCGCTTGATGGAGGAAGAGGGCATCTCGTATCACTTCTCGCACGACGACGTCGCGGGTCACGAGGTGCTCGTCTTGACCGACGAAAACAGTGTCTTCGTCGACGGCGAAACGAGCGAGGGTTCGCGAACGTTGCCGATCGTCGAACGCGATCCGGAGCAGGTGACGAGCGAATCCATCGGTCATTTCACGGTTTCGCACAACCTGACCTCGACCGCTGCGCTCCGGCGCGATTTCAACTGGCAACGGCCGACGGCACGACTGAATGCCGCCGAGTCGGGCAAGGATGCAAGGGGCCGAACTCGCCGTTTGTATGAGCATGGCGATCGTCGATTCATCGCGGACGACCTTGCGGTTCGAGCCCAAGACACCGTCGAGGCCGAACGCGTCGGCGAACGCATCGGTCATGGCGTGGGCAATGTCATCGGTATGTCGCCCGGACTCGTGTTCGAGATCGAGCAACACGACACGCAACCCGAAGCGGAAGGACCCCATGTGATCACGCGTGTGGTGCACCAGGGGGTCGCGACGGAAGCCTTTGCGGATGGTTTGACGCCGCCCCGCGAGGTGCAGTACGGCGAGCGCATCGACTACATGGGCTACTCGAACGTCTTCGAGTGCACTCCATTGCAGATCCCGGTTCGCCCGCGCGCGAGCGTGCCCAAACCGCGAGTCCACGGACCGCAGACGGCGATGGTGGTCGGTGCATCCGGAGAAGAGATCCACACGGATGCCCACGGTCGGATCAAGGTCCAGTTCCACTGGGAGGAGAACGGCGCTCACAATCAGACGTCATCCTGTTGGGTTCGCGTCTCCCAGAGTTGGGCGGGCAAAGGCTGGGGACATCAGTTCATCCCTCGCATCGGTATGGAAGTGGTCGTGAGTTTCCTCGAGGGAAACCCTGATCGTCCGCTCGTCACCGGTTGTGTCTACAACGGTGACAACGATCCGCCCTTCGCGCTTCCCGCCCACAAGACCCGGAGCGGCATTCGTACCGATTCATCGATCGGTGAGGGATTCAACGAACTGCGCTTCGAAGACGCTGCTGGCCAAGAGGAAGTGTACATTCACGCCCAAAAGGACAAACGCGTGTACGTTCGGAACGACCATGCGCGCGAAGTCGGCAACGACGAATCGATCCTGGTCAAGCACTGTCGCACCAAAGAGGTGAAGGTCGACCAGCGCGAAACGATCGGCAATGACAAGACCATCGATGTCCACGGGCATCACCGAGAATCCGTGACGAAGGACTATACGCAGGCTGTCGGCGGAAATACTTCCATAACGATCGGTGGCAACCGGAGCGAGTTCGTCAAGCTCGGTCACGACCTCGATGTCGGGGCATCGGCCAGCGAACAGGTCAAGGAAGGCAAGACCGTGAAGGTGGGCGCCCGCTATAGCGAGACCGTGAAAGGTTCGCGATCGATGCGGGTGAAGGAAGGCATCTCGTTCGAATCGGGTGACAATTCGCAGTGGGATTCGGGCAACGCCATGATGCTCGGGGCCGCCAAAGAGCTCACCCTCAAAGCCGGGAAAGCCATGGATCTCGCCACCCGCGACAATCTCTCGATCCAAGCCGACAAGAACGCCATCATCGAGATCAAGGATCAGCTCACCCTCAAATGTGGCGATGCGTCGATCGTGCTCAAGAAGAACGGCGATATCCTCATCAATGGAAGCAAACTCAACGTCAAGTGCTCGGGTGACGTGAATATCAAGGGCAGCAAGGTCATCGGGAATTAACCTTGGAGGGGCCTTTCGCAAAGGCCCCTCGCTTCGGCAGCGAAGCTGCCTCCGCTCACCCGAAACGGGCGCCTAACGGTGCTGCTTGGTTACGGGAGACTGGTGACACTCGGGGGGACCTTCTTCAGACGGAGGTCAGCCAAAGACCCAAGCCTACGCCGCCGATGGTGGCGAATAGGGCCCCTACGATGAACACGATGAGGATGAGACGCGATCGATCGGGCTCGGCCTCGGATCTGAACGTCGCCGAGTCCATGTCACGGGGAATGCCTACATCGTGCGGAACGCTGATGGACGGCATCCTCGGTACGGACATCGGCTCGACTCGAACAGGGGCGATGGGCATGGGGGCGATGGGCATGGGCGCCCTCGGCATGGCGAACGGCACGACATGGACCGGCGGGGGAGGCATTGGAGAAGACAACGTCGCCGCCGTGGCCAATCGGGCGCGTTCCAGCTCCGCGCCACTCAGGGTCACGGTGCCACCGGACTCGCCCATGGGGGGTGGTTCCACCCCCACCACGGTGCCTGAGGTCGGTCGAACGACGGGCGACGCGGCGGGGCTGGCATCCAGCCAGAGCGGTCCGGCGGTTGCGGACGCTCTCAACGATGGGGGTTCGATCACGCCGTTCGGGAGCGCGCGGAGTGCCTCGATCAAATCGTGGGCCGAGGCGAATCGGTCGGACGGTTCCTTCGCGAGTAACTTGACGATGATGGCCTCGACGGCGGCCGGGATCTCCCGAACCAAGGTGCGCGGAGGGACGATGGGTTCGGTGGAGTGGAGCAGGAACAGCTGGAAGGCGCTTTTTGCCTTGAAGGGCAACTCGCCGGTCAGCATTTCGTAGAGCATGATCCCGAGCCCGTACAGATCCGAGCGCGCGTCACCGATGCCCCGATTCTGCTCGGGCGCCATGTAGGCCGCGGAGCCGATGGCCCCGGCGTGTCCCGTCGCCGCAATGGATTCGAATGACGATTCCGGCAGTTTCGCCAATCCGAAGTCGAGCATCGACACACGATCGGGAGATTCGTCGGGCGTGGCCTCGAGCAGGAAGCAGTTCGTGGGCTTGAGGTGTTGATGGGTGAGTCCGCGTTCGTGGATGGCCGCAAGTGCGAGGCTCGTCTGCAGGACGATCCACCCTGCGCGAGACCACTCGAGGCGGCCGCGATCGGCCAGCACCGCCGCGAGGTCCCGACCCGTCAACAGGCGCCGCGTATAGTAGAAGCTCCCGCTTGGGAGCATCCCGTCATCCAATACCGGGGCGACGTTCGGGTGCTGCAGTTCTTTGAGGGCGCGAGCACCTTGTCGCAGTCGATCGAGCGTTTGGGCATCGCGGGCGAGCTCTGGACGAAGGAGCTTGATCGCGAGCCGTCCTCGTCCCTGCAGTGGTTCCGCTTCGTAGGTCGCTCCCGACCAACCGTCGCCGAGTTGCGCCGTGATGCGAAAGCGATTGTCGACGACGGTTCCCGGCGCGAGCAGGCTGGATTCGAGCATGGGGCTGCTGCTGAAGTCGGCCGAGTGTAACCGGATCGCCCAGCGAACGAGGACACGTGGTTGAACCCGTCAGCCCACCGGCTGCCCGAGCAGCGTCCAGTGCCCCGCTGGAACCTTGGGTTGAGCGAGCACCATCCGCTCGACGGCTTGGAGGCCGCGCTCGCGGTCGTTCACTCGACTGCGAGCATCCACGTCGATCGGCACGCGATAGCGCACCTCGAGCTCCTCGACGAGATGGTCGCGCAGCTCGGACCTTACCGCGGTCGTGCGAAGCTCTTGGAGCGTGCGACGGGGATCGAACGGCTGGCCGAAGCGGACTCGAACCCCGGCTTCGCCAAATGCCGCTTTTCGGTCCCGCAGCCAAGCATCCCAAGCGTCGGGCGAAGTGTTGAGTCGCTTGCCGACGTGGATGAGCGCAGGTTCATCCGGATCGGGTTCCTCGAACGCCTCGAACAGGTCTGCGCCGGTCAAGAGATAGAGGGCGTCGGCTGCAGCGACACGGGCCCCATCGTCGCTCAACGCGGTCATGAGGTGCGGAATCGCACCGGTATGGCCCAGCATCCCGAGGGCCCACCACGGTTCAGTGGCGTGGGGAATCCGCTCCGACAATCGGCGCAGCGGGGAGAACCCCGACGTTCCCACGCTCATCGCGAACCCGGTGGCAGCCCAAGACTGTCCGGTCTCGACCGCCCATTGCAGCAATCGACGAGCAGCAAGCGGATCATTGCGCAGTACGCAAAGCGACACCGCACGCTTGAGCGCGTGCGACCCCTCGCCCTGCGCATAGGGCCACACCAGTTCGGCGGCACCGGGTTCCCATAATCGACCGAGCGCGTCGACGAGCGTCGGGTTCGTCGAGGTTTTGACGCGTTCGAATAGCGAGCGACCGAGGCTGAAGCGGCGTCGTCCAGCAACGAACGCCAGGGTCTCGATCGCCCACTCCCCGAGGTGACCATGCTCGAACCGGTCCTTGATCCACGGGTGCCACGCCACGGGGAGGTCCCAGAGCAGCGCCTCGCGGATCGCCCATGATCGCTTTTCACTCTCACCCTCGAACTCGCTCAAGACGCGTTCGACGATCGGTCGTTGCCCGTGCCGACAACCCAGTCGGACCAAGGTGTGGAGTTCACCCGGCGTTGCCTCCGTGCTGCGCGCGACGGCGTCCTCCAGCACCCACGTACCACCGCGGAAGAGCGCGTGGACATGCGCTTCGGTCCGCGCCTCGCTCTGCGCCCATTGTCGCGTCGAAATGAGGGGTCCGGCCTCGCGCAACCCTTCCCGCCGCTCCCATAGCCAGGCCGATTCGTCCCAGTGCTCGGCGTAAAGGCCTCGGACGAACGCGGCTGCGGGCGGCGAAAATCGGTGAAGGGTTTGTTCGATGGTCAAGGAAGTCGTGCCGAGAATGATGCCTGCAATGCCTGGGTCGCAGCTACGACGCTCGTGGCATGGGATTGGGCCGGGGTTTGGGCGGAACCCGTTGACCCTCGCGCGGCTCGATCGCAAGCGCCCGCTCGAACGCTTCGCGCTGCGTCAGCTTGATTCGACGCCGAGTCATCGGCCTGCTCGTGCCGGTTGGACAGCGACGATGCCGCCCTCGTCGTCGAACCGCTCCCTGATAGACTGCCGCAAGGCGAAGCAGGAATGGCCACGGCGACGATCGAAGTTGGACGATTCTATTCGCTGAACGTGATCGAAGTCGTCGATGGCGGAGTCTTGCTCGATGCACGCGGGCGCGACTTGTTTCTTCCATCGCATCTCGTGACCACCGCCGGTTCGGTGGGCGCTCCCATCGAGGTGTTCATCTATTGTGACCATGAGGGGGCCCCTCAGGCCACCACCAAGGCCCCGGCAGCGGTGCTGGGCGAGTTCGCGTACCTCAAATGCGTGGCCGTGACGCCAGCCGGGGCCTTTCTTGCGTGGGGCATTCCGAAGGATCTCTACGTTCCGCCGCACGAGCAGAATCCTCGAATGGTGGAGGGTCGAAGCTACGTCGTGGCGGTCTGCTTGGACCATCGTGGGGAGCGATTGATCGGTTCGGCCCAGCTTGCTCAGCATTTCGACTACGACATTGGCGACATCGAGGCGGGTCGCGAGGTCGACCTGCTCGTCTATGGAACCACCGATGTGGGGGTGCAGGTGGTGGTGGACCGTCGCCACCGCGGTCTCGTCTACCACACCGAGGTCTTCAAGAACCTCCGGATCGGTGAGGAGCTGCGTGGCTACGTTCGTCAGGTTCGCGAAGACAATCGTCTCGACGTTGGGTTGACCCGGTGCGGTCTCGACGGGATTCAGGATGCCCAACAGGTGATTCTCGCGGCCTTGAAGCGGGCAGGTGGCTCGTTGCCTTTACATGACCGCAGCCCACCGGAGGAGATCGAACGGGCGCTCGGCATGAGCAAGAAAGCCTTCAAACGCGGTGCCGGTGGCCTGTACAAAGCGAAGCGCATCGTCATCGACGAGAACGGCATTCGGTTGGTCGACGAGCCTCGCTAGCGGAGTCATCGGAGGGGTCGATCGCGGGCACGAGCGATCGACTCGGGATTCGATCAGAAGTCGATCACGGCATCGAACGCCTTCTTGGGCAGACGATCGGTGTCGAACAGCAGGGGAAAGTCCGTCCGTCCCGAGCTGAACTCGGACAGCCAGGTGTCGTCGTCGGCGAGCCCCCAAAACGTCACGCTCGTCAGCGAGTCACGATGCCGGCGAAACAGATCGAAGAACGAGCGATACCGTTCGGCCTGTTGAAGCTGCATTTCCTCCGTGAAACTTTCGATGGTGTAGAAGTCTTCCTCTTCGTACATCGTGCCGCCAATGTAGATCGACATGTCGAGCTCGGTGACGTGAATCTCTAGACCGAGCGATTCATACAATTCGATGGCCGCCTCGAGGTTTTCCACGGTTTGATGATAGGACTGATGTTCGGGGTCCGGCGACGGTTCGATGTTGATGTGGCCTTGGAGCCCCACACCGTGGACTGGAACGCCGTCCGCAAGCAGGCTGGCGAGGAGATCGTAGATGCCCTGCTGTTTCTCGGGAAGGTAGTTGTAATAGTCGTTATAGAAGAGTCGAGCGTCGGGATCGGCCTCGTGAGCGAATCGGAATGCATCCGCAATGTAGCTTTCGCCGAGGATCTCGTGCCATCGGCTTTGTTGATCCTCGCGCTCCTCGGCACCCGTACGAAATGTGCCATCGTCGTTCATGGCCTCGTTGACGACGTCCCATGCGTCGACGCGACCCTTGAAATGATCGACCACGTTCGTGATGTGGGCCTGCATCCGCTCGCGCAAAACCTCGGGAGTCGCGGGCAGCCCGGCATCGTCGACGAACATCCAAGCTGGGGTTTGGCGATGCCAAACCAAGGTATGGCCGCGAACCGCCATGCCTTGGTCGCGGGCAAAGTCGACCATTCGATCGGCGACGGCATAGTTGAAGGTTCCCTCGACGCGCTGCAACGATTCGGGCTTCATCTCGTTCTCGAGCGTGACGCTGCTGAATTGCTGCAACAGCAGTTCTTGATGCGAGACGTACGATCGCGAATCGACGGCGGCGCCGATCGCAAAGTAGTCGGCATAGCGCTCGGACAATCCCGGTCGATCCAACTCGGACTCCGTCGTGGCGTCCCCGGTTGCATCGAGTCCTGACTCGGAGCCTCCGTCGGAGTTGGCGGCGTCGGGGGTTGCCCCGTCGGTGCAACCGACCACGAAGACGCCCAGCAGGGTGGCGGCGATCGTCGCGGATCCGAACATCGTTTGGACGGCGCGAACACCTCGCAGCGTGTCTCCAGCCTTCGCGCTCGAGTGAAGTGTGCGTTCCATGCAAAGCGGAGATTCGAAGGTCGTCATGACTCGTTTCCGGTTTTTTATCATGGATGGGTACCCGCCGGCAGGTCCATCACGGCGGGCATTCGACGAAGTGGTCCGAGGGGTTGCATGGTTGGGATCCGTGTGGCTCCAATCGAGCGTGCGTTCCTGGATCCGCCTCGCCCCGATGTTCGTGACCTTGGCTTGTGGGAGCCCTTCTCGTCCAAACGCGTCGGCGGTCCCCGAGCGGGACTTGCCGCAGAGTTCGGATGTGATCGAAGAGATTCGATCCGCGGCTCACCTCTCCGACCGGGCGTTCGAGCTACTGACTGCATTGTGTTCGGGTTTCGGGCCGCGGCTGAGCGGTAGTCGTAACCTCGATGAAGCGATCCGCTGGGCCCACGATACCTTGCTCGCTGCGCATCACGACAACGTGCGCGTGGATCCGGTCCAGGTCACCAAGTGGGTGCGGGGGGCGGAGTCGTTGGTCCTGCAACCGGGTGACGAAGCCCTTGCAATGATCGGACTCGGCCAATCCGTGGGCACCCCACCGCAGGGCATCGAAGGCGAGTTGATCGTCGTCAGCGACTGGGACGACCTGCAGCGTCAGGCGGCCGTCGTGGCGGGCAAAATCGTCCTGTTCGATGTACGGATGCTGCTCCGCGATGGCTTGCCAAACTACGGCGAAGTCGTGCCATACCGGGTGGGTGGCGCCGATGCTGCCTCCGCTTTGGGGGCCAAAGCCATACTCGTTCGATCGTTGACCACCGATCCGAACAGCCCGCCGCACACCGGAGCCTTGAAGTACGAAGGCAAAGCCCCGGCCGTACCCGCGGCCGCGGTCTCTTGGGTTGTCGCCGATCGACTGGTCGAGCTGGCTCGCAAGGGGCCCACGGTGGTTCGGCTGACGATGGAGGCACACCTCGAAGGCCAGGTCACCTCGGGCAATGTGATCGCCGAACTTCGCGGACGTGAACTCCCGGAGGAAATCGTGGTGTTCGGTGGCCACATGGATTCGTGGGACGTGGGGCAAGGAGCCCATGACAATGGAGCGGGTGTCGCAATCTCCATGGCAGTACTCGACCTGTTGCGCGGGTTGGGCCTGCGGCCGCGTCGGACATTGCGCCTGGTTCTTTGGACCAACGAGGAAAACGGTGGTGCCGGTTCGGCCGACTATGCGCGTCGGTACGGGCAGGCACCTCATTTCGCAGCCGTCGAAAGCGACACGGGTGGCGCTCGCATCATCGCCTTGACGATCCAGGACTCCGCCACGCCCATGGCTGGAGGTACGGGCGCGCGACCCCGCGGCACGGCCGAGCTCGAAGCCCTGGCGATGCAGTTGCATCCCGAAGGGGTGGTCAGCGCTGAGCCGGGGTTCGCGGGTGCCGATGTTGCCCCTCTGATCGCACTGGGGGTGACCGGCATCGGCATGCGGCACGAACTCGAGCACTACTTCGATGTCCACCATTCGGCCAACGACACCCTCGACCGCATCGATCCCGCCGCCCTTGCTCAAAGCGTCGCGGTCATGGCGTCCGTCGTCTATGCATTGGCCGACGCCGCGGAACCGCATGCAGTCGTCGGTTTCACCGACCCGATGCTCGAGCCGAGCTGGCAAACTATAAACCATGGTATCGACACCGCGGTCAGATCGCCGATCCCGACCCAACCCCGCGAGGGCCTCTTGCCGATGCGGAGCGGTCGTTCTGCTGCTTGCCGCGTGCAGTCTCAGGGTCCTGGAGCCGCGACCGAACGGTGATGAGCTGCGGATGCGATCCATCGATCCCTCGCACGCCATGGCCCGGCCACGCGGAACGCCGTCGCCACCTTGCACGGACGCGCTCGCCGAGGCGGATCGCGCGATCGCTCGGCGAGCCTATGCCGAGGTCGGCGAGCCGCTGGCGCGGGCGGACGGTGTTTGCGGTTCGGGGATGGGCGTGCACTGGCGCCGTGGGTTTGTCGCTCGGCAGGAGCAGCGGTTCGACGTCGCTGCCTGGGCATTCCTCGACGAGCTCGCCGAGCCCAAGCCGATGCCAGCCACGGGTGCTCAGTTGCTTGCGGTGTTGCCGGACGCGAGCGGGCGAGCCCGACGAGCGGCCGCGCGGTTGGGCGCTCCGCGTCGACCGATCACCGGGGGATTTGCCGGAGTCGAGACGGAGCGGATCGCGATGATGCGATGTGGAGGCCGCAACGTCGCTCTGCTCCTCGTGGCCTGCTCCCGCTCGTCGTCGACGTGTACGTATACGTTCCGCTGTGAGCACGGTGGAACTCGACGCATTGTCGAAATGAACGAAGATCTCTGGTTCGCAACCTCGCCCTCGTTGAATCACGCGATACGTTGAACCGATTGCTACATCTCACGTCAGCCGTGCCATGCACGGTTCTGCAGCCCGATGGCGTTGTTACTCGGCGCTCGCCCCCACTGTAGTTGGGGCCCGATACAGCTTCGGCCTCGCGCCTCGCCCTCGGGCCGTAGTGCCGTGCATAACCGGCTACGAACTTCCGGCACCGAGTACTAGCCGCACCGCACTTGGCTCTACCTCACCTTTGGCCACGTCGGTCCAAATCCGACCGACGGTTTGCGAATGCGTATTCGTTCGATCCGTCGATGTCGCTGCTCGTGAGTGTTGCCGAATTCGACCGGTTTGCGCGTTTGCGAGACGATGGATGGAACATTCGAACACCTTCAGAAGTGGGCTTCGAATGCAATCCTCTTCACTCATACTCGACGTGCAGGATGTCGCGTTCTGACGTGAGGACGCGCACCTGAGCGCTTTCGATCCGACGCTACCCTTTCTAAACGGCCGAACACTAAACCCTCGCCATCGAAGTTTGCGATGGCGACTCGTTTGCTCTTGGAACGAGTGAAATCGAACATTGTGTATCTAGTCAATGGCAAGGGGAAGATGAAGATGCAGAAGCAACGAGCACTCGCGTTGTTGATCCTTGGAGGGGCTTGGATTGGTTGCTCGACCGAATCGGTGGATTCCGAGTCGATGGACATCGACGAACGTTCAGCCGCGCTGGATAGCGTCCCTCCATCCGTCGCGCCTGGATCGGGTGGGATCAGACCGGCAGCGAGGGCCGTCGCCCGACGTTATGAGGGCGGGGGGGTGCTCGCCCTGCGCGTCCCTTCATTCGCACGGGCTTCGGACCTCGACGTGACGAGCTTGCTCGCCATGGCTCAAGCTCGCGTGCCGGCGTTGCAGAACCTTCAACTCACCGACTTCGAGGTCGTCTCACGAATCGAAGCCTCGCCCGGTAACGGCAATTTGGCGCACGTCACCCTCCGACAGGTCCAAGGCGCTGTTCCTATGGAGGGTACCCACGTGCGCTTCTCGGTGAAGCCGGGGGTCGGAACGGCTACGTCGACGCTCGCATCGGTGGACTATCGGGTGTTCGAGCATGCGACCGTCGATCCGGTTCCCACGATCTCGGCTGCGGCCGCCCAGGTACTCGCGGTACCCCGTCTTCGCGCCCCCCAACGCGCGCCGATCATTCGGCGCAATCTCGAGCTCGCTTCGATCGACGGGCAGCTCCAGCTGGTCTGGAGGATCGCCGCGCGAGGATCCTATTATGAAGCCACGGTCATCGCTAACGGCGAACGGGCCGGCCAAATCATTCTGAAGGACGCGCGGATCTTTGCCGATGGGGTGGTCACGGGTCATTCCGTCGAAGACGGAGCTCCGGGGGGGATCGGCACGGTGGTTTCGACCCCGCTCGTCAATCTCCAGGTCTCGAGCAATTCGCTCCAGACCCTCACGGGACCATCGGGGGAGTTCGCACTGGATATCCCCGATGGGACCGCGGTCCTCGGCAGGCTCCTCGGCCGCGCCGTCTCGGTGGCCAACGCGACGGGACCCGAGATTTTCACGCTCCAGCAAGGGAGTGCGTCGATGGAGCTCGAACTCGCAGCCGAGAACGCCATCCCGAGACATTTGGCCCAGGTCACCGCGTACCGATTCACCGATGCCATACGCACCTTTCTCGAGAACAATGGGTTCCCGAACGAGGTGCTCGGCGCAGCACTGCCCGCGAACGTCAACGTGCTCGGCACGTGCAATGCTTTCTACGACCCGTTCGAAGTGAGCACCAATTACTTCTCCGCGGGGGGAGGATGCAACAATGCTGCGATCGACAGTGTGATCGCGCACGAATATGGTCACTTCGCCGACGACATGGCCGGAGGCATTTTCGATGGGGGACTGAGCGAGGGGTGGGGGGACCTGCTCGCGTGTTATCTCCTCAACGACCCGGCCGTGGGAACGGACCTATTTGTCGGCGAGCCGCTCCGCTCGTGCGACAACGACTACATTTTCCAGGAGTTCGACGAGGTCCACGCTCTCGGGCAGTCGTGGGCAGGATTCGGCTGGGACGCGCGGGTTGGATTGCAGGCCTCACTTGGCGAGGCCGAGGGGGATGCGTTGGCTCGCGCGCTCGTGATCCCCTCGCTCATCTCCAATGCTCCGGACATCCCCGCGGCCGTCCGCGAGGTGTTCGTTCGCGACGATGACGATGGCGATCTGCTCAATGAAACTCCGCACTGGGATATCCTGTTCCAGGCGGCCCAAAACCATGGCCTCGAGTTCGCGGTCGAGCCCGACTTCGTGGCCCCGAATGCCGTGACGGACCTGCGCGTGCAAGCGGTCGCAGGCACCACGGTGCGCGTGGCCTGGACGGCTCCAGGAGACGATGCGGACGTCGGGCGGGCGGCGGCCTACGAGATCCGGGCCTCGCAGAGCCCGATCACCGCCGAGAACTTCGAGCAGGCGACGCTCGTCGATCCGCCGTCGCCCGCATTCGCGGGAACGAGCCAATCGGTTGGCGTGGCCGCGCCACCCAACACGACCGTGTTCGTTGCCCTCGTCACCCGCGACGAGAGCGGCAACGTCTCGCCGCTCTCCAATGTCGTGGAAGCGACGACGACCGCCGGCATCGAGATCTTCCAGGACGGGGTCGAAGACGACGTCTCCGACTGGACGACGGAGGGTTTGTGGCATGTCACCGGCCGACGTGCGACGGAGGGTGCGTCGTCGTGGTGGTACGGGCTCGAGGCGACCGGCAACTATGACACCGGCAGTGCGAACGCGGGCGTGCTGCGATCGCCGATCATCTCGCTCGCTGGAGCGCTCAATCCGGTGCTCGTGTTCGACGAGCTGCTCGATGTGGAGTTGGGCGACGCGGTCGATCTCGTGGAAACGCGGGTGACCAATGTCGACGATCCCACCCAAACGGTTTCGCTGCCCAAGATCGTGACGGGCCCAACCTTTTCGACCCGCGTGTTGGGACTCGGCGGGTTCGCGGGCGCCAACGTCCAGATCTCGTTCCACTTCGACACCGTCGATGCATCCGTCAACACCTTCGAGGGGTGGTACCTCGACAACCTCCGGATCATCGGATCCGAAAACATCAGCACGTGCGACCACGGGTTGTGCGAGTTTGGCGAACCGCTCGTGCCCGGATGCAGCAGCTGCGTGGATACGGTATGTTCGGTCGATCCGTTCTGTTGCGATGGTTTCTGGGATGACTTCTGTATCGAGGAAGCGGTTCAGCTTTGCGCCGTCTCCTGTGAGACCTGCGGTGACGACGTATGCGGTCCAACGGATACCTGTGAGACCTGCGAGGGGGATTGCGGGAGCTGCCAAGGCGGCTGCGAACACGAGCTCTGCGATACCGGCGAGCCGCTCTTCGTGACCTGCGACCCATGCGTGACCGATGTCTGCGCCGCCGACCCCTTCTGCTGCGACACGGAATGGGATCGCCTTTGCGTCGTCGAGGCGGCCGAGGTCTGCGGCCTCGATTGTCGCGGTTGCGATCACGAGGTTTGCGAAGAGGGTGTCGCCCTCGATGCAGCCTGCGATCCGTGCGCGACGTCGGTGTGCGAGTTCGACCCCTTCTGCTGCGAAGTCGAATGGGACGATCGCTGCGTCAGCGAGACCAGCCAGGTCTGCGAAGCGCAGTGTGAATCGTGTGCTCACCCGGTCTGCGAGGCCGGTGGTCCACTCGAGTCGTCGTGCTCGAATTGCACCGCGCTCGTCTGTGAGTTCGACCCCTTCTGCTGCGCGAGTTCGTGGGACTCGCGTTGCGTCGCACAAGCCGAGGATTTGTGCGCTTGCAACGAGGATGCGGGGGGTGACACTGGAGAATTTCCGGAGTCGACGACGACCTTCGAGCCCGGCGGAAGCACCACCGAAGCGCCACCATCCGAAGAGGAGACGGGGTTCGGTGGCCGCGAACCCGTAACGGGCGGGGGCGAGAGCTTCGACGAGGGCGAGCCCAGCCGACCCAGCGGACTCGTTCCCTGACATGTTCGGGTCGCCGGGGGTTCAGGCCTCCGCGACCGACTTCATCGGGTCGAGTGCGACGACGATCACGCTCGACCCGATGTGACCGAAGGTCGAGCGCGCGACGAGGGGGTCGTTTGCGTATCGATCCGAAAACGCTTTCCACGATCGGGTAGGGGGGCCGTGCGCCCAACGGGACCGCCGATCCCGGTGATGACGTCCATCGGCGGTTCACGCTGCCCGGAGGGTCCCGACGAGGTTTCCCGGTGTCGCGTTTCCATGCCGCGAGACCGCGAGTATCGTGCCGCCCATGTATCGCCTCCCGGGGTCTTCCGGCGCAGCAACCCCATCACGAATCCCGAGCCGTTCCTGGCCCACCCTTTTCATCGCGCTTTGGGTCGCGCAGGGTTGTTTTTCGCCGGATGTGCCGGAGTCGATGACCCTGAACGACGGGACGAACGCCGAGAACTCGACCCTCGACATGGCCGATTCGAACGGCGAGACCCCCTTGCCCACGAGTGCGACCGAACCCTCGGCGAGTTCGACCGAACCAGATCCGACCGCGGCCGATGCCGAAGAGGGAACGACCTCGAACGGGCTCGAGTCTTCGTCTTCGGACGAGACGACCTCGAATACGGGGTCGGTCGTCGAGCCATGTGAAGGAGCGGGTTGCGGTTCGCTCGACGTTGGAGAAGGCCCCTGCAGTCTCAGCACGGACTGCCTTGCCGGCCTCGCGTGCGATCAATCGAGCTCGACCTGCCGCGTCGTCGTGAACGGAGAATGTGGACCCAACCGACTGTGCTTGCCGGATCTGCTCTGTGAGACGCGGCTCGGAATCGGTCAATGTCTCGCCGCCGATGGCGATGCTTGCGACCTGCCCGAGCAATGTGTGAGCAATACCTGCAATAATGGGCGATGCGGCGACATCACATTCGAATTCGTGGTTTGCGACGTCGGCTACGATCGGCTCTACGACATCAGCCGGGCCGAATGCGTCGTTACCGGCGAGACCTGTGACACTCGCTCCACGACCTCCGAACCCGTGGACGGTTGCCTGCGCTCCTGTCGTTTGAACTGCCCCGCGGGATCGGCCGTGACGGCGACCTGCGAGTTCACGCAGGTCGCGTCGTACAACGAGGTCGAGCGCGCGACGATTGGCGACGTTGCATGCGATTCGCAAGTCCCCACGAGTGGTTCGGTGTCCTGCAACGCCATCATGCCCGCGGAAACGCTGGTCGCAGAGTGCTGTTTTGGCCACGGCGATGAGGATGCCAATCTCTGTCCGTGAACGAATGGAGCCAGGGCCGTCCGCGGCGACCGGATGAGGTCAGTCGACCTCCAACATCCGCTCGCCATAGCGAATGCCGAGGGTGCGCTGAGACGGCACGGAGAAGTGGTACGGGTCGACCGTCCAGATGGGGAGGTCCGCCGCTTCAACCACATGAGCATTGGTCAGGGCTTGCGGAAGTTGGCGGAGCACCGGATTGTGGCCAGTTCCGCAGCATGCGGCCCCTTGTTCCGATAACTCGCCCGCGAGGAACGGAACATCGCCAATCCCCAAATCGGATCGCAGCCGGTCGACGACCATCGCCACGCGCTCGGGCCAATCGGCTTGCCCCGTGTCGGTTTCGCCTTGGTGGAAGATGATCCCGCTGATCTCTCCACGCGATTGGGCCATCATGGCTCGTGCAAGCATCGATTCATACACCGACCCGGCTGCGCCCTCCGCCGTGCAAAACTGGCTCGCGTCGGTCAGGCCCGAATCTGCAGGAGCAAAGCAATTGATGCTGACGCCCGGAATCGAGTTGGGCACGAGGAGGATGGTGTCGTTGGGATAGGCTTCGACCAGGGTCCTCGCGAAGTAGTCACCTGGGCCAATGCCCGGCCCAAAGTTGCCTCCGGGCGCGTTCCCGACGCAACCGTGAAGCGGAGGTTGAGCGATCACCCATTCATTCACGCCATGGGCACCGCAACTCTCGAGGGTGAGAACCTCGACCCGGGGGTTCGTTCCCATGTCCTCGGCCTCGGGCGGCGGCACCCCGTACATGTTGGACTGGCCAAACAGGATGTAGACACGCGTCATGCCATCGCCGCTCGGTCCGTCGCTTCCGTTGGCCCCCTCGCTGTCCGTGCCTTCGGCCGTCGCTTCGGCTGGGGCGGTCGACGTGCCGTCGGATCCCCTCCCTTGCGTTTCGTCCCCTTCATCGGTTTCCGATGGACCATCGGAATTCGAGGAGTCTGAACAACCGACGCTCAGAGCCAGCAAAACCACCCAGATCGCTTGACGCATGCTGGGCAAAACTATCATTGCGGGTCACTATTTGGAACCGGTTCCAAAACTCGGCCAAGCCCTGGCTTTGGAATCAGCGGCAGCAGCGCATTTCCGCTGCAGGACGCGAGCCCCGATCGCTCGAAGGCACGGCCAGGGGTGGCAGTCCGGCGCCTTCGAGTCACGGATCGTCACGGATTCAATTGGCGCTCGTCTGCATGCAATAGATCGATGCGGTTTGGCTGCAGTCGGTCTCCGCACACCAATAGACCGTCCAGAACGAATCGATCGCCCGCGCGTCGGCGAGATACGCCGGATTCATCGGCGGCCGATCGCACTGAGCAAAGTCCATGTCATCCTCCGCTCGGCCCAAGCGTGAGCGATCGCAACACATTCGTGGAGCCAACTCACGGTCGCACGCGGGGCGTCCGGGGCTGTGATTCCTTCTCATGCTTCGGTTCGGGCCTTTGGCGAACGGTCGCGTGGCATGGTTCGTTCGTCGTCAGCCTTTCGACCTCACCCGAGGCGTTGCCGAATCCGCCTGCGACGACACCGAAGACTTACGAGCTGACTTGGGATGCTCCCCCCGAGTGTGGTTCCGCGGACTCGATCGCTCGCCGAGTGGCGGCGTTGTTGTCCGTACCGCTCGACGGCAACGGCACGATGCTCGTCCGCGGTGTGATCCAATACGAGGGAGACGGCTACGCGTTGTCGTTGGGCACGGTCTTCGAAGGACGGGCACAAGAGCGAACGTTCGAGTCCGCCGATTGTGCGTCGCTTGCCGAAACGACCGCGGTCGTCATCGCCCTCGCGCTCGAGCCCATGCTGGGGAGCTCGCTCGATGAGGGTCCACGAGCGGTCGGAGCCGAAGCCACGGTTCCCGCACCGAGCACGATGCCCAACCCCCCCGAGCGCCGCGAGGCCACCCGCCCACCGCTGTCCTCGCAACCCCTGTCCTCGCCACCGCCTCTCGATGCGGACGGGAACTTGGTGTCTGCCTCGGCTGCCACGGGGACCGGCGGTTCTGTGACCCATGTGGGCACGACGTTCGAGCCATCGCTGCGCCTGCAGGCGGGCGTCGAGTACGGTGCCCTGGACGCGTTCACGGCCGTCCTCGGCGTGGGGTTCGGCTTGGGCTGGCCCCACGTGGCGCTCGTCGTCGACGCCCGGTATTGGATCCCCCGAGCCACGGTCGAGGACGGTGTGGGTGGCCTCTACCAAATGGCCGCGGCGGCGGTTTCGCTGTGCGGACGCTTCGAGGTGCGTGCGTTCGAAGTCCCCGTGTGCGGAGGAATCGAAGCCGGGGTCGTCGTGGGCCGCAGCCGCGGCGTTTCCCCGTCCAGAACCATCGCGGGTCCTTGGTTTGGACCCATGGTCGGTGTCGGAGTCCTTCGTAGGTACGGCCGCGTCGCCTGGTCCATCGCTGTGGACGTCACAGGGCGTGCCTATGGGACGCGATTCTCGATCGGCGAGAGCCGCGTGTTGACCCCGTTCCCAGTGTCGATCCGCGTGCTCGTCGGCCTAGATGTACGACTCGGTTCCCGACGGAAAATCGTTCGGTCGCCTGAAAAAAACCGCGGGCAGGTGGACACTGCGGGCCGGTGACGCCTCGTCTGGCTCGGTTTCGTCGACTCTATCTCGAGCAGTACGGCTTCGTGTGGGCGACCGTACGCCGGTTTGGCGTCGACCCGAGCGTCGTCGACGATGCGGTACAGGACGCATTCGTCATCGCTTATCGAAGGATGGACGAGTTCCGAGCGGATCGAAGCCGCTCGTGGCTCTATGGCATCGCGCGTCGGGTCGCGAGCAACTATCGTCGGACGGCCGCGCGAGCCGTTCGTAAGCAGCGAGCCGCCGTGGAGGTTGCACGCTCGTCCAACTCGGTCTCCGGGTCGGACGGGGCAATGGAGTTCGACGTGATCCTCCGCGAGCTCCCACCCAAGGATCGCGAGCTGTTCGTGCTCGCGGAGTTGGAAGGCCTGACCGGTGCCGAATTGTCCGAAGCCCTGCACGTACCGTTGGCGACCGTGTATCGACGTCTCCGCGCGCTGCGGCAAGACATGGCCGAACGGCTCGTCGCCGACGCTCGCGTGCTCGACCGCGAACGGGAGGAACGGCCAAGACCGACGGCGGCCAGCTGGGCGATGCTCGTCCCCGCGTTGTCTTCTGCGGCGGCGGTCTCCTCCACCATTCCCATGCTCGCGGCGTGCGTGGGGGTCATCGCGTCGATCTCGATCGGTGTATCGATCCCGATCGTGCGGGAGCACTCGTCGTCACCGATGCGCGTCGTCGCGGTGCGTTCGACGGCGCCCGAGCCCAACGTCGTGCCGGCGACGCCCGTCCTACGCCCGCCGCTCCCCGTCGAATCCCCCGCGCCTCCTTCGAGGGAATCCGAAGCGAAGCGTAGGGCTCCGACGGCGAAAATCGTCATGCCTGCCGCGGCATTGCCCCGTGCCTCGTTGTTCGCCCAGACCGAAGCGTTGCGCGGTGGTTGGGATGCCCTCCGCGCAGGGCACAGCGACCACGCACTCATGCTGACGGAGGAGCTGTTGCAACGATTCCCGCACGGCCCATTCGAGGATTCCGCTCAGGCACTGCGGGTCGAGGCTTTGTGTGCGCAGGGCAAGACTCGCGAGGCTCGCTCGCAAGCCGAGGCATGGTTCGAGCGCCATCCGACCTCACCGATGATCGGCCGAATCCAGCAATCCTGTGCGCGGCGCAATGGCGATTGAGATGGCGTGTCACTTTCGCAGACGGCTGGACACTGCGGGGTCATGAGACGATTGCACGACCATCGAATGGTTCTGGCTTGGCTGTTGGCGTGGTTCCCGGCGGGATGTCTTGCCGAGGCGAATTTTGGATCTGAAGACGCCTCGACCGAAGCGAAGGACTCGTCGAAAGACGGGAACGATTCCACTATCGAGGATGGCTCGACGAGCGGGATGGATCCCGGCGGAATGGATGACCCGACGGCGCCTCCTATAGATACGCCGTCGATCGGGTTTTGTCAGGAGACGCTCGAAAGCATGCAGTTCTCGACGTGCGGTACCGTCGATGCGCTCGCCCCTGAGGGGTTCGCGTGTATCGGGACCTCGCAGGAACCGATCGGAAGCGTGTTCGACATCTGCAGTCACGACGTCTTCCCGATCTCGAGCTGCGTGCTCGCACCCGATGAAGGTACGCGTTGCACCGACGAACCCGTCTGTCCATCGACGGGTCAGGCCGTCTACTATGGGATCGGCAATGATTCTCTGGGTGTGAGCCCACGCGCGTTTGCAAGTCCGAGGCTCTGCGATCTTCGGCCCGAAGGATTCGAGGCTTGCAACTATGATGAGACCGATCCCGAGGCCTGTCGGTGCTACTGCCCCGAGATCCCCGGCCCAGAGCTTCCGAGTGATCCTGCAGCCGCGCTCGCGAGACGGGGTGCCTGTTTGGATCTCATGCTCTACGCTAGGAACGACGCCGATACGTTGGGTCTCGAGCTCCAGCTCGAGCAGGGTTTGATCGAACAGGTTCGCGAGCTGGGTGAACCGGCCTCGGTCACGGTGGCGTTGCCGGGGTCCCTCGATGAATTTGCGGCGCCGGAGCTCTATCTGCTGGTCGGCGACAACGTCACGAATAATCTCTGCAACGATGTCTTCGAGGAGCAATTTGTGCGTGGCCGGTGGCGGGCCATGAGCGGAACGTTGGACGTGACCGTCGTGCCTGGTGATGAAGTTCCGCTCGCGACGGTGCGGCTGACCGATGTCACGTTTGCGCCGGACCACGCGGGGGAGCCATTCGTGCTCGACACGTTGGAACTGGTCGACGTGCGCGTGCCATTCGTTCCCTGACCGAAAACACATCGTCAGGACACGCGGTGGTGATCCGCAAACGCGGCCGCAGGGTGGCGGCTCGCGGTCTGCCGAAACGAATGTGCAATGGCCGATGGCCATTGCACATTCGAGCGATCAATGGGCCGGCTTGACGAACTTGAGGGTCATGCGGTCGCTTTCGCCGATCGCCTCGTACTTGGCTCGATCGGTATCGCCCAGACGAAGGGTCGGCGGCAAGGTCCACACGCCATCGGCATAGTCCTTGGTGTCTTTGGGATTCGCGTTGATCTCGGACGAGCCCGCCAGTTTGAATCCGACGCGCTCGGCCGCTTCGATGATCGTCGCTTCGGGGAGATAGCCCTTTTTCGCGGACTCGGTGGGATCGGCACCTTGTGCCGCGCGATGCTGTTCGATGCCGAACACACCCCCGGGCTTGAGCACTTTGAAGGCCGCGCCGTAGACCATGTCGAGCGATTCGCGGTTGTACCAGCCGTGGCTGCTGCGGAACGTGAGCACCATGTCGACGCTGGCTTCGGGGCCGAGCACGAGCGGCAAGGCCTTCACGCTTTCGACTTTGCCCTTGACGATATTGACCTGCGCCGGCTCGATGACGAACTGGACCGATCCGAACACGGCGGCTTGCTCGGTCAAGCGGGCTTGGTATTTTTGCGCTTGGCCGGTGCCGTAGAACTCGGGTGGGCCGTTGGGGTCGCGGATCGTGACGAACAGCTTGCCCGAATCCTTGAGATAGGGTCCGAGGATCTCGGTGTACCAGCCTTCGCCCGGCGCGAGTTCGATGACCGAGGAGTCGGGCTTGATCCCAAAGAACGAGAGGGTTTCCACGGGGTGGCGGTACTGGTCTCGGGCTCGGCTTTCCGGGCTTCGATGGGCGCCCGCCAAGATGGAGGCCCAGTGTTCGGCTTCGGCCGAGGACGAAGCTGTCGTCGAGTCTCCGGTCGTCGTCGCTGGGGCTGCGGCTTCGGTCGGCGCTGCGGCGGGCTCCTGGGTGACCGGCGTGTCCTTGTCACACGCGGTCCCTACGAGGGCGAACCCCATCACGCAGGCTCGCAACTTGGGGAAGAGGGGTACGGAAGAGTTCGACGCGTTCATGCGCGCGACCATACCCGCCGGGGAGGCGCAAGAACACGGGCCGGCTCCTTGCTTTTTCCTCGGCGCGAGCATCACCCGCCCTCTGTCTTGGTTCGTGCGTGACGGATTGTCGACCTCGGGCGACAACGATGGGTTTCGCGCAACGGGGTGCGACGAACGAGTCCGAGGAGATGGTGCGACGAACGAGTCCGACGAGGTGGTGCGAGGAGGTGGTGCGACGAGGTGGGCGAGGACGGCACGAGCGTGACTGGCAGGTGCCGCGACGCGACACAGGGGCCATGACATCGCGATGGAACGTTGTTGTAACCCGCCGAATCGAGTGAACGGGCGGATCGCGCTTTTGAGCGTGCGAGCTCATCCCGGGAGCCATTTGGGGATAAACTCCCGCTCGCATGTCCGAAGCTCTAGCGCGCAGCACTGCGCTGCTCAAGTTCGCGATCGACGTCATTCGCCGCGATCGGCCGATCCTCCGTTATCCGATGTTCGCGTTGTTGAGCGCGATCGGGATCGTGTTCGTGTTCGTGCACGTCGAGCGCTGGCTCGATCCCGAGTCCATCGCGGGAAGGTTCCTCCTCCACTTGGTAGCGAACGTCGCGATCACGTTTGCCGCGGCGTTTTTTCATGCCGCGCTGGTTCAAGCCATGCGGACGCGCTTCGAGGGGTCCCCCTGCGATTTTGCCCAAGCGATCGCGGTTGCCAAGGCGAGAGCTCCGTATCTTGGGCACTGGGCTCTCCTCACGACCGGCGTCGTCGTGTTGCTGCATCCGTTTCCTGGGCCCGAGTCGTCCTGGTTCATCGCGATGGTTCACCCGCTGCCCCAGATCACCTGGTGGGCGGCGACCCTCTTCGTCGTGCCCGTGATCGTTTACAAGGACCTCGCTCCGATCCCGGCGCTGCGAGATTCACTGCAAACCTTCGCGAAGGCTTGGGCCGAAACCATCATGGCCACGTTTGCGATCCGTTTGGCGACGACCGCTCTCGTGTTGCTCGGAGTTCTCCTCACCGAGTTTCTGCTCCATCTCGTCGAGCCAGGAACGCCGGCGTTCGGGCTCATCGTGGTCGCATTTTTCACCTACCTGTTCGTCGTCATCTCGCTGTCCGCGGCGGTCCATCAGATCTGGACCGCGGCCGTGTACCACTGGGTTTCGACGGGGAAACGACCCCCTGGCTGTAAAGCGACCGGGTTCCTGGTGAAGGACCAGGCGTGAAGGTCTCGGACGAGAGCGACCACGTGGCCCGGATTCCGGCCTGGGTGTGGTCGATCGCCGCGATCGCGTTCGTCGGGTTGGTGCTCTACGAACTGAGTGCGGTCATCACACCGATTCTCATCGGTTTTTTCATCGCGTTCCTGCTCGATCCGGTGGTCGACCGGTTCCAGGCTCGCGGCCTTCCACGATCGGTCGGGGTCGCGACCGTGCTCACGTTGGCGCTCTCGCTCGGGGTCGTGTTCTTGTTGTTCGCGATCCCGGCGATGATTCGGGACTTCACCGGTTTCCTCGAGAGTTTGCCGGAGCTCGTGGTTCAACTGGAGTCGTTTCTCGATGCGCAATTCGGGGTCACCCTGCCGCGCAGCTTCGCGCAAGCGTTCACCGAGTTCGAAATCGGCATCGAGCAACTGACCGCGGCGCTGTCGCCCGCGGGGAGCGTCGCGAGCTGGCTGCTCGGAGGAACGGCCTCGGTCATCGTCGCGATCGGCAGCGCGTTCCTGATCCCGGTGCTGGCGGCCTACTTGCTCCACGATTTCGACCACATCACGTCCGGGATCCGCGATCTGGTTCCAGCTCGGTTTCGTCCCTTCGTCGTCGACATCGCCCATGAGATCAACGCCGTCCTCGGTGCGCTCGTTCGCGGCCAAATGCTGATCATGGTCGTGCTCGCGGTCGCCTACTCCGTGGTCTATGCCGCCCTCGGGGTGCCCTTGGCCCTGTTCATTGGCCTGGCCGCGGGCGTCTTGTCCTTCATCCCCTACGTCGGCAGCGCTTCGGCCCTCGGCCTCGCGGTGCTGAGTTGCTTGGCGCACTGGAACGGGTGGTGGCAGCTCATCGGTGTCGTCATCGCCCACACCGTCGTCCAAGTGTTCGAAGGGTTCTTTCTCACGCCGCGGATCGTGGGTGAAACCGTGGGACTGGCGGCGGTTTGGGTACTCATCGCTTTGTTGGTTGGCGGCGAGTTGTTCGGATTCATGGGGGTGTTGCTGGCCTTGCCGGCAGCGGCCGTGTTCAAGATTTTCGTCCTACGCGCCCTTGCCTGGTATCGCCAAACCGCTTTTTTCAAGGAAGGCGAACTCGATGCGAGCACCACGAACCCTTGGCTCGAGATGCTCAAAGTCGAAGGCTTACCCGATGATTCGATGACCTCTGAGCAAAAACTGAGTGTTGCCCAAGACACCTCGGATGACGACCCATGACCGATCGCAACGATTCTCCCATGTGTCCCAGTTTCGCTTCGCTCGACGATCCGCTCGACTTCCTCGACGAGACGTTCGAACTGGAGCTCGAAGACGGAGCCCTCGACGGAACGCGAGCCGAGCGTCGCGCCTACTTCGCCGAATTGCTCCGATTGCAAGGCGAGCTCGTGAAACTGCAGGACTGGCTCGTCGAGACCCAATCCAAGCTCGTCGTCATCCTCGAAGGTCGCGACGCTGCGGGGAAGGGGAGCGCGATCAAACGTATCACCCAACGGCTCAATCCACGGGTGTGTCGCGTGGTGGCATTACCCGCTCCGACGGAGCGCGAACGCTCGCAATGGTATTTTCAGCGTTACGTCGCACATCTACCCTCCGCGGGTGAAATGGTCCTGTTCGACCGCAGTTGGTACAACCGAGCCGGCGTCGAGCGGGTCATGGGATTCTGCTCCGACGAGCAATACGAGGAGTTCTTTCGCTCGGTGCCCGAGTTCGAGCGCATGCTCGTGCGTTCCGGGATCCAAGTCATCAAGTACTGGTTCTCGATCACCTATCAAGAGCAAGGTGAACGGTTCAAGAACCGGATCGCGGATCCGCTCAAGCAATGGAAGCTCAGCCCCATGGACCTGGAATCGCGCCGGCGTTGGGAGCTCTACACGAAGGCCAAAGAAGTGATGCTCGAGCGGTCTCACATCGCTGAGGCACCGTGGTGGATCGTGCACGCAGTCAACAAGCGCAAAGCCAGGTTGAACTGCATGCATCATTTGCTCAGTCAAGTTCCCTATCGTGAGATCGATCATCCCGAGGTGACGCTCCCCGAACGGGTTCACCACGACGACTACGAGCGCCTGCCCGTTCCCCGCGAGCTCTTCGTTCCGGAAGTGTATTGACTCTCCGCCTCGTCATCACGGATCCCGAGCATCCCGACCCGGAGGTCCTTCGCATCGCCGCCGCACTGCTGCAACGCGGAGAAGTCGTCGCGTTCGCGACGGAAACCGTCTATGGCCTCGGTGCGGATGCGACGAGTGATCGCGGTGTCGCTCGCATCTTCGCCGCCAAAGGCCGACCGCCCGACAATCCACTCATCGTGCATGCGGCCGATGTCACGATGGCTCGCGCGTATGCGTCGGTGTGGCCGGTGTCTGCCGAACGCTTGGCCCAAGCATTTTGGCCGGGGCCGCTCACGATCGTGGTGCCCAAACGAGATGTCATCGTGCCGGGTGTCAGTGCTGGCCTCGGAACCGTCGCGCTGCGGGTTCCACAGGGGACAGTCGCACGGGCCCTCATCGTCGCGACCGGTCGGCCGCTCGCAGCCCCCAGCGCCAATCGCAGCGAGCATGTCTCACCGACGTCCGCGGCTCATGTTCTCGCCGACCTCGATGGCCGCATCGCGGCGGTGATCGACAGCGGTCCATGCTCGCTCGGCATCGAATCGACGGTCGTCGACGTATCCGGTGATCCGCCACGCCTGCTGCGACCGGGTCCGATCGGCGCGGCGACGATCGAGTCCATCCTCGGAGGTCCAATCGCTCGCCGTCCGCCCAAGGGGCCGGCACGGAGTCCGGGCCAACGCCAACGCCACTATGCTCCGAACGCGATCACGTTGCGTTTCCGGGACGAAGGGTCGATGCGGTCGGCCGGGCCGGGCCCACGCGATGTCGTTCTCGTGCTCGGACACAAGCCCGAGCTGCAGTTTCCGCTGCTGTGGAGCTATGGCTGGACGACGCCGGAACTCGCGGCTCGCGAACTCTATGCCGTCCTTCGCCATGCGGATCATCAAGGCGCAGCGAGAATCCTCATCGTGATGCCGCCGTTGCCCGAGCCGCATCGCGAAGACCCTTGGGAAGCGGTGCGTGATCGCATCACACGTGCGAGTCGATAGGTCGAAGTGACGATCGAGCAGCAGACGCAAGAAATGCCGTGTACGCAGAGACGGCCATCGGGCACAACATCGACGCTGGAGGGTCTAGGCCAACCGACGAGAGTTCGTTCCTGCTTGGTTTTTCGTGCATCTCGTGGACAATTTTCTCAGCGGGGAGGCCTGTGACCGACATGAATTCAAGTCCGATCGGACGCCCCATTCGAGTTCACGGCACGGAACTCCTCGCCGACGATACGCGCCAGGAATACCGCGAAAAGCTCGCGCGGATCACATTGGACTCGATGGTCCAGTTCGTGGGTCTCCTCGATGCCCGTGGGACGGTCCTCGAGATCAATAAAGTCGCGCTCGATGCCGCCGGGATCGAACTTGCCGACGTCGAGGGCAAACCGTTTTGGACGACCTTCTGGTGGGGCGTGTCGGACGAGATTCAGCGTGTGCTTTGCGATGGGATCGCTCGTGCAGGCCGAGGCGAGTTCGTTCGTTGGGACACCCCGATCTATGGCCGAGCGGGTGGCAAAGAGACGATCGTCATCGACGCTTCGCTCTGCCCGGTCATGGACGAGCACGGCGAGGTCGTGTTCATTGCCGCAGAAGGGCGCGACATCTCGCAGAAGAAGGCCTACGAGGAAGAGATCGCCCGTAAAAACCTGGATCTCCAGGCGTTGCTCGAACGCCTCCGCGAGCTCGACGAGATCCACGAGCTCCGGACGCCGGCGAAGGAAGCCGAGCGAGCCACAGCCACGCCTCGAGCCAAAGTGCTGGTGGTCGAGGACAACCCCGAAATGAATCGCTTCGTCGCACAGTGCCTCGCGCACGACTACGACGTCGTCTCGGCGTTCGACGGACACGAGGGACTCGAGCAAGCGGTGACGGTCCGCCCCGATCTGATCATTTCCGACATCATGATGCCGCGGATGAGCGGGGAACAAATGATCGGTGTCCTTCGCCAACGCTCGGACATGCACGAAATCCCGATCCTGCTGCTGTCGGCCAAAGCCGACGAAGAGTTGAAGCTCAGGCTCCTCGATGACGGCGCTCAGGATTTCATCACCAAACCGTTCACCGAGCGCGAACTCGTGGTGCGGGCACGCAATCTCGTCATGGTCAAGCGATCGCGCGAAGCCTTGCGCGAGGTCGAACGAGCGAAGCGACAGGCGGTCGAGGCGTCCAACGTGGAACTGCGGGAGCGAACGCTCGAGCTGAGTCGGCTGTTTCAGCAGGCACCGAGTTTCATGGCCGTTCTGCGCGGCCCCGATCATGTGTTCGAGCTCGCCAACCCGGCCTGTTATCAGTTGCTCGGCCATCGCGACATCCTGGGCCGATCCGTCGCCGAAGCCCTACCGGAGATTCCCGGCCAAGGTTTCACCGCATTGCTCGATCAGGTCCTCGCCACCGGCGAGCCGCATACCGACAAGGGCATTGCCGTCCTGCTCCAGCGCAACCCGAGTGCTCCGCTCGAAGAGCGCTATGTCGACTTCGTCTTCCAGCCCCTGCTCGCCGCGGACGGCCGTGTCGCCGGCGTTTTCGTCGAGGGCAGCGACGTGACCGATCGCAAACGTGCCGAGGAGGCCTTGCGGGCCGCGGACCGACGCAAGGACGAGTTTCTCGCCACCCTGGCCCACGAGCTTCGCAACCCGCTCGCGCCGATCCGCCACGCGGCCCGGATCAGCAAAATGCCACGGGCGACCGAAGCCCAGATGAAATGGTCGCAGGACGTCATCGATCGCCAAGTCGAACACATGGCGAGACTGCTCGATGATCTGTTGGAGGTTTCACGGATCACGCGAGGGAAGCTCGACCTCCGCACAGAGCGGTTGGTGCTCAAGGACAGTTTGATCGCGGCGGTAGAAACCACGCGTCCGCTCGTCGAAACCCGCGGCCACCGGCTCATGCTCGACGTTCCCGCGGAGACGCTGCATATCGATGCCGATCCGGTACGTTTCGCCCAGATCTTTTCGAATCTATTGACCAACGCGGCCAAATATACCGATCCCGGCGGACTCATTCGGGTGCAAGCGCAGGCGGTCGGAGACCATGCCGTGGTCACCGTCACCGACAATGGCATCGGCATCGCACCCGAGCTGTTGCCGCAACTGTTCGAAATGTTCTCCCAGGCCACATCAGCGCTCGAACGCTCCGAAGGTGGATTGGGCATCGGCCTTGCGCTCGTGCGGGGGCTCGTGACCTTGCATGGGGGGTCGATCGAAGCCCGAAGTCGAGGGATCGGGATGGGCAGCGAGTTCGTCGTGACCTTGCCGCTCGATCGCTACGTGCCCTCGCGTGCCGCCTCGGTCGAGGCTGCCACCCTCGCAGGCCACGACGCTCCATCGTTGCGCGTGCTCGTGGCCGACGACAATCGTGACAATGCGGACGGCTGCGCGATGTTGCTCGAGATGTGTGGGCATTCCGTGCGCACGGCCTATTCGGGGCGAGAGGCGTTGGCGGTTGCCGCCGAGTTCCTTCCGCAGGTCGCACTGCTCGACATCGGTATGCCGGAGTTGAATGGGTACGAGGTCGCGCGTCGGATCCGTGCCGCGCCATGGGGCCAAACCATGTTGCTCGTGGCGGTCACGGGATGGGGGCAAGACGAAGACCAGCGTCAGGCTGAAGCGGCGGGTTTCGACCATCACCGCGCCAACCGGTCGATCTGCAGTCGCTCGAGCCGCTACTCACGAACTACGCGCGCGAAGATGCATCGATCCGGCGCGCTTGAGATGATCTCGAATCAACATGGATCGGGTGCAAGCATGAATGAGCCGAGTTGGTTGACGATTGCGCGAGAGCTTCAAGCGCTCGCCCAGACGGGGTTGACCTACGCCACCGATCGATTCGATCTGCAGCGATACACGCGGATCCGCGAGCTTGCGGCGTCCCTCATGGCGTTGGGGTCGAGCGTCGATACGGCGACGATCTTGGACCTCCTTCGCCATGACGTGGGCTATGCGACCCCCAAGGTCGACGTCCGCGGGGCAGCGTTCGTCGATGGCCGTGTGCTGCTCGTCCGCGAACTCAGCGATGGCCGTTGGGCACTCCCGGGCGGCTGGGCGGACGTCAATCAATCCGCGGCCGAGTGCGTCGTGCGGGAGATCGTCGAGGAATCGGGCTTCCAAGCGCGAGCGGTGAAGCTCGCGGCGATCCGGGACTATCGCAAGGCCGGTCATCCACCCCCGCATCTCTACTCGCTCTACAAGTTGTTTTTCCTCTGCGAGATCACGGGCGGGGAGCCGCGAGCAAGCGACGAGACCAGCGAAGTGGGCTTTTTCGAGCGCGATGCGTTGCCCCCCTTATCGATGCGAAGAACGACCGCCGAGCAGATCCACCGCATGTTCGAGCACCACGAGCACCCCGATCTCGCAACCGATTTCGATTGAGCGGTCGATCCCATTTTGGGGGGTAGGCGTCGTTTCGGCCGCTCGGCCGGCGGGATGGGGTCGGTGAAACATTTCGGCGCGTCTGTCGCTGGTTTTCCAAGACACCATGAGGACGCTCGCAACCCCTCAAAGCGATGGGAGAAATGCCCACAGGCCGGCGGGCCGCCCGATGCGATGGCCGCAAGGGTGCTGTTTTGGGGCGTCGGGGTTGGCGATACTCTGAACCTCCGCTTGGTCGCGTTACGCAAGGGCGAGTGTCTCGATGGGTACCGCGTCGATTCCGTTATCGGCGAAGGCGGCTGCGCACGGATTTATCGCGCGAGAGACCTCAAGCACGACCGGCCGGTGGCGCTCAAAGTCCCGCGGACCCGTTACCCCGACGAGACGACGTGGGCGGAGTTCGACCGCGAGTTCGTGCAAAACCGGAAACTCCATCATCCGAATGTCCTGCGGATCCTCGAGTTGTTCGAGGTCCGAGGCAGCCCGGTTTTGGTCACGCCGCTCGGGCGGCGGAGTCTGGCGGAGCGGTTGACGAGGCCTCTGCCCTTGGCCGAGGCGTTGCGATTCGAACGTCAGCTCTTGCTCGCGCTCGCGCATTCCCACCAGCAGCACGTCATCCACTGCGACGTCAAACCCGACAATCTTCTGTTCATGCCTTCGGGACGGCTCGTGCTGTCCGACTTCGGTTCGGCGCGTCGTGGCCGACGGACCGTCGCTGGTGACGGATCGGGAACGAAGGGGTACATGCCACCCGAGCAACTCGCGTTGCGTCCCTCGGCGCGTTCGGACGTGTTCGCCGCGGGGGTGGTGTTCGATGAAATGTTGTTTGGGGCTCGACCATCTGGGCGTCAGTCGGCGCGGTATCGCAAACGGCGTCTTCCGAAGGGTGTCATCGATCTCATCGAACGAGCCGTCGCCATCGACCCCACCGATCGCTATCGCGACGCGACCGAGATGCTCGAGGAGCTGCGTCGATTCGAGCGGCGACTCCGAACGGCCCGGCGAGCCTTCGCCCGACCCCGGTATCGCCGTCCCCGACATTACTAGCCTTCAAGGGGCCTTTCGCAAAGGCCCCTCGCTGCGGCAGCGAAGCTGCCTACGCACACCCCAAACGGTCGCCTACGGCTCGTTGGGAGCGTCGTCTGGAAGCAGCGGAGAATTTGTGTGGCCTTTCGCAAAGGCCCCTCGCTGCGGCAGCGAAGCTGCCTAC
>Ga0315912_10001118_pt1 | contig 35830 bp, 26 predicted proteins | sample VfabasoilMG_FD_204469 | JGI IMG/M metagenome (GOLD analysis project Ga0315912, IMG submission 204469) | Garden soil microbial communities collected in Santa Monica, California, United States - V. faba soil | ecosystem: Environmental > Terrestrial > Soil > Garden | place: USA: California... | reverse complement strand
CATACGAACCATCGCTTTTCATACGGAAAATAGTTGGCGGCTGGTCGGCCCGCGATGAGTTCCGAAAAGCGATACCGCTACCATCGCCCGACCAACTCGGCTGGCTGTCGGCGGAAAGTTTTTCGCTAATATCGTGGATATTGCTGCCATCTGCATCGGCTAGACAAATATGGGGGCGGTTACTTGAGCCATCCCAACAGGTGAACGCGATGCCCGCGGCCGACCAATCGGGGTCAAAAGTGCTTGTGTTGAGCTTGACGATCCACTCTTGAACCTCACTCCCATCGGCTTTCATACGATAGAGGCTAGCATTGGAGAGAAGTTTATTACTCACACTCTTGGGGCGGTCGCAAGGTGACACAAAGAGCAGGTATTCACCATCGGGTGACCAAGTGGGCTGACAAGCGCCTTGCGAGCGATCTGTCAATTGTTTCACTTGCGGTTCCGCCTGACCGTTAACGGCTTCTGGCACACTCAAGACGAAGATTTGCGGTTTGCCGGTTCTTTCACTCACAAAGGCGATTTGCCCGAACACCCCCCCTCCTTGTGGGGTAGGCGAGGTAGGTGAGGGCGAAGGCGTAGGTGTTGGCGAAGGGGTGAAAGTATCGGTTGAGGTGGCTGTATGAGTAGGCAGGGGCGTGATGGTCGCAGTGTTAGTCTGGGAAGGCGTTGGGGTGGTGCTAGGCGTGAGAGTGATGGTGGGCGAAGTAGTGGGTGACGGCGTCAAACTGGGGGTGGAGGTCGGCAACCAAGCCGCGATGAGCGGGAATTGATTAGGAGCCAGCGCCAAAATACCGATGAAGGCGATCAGCCCTATTCCGCCAACTGCTAATAGGGTCGGTACCAGCCAGCTGGCACCAGTGGTATCGGGTTTACGAGTTGGGGGAGTGGGTTGGGCCGAAGCGGACGTGACAGGCTTGGTAGACCCGGCGGGGCGCGCCATCACAACCGGAGGCGAACTCAAAGGGGTTTTACCCATCAACGCCGCTTTAAACTCCTCGGCATTGGCAAACCGCGCCTCCATCCGGATTTGCATGGCTTTGGCAATAGCGGCACTGAGGTGGGGCGATACATTCGGATTCAATTGTTGAGCGGTTTTAGGAGACGGGACAATCCCAGCCGCTAAAGCCGTGCTGGCGGGTGGCACTGTATTGGTCAATAAGCGATACAGGGTCGCCCCTAAAGCATAGAGGTCGGTGCGCGCATCGGTTTTACCTAAGCCATACTGTTCAGGAGGGGCATAACCCTCGGTGAGCGCCGCGGCCCCTTTAGTCGTTTTGTGTTGTTCATCAAACAGTTTCGAGATGCCAAAATCTACTAACATCGGCTTATTTTGCGGCGTAACGATAATGTTAGCCGGTTTAATATCGCGATGAATGATGGATGGCTGTTGCGCGTGTAGGTAAGCTAAGGCATCGAGAATTTGTGTCGCCCAACCGAGGACATATTTTTCTTCCAAAGGGCGGTTGAGCTTTTTGAGGCCATCTTCTAAGCTGGTGCCCTGGATAAAATCCATCACTAGATATTGCTTTTGTCCCTCCATAAAGTGATCAATCACTCGGGGTAAATTGGGATGGGTTAGGTCAGCTAAAATTTTGGCTTCATTAAAGAACTGTCGAGCGGCTTCGGGCGAGGAGTCGGCGTTTTCTTTAACCGCACACCATTTTTCTAAATTTAAGTCCCAAGCGCGATAAACTGTACCAAAACCGCCTTGCCCTAAAGCCGCTTCGATACGGTAACGGCCACGTAAAACAAATTGAGAAGGTAATGAAGTGGTGGACATGCGGTACTCCCTACTTGGCACTTGAAGTCATGTCGAACTGTAAGCTAAGTGCCTGATCAATGAGTGCCTATTATAAGCCGAATTGTAACGTTGCAAAAAGTGTCGAAACTCTTCCCTCAAAACTGTTTAGTGATACGGCTTAGGTTCAATCCATTTCAACCAGTGCCTGTCCACAATGTTACCGGTCAGCCCAGCATTTTCTCATCAACCAATCCCAGCGCTCACGCCCTCCGCCCATGATCAGGTATACTTAAAAACACACCCTGCTCAGGAGTCATCACTATGCCCAATGGCTATACTGGAAAAATTCTGCACGTTGATCTCACCGCTGGCACGTTCACCGTCGAGAACCCGCCAGATACGTTCTATCGCACCTATTTGGGCGGCTCGGCGATGGGCACCTATTACCTGCTCAAAGAGATGAAGCCCGGCGTTGACCCACTCGGCCCCGATAACATCCTGACCATCATGCTCGCGCCCACCACCGGCGCACCCATTTCCGGCCAGAGCCGTGCCACCGTCAACGCCAAGTCGCCGCTGGTGGATGGCATTGGTGATAGCCAGATGGGCGGCTTCTTCCCTGCCGAACTCAAGTTTGCGGGCTTTGATGGACTGGTGCTTAAAGGCCAAGCGGCTGAGCCGACCTATCTGTGGATCAGCGATGGCCAAGTCGAACTGCGCCCAGCCGGGCATTTGTGGGGCAAAACGACCTCCGAAGTAGATGGCATCTTAAAGAAGGAACTTGGCGACGATAAGATCGAGATCACACAATGTGGCCCGGCAGGCGAAAAGCTAGCGCGCGTGGCCGCCGTGATGAACATGGCGAACCGCGCGGCGGGGCGCACCGGCATGGGCGCGGTGATGGGGAGCAAGAAGCTCAAGGCCATCGTCGTGCGGGGCAAATCCAAACGCTTACCCGTTGCGGACGCGAAGGGCATCAATGCGCTAGCGCGCAATGGCGCGGCGATCCTGGATGACAACGGCGACGTAAAAGGCTTGCAAGTGCATGGCACGGCCTCGGTGTTATCGTTCCAACATGCCACCGGCACACTGCCCACGCGCAATTACAACGAAGGTCAATTTGAAGACTTCGAGCCGATCTCCGGCGAAGTGATGACCGAGACGATCTTAAAAGAACGCGATACGTGTTACGCCTGCACCGTCAATTGCAAGCGTGTAGTGGAGACCGAGTTCGCGGGCAAAGCCGTGGAGCGCAAGTCGGGCGGGCCGGAATATGAAACGCTCGCCACCTTTGGCTCGTATTGCGGCGTCAAAGACTTGCACGCGGTGTCGTATGCCAATCAACTCTGCAATGAATATGGCATGGACACCATCGGCGCGGGTGCAACGGTGGCGTGGGCGATGGAGTGTTTTGAAAATGGCCTGATCACCGAAGCCGAAGTAGGCTTCCCGCTCAAGTTTGGCGATGCCGAAGCGATGGTGAAGGCGACCGAACTCATGGCGAAGCGTGAAGGCTTTGGCAACATCTTGGCCGAAGGCTCGCGCCGCGCCGCCGATCATTTAGAGAAGGGCCACGACTATCTGATCACGGTCAAAGGCGCGGAAGCCCCGGCGCACATGCCCCAAGCCAAACGGTCGCTCGGCCTGATCTACGCGGTCAATCCGTTCGGCGCGGATCATCAATCGTCTGAACACGACCCAATGGTGGAAGAGGGCGCCGGCGATTTGTACATGGCGCGCCTGAAACTGCTCGGCTTTGACCAGACGCTAGTGCCACGCTCGTTGGATGAGACCAAAGTGCGCTTCGCGCTTAAGACGCAACAGTTTTATTCCTTTCTCGACTCGGCGGATTTGTGCCAGTTTGTGTGGGGCCCCGCGTGGACGCTCTATGGCCCGCAAGAAGCGGTGGAAGTGATCCGCATGGTGACGGGTTGGGAAGATTTCTCGCTTGACGAGTTGATGACGGTAGGCGAGCGGAGGTTGAATATGCTCCGCGCCTTTAATGCCCGCGAAGGCTTAGACCGCACGGCGGATAAACTGCCCAAGAAATTCTTCAAGGCCTTGCAAGGCACCGGGCCGACCGCCAATGTCACCCTGACTGCTGAAGAAATGGAAGCGGCGCAAACCGCGTATTACACGCAAGCCGGTTGGGATCAGGTGACGGGTAACCCAACGCCGGCCACACTGGAGCGCCTCGGCTTAAGCTGGGTGGCGTAAATTAAAAAGCCAAACCTTCGGGGTTGATAAAACCCCGAAGGTTTTTTCTTGTTGACCGATGCCCATCAACGAACCGCGCCTCGAAGAGGCGCTTGAAAAACTCGAGCAAGCGCGCACGTGGTCGCCGCGCGTCATCTCCAAACTCGAAACGGTTTTACGCACGGGCGACGACGAGGCGCTCTTTCGCATCAACCCCCTGCAATACGCCGCCGAGCGGGGGATGAAAGAGCCCGAAGCAGTGGAGCTGTTCTTACATGGCACGCGTTTAGGCCTGTTTGAAATGGAGTGGCATTCGATCTGCGGCTCGTGTGGGCATGTTGTGACGAGCCTGCGGAGCATGAACGGCTTGCACTCCCATTACGTCTGCACCCTCTGCGCGTATGAAGCGACCGGCACGCTCGATGATTACATTCAGGTCGCCTTCACCATCGCGCCGTCTATCCGCGCTATCACCTTTCACCAGCCCGCCACCCTCTCCGCTGAAGATTTTTGTCTCAGGTACAGCCTCTGTCGCAACCTATTGCCGCCGCCTGGTTTTGAACGCTACACTGATTTCATGTTGGCGGCTACGCAACTTATGACGTACGTTGAACCGGGCGAACGGCGAACACTCTCGTTTGACACCGCCCGTGGTTTGGTAGTGTGCATAGATTTGCTTAACAGCTCGACAATGCAATTTATCACCAGCGCCACCGCCGCGCCCGAAACGAAGACAATTGAGGTGCATTGGGCCGAGGGACGTTTGAATTCGAGTAGCCACGCGCTTCACCCGGCGCGGATAGACTTTGGCTATTCGGCCTTTGCGCCCTCACAATATATTGAATTGCCATCGGGGCCGATCACCTTTGAATTTGAGAATCGCATGTCCCGGCGCGGCCTGATCTGGGTGTCACACTTTAAGGGCGAACCACCCCCGCCGGGCAGTTTGGGCCTCGCGCCCTTCCTATCGGGCAAGCAACTCATCACCACGCAGACCTTCCGCGATTTGTTCCGCTCCGAAACGGTGGCGAGCGATGAAAGCCTGGGCATCAAAGACATCACGATCCTGTTCACCGATCTCAAAGGTTCGACCGCCCTGTATGACACGATTGGCGACCCCAAAGCCTATTTCTTGGTGCGCCAACATTTTGAGGCGCTCACGCGCGTCGTCAATCACTATGCGGGGGCGACGATCAAGACCATTGGCGATGCGGTGATGGCGACGTTTATGACGCCGCTCGATGCCAGCCGCGCCGCGTTGGAAATGTTGCGCGCCATTGCCGAGTTCAACCGCACGATCACCGATCAGCTCACGTTGAAGATCGGTATTCATCGCGGACATTCGATCGTCGTCACCCTCAATGAGCGGCTGGATTATTTCGGTCAAACCGTGAACATCGCCGCGCGCGTGCAAGCCCTGGCCGAGGCCAACGAGGTTTACGTCAGCGACGCCGTGTATCAACATCCCGGCGTGGCGAGCGTTTTCGCCGAGTGCCAAGTCACGCCCGAAGAAGTGAACGTGAAGGGTGTGAGCGAGAAGTTGCAGGTGTATAAAATTCGGCCTTGAGAAATCAACCATCGCTTTACAAAATGTCACCCTGAGCTGCATAGCGGCGAAGGGTCTAAAAATCTTGCATCTTAGATGCTTCGGCGCAAACAACACGCCTCAGCATGACAGACCTTACGATCATCACTATTTTGGAGAACCCTCGTGTCTGATCTCAACACCTTCTTATCCCAAAAGCATGGCCTATTTATTCAAGGTGCCTGGACGGCTGGGCAAGAGTTTTTTGAAACGCTCAACCCGGCTACTGGCGCGCCGCTTGCTACCGTCGCGCAAGCCAGCGCGGCCGATGTAGACGCCGCGGTGCAAGCCGCGCGCGCCGCACAACCCGCCTGGGCGCAGACGCCCGCCGCCAAGCGCGCGCAGATTCTGTACAAGTTGGCGGAGCTCATCGCCGCCAACACCAACGACCTCGCGCGGCTTGAGACGATGGATAATGGCAAGCCGTTCTTTGAAACCAGTCGCGGCGATCTGCCGTTAGTGGCGGCGCACTTCCGTTACTATGCGGGCTGGGCGGATAAAGTCGTCGGCCACACGATCCCGGTGGCAACGCCGGGCATCCTCAACTATACCTTACGCGAACCGATTGGCGTCGTCGCAGCAATTGTCCCGTGGAACTTCCCCTTGCTCATCGCCAGCTGGAAGGTCGCGCCAGCGTTAGCGATGGGCAACGCGGTCATCCTCAAGCCTGCTGAACAAACGCCGCTCTCTGCTTTGCGCTTGGCGGAGCTTGCCAAAGAGGCCGGCCTACCGGATGGTGTGTTGAACGTGCTGACAGGTGATGGGCGCGTGGGCGCGGCGCTCGTCGCGCACGCGGGCGTAGATAAGGTGAGTTTCACTGGCTCGACCGAAGTGGGCAAGTTGATCGCGCAGAACGCGACGGGGAATCTCAAGCGGGTAAGCCTCGAACTCGGCGGTAAGAGCGCGCACCTCATCTTCGCCGATGCCAATCTCAAACGCGCAGCGCGTGGCGTGCAAGCCGGAATTTTTTACAATCAAGGTCAACTCTGTACGGCAGGCAGTCGCGTGTTGGTCGAGCGGAGCGTGTTCGATCAATTTCAAGCCTCCCTGGCCGACATTGCCCAGAAGATTAAAGTGGGGGATGGCTTGGAAGAAGGGACGCAGATGGGGCCGCTCGTGAGCGAAGAACAACGCCGGCGGGTGTTGGATTATGTGGCGCAAGGCAAATCGGGTGGCGCACAATTGGTCACAGGCGGCACACCGCTCGACCGCCCCGGCTTCTTCGTCGCGCCAACGGTGCTCTCCACCGAAGATCAAACGCTCAGCATCGTGCGTGAAGAAATTTTCGGCCCGGTCGCCACTCTGCTCCCCTTTGATTCTGAAGAGCAGGCCATTACGATGGCGAACAATTCTGATTATGGTTTGGCGGGTGGCGTGTGGACGGAGAACTTGGGGCGCGCGCATCGCGTGGCGGCGGGCATTCGCACTGGCACGATCTGGATCAACACCTACAACAATTTTGACCCGGCATCGCCGTTTGGCGGCTACAAGCAATCGGGCTGGGGCCGCGAGATGGGCGCAGAGGCGCTGGAGTTGTATACCGAAGTGAAGAGCGTGTGGGTGAACACGAAGGCGTAATGGCTAACCACTGATTTCACGGATGGATAAAAGTGTTTGAAGTGTAACGACATCCGGCTTTTTAGGTAGTCCCCAAACAAAACGGCCTCTCGATCATTGAGAGGCCGTTTAGCTTAACTCGCGCAGTGTATCGAGGTCGGTGATGATCACTTGCCCTTGATCCATCACCACCAGCCCCCGTTTCCGAAAGATGCCGATGGTTTTGTTGATACTTTCGCGGGTGGTGCCGATCAGGCTGGCGAGGTCGCTTTGACTCAGTTCAAGGTTAATCCGGACGCCGCGCGGGTCGGCGACGCCATACTGTTTAGCGAGTTCGAGTAATTTGCGCGCCAAACGCGCAGGGATTTCGAGGAGCGCCAAACTCTCCACATGGCTGGTGTTATAGCGAATCCGCACGCTGAGCGCCTTGAGGAAGTTAAGCGCCAGTTGCGGCGAACGCCGCAAATTATCGCGGAAGCGCTCTTGGGTCAGTTGATACACCACCGTGTCGCGCATGGCGGCGACGGTGGCCGATCGGGGAAGTTCATCAATGACGGCCAGTTCACCAAAAATTTCGCCCGGCCCGTACATAATGACAGACGTGGCTTGCCCGACTTCGCCCTCCACAAAAATCCGGACCTGCCCAGTTTCGATGAGGAACAGCGACTGTCCCGGATCCCCTTGATAGAAGATCGTCTCACCTTGTTTGAACTGGCGGCGCACGAAATCTTGGGCGAGCGCCTCTAACTCTGCCGGACCGAGATCGGCAAACAAAGGGATGTTTTTTAAAAATTCCTGACGAGAGGCCACGCGATTTTCCGCCAAAAGGTCAGCTGATTGCCATAGATTGTACGCTGGCTTGGGAGGCGTGGCAATCGGATGTGTTTTCAGGTTGAGCATAGTTAACCTCCTACCAAAACAAGCCACGTAGGCTCAATCCGATAAGCACTGCTAACACCACACTGACTAAAGCCTCGGTGAGATACACCCTAGCCCGGTGAGCCGAGATAGCGCGGGGGGCTTCGCTGACCAAACGGGGCAGGGCGACTAATGGCACCAAACCAGCCTGCCCTAACAGCACTAACGTCGCCATGATCCAGCGCTCTAACGTTCCGATATATTTGCTCCGCGCGGCATAGGGAAACTGGGGCGAGGAGCGGCAGATCACTCCATAGGCGATAAACTCGGTGAACACCCAAGCGGGCATCGTAATGAACACATAGCCTAAACTGAGCGCCAGCCATTGATTGCTACGCAGTTCTTCTAGCCAAACAAGCGAAAGGTTGGGCCAGGTGGCATAACCCGAAACTACTATCACTAATCCGATCACGCCCACGTGGAGGGTTTGGTCAATACATAACCGAACGAGGCCAATCAGGCCGGGGCCGCTCAAACGGACTCGCCGCCCGAGCCACGGTTGAATGGCGTCTATGCCCATGTGGGTGAGGCCGATCAGCAAGGCCCACGGCCACCAGGTTGGGTTAACGCTGAGGGCGCACATTAGCGTGGTAATCAAGACAATGACACCATGGAACAATGCGCCTCGAACTGACTGGGCCTTCCAAGCCGCCAGTTGGTCCCATTGCAAAACATAATCACCCAGCAGGTGAGCCATTAGCATGGCAGTGATCATTAAAAAACTCCCAACACCGCCTCACCCCGCCTCAAGGAAGAGTGAAGCCTAAGACAGCCATTTATAAAATACCTTAATTAGTGGCGCGCCGCTATGAAGCACATCACACCCCCCAAACTTCGGAGGGGGAAAATAGGCCTATATGTATTTGCCTTCTGTTTAGCATCGTTTATACTTGGTTAGCGATTAAGTCTGATGCTGAACTCAGGAGAATGTGTAGTGAAGAGCCTGGCGATGAGAACCCGGATCGGGGCGCGGTTGATATTAATTAGCCTGTTGATAGTTGCAACAATTGGGCCAGCCGCGTTGGCGTTAGCGGTAGCGAACGATGATTTAGCGAGCGCGACCGACATCAGTGCCAGCTTGCCCATCACCAATGAAGTCACTGACACAAGCGCCTTCACCGATGAAACAGGCGAGTTTGGCACTTGCGGCAACTTTAACACCAATGTCCATTCGGCTTGGTATCAATACACCCCTACTGCAGATGGCTTCCTCACAATAGACACCCTCGGCTCCAACTACGATACGGCGCTTGAAATCTACACGAGCACCGTCGCCTCCCCCACCGCCGATCAATTAGAAAGTCTCGCCTGTAGCGACGATGCTAATCAATCTAATCAATCAGAATTAACCTTAGCGGTGGTAGTTGGTGAAACATATTACATCGCCATCCGCGACTTTCAGGGCTTTGGCGCAGGCAATCTGGATTTCAGCGCCTCCTTCGCCTCTAACCGGGTGATCTATGTGGGTGGGGCGGGAGCGAGCGACTCGAACACCGGCCGCCAAGGTTTCCCAGTGAAAACCATGCGCTGTGGCGTGCTTGACCCCGGCATTGCTGGGGGCGGCTCGTGTGGTGTAGCGAACATCACCGCTGGCACAGTTATCAGCATCACGCCGGGCGGCTACAACGAAGCAGTGACGATTGATAAAAACTTGGTGCTGACTTCCACTGGAACAGTGACTGCGACCAGCTTCACTCTCAATAGCGGCGCGCTGGTGTCGAATTCCAGCAATGTCAGTGCGGCGACCGTCACCGTCAAGGACGGCACGCTCGTTTCGGATGGTGTGTTGTTAGCCTCGGTCGGCGGCTTGGTTAATGTGAATGCAGGCGACTATACCGACTCGGTGGTGATTGACAAGAACTTAACCTTGCGCGGCGCATCGGCGACGACGGTGGTCTTACACGCTTCATCCGTCTTGAGCGATGCAATAGTAGTGAATAGCGGCACGGTCAGCATCAGCCGCCTCACTATTCAAGATGCTGACGTGGCCATCCGCATCAATGGCGGCACAGTGACGGCGACCGGCAACAATTTGATCAACAGTACGGCGGGCATCACGGGTGGCGTGGCGGCGACGGCCAACAACAATTGGTGGGGGAGCGACACTGGACCAACCCACAGCACAAACCCGGGCGGTGGCGGGCTCGCTATTGGCGATAGCCTCACCTTCGCCCCGTGGTGTACCACCCTCAACCCCACCTGTACGCCTTTAGCCGGTTTCCCCGACCGCCTCATCTTTACGACTTCACCGACGACGACGACCGTTAACACCACCTTCCCCATCGCGCCGGTCGTGCGCACGGTGAATGGGAGCGGGCATTGGGGCATCAATTTCAGCGGCGCGGTCACGCTTACCATCGGCACGAATCCGGGCAGTGGCAATCTCAACGGGACGACAGTGGTGAATGCCAGTCGCGGTGATGCCACTTATTCCGACCTTTCTATTGATAGCGCGGGGCTGGGCTATGATCTCGTCGCCAGTGCGAATGGCCTCACCTCCGGTACCAGCGCGTCATTTTCGATCTCCAACGTCGCGCCCCTCTTGACGAGCATGGTGCCGACCTACACACAAGTCAACGGCCCGGCCTTCGTCCTAACGGCCACTGGTTCCAATTTTGGCAATGGGGTTAACGGCTCGCTGGTGCGCTGGGCCGGGTCGAACCGAACGACGGTTTATAGCACGCCGACCGAGATCACAGCCACCATCCTCGCCACCGATTTGCTCGTGGCGGGCAATTTCTCGGTCACAGTGTTCAACCCGGCACCGGGCGGTGGGTCATCTAGTGCGCTTACGTTTAAAGTGAATGCGCCGCCGACAGTTGTCAACGATACTGCCTCAATGAATGAAGACTCGGGCAGTACAGAGATCGCCGTGTTGGTCAATGACACCGTAGAAGTCAGCGAAATTAAACAATTACTTGCGGCGGGCGCTCCCCTTTCTGGTACTACGGCGATCAGCGGCACTTCGGTCGTTTATACGCCAACGCTGGATTTTAGTGGCACTGATGTCTTTACCTACGTTGTGGGCGATGACTTTGAAGGCCAAGCGACTGGGCTCGTCACTGTCACTGTACTGTCGGTCAATGACGCACCGTCTTTCACTGTTGGGGCAGATCAGGTCGTGAACGAAGATATTGGCCCGGTGACGGTTTCAGGTTGGCTGACCGATGTCATGCCCGGCCCGGCCACCGCTACGGATGAAGCGTCACAGGTGGTGTCGTTCATCATCATCAACGGCAACCCCAGTTTATTTGCTGGGCCCATCACAGTAACGGCTTCCGGCTTGAGCGCGACCTTGAGTTACACTCCGGCGCTCAACGCCAATGGTGTGGTGACCGTCCAAATCCGCGCGCGCGATAACGGCGGCACAGCGCGGGGTGGGGTGAACGTCTCGGCTTTCCAAACATTCACCATTACGGTAAATGCCGTCAACGATAACCCCTCGCCCGTGGCCAACACGGTGGTTTTAAGTGAAGACACCTCGGCGAGCCTCAATGTCTTGGCAAACGACACCGACATTGATGGCAACATTGACCCCACCACTTGGTCAGTGGTGAGCGGGCCGAGCAGTGGCGCAGTGCTGACAGATACAACGGGCGTCCTCACCTATACGCCCGCCCTCAACTTCAATGGGGTAGACACACTGACTTATCAAGTGTGTGATGATGGCACACCACTTCCTTCAACCTGCTCGACGGCGCTGGTGACTTTTACGGTGAACGCGGTGAACGATGCGCCGGTGGTGGTAGATGATTCGACGACGACGAATGAAGACACAGCGGTGGGAGTGAACGTCACGACCAACGACAGCGATGTGGATGCGACCATTGATGGTGCTTCCCTCAGCATCGTGACACCACCGGCGAATGGGAGTGTCGTCACCAGCACGGACTTCATCACCTATACCCCCAACTTAAATTTCAATGGCATAGATACATTGACATATCAGGTCTGTGACAGTGGCTCGCCCTTGCCCGTTCTGTGCAACACGGCGCTCCTGACCATTACCGTGAACGCGGTCAATGATGTGCCAGTAGTGGCGGACGATATCCTGACCACGAGTGAAGACATCGCGGTCAGCGGCAATGTCTTGGCAAACGACACCGATGTAGATGGGAACGTGGACGCGACGACATGGTTTGTAGTGAGCGGGCCGAGCAATGGTGCGGTCATCACCGATGTCGCTGGCGGATTAACCTATACGCCCGCTCTCAACTTCTCTGGCACCGACACGTTGATTTATCGCGTATGCGATGATGGCACGCCCCTCCCCGCCACTTGCGCTAACGCTACGGTGACCTTCACGGTCAACGCGGTCAATGACCCGCCCCTCGCCGCCGATGACACGGCCTCCTTGAATGAAGACACCTCAACCGGGGTCAACGTCACGGCGAATGACACCGATGGAGATGGCAGTATTGACGCGGCCTCCTTGAGCATCGCAACGCCTCCAGCGAATGGGTCGGTGATCACCAGCGCCGGCTTCATCACCTACACACCCGCCCTGAACTTCAATGGCACTGATACGTTGCAGTATCAGGTGTGTGATACTGGCTCGCCGTTACCCAGTGTGTGTAGCACCGCGATAGTGACGTTCACCGTCAATCCTGTCAATGACCCCCCAACCGCGCTGGATGACACGGCCTCGGTTTTGGAAGACAGCGGCATCAACATTATTGACGTGCTAAACAATGATAGTATGGCTCCCGATAGCGGCGAGACGCTCACCGTGATCGGCGTGACGCCCGCCTCAAACGGTATTGCGGCTTCCATCGGCACGGGCGTCACCTATGCGCCCAACGCCAACTTCTCCGGCACCGATAATTTTTCCTACACTATCTCCGATGGCGGCCTCACCGCAACCGCGCGAGTGACGGTGACGGTGATCAGCGTTAACGATATGCCCTCCTTTACGATTGCGTCTTCGCCGCCCTCCGTGAGTGAAGACGCTGGGCCGCAAGTGGTCATCAATTTTGCAACGGCTGTTACCGCCGGGCCGGGCGAGGCCAGCCAAGGGTTGACCTTTGTCCTCACCGCGACCGACCCCTCATTGTTTGCGGTGTCGCCGACCATCACCATCAGCGGTTCGGTCGGGACGTTGAGTTACACCCCTGCCCCCAACGCCAACGGCACAACGAGCGTGCAAGCTACTCTCTATGATGATGGCGGCACCGCGAATGGCGGGCAAGACACCTCAACGACACAAACGTTTGTGATCACTATCTTTCCGGTCAATGATGCGCCAAATGCGGTAGATGACACGCTAGGGGTGATGGAGAACAGCGGCACGATATTTGTTGACGTGATGCTCAACGATAGTGACGTAGATAGCATCAATTTGTTTTTGTCGAGCGCGACTCAAGGGAGCGGGGGTGGTACGGTAGCGATTGTGTTCCAGAGTGGCAAGTTCGGCATTAACTACACGCCGCTCACCGGTTTTTCGGGGCTGGACATTTTCACTTACGTTATTTCGGATGGCGTGCTCACCTCAACGGCGCGCGTTACAGTTACAGTGACACCTTTACCCACGCCGACCCCAACGGCTACCGCTACCTCGACCGAAACGCCTACGCCAACTTCGACGCCAACGCCAACTAATACCTCTACCCCGACCAACACGCCGACGACTACCTCCACGCCGACGCAGACCCCGACCCCAACGCATACGGCGACTTCAACCGAAACGCCTACCCCAACGGCCACACCGCGCCCAGTCTATAAAATACATTTGCCGTTGTTGATGTACGTTCGCTTGCAAGCTGATCTGGTTGTGACTGGCTTTAGCCTAACCCCGAATAAGACCAACTTTACTGCGGGCGAGCCAGTGACGATCAGTGTGGTGGTCGAGAATCAAGGTCAGGCCCCCGCCACTAATTTCTGGATGGACTTTTATATCAATCCAACCCCTGAACCTAACGCCGCCAATCAACCGTTCCATACTTTGTGCCCCTTGCCCGTTGACCCGAACAAGCCCTGTTATTATGGCATCGCGTGGTATTTCACCGGCGTGCTTAACCCCGGTCAGAGTGTAACGTTTGATTCAATCAACATCTCCGAGAACTCGCGGTGGAATGGTAGCTTTGTTTCCGGCGTCACCGATCTCTTTGTGTATGTGGATAGCTGGAACTGTAGCCCGGATTTCACCAACTGTGTCGCGACGGGTGCGATAGACGAACGCAATGAGAGCAACAATCGCGCTGAATTACATGGTCTGACCGTGACTGGTGCCAACCCAGCCCCTGATCGCGCATGGCCGAACGAATTCCCACCGCGCCCTGGCGGGACAGAGCTCAGCCTCGCCCCGGCGCACAGTGGCTTCACTTGGCTGGATAAACTGTTGGCAATGTTCCGCGGCCAAACGCTGACGAGAAGTCAGTGAGGCTCTCGAATCAACTCTAAGCGAGAAATTACCTTATGCGTAAGCAGATCATTGGATGGATAGGAGTCGGGGGAGTGTTGTTTGTCTGGCTCATTTCCGCTACGCGGCTCACTCCCACCGCGTATAGTGCGCCGCTTGCTCAACCCTCTGAGCGCCCAACGATTGAAGGGACGGCAACGGCAATTGCCGAGACCGAACAGGCGGCGGCGGCTACCCAAGCCGCACAACAAACAGCGCTCGCGGCTCAACAGACAGCTGAGGCGGCCGCGACTCAGGCGGCCCAGACCGCGCAAGCCGCCCAGCAAACAGCTATCGCCGGAGCGACGGAAACAGCCCTCAGTGGGGTCGTGCAGACCATTGTCGCGGCGACCCAAACGTCGTTGGCTCTTACATCACCTCCTTCCACTGGAGGCGCACCCACTAATACTTCACCCCCGCCAACCGATACACCTTCTAATGGCGGCGGTGGGGGCGGTGGCGGGGGTGGGGGCGGTGAAGAGCCTACCTCTCCGCCACCTATTGAGCCTTCGGCGACACCCACACCCACCGCCACGCGCGCTCGCCCACGGGCCACGCGCACGCCAACGCCCACGGCGACCCAACCGACGCAGACCCCTTTCATTCAATTCCTGCCCGGCACGCCAACGGTCATCTTCAAAGAAGTGGTTGTAACCGTCATCGTGACGCAACCCGGTTCCGGCGAAACCAAAATTATCACCCAAACGATTGTCGTTACTGCGCCGCCCCCGCCGGGCGCGGCACAACAGGCCGCCGCTTTTGGTGATACCGGTTGGTTTTTCTTAAGTCTGTTGTGCGGCCTTCCGCTCATTGTTGCCGCTGGGTGGTTCATCCTAGCGCGGCGCGGCGCGGCCTATCCAGACCGGGGCGAAGCCAAACCACGGCGCGGGCGCGGACGTTAACGTCATTTGAATGAGACTTTGGCAATGGGTCATAATGGGCGCCTGTCTCACGGCCTGCGCCCGCCCAGTGCCGATTCTGCCAACCCCTAACGCTACCCCCTCAGTCATTGCGCTGACGCTCATCGCTGACCTCAGCCAGAGCCCTTTTACGGATGTCGCTCTAAGCCCCGACGGCACATCGCTTGTTGTGAGCAATGCACATGGACTCTGGCTATATGACCCCAAACACTTTGAAACACCTCCCCGCCTGATCACCACCCCCGCCCCGGTTGTGCAGTTGGCCTTTGCCGCTCATCTTTTAGCCGTCTTATCAGAAACTGTCGGCTTGTCCCTCGCACAATGGGACGCAAACACGTTAATGCTGAAACAACGTTGGCCGGTTTCTATCACCACTGAAGCCTCACACCTCCTCTTCAACCCAACGGGCAAAACTTTGGCCCTCGCGGACGCGACTCAAATTTTTTTACTCGACACGGATACTGGCACCACCCGCGCTACCCTAAAAACCATGAGCGAACGCCTCGCTTTTAACGCGGCGGGTGATCTACTCGCCGTTGCGGATCAGCAGGGCCAAGTTAGTTTGTGGGATGCTCAAACCGGCCAACTGCAAGCGCGCTGGTCAACTGACTTTTCCCGATCAATCAATGCGCTGACATTTAACCTGACGGGCCAAATGCTGATCGTCAATGCCGGTAACATCGTGCAAGTGTGGGAGAACCACGCAGGTGAGTGGCAACACGGCGCGCATTATCAGGTTTACGACTACGCGTTGACTGCGCTTCACTTTGACGCCGATGGCACACATTTATTAGGCGTGGGTCAATCGTTAGTCAGTTTTGAATGGCGCGCGGGCGGTTTAGTCACTTCGGCTTCTGATCTGGCAGTAGCGCGGGTGATCCCTCTGCCGGGCTTCAACCAACCGCTCGCGCTAAACACCACCACCCAACACTGGGCCGTGTTAGGTGCAAATTATTACGCACCGCCTACTGCCCCCAATGCCTTGCTCGTGTTTGATGCGATCACTGGGCAAAATGTATTCCACTTATCCAGTGGCGTGTTCGATGTGGCGTTTAATCCAATCGCTTCTGGCGCAACTGAACAGCTCGCCATCGAACGCGGGGGAGTGGTCGAACTGTGGAGCGTCGCTCCAAAGGGCATTCAACCAACCCGTTTCTTAACCGCCTCTCACGCCGCGTTAGCGCAACTGGCCTTTAGCCCTGACGGGCAAACGCTGGTGGCCGCCGCCATGCAAGCCGAAAATTTTCAGGTGCGCGGCGCGCTCCATCGGTGGGCGGTCGGAACTGGGCAAGCACTCCCCATCTGGGTCTCCACTGAATATGATCATGGTGGCGCGGTGGCCGATTTAGATTTTGCATCGAATGGTGAGTGGTTGCTCTTTGGCTTTTCGCTGAACGATGCGAGTTGTCTGCGGTATCACAGTTCACTCACCCTTTGGGAGGCGCGCACTGGCGAACGCTTGCCGCCCCCCGCTGGCGCGCCGCCCCTCTTGGTGGAAGCCGCCCTCAGCCCCGACGGGCGCTACTTAGCCGCGAGTTATATAGACAGCCTGTGCGTGTTGTACAATACCACCCTCAAAATTTGGGATGCCGCTACACACACCGAACTCGCTTCATTTCAATATCCGTTGCGCACGGGTTTAGCCAACCTGACCTTTAGCCCCGACAGTACCTTGTTATTCGCCAGCGTCTACAGTGAGACGGCTCAACTCACGCAACTCTATCGGTGGGACCTGACGGCGCTGACTACGCCAGTGATTAATGAGTATCCTCACTATCAATTTCAGGCGCTGCAGTTTGTGCCAAGTGGTGAAGCCATCATCATCGGCGATGAAACAGGCAACCTAGCGTGGCTCAACCCGCACACCGGACAAATGCAATCTACGCTCACCGCGCACTCGGCGCGCATCACCCAACTGGCCCTCAGCCCCACTGGGCGTTGGCTCGCCACCACCGCCGCCGATGGCACACTTAAACTCTGGCAACTGCCTTAGACCGACCCCTCGCCCTTTCAAATGGAATAATCTCTAAGCCTTTTCTATGTCTGATCAAATCATCTACTCTATGGTGCGCGTCAAGCGCCTCGTCCCTCCCAACAACCGCGAGATCCTCCGCGACATCTCGCTCTCATTTTTCTATGGCGCGAAGATCGGCGTGCTGGGGCTCAACGGTGCGGGCAAAAGCACCTTGCTCCGCATCATGGCCGGCGTGGATAAAGACTATTTGGGCGAAACAGTTTTGTCGCCCGGCTACTCCGTTGGCCTGCTCGAACAAGAACCGCAACTCGACCAGACCAAGACAGTGAAACAGGTGGTGCAAGAAGCCGCACAACCGATTGTTGAAGCCTTAGCGCAGTTTGATGAAGTCAACGCCAAATTCGCCGAACCCGACGCCGACTTTGATGCGCTCATCGCCGAACAAGGCCGCTTGCAAGATTTCCTTGACAAACATGATGCATGGAATTTAGACAATCGCTTGGAGTTGGCGATGGACGCCCTCCGTTGCCCACCACCCGATACGCTCGTGTCGGTCATCTCCGGCGGCGAGCGGCGGCGCGTGGCGCTCTGCCGATTGTTGCTCAACGAGCCCGATATTTTGTTGCTCGACGAGCCCACCAATCACCTCGACGCCGAGTCGGTGGCCTGGCTCGAACGCCATTTACAACAATATAAAGGCACCGTCATCGCTGTCACCCACGACCGCTATTTTCTGGATAACGTCGCAGGCTGGATTTTGGAACTGGATCGGGGCTATGGCATCCCGTGGAAGGGCAACTATTCGTCGTGGCTGGAACAAAAACAACAACGCCTCGCGCTGGAAGAAAAAGCCGATGACCGCCGCCAAAAGACGTTGGAGCGTGAGCTCGAATGGATCCGCATGTCGCCCAAAGCGCGCCAGTCCAAAGGCAAGGCGCGCGTCGCCGCGTATGAAAAACTCCTCAGCCAAGAGACCGAACAACGCCGCGAGGACTTGGAAATTTATATCCCGCCCGGCCCACGCCTGGGCGATGTCGTCATTGAATTAAATAAAGTCACTAAGTCTTTGGGCAACCAGTTGCTGATAGACGATCTCAATTTGCAAGTGCCACCGGGCAGTCTAGTGGGTGTCATCGGCCCCAACGGCGCGGGCAAGACCACGCTCTTGAAAATGATCGCTGGCGCGGAACAACCGGACACGGGCAGTGTGAAGTTAGGCCAGACGGTGAAGCTGACCTACGTCGAGCAAATGCGCGACTCGCTCGACGGCGAGAAAACCGTATGGGAAGAAATCTCCGGCGGGGATGAAACGCTGACGCTCGGCCAACGCAAAATGAACTCGCGCGCCTATGTAGCTGGTTTCAACTTCCTCGGCGCAGATCAGCAAAAGAAATTGAAGACGCTGTCAGGCGGAGAGCGCAATCGCGTGTTGCTCGCGAAGATGCTCAAAGAAGGCGCAAACGTGATCTTGCTCGACGAACCCACCAACGATTTGGACGTGAACACCTTGCGCGCGCTGGAAGAAGCGCTGGAGACGTTTGCCGGATGCGCGGTGGTGGTCAGCCATGACCGTTGGTTTTTAGATCGTATCGCCACACACATCCTCGCTTTTGAAGAGGACGGCTCGGTGGTGTGGTCGCATGGCAATTTCTCTGACTACGAGGCCGAGCGGCGCAAACGCTTGGGACAAGCCGCCGAGATACCGCATCGCCTCACCCATCGCAGTTTAAAACGAGGGTAAAATCGTTTTAAATTTTCGGATGATGATTTATGGCTAATGTAGAACTAGAACTCTCCATCATGTCGCGCGGCCCAGATACCGCCGAGAGCTTAACCCACCTCCTGGCACAATTTGAAGCCGAGCGGCGAGTGGCGGTGAATTTAAATGTCCTAACTTGGGAAACCGGCTGGGCGGAACTGGTGCGGTATGCGCTTTACGGCCAAGGCCCAGATGTGTCGGAGATCGGCTCGACCTGGGTGGCGAGCCTCGCGGCGATGGGGACGTTACGCCCATACGATAAAGCCAATATCGCAGCCATTGGTCAACCGACCACCTTCTTGCCAGCGGCCTGGAGTTCGGCGTCGCTGGAAGGCGAGGAGGAAATTTGGGCCATCCCCTGGCTGGCAAACACGCGCTGTATTTTCTATCGCGTAGATTTGCTCACCCGTGCGGGGATCGATCCAGCGATGGCGTTTAAGACCGCGCCCGATCTGGAGCAAACTCTGCAACGCTTGCAAGCGGCGGGTGTGGCCTGCCCCTGGGTGACGCCCACCCGCAACACGGTCAATACCTTACATACCGTCGCCGCGTGGGTGTGGGGTGCGCAGGGCAATTTTGTCAACGCCCAGGGCACTCAGACGCTCTTCAACGCGCCCGAAGCCCGGGCCGGTATTCGCGCCTATTTCAATTTGCAACGGTATATGTCCCCCGACGCGCGGAGTTTAGATAATCAACAGGCCGAAGAGTTTTTCGTGCAGGGCAAAGCGGCGGTCATGATCAGCGATCCGGGCGTGCTATATCTGTTGCAACACAACGCCGATCCGCATATCGCCGCTCAAGTCGCCACCGCCGTGACGCCGGGCGTGCCGTTCGTCGGCGGCTCGAACTTGGTGATGTGGAAGTTTTCGCGGCGGCAACGCGAAGCGCTTGAGCTGATTCGTTTTCTCGTGAGCCACAAGGCGCAAACGATGTTTAGCCCTAACGCACGCAGTCTACCTGTGCGCCAAGAAGCCCTCGCTTCGCCGCCGTTTTCCACCGAGGCGCTCTATCAACCCATCGTTGCCAGCCTCCACACGGGTCGTTCCTATCGTATTCGACGCTTGTGGGGCTTGTTTGAAGAGAAGCTGATCGCGGGCCTCAACCAAGTCTGGGCCGATATTTTTGCCAACCCCGAGGCCGATCTTGATGCGATACTCAATAAGCATTTTGATCCGTTGGCGAAACGGCTCGATCTAGCATTGTCCGGCGGGCGATAAGAAAACATGGGAAATTAACCACGGATTACACTGATTGCACGGATTGGCTAAAATCTGTGTAATCAGTCGTTTCCAATTTAACTTTTGGTTGAAATCGTAGCATCCCTATGCAAATCCAAGCCGCCCTCCTCACCACCCCCCACCAACCCCTCCAAATCGAAACCCTTCAGCTTGACCCGCCGCGCGCGGGGGAGGTGTTAGTGCGCATCGCCGCGTGTGGGGTGTGCCATAGCGACTATCACCTCATGACGGGCGCGACGCGCCACCCGTTGCCCGTCGTGCCGGGGCATGAAGGGGCGGGGGTAGTGGAAGCGGTGGGCGAGGGCGTGACGGCCATTCACCCCGGCGACCATGTCGTGTTGAATTGGGCGCCTAATTGCGGACAGTGCTTTTATTGCTTGCGCGACCGACCCAGTCTATGCAACACGTTCGTCGGCCCGATTTGGGACGGGGTGATGCTCGATGGCACGCCCCGCCTGAGGTGGCGCGACCAGCCTGTGTATCATTATTCGGCGCTTGCCGCTTTCGCGGATTATACGGTTGTGCCCCAAGCGAGTTGTGTCGTCATCCGACGCGATGTACCGCTGACCGTGGCCGCGCTGGTGGGCTGTGCCGTGACGACCGGCGTGGGCGCGGCGCTTTACACCGCCCAAGTGAAACCCGGTGAACGTGTGGCGGTGTTGGGCTGTGGTGGCGTGGGGCTCAGCGCCTTGCTCGGTGCACAACTCGCGGGCGCGCAACAGATCATCGCGGTGGATCGTTCGCCGCAAAAATTGGCCCTCGCGCGACGCTTTGGTGCCACCGACACCCTCAACGCGGCGGAGGTGGACGCCATTGAAGCCATCCGCCAACTCACGGAAGGGCGTGGGGCGGATGTAGTTTTTGAAGCGGTGGGTCTGCCACAACTTCAAGCCGATTGTGTGGAAGCGACGCGCCCGGGTGGCAAGGCAGTCTTGGTGGGGTTGTCCGCGATGGGCTCAACCACGCCCCTCTCCGGCGCGAAGATCGTGCGGCAAGAAAAGGCCATTCTTGGCTCATACTATGGCACGGTCAACACCGCCCGCGATTTCCCGTTGATCCTCGATTTGTATAAAGCGGGCAAGCTCCCCCTCGATGTGCTGGTTTCGCAAACGTATCGCCTTACTCAAATCAATGAAGCCTTTACCGCGATGCTCACCGGCGAAGTGGCGCGGGGCGTGGTGGTGTTTGAATAGCCGTTACAGCGGTATGCTCTGCTCATGCCCTCCCAACCTTCCAACTCCACCTCGCAAGGCCTTCTCATCGCCCTCGTCGGAACTATCATTTGGGCTACGACGGGCATCTTCATTGATTACCTATTCACGCATTACACCATCGCGCCGCTCACGTTGGCCTTTTGGCGCAATTTGATCATTGCGCTGACGCTGATCGGTATCTTGGCCGTCGTGCAACCGACGGCCTTGAAGATCACACGGCGCGATGTGCCGTTTTTTCTGGTCTATGGGTTTGTCGGCCTTGCCGTGTTTAATGGTTTGTGGAGTTTCAGCGTGAAGTACAACGGCGCGGCGGTGGCGACGGTGCTGGCCTACAGCTCGCCCGGTTTCACCGTCTTGCTCGCGCCGTTGATGTTAGGCGAGACGCTGACGTGGCGCAAATTAGGCGCAGTGGCCTTGAGCTTATTGGGGTGTGTATTGGTGGTCAAGGCCAACGAAGCCGCAACATGGGCGCTCAATTTGCAAGGCATCCTCACGGGCTTAGGCACTGGGCTGGCCTTCGCTTTCTACAGTTTGGCCGGGTGTTGGAGCGCGCAACGCTTCGCGAGTTCGTGGACAGTGACCGCCTATGGCTTCCTCTTCGCCTCGTTTGGGCTAGCGTTGACCCAAACGCCTGAGGTACTCTTCACTATGACCGAGTGGGATGGCTGGCTGATCCTGATCATCTTGGCGATTGGCCCCTCGCTCGCGGGCTTTGGCTTATATACGCTCTCACTGCGCTATCTACCGGCCAGCCTCGCCAGCCTCATCGCGGCGCTTGAACCAGCCTTCACGGCGGTCATGGCGATCTTCGTGTTGAACCAATGGCTTGAAGCGATGCAATGGTTTGGAGCGGGGTTGATCTTAGCGGCGGTGGTAGTGGCGCAGAGTGGCGGGCAGAAGCCAGAGACCAATCACCAGTCACCAGAACAAATTACCCCGTCTCCACCAATTTCGCCTGAGTGATAACGATCAAATCGGCAACTGTTAATCGCAAATTGGCCCCGCGTTGCCCGGCGCTGAGGTGAATGTAGGGTAAAGTTGGCGCGGCGTGGTCCAGACAAATTTCAAAGCCTTTGTTGAGCAAAGCGAGGGCGGAGATGCCGCCCACTTGTAACCCCGTCAACACTTCTGCCTCGCGTTGCGTCGCCATCTTGAGTTTCTTTTCCCCCACCGAAGCGGCCAGTTTTTTTAAATCCAACTCGCGCCCGGCCGGCACCATCACCAGCAGGGGCTTCTTGCCTTTCGCCTCACGTAAGACGACCAACGTTTTATAGACGTGGTCGGGCGGCACTTGCAAAAGTTCAGCCGTCTCTTCAGCCGAGTGTTTCTCCGGCGAGAACTCAAACACGGTATAGGCGATGTGACGCGCGTCAAGCAAACGAGTGACGTTGTTGCGAAAAGGCATAGGGTAGCAGGTGAGCTTAGGGGTTAGGTCAGCCCGCGTTGCCGAACCGCCTCATACATCAAGAGGGTCGCGGCAGTGGCGACATTAAGCGAGTTCACGCGCCCGCGCATCGGGAGGCGCACTTGCACCTCGGCCATCGCCAACCAAGTGGGGCTGAGGCCTTCATTCTCCGTGCCAACAGCCAAGGCCACTGCCCCGCGCAGATCAGCGGCGGTATAGTTCAATGTGGCCTGCGGGGTAGCCGCGATAATTTGTATGCGGTGGGCGCGGAGCCAGACTAAAGTTTCGTCGGTCTTGGCCTCGATCACCGGCACAGTAAACACCGTGCCGCGACTCGACCGCACCACGTTGGGGTGATGGGTGTCAGTCGTTGGGTCACATACGATGACGGCGTCTACCCCCGCCGCATCCGCCGAGCGCAAGATCGCACCAAGGTTGCCCGGTTTTTCAATCGCTTCGGCCACCACCACCAACGGTGGCACAGGTAACGTCAGTTCGCTCAAAGCGCGACGCGGAAGCGGGAACATCCCCAACCAACCATCCGGGCCATCGCGATAGGCGATCTTCTCAAACACCGTCCGGCTCACCTCGACCTGCTCGGCCTGTGGGGCGCGAGTTAAAAGGTCATTTGGATCATGAGCGATTAATTCTGGGCAATAAAAGAGCGCGCGGGGTTGCGCACCACTGTCGAGGGCGAGGGTTAATTCAGCGTGGCCTTCCACTAACATTAACCCTTCACGCTCGCGGTCGCGTTTGTCGCGCAAGCGCAGGAGCTGTTTGATCCGCAGGTTGTGGGGGCTGGTGATGAGTAATGGCATAGGTCTGATCAGCCCATATTTTACTCTCCTAAAAACTCGGTGGCGAGGGCGCTGTTATAAGACAACTAGAACCATTGTATAAACAGTTCACGCAGTTGCCCCTTTCGCCTCTTACATGCTAAGATTTAGCCTATATCAACGGATCCCCTCTAAATGGATTTTCAATCTGTCATCCGCCGCCGCCACATGGTGCGTGCTTTTAAACCCGACCCATTGCCCCCTGCTATGGTCGAGCAGATTTTGGACAACGCGCGGCGCGGCCCGTCCTCAGGCTTTACGCAAGGTTTTGACTTTATTGTTTTTCAGGCTGAAAACGAACGCGCACGTTTTTGGAGCGCAACGGCTTGGCAAGCTGACCCAACTTTTTCAGGCGCGCGCCAAGCGCCGCTAATTATTGTGCCCGTGGCTCACGCCCAGGCCTATGTGGATCGTTATCTCTCTCCAGAAAAAGCTTATGTGGGGCGGCACTCGGCGGCAGATTTTCCTGCGCCGTATTGGTACACCGACACCGCGGCGGCTTCCATGCTGATTTTACTGACCGCAGTAGATTTAGGGCTGGGCGGTTTTTATTTTTCGCTTGGCCCGCACCAACGCGATATTCCTGCTTTTTGCGCCGCCCTCAACCTCCCCGCCGGACATGAGCCACTCGGAGCAATGGCTATTGGCTATTCTGATGAAGATGAGACCGGCCGGGCTCGTGACCGGGAAAGCACTCAACGTCGCCGTCGTCCCGCAGAGAGCATGATCCATTACGGAGGGTGGTGAAATTATGCGCTCTTCCAACGCGCCCCTCTCCCCGCATCGCGTCTGGTTTACGATCAGTGGGATTTTGTTTTGTGTCGGTCTCGTCTTAAACTTCCTCGGCTTTGTCATCGAGTCGCCCGACACGTATCCTCCGGCCAGTAACAGTTCGGGCGGTTGGGATTATTCCTCGCCTAGCGACAGCAATTCGGATAACAGCTGGTGGTCCTCTGATGGTTCTGATAGCTCTGACTCTGGTTCTTGGGATTCGGGTTCGTGGGATTCAGGGGGCTCGGATTCTGGTAGTTGGGGCGATAGCGGCTCTGACTCGGGTTCGTGGGACTCCGGCTCATGGGATTCGGGTGGTTCAGATTCGGGGAGTTGGGATTCAGGGGGGAGCGATAGCGGTTCATGGTGAAAGGGCCTTATGCTGCTTAACGTCCTCGGCGGCTCAGCGTGTTGCTTATCTTTCTTCGCCTTTTTAGTCGGCCTAGTGTTTTATATTACCCGCAACGACTCACAAAAAACGGCGTCCACCCGAACGGCCCCCCCTCCTAAAACAAAATCCCCGGTTCAGGCTAAACCCACCCTGCCGACGATAGGTCATCCGATGCGCGCTAAATTTGTCAATGCCCAGATCGGGCAAAATATCACGGTCAATCATCCCCAACGCGGGCCATTCACGGGCAAAATTATCGGCTCGATCCAATATGCCGAACTGTGGCAAAAAACTAACGCCCCCTCTACCCCGTGGACGCCGACAGGTAACACCTTCACCGCGCACTGGCTGGGCAACTTCATGATCTACGAGTGGCAAGAGCGCCTCTACTTATTGGACGAATATGAAGCGTTGACCGATCAAGATATTCAGACGAGCTTCATGCCCTACGCCAAAACCTTTGCCCAAAGCAACCAAACCGCTAAAGTTAGTTTCGCTTGGCCGCCCGCCTCGTGGACGATAGTGGACATCGGCAAGTTTTCGGTGAGCCAAGCCGAAGGGGATGGGTTACGCCTCCAAACCAACGCCACTGGGCGTTTTATCCACGCCAGTGGCGCAGATAACCGTGCGCTCGTCGTCGAAGATTATCAGTCGGGCAACGGCGGGCAGGACACGGCTTGGACGGGGTGGCAGATTGAGTGGAAAGATGTCGAAGTGCAGTGAGCGACCGGAGTCAGAATTTAGCCTTCAGGAGCCAGAAGATGCCCACGAAAAGCAAAGCGCCGCCGATCCAATCCCTTGTGTTTAAACAACACTTGACCGTCCCGCTCAGCGAGGCTTATCGGATGTTTACTAATTCGACCGCGTTGCGGGAGTGGCTCGCCCACCTTGTGTTAGCCCAGCCGCAAAAAGGGGGGCGGTTGTATTTGTGGTGGAACGGCGGTGACTATGCTACGGGTGAATTTGTTACAGCGGAGGCCAACAAAAAAGTGACGTGGTTGTGGCGCGGGCGGCGCGATCCGGGCGCGACGCGCGTAGCCATCACGTTTGCCGCTAAAGAGGGCGGCACGCTCATCAGCCTGAAGCACAGTGGCTTGGGCTCGGGCCCCGCTTGGGCGAAGACCTTTAAGAATCTACAGCGCCTCTGGACGCGCGGTCTGGAAAACTTGCAATCGGTGTTAGAAACTGGGCAAGATCAGCGCTTCACCCTGCGCCCATTGGTGGGCTTGACAGGGGCCTCGGAAATGACCCCCGACTTAGCGGCGCGTTTGGGCCTGCCCGCCGCCACGTGTGGCCTAAAACTGGATGGGGTCGCCGAGGGCATGGCCGCCCAACAGGCGGGCTTGCAGAAAGGGGATGTCCTCATTGGCCTAGCGGGGCACAAACTCTACGGGTGGCAAACCTATATAGACGTGATGCAAGAGCATCGCGCGGGTGACCTATTGAAAGCCGAGTTTTACCGCGCCAAGAAAAAACATACGGTCACCCTCTCCCTGTCGCGCCGGCCTATCCCAGAGGTGCCGTTGGACGCCGCCGCTTTGGCGCAAGCCGCACGCGCCAAATATGATCAAAATATCGTTGATTTGACGCAATGTTTTGCGGGGCTCACCGCCGCCGAAGAAAATTATCGCCCCAGCCCGCGCGAGTGGAATGTCAAAGAAATCATGGCGCACTTCATCATCAGTGAACGCGAGTTGGTTTCGACGATCACTGAAATGATTGATGGGAACGAGGGCTTATTCGATGCCTTTGGTGACAACAACCCCGTGCGCCATCGGGCAACCGCCGAAGCGTATGGCTCACTCGCCGCGTTGTTGGAAGAATTGAAGTGCCACCAAGCCGAAACGGTAGCCATGCTGGAAGCCCTACCACCTGAGGTCACAGCGCGGCGCAGTGTGTTGTGGCGGATTGGCTTGCAGACTTTGAATCTGGCTGACCATGTGCAAGAACATCTCCCTCAAATCCGCGAGACCATCGCGGTGGCAAGGAAATCATTATGACCTCCAATAAAACTCTGACCGGCCTTGGCCTATTGATCGTGGCGTTAATTGTTGGGCAAGGGTTGGCCTATTTGCTGAACGCCTCGGGTTACAGCAAATTTCTCGTCACATTACCGGTCGTTTTAAGCCAAATCGCTTTTTGGGGCCCTATCATCGCGCTCATTGCGGGCGGTTTCATTGTCATCACCTTGCGCTTGCTGGGTTTCAGCTCATTGGAAGAAATTCGGAGCGAATCAGTCGAGCAGAATAACCCCACCCCGGCGATTGTGTTCGTCGGCACGCTGATCGCGAGCATGTTGTTTTTGGGTTTGGTGATCCGGCCATAATCGCCCCACTTCTAGGTTTCTGCTAGAATAGCCGCCATGTGGATTTTGACCATGCGCTCCCCGTTGGGCGAACCGCGCGAATATATACTGAAGGCGGGCAAAACGACAGTGGGACGCAAATCGGATCATGATATTTTCGTCCCCGACGCCTCCGCCTCACGGTTTCATGCCGAAGTGCATTTTGATGCTGAGGCCAATGCGCTGACGATCCGCGATCTGGGGAGCATGAACGGGACGTTTGTGAACCGCGAACGTATCGCCCAATCCCGACGGCTGAAACCGAATGATGAAATCCGGATCGGCGAGCATATCCTCAGCATTGCGTTCCGCGACCCGGACGCGCAACCCAGCGCCCAAGACACCCTCTCGGGCACCCAACCCCTCACGCGCGATCTGGTCTTAGAGTCCATTGACCATCACGCCATCTTGCTCTACAAAGTGTCGCGGCAGTTAAATACGATCCTGGAACTCGACACGGCGTTGCGCGAAGTGTCGGGCCTGATGCAAACTTCGATGGGGGCCAACAAGTGCGAAGTGGTCTTGGCCGAACGGTTCAACGATCTCAATAAGCTCGGCTTCCCCACTTCCATTGCGCGGCTGGCTATCGAACAACGCTCAGCGGTCATCATCCCTGATTTATCGGCGCAGGGCGATGCGGCTGGTAAGAGCGCCGTTCTGTTGCGGATTCGCTCCGCGATGTGCGTGCCCGTCATCGGCGATGAAGAGATCATGGCGCTGATTTACGTGTACAAAACCGATCCCCTCGCGCGCCCCTTTGATCAACGCGATCTGCAATTGGCGGTCGCCATCAGCCATCAGGCGGCGATGACTATTCAACGTGCTCAACTGATGGAGCAAATGCGGAAGGAACAGCAGTTGCGCGGGTTGTTACAACGCTTTCATCCCACGGCTGAGGTCGAGGCGCTATTTAAGGTTTATCAACAAACGGGGCATCTCCCCGGTTTGCACACGCAAACGTTGACGGTCTTGATGGTTGATATTCGGAATGCCACTGCGTTGAGTGAGCGGCTCGGTACACAACGCTTTGGCGAGTTTATCACCCGCTACTACCAAGAAATGACCGAAGTCGTTTTTGAACAACATGGCCTGATGCAGCAATATGCGGGCGATGGCTTGATGGCGGTTTTTAGCGCGGCCAAACCGGAGCCTGAGGCGCGCGCGGTGCGGGCGGCTTTGGGGATGTTGACTAAGCTTGAAAGCGTGAGCCGCGCGGCTGGCGAACCGATTGAAGTGGGCATCGGTGTTAACACTGGCCTAGTGATGGCGGGCTATGTCGAATTGAAAAACCAAGTGGAATTTAGCGTACTGGGCGCACCGGTGCAGGTCGTGGCGCAATTGCCAGCGCTGGCGCGCCCCAATCGCATTTTCATCGGTGCCGAGACGTATCAGTTAGTGGGCACTCAATTTAAGATCAAGCCGCTAGGGCCACACGAACTGCGGAGTGGTGGCATGGTAGATGTGTACGAGGTGTTGTCGGGGTAGGGGGCTGGGTCCGCGCATTCTGGCTGGCAAGATTTATAAAAAGCGCGGGTTGATATTTTCAACCCGCGCTTTTGGCTCTCCCGAAGGTGATGGGGCTACCCTAAACCCACGTCGGTTCGGCGTATACCCCAAATACTTCCTTTTGCACATTGACGATCTCGCTCAACGTGCAATACGCGCGCACACAATCGAGCAAGTGGGGCATGGTGTTCTCAGTGCCCTGACACGCGAGCCGCAAGCGATCTAACGCTTGCCCCGCGCGTCCGTTATCGCGCTCTTGGCGCAAGGTCTTAAGCCGTTGCAACTGGCGCTCGTAGCCTTGCGGGTCCATCTCCAAAATCGGAATGGTGATGGTCGAGTCATCCACATAATCGTTGACGCCGACAATCGTGCGTTGATGGGTGTCAATCTCACGCTGATATTGGTAGGCCGCATCGGCGATCTCGCGCTGGAAGAAGCCTTGCTCAATCGCCGGCAACATGCCACCCAAGTTTTCGATCTGCTGGAAATAATCGCGGGCCTGCGCTTCAATCTTGTTGGTCTGCGCTTCTACAAAATACGCGCCGCCGAGCGGGTCGAGGGTATTCGTCACGCCCGATTCGTTGGCAATGATTTGCTGGGTGCGGAGCGCGATGGTGACGGCCTTTTCGGAAGGGAGGGCGAGGGCCTCATCCATGCTGTTGGTGTGGAGCGATTGCGTGCCGCCCAACACCGCCGCCAACGCTTGCAAGGCCACGCGCACGATGTTGTTTTCGGGTTGTTGCGCGGTGAGGCTGACACCCGCCGTTTGCGTGTGGAAGCGCATCAACCACGAGCGCGGGTCCTGCGCGCCAAACGTATCGCGCATTTCAGTCGCCCAAATCCGGCGCGCGGCGCGATATTTGGCGATCTCTTCAAAGAAGTCGTTGTGGGCATTAAAGAAATATGACAAGCGTGGCGCGAACTCGTCTACGTTCATCCCGCGCGCCACGCCCCAGCGCACATATTCCAAACCATCGGCGAGCGTGAACGCCAGCTCTTGTGCGGCGGTACTGCCCGCCTCGCGGATGTGATAGCCAGAGATCGAGATCGTGTTCCACTGGGGTACATGCTTCGCGCCATATTCCATCGTGTCCACCACCAAGCGCATCGAAGGCTCCGGCGGGAAGATGTATTCCTTTTGCGCGATATATTCTTTGAGGATGTCGTTTTGCAACGTGCCGCGCAATTGGTCGGGGCGCACGCCTTGTTTTTCCGCGACCGCAATATACATGGCCCACAAGATCGCCGCGGGCGAATTGATGGTCATGGAAGACGACACTTTGTCGAGCGGGATGCCGTCGAGCAAAATCTCCATATCCTTAAGCGAACTGACCGCCACGCCACATTTGCCAAATTCGCCCAATGCTTCGGGCGCGTCGGTGTCATAGCCCATCAAGGTCGCTAAGTCAAAGGCAATCGAAAGCCCACCACCACCTTGCTCTAGCAGATATTTGTAGCGCGCGTTGGATTCTTCTGCCGAGCCGAACCCGGCAAAGAGGCGCATCGTCCACAACTTGCCGCGATACCCAGTCGCATGAACCCCACGCGTGTACGGGTAGTCGCCGGGGAAGCCGAGGTCTTTTTGATAATCGAAATTCGGCAAATCCTGCGGCGTATACAACCGATTAATTTCTTCGGATGAAGTGGTGATGAATTTGGCACGGCTCTCCGGCGAACGCGCGAGCGTTTTTTGAAGGGTCGTTTGTTCCCATTGGCGTTGGGCTTGAGTGAGATCGGACATGCAAGACTCCTGAATGAAAGGCTAGCGCCATTATAGGTGACAAGCCAACTGGGTGACAAGCGACGCAAAGCCCATCGCTTTCATGGTAAACTTTCGGGTCTGGACAATCGCATGGATACTTCTCACATTCGTAATTTTTGCATCATCGCGCACATTGATCACGGCAAGTCTACGTTGGCCGATCGGTTGTTGCATCTCACCGGCACCGTGCCCGACCGCGACACGACCGAGCAGATTCTCGACTCGATGGATTTGGAACGCGAAAAAGGCGTCACCATTAAGGCGTCCGCCGTGCGGATGAGTTACACTGCCACCGATGGCAACACCTATGAAATGAATTTGATTGACACGCCCGGCCACGTAGATTTTGGCTATGAGGTAAGCCGGGCGCTGGCCGCCTGCGAGGGCGCGGTGTTAGTCGTAGACGCGACCCAAGGCATCGAGGCGCAAACGCTGGCGAATTTGTATTTGGCGCTCAACGCGGGTTTGGAAGTCATCCCGGTCATTAACAAAATTGATCTGCCGTCCTCACGTGCCGATGAAGTCGCGCAAGAAGTGGCGTCGCTCCTCGGGGGCAAAGCCGAGGAAGTGATCCGCATCTCGGCCAAAGAAGGCACGAATGTGCCCGCCTTGCTCGAAGCGATTGTGGCGCATGTGCCAGCGCCGCGCGGCGATCCTAAAGCGCCCCTCCGCGCACTGATCTTCGACTCGCATTACGACTCGTATAAAGGGGTGATCGCCTATGTGCGCGTGATGGACGGGTGTGTGAAATATCGTGATCAATTTAAATTGATGGCGACTGACACGACCGGCGAAACACTGGAAGTGGGCACTTTCTTCCCGAAAATGACGGCGACGGGCGAACTCAACCCGGGCGAAGTGGGCTATGTGGCGACGGGCTTAAAAACCGTGCAGGAATGCCGCGTGGGCGATACGCTCACCCTTGCCGCCAACGCCTCCACCGACCCACTCCCCGGTTATCAGCAGGCCAAGCCGATGGTGTATGCGGGGCTCTATCCGGTAGATGGCGAAGATTATCAGAACTTAAAAGAAGCCCTAGAAAAACTGCAACTCAACGACGCTTCGCTGGTGTTCGAGCCGGAAACATCACAGGCGCTTAACTTCGGTTTTCGGTGTGGGTTTCTCGGCCTCTTCCATATGGAGATCGTGCAGGAGCGTTTGGAGCGCGAGTATGACTTGGACATCCTCGCCACTGCGCCCTCGGTGGAATACCAAGTGCAGTTGACCGATGGCGAGACGATCCTGATCGACTCGCCCGCTGATCTGCCCGACCCCACGAAGATCACGGCTATCGGCGAGCCATGGATGAAGATCCAAATTTTCACGCCGGAGACATATTATGGGACGATCATGGATTTAGTCACCCGGCGGCGCGGGCAGTATGTGGAACAGGAATACCCAGCGCCCAACCGGGTTTTGCTCACGTTTCATATCCCGCTCGCCGAACTGATCGTAGATTTCTACGATCATCTTAAGTCGCGCACACGCGGCTATGCCTCGCTAGACTATCATCTATTTGGTTATCAAGAGCAAGAACTCGTGAAGCTGGAGATTTTGGTCAACGACGAGCCAGTGGATGCGTTGGCGATGATCGTGCATAAAGATGATGCGTATGCCAAAGGGCAAGCGCTCGTTTCCAAATTAAAAGAGCTGATCCCCAGCCATCAATTTGTCGTACCGATCCAAGCCGCCGCACAGGGGCGCATTATCTCGCGCGCCAATGTGCGCGCCATGAAGAAGAACGTCCTATCCAAATGCTATGGCGGTGACATCAGCCGCAAGAAGAAACTACTGGAGAAGCAGAAGAAGGGCAAGCGCCGCATGAAGATGGTCGGCGCGGTGGAGATCCCGCAAGAGGCGTTTATGGCGGTGTTGAAGTTGGGAGAGGAATGAGGGGTAAAATAAACGTCAGGTATTTCTGGAAGCGAAGATAATTATGGAACTAGAACACTACTTCAATTTCATTAACTCTAACGCTATTCGCATTGTTGGTACGCGCATTGGGATTGAAACCATCATTGATGATTATGAAGCCGGCGCTAGCCCAGAGGAGATCGTCTTACATTACCCGACACTCTCTCTTGAACAAACCCACGCGGCTATTACTTATTATTTAGCGAACCGTGACGCACTGACCAGCTACCTTAAACGCGTCAATGCTTTGCATGACAACGCTTGGCGTGAACAACAGCAACACCCTTCGGCTTTTGTCCGTGCCTTGCGCGAAAAGCTGGAGGCCCATCGCGCTACGCTTCACCAGCCAACTGATCTCGCCCCACTGCCCAGTTTGTGAAGCCACGTTTTTTGCTAGACGAACATATCAATCATACTGTGCAACGCCAATTGCGTCGGCTGAATGTCGCCATCGAAGTGTTAGCGGTTGGCGAAGCCGGCGCGCCAATGGCCGGTACGAGTGATGCTGAGTTATTAAAGTGGCTTGAGGCGTATGACTATATCTTAGTGACCGAAAATCGAAGTACGATCCCTGACATTTTGATCGCGCATTTTGAAGCCGGGCGACATATCCCTGGTTTGTTCTGGATCAAACGGGGCTCTGAGTTGGGGCAAGTAGTCCAAGAACTATATTTGATTTGGCAAGCCTCCTCTGCTGAAGAGTATCTTGATCAGGCTATCTTTATCCCCTTATGAATGACGCGCCCATGCCTAATGATCTAAAACACATCCTCATCATCGGCGGTGGCCCGGCCGGCCTCACCGCCGCCGTCGAACTCTGCCGCCAGAATTTGCGCGTGACTGTTTTTGAAAAAGATAAACTCGTCGGAGGCATCGCGCGCACCGAACAATATAAAGGCTATCACTTCGACATTGGTGGGCATCGCTTCTTCACCAAGATTGGTGAGGTGGAAAAGTTTTGGTATGACATCTTGGGGGATGACTTCATCACCCGCCCGCGCATCTCACGTATTTTTTATCAGGGCAAGTTTTACGATTACCCCCTCAAAGCCATGAATGCGCTACTGAACCTCGGCATTTTCACCAGCATTCAAGTCGTGCTGAGTTACGCGCAGTCGCAACTCTTCCCGTACCCTAAAGAAGATACGTTTGAAGAATGGGTGTCGAACCGGTTTGGCAAGAAACTCTACACCATTTTCTTCAAGACCTATACCGAAAAAGTATGGGGCATCCCCTGTTCAGAGATCCGGGCCGAGTGGGCGGCGCAACGCATTCAGGGTCTGTCTCTGCCAGTGGCGGTGTGGAATGCCATCTTTGGCCCTTGGCAGGGCAAGGAAGTGATCAAGACGCTGATTGAGCAGTTTCAATATCCGCGTTTGGGGCCAGGAATGATGTGGCAGAAGGCGCAAGAGTTTGTGAATACGCACGGCGGTCAAGTGACGATGGAGACGGACGTGGTGCGCGTCAAGCATTCTGCAGGGCGGGTGACGAGTATTGTGACGCGCAGTGGCGGAGCCGAAACCGAGTTGCCCGGGACCGATTTTATTTCCACGATGCCCATCGCTGAGCTCATCCAAAAACTCGATCCGCCCGCGCCAGCCAATGTCCTCGCCGCCGCGCGCGGCCTGACCTATCGCGATTTTCTCTCGGTGGTGTTGATCGTGGATCAGCCACAGCTTTTTCCCGACAATTGGATTTATATCCACGCATCGGAAGTGCAAGTGGGGCGCATTCAGAACTTTAAGAACTGGAGCCCGGAGATGGTGCCTGACCAAAGCAAGACGGCGCTTGGCTTGGAATACTTCTGCACCGAGGGCGATGACTTGTGGCAGATGGGCGATGCGGCGCTGATTGAGTTGGGCAAACGCGAGATGGAGGCGATTGGGCTGGTCAAGGTGCGCGACGTGTTAGATGGCACGGTGGTGCGCCAATTGAAAGCGTATCCCGTGTATAACGCTACTTACGGCGGTTATCTGGAAACGATCAAAAATTATTTAGCGACCTTTAGCAACTTGCAAACCGTCGGCCGCAACGGCTTACACAAATACAACAATCAAGACCATTCCATGTTGACGGCGATGCTCGCCGCGCGCAATATCTTGGGCGAGACGCATGATGTGTGGAATGTGAACACCGAGCGCTCCTACCACGAAGAAATTCGCATCCCGCCGCATGATGCGCTCTCGTCAGATGAGGCGGGGGTGGAATAACGCCTAGGCTTGCTTTTCGCCCTCGCCTACCGCACTGTTAGTTCCAAAAGTCCTGTCGCGGCACAGCACCTTCAGCCCGCATTACTTCTGACCGAACTAAGCGCAAGGTTTTCTCTAAGTTCTCAAAAGTTACCGCCTGCGCGGTGCCTATGACTTTACGATATTTCCCCTTGTGCCCGCGACAGACCACATACCATTTCTGATCTATCCGATGGATTTCACACAGTTTACCGTCCTCAAAGTCGGAGGCCTCATAAATAGACAGCTCCGCTGGGGAGTCACGGTCAAGCCATTGAAACCATGACTCAGCAAAGACCTGGATATCTGGCCGAGCATAAATATAACCAGAGTGGTTTTTGGGGGTAAGGTGAACAATGAGCATCAATCGTTCCTGAATTCCTCCACTACGCATAAAATAGCGTCAACCTAAAGAGTTTCCTTCGGTGTTGCTTAGGTTTTACCACAGGCGAGCTAACGCGCCCGACGCTGACACGCTAGCTCGTTGTCGGGAGAACGTTACTACGCTGTAATTTCCACCACGCCCGAATCTAAATCATAACGCCCGCCCACTATCTTAAGCTTGCCTTGCGCCACGGCCTCGGACAAGATCGGTGAGGCTTTTAGGCGGGCGATGACCACGCCGATATTGGCCCGCACGGCGTTATCCAGCGCGTCGCCCGGCTGGCCATGGGTTTCTTCAACGGCGGGTTTGATGCCCTCCACCAGCGCGTTAATGGCGCTGGGCGCGGTCTGGTGGGCTTCGACCGCTTCAAGGGTGGCTTTGACGGCACCACATTTTTCATGGCCGAGCACCATCACGAGGGGCGTGCCCAATTCGGCAACACCATACTCAATGCTCCCTAGCACGGCCAGATCAACCACTTGCCCCGCTGTGCGGATCACAAACAGATCACCCAACCCACGATCAAAAACTAGTTCCGGTGGCACACGCGAATCCACACAACCCAGAATGGTGGCAAACGGATGTTGACTTTGCGCCAATTCAATCCGGCGGGCTTCGCTTTGATTCGGGTCAACCGTTCGATTATACGCGTAGCGTTGGTTGCCATCTAATAAGCGTTGTAATGCTTCATCGGCGTTGGTGATGGGCGCTTCGGGGGTAGCGGTGGGGCGGGGGGCTACCGCGCCACCACAAGCGACCAGCGCCGCGCTGGCCGCAGTAAGACC
>Ga0315912_10001117_pt1 | contig 35845 bp, 44 predicted proteins | sample VfabasoilMG_FD_204469 | JGI IMG/M metagenome (GOLD analysis project Ga0315912, IMG submission 204469) | Garden soil microbial communities collected in Santa Monica, California, United States - V. faba soil | ecosystem: Environmental > Terrestrial > Soil > Garden | place: USA: California... | reverse complement strand
AAGGTGACCTGCTGCCGGAGCCGTTCAAGATCATTCACTCGAGAGGCGTGATCGTGATCCTCTACGAAGTGGAGACGACCTTCCGGCAGATCTTCATGGACGGGCGCAAGCACCCGGCGGATCTGTCGCCCACGTGGCAGGGATATTCAGTTGGGCGCTGGGACGGCGACACCTTGGTGATCGACACCGTCGGCTTCAACGATCGAAGCTGGCTCGACGCGCGCGGCACTCCACACAGTGAGGAGATGCGCATCGAGGAGCGGTTCCGCCGGCGCGACTTCGGTCACATGGATCTGACGATCACCATCACCGATCCGAAGACCTTCACCAAGCCAATCACCTTCAGCGTCGTCGAAGAACTGCTCCCCGATACGGATCTGCTCGAGCACTACTGCTCCGAGAACGAAAAAGACGACGCGCACATGCCGGGGAGAGAGCGGAAGTAATCGCCGAGGACTGAACCGCCTGACATGCCAGAGTCCACAACCGCTCTCGCTGGTTGCTGCTCGAACTATCCTCCCGCGTAAATACCGACTATCCTCACGTCACCATGCGTACGATTGCCAGATGCTTCCTGTTGTTCGGACTAGTCGCAGCCGTCCCTCGCGTCGCAGCGGCGCAAGCCATTCTCGCGGGTGAGGTCAAAGACACGACCGGCGCAGTGCTGCCGGGAGTGACCGTTGAAGCGGCGAGCCCTGCGCTCACCGAAAAGGTCCGTACCGCGGTCACCGACGGCAGCGGGCGCTATCGCATCGAGTCGCTCCCGCCCGGCACCTACGCGGTCACGTTCTCGTTGAGCGGGTTCGCCCCAATGAAGCGGGAAGCCGTCGCGGTCAGCGGTTCTGGCGTCATCACGGTCGACGTGGCGTTGTCAGTCGGCGGCCTGGCGCAGGAGGTCACGGTCACGGCCCGGCGTCGCGACGAGTTGTCGCTCGACGTACCGGTGGCGGTCAATACCTTTACTGCGGACGTCATCGAGGCCGCCGGCATCGATCGACCGCAGGATTTCATCGCGCTCACGCCGAACATGAGCCTCGTGCAGACCCAGAACCAGGGCACCTCGTTCGTGACTGTGCGGGGCATTTCGCAGGCGCGCAACAGCGAGCCCTCGGTGGCCGTGCTCATCGACGGCGTGCAGATGGCGAACCCCTCGCAGTTCAACCAGGAGCTCTTCGACATCGACAGCATCCAGGTACTGAAAGGACCGCAGGGCGCGCTCTACGGACGTAATGCCATCGGCGGCGCGATCATCATCAACACGAAAAGGCCGAGCGATGTGTTCGCAGGCAATGTGTCGGTGGGATCCGACTCCGGGCCTGGCATCACCGTTCGCGGCGGCGTGAGCGGCCCGATCTCGGACACGCTCAAATACAGCGCGTCGGCCTCGCTTCTCGATACCAAGGGCTACATCAGGAATGTCTATCTGAACGAGGACGCCGATCCGTTTAAAGACCTGTCCGGACGCCTGCGATTGCTGTGGGAGCCGTCGAAAGATCTGAGCGCGGATGTGCGCGTGTACGCCTCGGGCGTTCGAACTCAGGCGCTGTATTTCAATATTACGGAGAGCGTGAACGACACGAGCCTGCCGGTGCGCGTAAACAACGAGGGTGTGAACGAACGCAATTTGTTCGGCACGTCGGTCAAGCTCGATTACGTGAAGCCCCAGGGCACGCTGACGTCCGTCACCGCGTACGACCAGTTGAGCGAGATCTTGACCGGCGATCAATTCGATTTCCTGCCGATTCCGGAATCGGTGCTGTTCAAGTTCTTTGGCAGCGATCAGGCGCAGCATCAGTTTCTCGACGTCAAGGCGGTGAGCGAGGCGGTGCAATTCGCATCGCCTGCGACGAAGCGCGTGCGCTACATCGTGGGTGCGTACATGATCTCGACCGATCGTTTCATTTCCACGGGCAATGTCTTCGACCTGGGCACCGGCGAGGTGCCCGAGGTAAAGCGGGATCCCTTGCCGCTCTTCAATCCGCAGTTCACCTTCCTTGCCGACTCCCAGAACAATTTCGCCTGGGCAGCGTTCGGCAACCTCGACGTCAATCTCACGGACAAACTGGAGTTATCGACGTCGTTGCGTTACGACCGTGACCATCGCGAGAACACCACCGAGACACCGCAGGAATTCATACCTGCGCCGCTCGTGGGTATTGCATTTCCGGGGGAGGTTCGCACGCACACCTGGGACGATTGGCAGCCGAAAGTCACGTTGCGCCACAAGCCGACACGCGATTCCACGCTGTACATCGGTTACAGCCGCGGCTTCCGCAGCGGCGGTTTCAATCAAACGGGTGTCGGTGCCGCGGGCATTGCCGGTATCAACGACCTGTTCGACGCCGAGACAGCGAATACCTACGAAGGCGGCGTCAAGGCCGAATTTCTCAACCAGCGCGTCGGCACCAACGTCAGCATCTTCTACACACAGGCGAAAGGATCCTATTTCTTCGTGTTCGATCCGAACACGAGCACGCAGAATCTGGGGAATCTCGATCGCGTCAACTACACGGGCGCGGAGTTCGAGGTGCAGGGACGCATCCTCGACGGATTCGACGCCTATGTCGGGCTCGGCATCACCGACAGCGACATCAAGGAGTCCAGGCGCGCGGCGACTGACGTCGGCAATGAAGCGCCGTTGGTATCGCGGTACACGACCAACGTGGGTTTGCAGTACCGCCATGCCCTGCGCAACGAGTTGAGCGCGTTCATACGCTCGGATATCGAGGTCATCGGTCCGACGTGGTTTTATCCCGACAACTTCACGGAGCGCGATACAGTCGGGTTGCTGAACCTGCGGGGCGGCGTGGACGGCAAGTCCTGGTCGGCGACCGTCTGGGCTAAGAATCTTACGGACAACAAATACAACGCGGAGTGGTCGCCCGGGCCGATGTTCTTCCCCAATCCGGGCTACACGAACAATTTCGTGTTCAAGGCACTGCCGCGACGCTGGGGCGTCGATCTCAATTATCGATTCTGAGCGAGAGCCGACTCCGGCTCGATGCACGCGGCTAAGCCGCCCGCGCGGCTGACTCGGGGGCCGAATCACGCTAAGATAGAATGTTTGTGGTCGGCGCACGGGCGCGCCGACTGCGACTCACCACGGTCCCCATCGTCCAGAGGCCTAGGACGCGGCCCTTTCAAGGCTGAAACCCGGGTTCGAATCCCGGTGGGGACGCCAACGCTTGGACCACTTCCAAGTTAACGATTCCGGCCAGAATTGAGCCAGTCTTGATGACTGCGCTCCACGTGATCGTGTCTTCGACCTCGATGTTCTCCTTTCCTCGGTTCGTCGACGACCGGAGGTTGTCGACGACCTCCGGCTTCGGCACGTCCGGCCATAGCTCAATAGGTCCAATGACCTTCGAGATGACCTGTCGCGTCTGCCGAGGATGCTTCCGCAGCACGCTCCGCCAGTCCTCGATGCGCCGTTCGAGCGCCCCTCGTAGCTCCTCGCGAGGCGTTTCCGCCGCAGTCGCGTCGAGGAGCCGCTTCGTCTCCGCGAGCCGCTTTGAGGACGCCTTGAGCGCGTCGGCTACCTCCTGAACGTCGACGCCTGCTCCGATTGCCTTCGTGTAGTGCGCGACTTCGGCCGAGAGCGTCTCGATTTCCCGTGTGAGGTTGAGCCGCTCGTCCTCCGTCCTCGGAAGCGTCGCGAGGATCTTCTCGATGAACTGCGGAGTCAGAACCTCTCCCTCGATCACGTCGAGGACGCGGTTCTCAACGTCGTTCATCGAGAGGACGAATGGGTTCGGACAGACGGCGGAACCCTTCCGCCTCCGCGCGGAGCAGATGTAGACCATCGGCGCGCGGGATCCGTGCTGGCTCTTCTGCGCTTCGAGGTTCGCGCCGCACACACAACGGAGCATCCCGGAGAGGAGATACTTCCCCATTGCAGGACGCCCCATCAATTGACCGTCACGAGTCCGGAGATACGCCTCGCGACGTGGCTTCCTCACGGCATCGACACGTGCGGCGAGGTCTTCAGAAATGATCCGAAGATCCGGTCGCTCAACCGTGATCCATTCCGACTCCGGCCGCTTGCGCGCTCGCTTCCGGCCGAACGTGTCCCGCTTCTTCGTTTTGTTGAAGACGAGGACGCCACGATAGAGCGGACGTTCGAGGATCGCGCGCACCGTTCCCGGATCCCATCCGTCCGGTCTCCCTTGTTGCGCTCGCGGTCGAGGAGACCGAATCCCTTGTCCGTTAATCGTGTGCGCGATGAAGCGAAGTCCGTGACCGTCCGCCGCAAGCTCGAAGATCTGGCGGACAACGGCGGCTTCAATCTCGTTGATCACGCGGTCGACGAGCTTCGTCTTCTCGTCTCTCACGTTGTCGTAACCGAGGATGCGCCCGCCGGAGACCTTTCCTTGACGCGCTCGACTCATGAGCGCCTCCGTCGTCCGCTTCGCGGCCTGCTCGCGCTCGATCTCCGCGCCGAAGTTCCGAACCGTAAGGAGGAGCTTGTCGGTCGCGGAGTTCACGAGGAGTTCCCGCACGTCGAGGGAACAGAAGACGCGAACCCCGGCTCCGATCAATTGCTTCAGGACGAAGCCGGTCTCTAGGCTCTCGCGTCCGAGTCGGCTCTCTTCGGTCACGATGAGGACATCGAACGGAGCAGTCGGCGTAATCGCGCTCATCATGCGATAGAACTCGGGACGCTTCTCGAACTCCGCACCGCTCACGCCGTCGTCGACGAAGATGAACCGCTCGACGACCGCGAACCCTTGCGACGCCGCGAACGCCTTGCAGTGGTCGATCTGACGCTCGACGGATCGAAGCTCTCCCGCCTCCTGAGTCGTCGACTTCCTCGCGTAGATGGCCGCTTTCATCGAGTCTCCTTCCGGCTCCCGGGACGGAGCCGTATGAAAACCCGCTGCAAGGCTCAGTCCGATACAAGGGCTTATGGATTTGCACAGCACCGCGACGAGAAGTCTTCCTACGGGAAGTCTCCTGTCCTCCAGACAGGAATTCATCTTCGTTTGATCTTCACCGAAGGACTCCTTCGGATGCCGATGGAGACAACCGACCAGTCTCATCGAGGTGAGAGATGCCTGAGCGAAGCCAACACTTAGATCGCTAGACCGGCGGGAAGGTCGCGAAAACGCGTATGAGACAATACGTAGTGACGACAGTTAAACCGTCGTCGTTGACAACTAGAGACCTTGAGGGAAGCTACTCCCGGCTAGTAATAAGGCAGCACGTAACAAGACCGGGTAGGTCCGCGTGATGATTCTCCACGTCCTCAAGGTTCTCTGAGACCGAGTTCGTCCTCCTGACTCTTTGGTGCGGTAGGGTCGCGGACGGCTCCTAACTGTCCTCGCAATGCGAGGACGGACATGGAGTCGTCTATGCCGAAGCCTCGCAAGAAGATCCGTCGCGGCGCTCCCGGAATCCCTCGGAGCGCGCGTCACTGCAAACGGATCAAACGATCGAACCTCTCGTTCTGGGCTCGCGTCCGCGACGCGCTCGACCTTCTCGAAGCGAAGGAAGCGGCGGAGCGCGCGTCGACAGAGAAGCGCGCGGCGGAGGCACGACCCGACGACCTCAGCGACTTCGCGCTCGAAGAGCTATACCGAGAGGTCATGCTCGACGACAAGGCTTCGCTTCGCGCGGCGGAGAAGGGGGATGGCCATGTCTCCGACTCCTAACGCTGGCTCATCGAAACGAAGTGTCGATGAGACCCCGGAGTTCCTCACTGTCGCGGACGTGGCGAAGCTTCTCCGCATCGGCCCGAAGATCGTCCGGCGGCTCGTCAGCCTGAGCCAGATCCCTCACAAGGTCGTCGACGGTCGCGGGACGGTCCGCTTCCGACGAACGAGTGTCCTCGCGTGGTTCGACGGATACATCGACAGCCAAGGGCGGAGGGTAGCGCGATGAGGACGCGAACCTCCAAGCCGACGACTCCCGCGATCCGCCGCGAAATCCTCGCGCGGCTCGCCTCGGAGACGACATGCACACAGAAGGAACTCCTCAAGCCATTCCCGACTGATCCGGAGCGGCTCGCGTGTCTGAAGGAGATCCTCGCGCTCCTCGAATACGGCGCGATCCAGATTGTCAGCCAGCGTCCGGCGGTCTCGCATGATCGACGCGCGCTCGGCTACAGGGCGACGACGTTCGCGCTCGCGAAGAAGGGAGCGCGATCATGTTGACACTCTCCGAAGTGATCGAAGGTTACTTCCCTGACGCGATCAAAGACGGGAGCGAGTTCAAAGCGCGATGCCCGGTCCCGACGCACGGGAAAGGACACGGCGATCAGAATCCCTCGCTCAAGATCTCCGAGTTCAAGGGACGAGTCGCGTTCAAGTGTTGGGCCGGATGCTCGACCGCGTCGATCCTCGACGCGAAGAAGATCGCGCTCACGAACGGGCGACGCGCGGCGAAGCCGAAGGCGCGCGAGGTCGCGCGCTACGACTACGTCGACGAGTCCGGCGTTCATCACGACACAAAGATCCGGATGGAGCCGAAGCGGTTCTTTTGGGAGAACGCTCAGACGAGACAGCCAGGACGGAGCGCGTATCGCGGACTCTACCGCGTGAAGGAACTCGTCGAGGCTCCGCTCGATGCGGACGTGTTCCTCGTCGAGGGAGAGAAGGCAGTCGACCGGCTCCGGGAACTCGGGCTCGTCGCGGTGTGTCCTCCGGACGGAGCCGGAGCCGATGATCCCGGGCTCAAGTGGCGGGCGCACTACGCGAAGGCGTTCACGCGACGACGCGTGATCGTGATCCCGGATAAGGATGCTCCGGGCGTGGCGCTTATGGCGTATGCCGTGAGTCAGATCCGCCGCGTCGCGGCATCGGTTCGCGTCGTCGACTGGTTCACGGGGAACGCGTGGTCGACGCTCGATAACGCGGACGTGGTCGACTATCTCGACGACGAGAAGGCATCGGACAAAGCGACGGCTCTCCGTTCGTGGTGCATGCGGTTCGACGAGGTCGATCTCGCGACTCCGATCACGATCGACGATGCGTCCGCCGTCTACAAGAAGTGGTTCGGTCCGAACTACGACATTACGGCGGCTCACGCAATGCTCGCGACGATCGCTTCGGAGCAATTGTTCGGCGATCCGGCGTGGCTCCTCATCGTTAGCGGCGCGGGCGCGACGAAGACAGAACATGTCATGTCGGGGCGCGGCGCGGGCGCGGTCGTCGTCTCCGAGATCACATCTCCCGGCGCTCTGATCTCCGGCTCGTCGACGAAGGAGAAGACGAAGGACTCGACCGGCGGGCTCCTCGTCGAGATGGGCGAACGTGGCGTCCTCGGGATCAAGGACTTCACGACGATCCTCTCGATGCATCACGACGCGCGCTCCCTGATCTTCTCGGCGCTCCGCGAGGTCTACGACGGCTTCTATCAGCGTCGCGTCGGATCGGACGGCGCGAAGACGCTTACATGGGCGGGGAGACTCGCGCTCATCGGCGGCGTGACCTCATCGTGGGACGTGCATCACGCGGCGGTCGCGGCGATGGGCGATCGGTTCCTTCTCGTGAGGCTCGACTCGGAGTCCGAGGCGATGCGCGCGGAGGCATTTCATCACGCGCTCCTGAACACGGGACGTGAGAACGAGATGCGCGCGGAGCTTGCGGATACGGTCGGTCGCGTGATCGGCGGGCTCGATGCGGCGCGCGTCCCGAAGGAGATCTCAAAGGAGGAGATGTTCATCCTCGGCGGCGCGGCGAACCTTGTCACTCGCGCGAGGACGGCGGTCGAACTCGATTACCGGAAGGATGTCGAGAGCGCGCACGCTCCGGAGATGCCAGCCCGGTTCGCGAAACAACTCCTCCAGATCTTCCGTGGCGCATGCGCGATCGGGATCGAGCGGCGTGAGGCGCTGAATCTCGCGATCCGCGTCGCGCGGGACTCGATGCCTCCGATCCGGCTCCGGATCCTCCTCTCCGTTCGAAAGCTCGACGTGAACGGTCTCGGTATCTCGACGACGGAGATCAAGGACGACCTCGATCTCCCGTGGACGACCATCAAGCGACAGGCGGACGCGCTTCACGCGCTCGGGCTCCTGACTCAGGAGGTCGAGGAGGAAGAGTCCGGCGACGGGGAGGAAAGGAAGACGCGTCGCGTTTACAGGTTCCGGCTCCCGGCTCACGTCGAGCCGAGGTTCCTCGCGGTCCCTGTCTGCCTGAACCCGGAGGGCGGCTCCGATCCATCACCACTAAAGTCGTCTTACGGTGTGTTGAGTGTGAATAAAGAAGGAGCTAAGGACACTGTGTCGTCCGACTTTCGTGGTGATGCTCCGGCGGGAGGACGCGATGACATCCCGTTCTGACGGCTTCTTTGGCCACGAACCCCGCGCTCTCTCAGGCTCGCGCTCGACGACAGACCTCGGGTTCCGGGCGCTCGAACCCGGGAGCCGTGGTCCATCCCTCCCCTATCCGTCTCACGAGACGGGACTTGAGCCTCCGTGTGTGAAAACCCGAAGGGGATTCAACCGTGAACCGGGCCGCAATGGGACGGGACCCCGGACGGGAGCCGGGCCAGAGCCGGGCCAAACCACTAAGAAGGGGGACGCATGAAGACCGACACGCTCGACCTTGGAAAGCTCGCACGGACGCTGAGAGCCCTGTCCTATGACCTCGACGCGCTCGGGCGACGTGGCGTCCCGACACAGGAGGCAATCGTCGACACGCTGAGGACACTCGGACCTCGTTCGGCATACGCGCTCAGGCGCATCCTGCGGCGCTCTCAGCCTGCCGTGTATGCCGGTCTCCGGGCGCTCGAAGCCGAGGGACGGATACGGCGCGCTCGTCACGGCTGGACGCTCACGGAACCCGGAGCCCGGGCTCCCGAGACCCCTCCCGTCGATCTGCAGATTGGGATCAAGGCGCTCTGAGGGTAGGCGCTCAGCGTCGAAAACCTTCGAACCAAAATTTTTCAAAAAGGAACCGGAATCATGGCAAAGCGAAACGGAAACGGACAGTTTCAATCGAAAACCCAGGATCAAGACTCAGGCTCCTCGACTCCTCCCGCAACCGACGACAAGCGGAAGCCAGTCGTCGAACGCGCGCGAACCGCGCTCGAAGAGATCCTCGACGCGGCGATTCTGTCGAAGGATCACGATCGCATCCTCGAAGCGAGCAAGCTCCTCGCGAACTTTCGGAAGGGCGCTCCCGACGAGATCGATCCCGTCCGCGAACGGCTCGACTTCATTCTTCGGAACGCGTCGGCGGCGGAGAAGACCGAGATCAGATCTCTCCTCTTCCGCTTGCAAACGATCTACGCGGCGATTGGCCTGAACCTCGGACTCAAACCGCTGTTTCGCGAGTCGAAGTCTTCAGCGGATCAGGCGCTCATCCTCGACGCGGCGCGCGAGGAGATCGCACGGAGGACAGCATGAAGAAAAAGCACACTCACACGATCGAACGCGGCGCGAACCCCGGAGAGGTCCGAGTCGTGCTGAACAAGCGCGGCGGGCGGATCACTCCCGGCTCCTCAAACGATCCGTGGGCCATCTCGGAACTCATGGCGCTCGAAGCCATTCGGGAAGAGGCAGACCGGACGCGCGACCTCGAAGAGATGACCCTCGACGAAGGCGAGTCTTCGGACGAAGTCCGAGACTCCGACGCGTATCGGCTCGCGGAGCGACGCGAGAAGGAACGCGCGGCGGTCTATCACTCTTCGGACTCCGGCTCGGCGCTCTCCCGTGTCGCGAGCGGGATCCGATCACTCGCGGACGTCGTCGCGGGACTCCTCGACGGTCGCGCGAAGTAGGCCACGAAACTTTTTACGCTCCTCTCCGAGGTCGCGTCCGTTCGTTGCCGTTCGTTCCCTCCGAAAAATCGAGTGTGTGATCCTGAATTCATAAGGCTCTCTCGTGATTGAGAGCCGGGGAGAGCAGTCATGAAAACAGGCCACGTATTCAGAACAGCCGTAACCGGCCGCGTCGACACTGACGCGCTCCGCGTCGCGAACGATCGGCCGCTTCCTCCGAGGAAGAGCACTCCGGCTCCAGCCGTGGGTTCTGTTCCGGCTCCGACGAATGAGGCGTTCGCGGACGCGATCCGGAAACAGCAAGAGCACTTCTCGAAGAAAGGATAACCGCCATGTTTGAAGCACTCGAACGCGTGAAGATTCAGGACGCGGCCAATCAGCGCGCGAGGGATTTAGCTGCGAAGTGGCTTGTCCTCACAAGCGAGAAGGAGTCGGCGGAGCGACTTGTGAAGTCCATCGAGGAAACGATGTCCCGTCCTGATCAGGACTCGGAACTTCTGATGTCGATCATCGAAGCGGCAGGGAAGGTCGACAGCCGGTTCACGACTTCCGGCGGCGGATTCAACATCGGCGTTCCCGGCGGAATGATCGTCGCAAGCGTCATTCGCGAAGCGGCGGGACAGGCGCTCTCGCAAGCGAAGCGGATCCGCGCGAGCTTCGAGACGCGGCTTCCTGAAGCGCGACTGCGGCTCGACGAGGCGGGACGTGCCGTCGACAAGTTCATTCGTGATCACGGCGCGGAGATCGAGTCACTCGACAACGTGACTCGCTAAGTTCGGGGCATTTACAGCACGCCTACAACCTCGCGGATCGAAGGCGTGGAAACAAGCTACCGACGCTGCCCTGAACACGTGTGGCCTACGCTCGGCCGCAACGTGAACCGCCCGAAAGGCGGACCGGCGTCGGACGCAATCGAATCAGCGGTGGAAGCGCGGAGTCTCCACAGTCATCCGACGTTGTCATGGCGTCGGAAACTTCGTAAGCCGGGCGGTCGGAGCTTCTCCTCACGATCGTCCGGCACTTTCAGATCGTTCGAGTGTTGACCTCCTTCACGCTCGACGAAGCGAGCGCGTCGACTACACGCGGCGCGCTCGCGAACTATTCGCGCGTGCCGGACTAGCGCGCGGAGGACCGCCGTCCTCGCAATTCCGCGAGGGGCGGTCCGAATGTATCAGGGGCGTGTGTGATGAGAGCAACCATTCGAAAGATCGTCGCGGACCGTGGGTTCGCGTTTGGTGTGTTACAGGATGAGTCCTCGGACAGTGTGTTCGTGCATGCAAGCGCGCTCTTGCCCGGACACTTCGAGCGGCTCGAAGTCGGATCGAGTATCACGATCGAGGCGCTCGAAGAGACGGAGCGCGGCTATCGCGCTCGCGGCGTCGCGATCGCGTGATGTATTACGCGCGCATCATCGAGCTTCGGAAAGATCGTGGCTTCGCGTTCGCGGAGATCGACGGCTATGAGCCGTGGATTTTCCTGAATCAGGCGGACTGCGACCGAGGGGAGACGTTCCGTCGACTGCAAGTCGGGACTCCGATCCAGTTCGACGACGTGAGCGAGACCTCGAAAGGCTGGCGCGCGGTCAACGTGCGTCTGGTGTATCCGTGATGAGGACCGATCGGAACAAGGATAGGCGGAAAGCGTCTCCAGAAGCGAGATTTATCCACACCGTAACTTGATGAAAGTCAAGCGTGAAGGAGTTTTTTTCTCTGACCTGATAACAATTCGTTATCGAAGCTTCCCGATATCGGATAAGCAATTTTTTGGAAAAGGCGGGAGACGTAGGAGACGGCGGACGCGAGATTCTTCACGACGCTGATCGCCTTCGACGCGAGTTCAATCACGCCCCAGATCGCGAACGCTGTCGTCCAGTCCATGCCGCCGATAGTGTAGCAGAGCTTCCCGGTTCTGTGCTGTGATCTCCGCGCGAACAGGAAACTTACGCTTGCTCTGAAGTGTCCGGCGGCGGAGAGAGAAGGTCTTTGATCGCGGCGTCGAGTTCCGACTTCTCCTCCGTGATGATCTGAACGCGCTCCAATAGCGCGGCGAGGACGACTCGGACGCTGTGCGCTTGCTTCTGGCACTCTTCGTCCGAGAGTCCGTGAAGTCCGATGCTCAACGGTCCGTGAAGCAACTTCAACGGATTCTGTCCGCCAACGTAGAGTTCCTTCGGGGTTACGTCGGCCATGAGTTCAAGAGCCACAGAGAACCGGTTGTCGTTGCGTGCCTCCTCCAGCTTGGCAAGGGCTGTCTGGTTGTTACCTCCGAGGCGCTCAATCGCCTTTCGTAGTTCATCGATCAGTCTGACCTTCTGCAACTCGACAACGCGACGGTAATAGGCAAAGGCACCGATCCCAAGGCTCTGATTCTCGGACTGTCTTCCCTTCTTCAAGAGGTCGGCGTAGCTGTCCGCGAGTTGCAGAAGCTTTGCCGGTAACGGCGGACCAAACTGAGGCGTCTCGCCATACTTGTAGCCGAACACCTTCTCCACATCAGGACTAGGGTCGCGATGGATCCGGAACGCGAACGTCTTCCACGTCGCATTGCAGTTTCGGCAGTAGTAACGCGCGAACACGTCCTGAGCCGTTCGCACAACGTGAAAATCTCCAATCTTGTTCAGGTGCCATGCGAGGGGGTAGATCTCCGAATAGGTGAAGTTCTGAATTCGCTCGCAGGTCACTTCTGTCCCGCAGTAGAGCGCGATTCCCGGAAGAGTTCCAATCAGCTTTTCAGGGATATCTATGGTCCGAAAGGAGTCGCTCAAGCGGACTCTTCGTCCGGGCGCGACGGACTCGAAAAACTGTTTCAAGCTAACGGAGGGTTCAGCAGGAGTCGGAGTCGGCTGCGTGGACACGCGGATCAGGCTACGCGAGCGCGGGCGACACGTCAAAGCTGAGGTTGGAGAGCGCTGGCCGGACGCTTTCCTGGGACATCTGACGCACTCTTGCGGCTTCATGGATGAGCCGGTTAGGATTTGCGCGCATGCTTGCGCGATTACCGGTATGGGCGAAATGGATCGGCGGAGGACTCGGGACGATTATCGTGGGAGCAATCGGAAGCGGAGTTTGGGAGCGGCTCGGGGATCCGCTCTACGTCTTCGCGCGTGACGGGCTCCTCAATCTTGCGACGCTCGGTCTTGTCACGCTCAAGGACTCGCTCTACGCGGATATCGCGCTCGGACTGCACGAAGGCGCGAGCACACAACTCCTGACGTATGTCCTCTTTGCGATGGGTTACGGAACGTTCCTTGGAACATTGCTCGTGACGAGACGCTTTCGGCGCGCATTCACCAAGCTCAGCGAGTTGGCGGACGACGCTAGACGAGACGAAACGGAGAGCAAGAGCAAAGCAAGTTTTGACGATCTATATAAGTCGACGAAAACATCGGCTCAGACAATGAAGTGGCAACTCTATTATGTCGTGTGGCCGCTGACCGCCGTCCTTGTCGTGATCGCCGGCTTCTCCGCAGTTCGGACCTCTTACACCGGCCGCGCGATCGCACACTACAAACAGCTAACGGCTCTTGTCGCACCTTTCGCTAGCGAAGCTCAGATCAAGTCCTTCGATTCACGCTTCGCGCAGATTCGATCAGCGAGCGACTACGTCGGGTTGACATCCGAGCTAGCCACCATCGCGACGCAACACAATCTCAGGCTTCCCGACTTTCAGCCGTGGTGAGCCCCGGGAGGGACAAGAACCACTCCCGGGTTTGAGGTTGTTAGTGGGACCGATGTCGGCGGTCTTCGATCGCGACACTCGCGCACACGGGACCGCGCGGTCCGCCGCATGGCTCGGCTTGCCATGACAAGGATTCCGGCTCCGGCTTCGGAGGAACTCGGACCGCCGGTTCGATCAGATTGAGCGACCGCGTGAACGGCTTCGAGAGAACGAAGACCGGGCGCTCCTCGTCGCTCCCCTGTCGAGGCTTGACCTCCCATACACGAGCGGGACTTCCTCGAAGGATCCGAAGAGCCTCCTCAGGCGAGACCGATGGCGCGCTCGCGACGATGGACAACTGAGCGACGACTATAATCGTGATCACTACCCTCTCCTACGCGGCTCTGAACGAGCCGCCGATACGAAGAGGTCCATCTGTTGGCGTTCCTCGTGGGGACGCCACCATTTCTTGTAAGCCTTCCCCCAGTGTCGGCGCGACTGCGACGATCAGCCTGTCGAAGGCGATGGGAATCGTGAGCTGATAGCGACGGCGCTCGGGATCTGGCTCGAAGCGAATTCGGTCCGTCAAGACGATATCCAAGACGCCTCGTGCCTTTGCCGAGTGCTCCGTTAAAAGACTGTCCCAGTCTTTCAGGAAGCTGCGAAGAATCGCTCGAGGGTTCGCGGGTCGCTGAAATCGAGCCGGTGCGGCTCGATGGTCGAGGGCAGCTAACTCGGCGGTCAGACGGCGTCGGTCCGCGTCACGACGCTGCAGAGCCTGGATAACCGCAGGCACAGCGCCATTGTGGGCCACTGTCTCCGCGAGGTTCGCAAGTTCCAGATCGAGCCGGGAGAGTTCAGCCTGGATGGCATCGGCGTGTGACCTACGACCGGAGTCGCGCTGCTCCAACGCCTGAACGGCAAGGTCGAGCGCCCGGCCGACGACGTGTGGCTGAAGAACTTCGGTTTTGAGGAAGGTCCGTACGGCTCCATCCGTCCCGTGCATTCCCGCCATCAGTCCATTCCCGCAGATCGCTGACCCACGGTTCCAATACGTGGCGCAGACATATCGAAATGTTCGGCCACGACTGGAAGACCGCGACACAGCCTGCATCGACCCGCCGCATCTGGCACAGCGGGCAAAACCTGGCAGGAAATAGCGTTGCCGTATGCCGCGGCCAGCGATCAGCGGGCGAGCAGCCGGTGCGCCAGCTTGTCGATCATGGAGGCGAGCCTGGACAGCCTGCCAGAGCGCATCGTCGATAATCCGCAAGTGCTCGGCCGGTTGAGTAATCCACTCGGCGAGTGGCCGGTCGTGTTGACGTTGCTGTCCGTCGAGGTCGCGTTTCTTTGTTCGGTTCCAGGAGAGAACACCACGATACGAGTCGCGATGCAGCACCTCTCGGACTGATGACGGTGCCCATCCTCTCGGCCTCCGCTGTTGGGATCGCGGGGTGGGTGCCCCGGCCGCGTTCAGCGCCTTCGCAATGGCCCTGAGGCCTTCCCCGCGCACGCTCCGCTCGAAGATCTCCTTCACCACCGCCGCTTCCGGCTCGATGATGCGGCGTTCCACATGCCCTTCGACGCGGACGTTCTCGTAGCCGAACAAACGCCCCCCTGTGACATGTCCCGCTCGGGCTCGCCGTACCATCGCGTCGTGCGTCCAACGCGCGATCTGCCGCCGGTAGTCGGCGGCGGCCTCGGCTTTGACGAAGCCGACGATGTTCTCGCCGAACGTCCCGTACGTGAATCTTTTTCGCTCCTGATAGAACCAGACTTCCACACCGGCGCGCGCGATCTGCTTTAACTCGGCAAAGGCCACATCGCCGTCGCGTCGGCTGAACCGCGACTCTTCGCGAACGATCAACACCTGAAACGGCGCGCCCTTGCTGATCACATCAAGTAGGCGTTGACGTTCTCGCAATTTCCGCACGTCGGCACCGGACACAGCGTCATCGGTGTAGATGTGATCCTCTGCGACCGTCCATCCGCGTTCTGCCGCAAACGCGCGGGCGTTGCGTACTTGCAGCGTGACGCTCTTGGCTTCCTCATCCGCTCCGCGCTGCTCCTTGCTTCGTCTGGCGTAGATGGCCGCGATCACTTCTTACCCCCCGAGTACAGTTCTTTAGCCAAGTCCGTTGCTCTCCCGCCCCGACGACCTTGGATGACTGAAGTAAGCAATTTCTTCCGACGACAGATGCGAATCCATTTGCCAATTGTGCTGACCGGCACGTCGTGCCTGTTGGCAAGTACTGCCCGGGTGCTTAAGCCTCGTTCCCGACGAGGGTGGTTTTCCAACCTGTCGAATTCGATGGCAAGCCGCGCGTAGAACGCAAGTGGGCGACCCGGACGTCCTCCCCCGGACCGACGTCGTCGTGTCTCCCCTCGCGAGGGAAGGTCGTCGCGCAAACCTCTAGACGCTGCCGCGGCCAAAGCATCATCAAGGTGTCTAGCGGTAATGATTCGCCGAATGGCATCAAAGGGAAACGGCCCGATTGTGCGCCCGTTCCTCTTCGCAAGTCGTTTGTAGTATTCGTAGCTCCAGTCCAGGCCGAATCGTGCGGGCGAGTCGGTCGGAACGAGGCGCAATTCAACAATGCGTGCGCGTCGTTGGCCCTCGACATCCACTGACGTCACCCGGAAGGCGACCATCCATCCTCCGCCGATCTGGACGGTGATCCAGTGCTGCTCCGTCAAATGGCCTTCATCGAATACGACGTGGCCCACCGCGTTCACTTCGATGACGATACGCTTTGCAGTTTGATTGGTCATAGTTTTTTTGACCAAGACCAAATGTGGGCACATGATGCCTCACGATGCTTCTGCGGATCAAGGCCGAACGGCGGCGACTGGGCATGTCGCAAACGGAACTCGGCGCGCTGGCGCGTCTTTCGGCCAGCGACGTCAGCCGGATCGAGAGTGGCCGGTTTCGTCCGTATCCCAAACAGGCAACTCGGCTCGCGGACGCCCTCAATTTGCCCGTTGACGAACTGCTGCGGCCCGTCGAGGCGAAGACCTTCTAGGACGCCATCCTCATGCAGCACCGGAACTCTCGGGCTGACTACGAAGAGGCGCTCGCCCGGTGGCTAGCGGAAGTGCTACTTGCCAAATGGGAGGGGGACGAGGAAGAACGACAGGTCGAACTTGTCGATGAGGTGGGATGCCCTGGGCGGCCGCGCCGGGTTATACAGGCAAAGACGCGAGCACAAATCCGAGCGCGGCAACAGAATCGACGACTTCCTAGCGGGAGACGACCTTGACCTCACGCCCGTGCTCGCACTCGAGCCCCCCCGGGGACGGCGGAGGGGTAAGTCCAGAATGGCAACAACGGAGCGCCGTCTGGACCTCGACACTGAGCAGCCGCGACAAGTTCACGCTTCTGGCGATTCTCGATTTCGACCGGAGCGCCCGCGGAGTCAGATTGTTTCCATCGCTCCAACGTATTGCGAAGATGACTGGGTACGCGTACTCCACAGTACGCCAGGCGGTCGGTGCCCTCGAAAATGCCGGCATCCTGAAAGCGATCGGCCATCGCCCTTCGCAGTACGGGAGCCGTGGGCGAGTCACCGAGTATCTGTTTCACGCGGATTGCCTACCCGACTTGGGCCAAGACGGCCGCCCAACACCAGCACCCGTGGACCGCGACAGCTGCCGGGAGCCGGCACCTGTGGACGGCGACAGCCGCCGGAAGACGGCACCTGTTGAGCGCGACGGCTGCCGGCTGCCGGCACCGGTGAACCTTCCACAGGTGGTGCGTGATGAGCGAGCAGGTGCCATTCTAGCGATCGACAGTCGCCGGTTCAGTGCGCGACAGGTGCCGGAAGACGGCAACGATCGTACGTACGAACGTACTGAAGATCGTACAGAAGAACGAAGTACACCTCGCGCTTCGCACGAGGCTCCAACACCCACGAATGAAGAAGCCGAAGACAAGAGACTGAGGGATACAGTCCTCAGGCAATTGAGGACGAAGCTTGGCGTAGCCCCTTGGTGATCGCGAAAACGACGCCACGATAAGGAGGGCTGCATGAACATGAGGGATCAACCGACGACCGATCTGGATCCGTTCTCTTTGACGATCGAGCAGATCGACAACGAGCTGTCGGGAATAACGGCGGCGGGACCTACGACCATAGCGGCGGTCGCGGCGGACTTGGTCGCGCCGGAGGTCCTCGCCCGCCTCCGCACCCGCCACCAACTGCTGGCCGACGCGCGGGAGGTGGCCGTCGCCCGTGTACGCATGGCGCAGGCGGCGCAGGACCGTGTCATCCGCGAGCGATTCGACGCGCTTGCGTCGGACGTCGTCATTGCACTCCACACCCAGGCATCCGCAATCGATGTCTGGATTCAGGATGGGGAGAGACTACTTGAGAGCTACCGCACAACCGAGGGCCGGCTCGTCGAGTTCAAACCCCTTCTCGTGGAGCCGCCCAAGCCCGGGCGTGAGGTTGAGGCGGCGATGCTGCGCCAAGCCCTGATCCTGGACGCCCATCTGGAGCGTCAACTGGCGACGGTCGGGGTATTGCCGCACTTGAGACCGACGCGCACCAGTAACCAAGCCGACTTCACCTTTGAGCGTTACGTCGTCACGCGACTTGATCAGTTCCTGAACGAAATTCGGCAGCGGCTGCCAGGCATACCCACCGACGAGCGAGTGATCCAGTTGCCACTACAGGAGAAACCGCATCATGGCTGACATGTCAACAACGAGTCGATCGCACGCGGAGATCTTGTTCGGCGATGCGCCTTCGGATACCGCACCCCTTCAGCGTACAGCGACGACCTCTTCGGCGAAGTCGCACGCGCAGATACTGTTCCCCGATGCAGAGCAGGGCTTGGACCTAGAAGACAACATGGCTCGCATCGCGGACGTCGAGGGGATCTCGACCGCGCAGCAGGCGGAGGAGCTTCGCGAGTTTGCAACCATGGCCAGGCAGTTCGGCCTCGAGCGCCACGAGGCCCGGCGTCTCCACGAGGTGTATACGAAGCGGCGGTTGGAAGGTGACACCGATCACTGGGCCAGTCAGACGCAACACTGGGCGACCGCCTCGCGGCGTGCGTTGCGTGAACACTACGGACCCGCCCAGGCGGAGTCGCTGCTGCAGTCACTCGACGCGCTCGCCGACACTCACCCTGGCTTGCAACGCATCCTCGAGGGCGGCGTCGGCGCGCACCCGGAGGTAGTGGCAATGTTCGCCGAGCATATCCGTCGCGGTCGCTGAGGCCCCGCGTTGAATCGTTTTAGCTCAAACGATTCCCAGTCTGGCACCTCGATGGGGCCGTCGCCGATCCGCAAGCATTCGGAAAAGGATTCCGAATCGTTCCGAAAGGGCTCTCTGATGGCGAATCCTGCACCCGACACCCGTGGCTTGTGGAGAGGCCGGTCGCCAGGCCGTTCTGTCGGCACACCAAACCGGGCCACGCAGGAAATCAGGAGGTTGTGTGGCGAATTGCTCAGTGATCCCCTATATCGCGAGAACTTCACGAAACGGTTCCGCAACGGCCTGCTCGCGCCCCAGCTCGAGCGAATGATTTGGGAGTACTTCGCCGGCCGGCCGCCACAAAGTGTCGAGTTCACAAGCTCCGGCCTCACTCTGGCCGAAATCATCGTCGGCAGCGTTCCACCCGAGCCTGAGCAGGAGGAAGACGCACCGCCCAATTGCGATGTCGTTCGCACTGCTAGCCCGGAGTGACAATCATGCTGAAGACCAGCCGAGACCAAGCATTGAGCCCGCAGGACCGTGCCAGGTTGTACGAGACTGCTTTCCCGACGTATCCTCCGGTCGTCGCGAGCCACGGTTGGCTATACGGAACGTGGATTCTTGGAAATAACTACAAGGGCAGCGGCTACTACGGGGCCTATCCACCCGGTTATCTGAAGCGAGTTACGTCGATGTTCCCCGAAGCGAAGCGAGTTCTTCACTTGTTCTCCGGCTCGCTGCCGCCGGGCGACTACGTTCGTTTCGATTGCCGGGAAGAGCTGGCACCCGACGCACTGGGACAGGCGCACGATCTGGCGGCTCATTTCAAGGTCGCCGAGTTCGATCTGGTTCTCGCCGACCCGCCTTACAGCAACGAAGACGCTGATCGTTATGGCAGCCCGATGATCAATCGCAACAAGGTCATGGATCAGTGCGCGATCATTGTGCGTCCCGGTGGCAATCTCGTCTGGCTGGACCAGGTCCTACCGATGTACCGCAAGAGTACGTGGTTGTACTGGGGAGCGATTGGAATCGTTCGTAGCACGAATCACCGTTTCCGCATCGCCAACTTTTTTCAGAAGCGAGATTGTTCTGATGAACCGAACTGCGCAATGAGTCGAACGCATGCGACTGGCTCACCTGAGGGGGAACGACAGTAGCGCGACGCGAGGTCGCAAGAACGTAGTCTAAGCGTCAGCGCAGCCAGAGCGTGGTTCGCGCACGACCCGTTTGACACTCGCATGTGTCGGGCGCAATGATCTGCGCGGGGAACGGCTCCGTCGAGCTATTCTCAGACCTACAAAGACTTGTCCGTTCCCTCCCAGCCGCCGTACGCTAATCGACCTCACGGGCGATGACTCCAAAGCCGTACGAAGCCGAGTGGAAGACCCGCAAACAGCGCATCGATCCGAAGCTCGATGACGCAGGCTGGACACTCCGCAAGGGCAAAGCAGCATCAGCGGATCGGACCGAGGAGCACGACACGGCCAACGGCCCTGCCGACTACGCGCTTTGGCTCGACGATCAAGTTGTCGGCGTGGTCGAGGCCAAGAAGCTCAGTGTTGGCCCGCAGAACGTACTAACCCAGGCGGTGCGCTACGCGAAGGGGCTGGCGAGCAACGGCTTCAACTTCGGTGGACTACGTTGCCCATTCCTCTACGCGACGAATGGCGAGGTGCTCTGGTTCCACGACGTGCGACACGAGTTGAACCGCTCGCGCCGGCTGAGCGGATTCCACACGCCTGCGGCGCTGCGTGAGTTGCTCAATCGCGATTCTAATGCGGCTGCCGAGAAAGCACGACAGCTCCCGCATGATCACCCGAGGCTGCGCCCGTACCAGAAGGCAGCAAACGCGGCGGTGGAGGAGGCGATCGCAGCACGGAAGCGCAACTTGCTTGTGGCGATGGCCACCGGCACCGGCAAGACGTTCACGCTCGTGAACCAAATCTACCGGCTCTTGAAGACCGGCAGCGCGCGGCGAGTTCTCTTCCTCGTCGATCGCCGTGCTCTGGCCGCTCAGGCCGTTCGTGCCTTCTCGGCGTTCGAGGCCGAGCCAGGCACGAAATTCGATCAGATCTACGAAGTGTACAGCTCGCGCTTCCAGCAGGGGGACTTCGGCGAAGAAGAGAAGTTCGATCCGAAAGTCTTGCCGCAGAAGTACCTGACAGACCCGCAGCCGGGGCACACGTTCGTGTACGTCTGCACGGTGCAGCGCATGGCCATCAACCTGCTCGGTCGACAGGCCATCTTCGGTACGGGGGATGAAGTTATCGACGATGACGCCGAGAAGCTCGACATCCCGATCCACGCCTTCGATCTGATCGTTGCCGACGAGTGCCATAGAGGCTACACGTCGCAGGAGATCTCGACTTGGCGCTCAACCTTAGAGCACTTCGACGCAATCAGGATTGGCCTTACGGCGACACCGGCCTCGCACACGACTGCATTCTTCACGCACAAAGTCTTCGAGTACAGCTACGAGCAAGCCGTGAAGGACGGGCACCTCGTGGATTACGACGTGGTCAACGTCCAGTCGCACGCGCGCATGAACGGCGTCTTCCTCAAGGAAGGAGAGAACGTCGAGGTTGTCGATCCCGAGTCAGGTCTTTCGAAGATGGACCAACTCGAAGATGAGCGGCAGTTCGAGACGACGGACCTCGAACGCACCGTGACCTCTCCCGACTCCAACCTGAAGATCGTGCAGGAAGTGAAGCGCCACGCCGATGAGCACGAGCGGCGGTACGGGCGCTTTCCCAAGACGTTGTTCTTCGCCGTGAACGACCTGCCGCACACGTCCCACGCCGACCAGCTCGCCGAAGTTGCCCGTGACGTGTTTGGCAAGGGCGAGGCCTTCGTCGAGAAGATCACGGGGCGAGTTGATCGTCCGCTCCAAAAGATCCGCGAGTTCAGAAACCGTCCGAACCCCAGCATCGCGATCACAGTGGACTTACTGACGACGGGCGTGGACATCCCGGACCTGGAGTACCTCGTGTTCATGCGGCCGGTTAAGAGCCGCATCCTGTTCGAGCAAATGGTCGGGCGCGGCACCCGCAAGGGCGAGAAGCATCCGGACAAGGACCACTTCACGGTCTTCGACTGCTTCGATGGGACGCTGCTCGCGTATTTCAGAAACGCCACCGGTATCACAGCCGAGACGCCCGGTGCACCGACGCGGACGATTCACGAGATCGTCGAGGACATCTGGGCCAACAAAGACCGCGACTACAACATCGGGTGCCTCGTGAAGCGCCTCCAGCGCATCGACAAGGCGATGTCAGGTGAAGCGCGCCAACTCTTCGCCGCTTTCGTACCGGACGGCGACCTCGCCAAGTACGCGCGGGGTCTGCCCCAAGCCCTCCGCAGCGACTTCGTGAACGCCATGAATCTGCTTCGCCGCGACGACTTCCAGAACCTGCTCGTGACGTACCCGCGGCCGGATCGGAGTTTCGTGCGGGCCTACGAGCAGACCGACACGGTGACTTCTGTGCTGGTGTTGCGCGACGCACGAGGCAACGAGTACAAGCCCGCCGACTACCTGCGGGTGTTCGCCGACTACGTGAAGCAGAACGAAGCGCACATCGAGGCCGTCGCCATCCTGCTCTCCAAGCCACGCGACTGGAAGCCGGCTGCCCTCGACGAGCTTCGGACCAAACTCAAGGCCAGCCCGTACCGCTTCACTGAGGACAATCTCCAGCGAGCGCACGCGGCTCATCACCGGAAAGCACTCGTGGACATCATCTCGATGGTGCAGCACGCTGCTGACGAGCATCGCCCGCTCCTCACGGCAGCCGAGCGTGTCGAGGTCGCCTTCAAGAGAATCACCGAGGGACACTCTTTCACTGCTGATCAGGAGAAGTGGCTCGACCGCATCCAGCAGCACATGCGCGAGAATCTCTCGATCGACGAAGAGGACTTCGATGTCATCCCCATCTTCTCCAACGCGGGCGGCCTTGGTGCTGCCCGCAAGGTGTTCGGCGTGCAGCAACTCGGCACGCTACTTCATGAACTGAACGAGGCAATCGCGGCATGACCGACGTCGTTCAAAAGCTCTGGGGCTTCTGCCACACGCTCCGGCACGATGGCATCGACTACGGGGACTATATCGAACAGATCACCTACCTGCTCTTCCTGAAGATGGCTGACGAGCGCGCGGTCGAGATTCCGAAAGGCTGTGGCTGGCCGACGATTCGCGACCGCAGCGGCACCGAACTCGTCGATCACTACATCGAGGTCTTGCGTAAGCTCGGCAAAGTGCCGGGCATCCTTGGCGACATCTACTCGGGCGCGCAGAACAGGTTCAACAACCCCGTGAACCTGAAGAAGCTCGTGTCAATGATCGACGAGGCCGAGTGGACCACACTCGACGTGGACGTGAAGGCTGCCGCGTACGAGGGGCTGCTCGAAAAGGCCGCCGCCGAGGGCAAGAAGGGTGCGGGCCAATACTTCACGCCGCGCGTCCTGATCCAGAGCATCGTCCGCTGCGTCAAGCCAGACCCAAGGGGCAAGCCGGATTTCACGATCTGCGATCCAGCCGTCGGCAGCGGCGGGTTCTTGGTCTCGGCCTACGAGTGGCTGATGCATCAGACGAAAGGCGCGCTCGACAGGTCCGACGCCAAACGGGTCAAGACGAAAACGTACTTCGGCCAGGAGCTGGTGCAACGGCCTCGCAGGCTCTCGCTCATGAATCTCTACCTGCACGGGATCGAGCCGCACATCAGACTTGGCGACGCTATCTACGAGCCACCGTCGCCAGAGCGGTTCGAGGTGATCCTGATGAACCCGCCGTTCGGCACCAAGGGCGCGAACCAAGCGCCCGAGCGCGACGACTTCACGGTCTCCACGAGCAACAAGCAACTCAACTTCTTGCAGCACATCCTGACGATCCTGAAGCCCGGGGGGCGAGCGGCCGTGGTTTTGCCAGACAACGTGCTGTTCGCCGATCAGGCTGGCGAGGTCATGAAGATCATCGCCGAAGACTGCGACCTGCATACGGTGCTTCGCCTGCCTCGCGGGACGTTCACGCCCTATAGCCAGGGCGTGAAGGCGAACGTGATCTTCTTCAGCAAGGGCTACCCCACCGAGAAGGTCTGGATCTACGATGCCCGCACCAACGTCCCCGGGATAACTAAGAAGGAGCGCCCGCTCACGCCGGAGCACTTCAAGGAGTTCGAGAAGTGCTTCGGAAGCGATCCGAACGGCACGGCGAAGCGGAAGACCTCCGACTCGAAGGACGACCGCTGGCGCTCGTTCGACATCTCCGAGGTTAGGGACCGGGAGTTCAAGCTGGACAGGTTCAAGTGGCTGAAAGAGGAGTCACTAGACGATGCCGACGAGTTGCCGCCGCCCGAGGAGCTCGCGACGGACGCGATCTCGGAACTTGAGGAGGCGGTCGCAGAATTGAACAAGGTGGTGGCGTTGCTGGAAAATGGCACCGAGGCGCGATAGCGAAGGCGACTCGGGCATGAGCGACGAGCTACCAGAGGGCTGGGTCGACGCGCCTCTCTCGACGTTAGCGGCTAATCATGACGGCCGCAGGGTTCCAGTAAAGGCTTCAGACCGTCTTGCAAGACAAGGGGCCTTTTCGTACTACGGTGCGTCGGGCGTGATCGACACCATCGACGGCTACCTGTTCGACGGGCCGTTTCTGCTCGTCGCAGAGGACGGTGCGAATTTGCTCTCGCGGAGCACGCCAATCGCATTTCGTGCCGACGGCAAGTTCTGGGTGAACAACCACGCGCATGTAGTTGAGCCACACCGTGGCATCGATTCTCGATACCTAGAGTACTTCCTCAACTCGTTTGACTTGCAGCATGTCGTCACGGGCACGGCGCAGCCGAAACTCACCCAGGCTGCTCTCTCTGCCATCACCGTTCCAGTCGCGCCGGAGCACGAACAACGCCGCATCGTCGCCAAGGTCGAGGAACTGCTCGCCGAGGTTAACCGCGCCAAGGCCCGGCTCACGAAGGTCCAGACGATCCTGAAACGCTTCCGGCAGTCGGTGTTGGCGGCTGCGTGCTCGGGCGAGTTGACGAGGGAGTGGCGGACCAGAAATGAGGGGACCATGTGCGACCCAGTGCTCGCAGCCACGATCGCTGGTCTTCCGATCTCGCCTGAGTCGAGCACCCCGTGGCCCGAACTTCCCGATTCCTGGCTTTGGGTGCCGATCGAGAAGCTTCTGCGGGATGAGTCCGCATTGTCCTACGGCATCCTCAAGCCCGGCGACTTCGTGCGCGCCGGGGTACCGATGGTCCGTGTCATGGATATCGATGACGACGGTGGAATCCTGCGAGACCAGGTGCTTCACGTCGCACCACAAGTGGCAGCGCCGTTTGTGCGCACGAAACTGCAACCTGGTGATGTCCTGATCACTGTCATGGCTACCGTGGGTCGCGCAGCAGTCGTTCCTGACGACCTTCGAGGTTGGAACGTTAACCGAGCGGTTGCGGTCTTGCGGCTGAACCGTGCGTTTGTGCGACCTGACTACATGTCGCTGGTGCTGCGATCGCCCTATTTTAGAGAAGTCTTCGACGCCGGGAAGCTCGGCACCGCACAGGCTCGCATCAACATCGGCGACCTTCGCGGTTTTACGGTTCCTATTCCTCCGCCCAATGAACAGCAAGCAATCCTTGCGGCGTATGCATCGATCAGAGAAAACCTTGGCGAGACAGAACGCCGCGTCGCGTCTGCCACCCGTCGAGCCGACAATCTCCCCCAGGCTATTCTCTTGAGGGCCTTCTCCGGCGACCTCGTGCCGACCGAAGCCGAACTCGCTCGCCTCGAAGGCCGGGACTACGAGCCCGCGTCGCTGCTGTTGGAGCGGGTGAAGGGCGAAACGGCGGCGAGGATGGCGCGGAAGACCGAGGTTCGGTCCAAGAAGCGCAAGCGAATCGCAGAAGCACCTTGAACAACTGCGAGCATTCGGTCAGCGGCACAAGGACGAAGCGCGACGCGACATCCAACGCGCGCAGGTCGAACTGGTCCACGCCCGCGAGCGCCCACGCGAGACGACGACCGCGTCAACAACGCGCGCGACGCTCGCGATGGCAGACATCGAGAGGATCGGGAAAACCATCGACGAGGTCCTCCCCCCTTTCGTCCGCGAGATCGTGATGACTGTTATCGAGGACCTCCACAAGGACCACGACGCCCGTCTGGGCGCGCTGTCCGATGGTGTGCTCGAACTCGAGGCGCTGCGCGCCACCGAGAAGGACGATGCGTGAGCAAGCTACAGGGTCGCTTTAATCTACTGGTCGACACCATCTGCCAGGGCCGGGAGATCGCGGATCTACGCAGCCAATCGAGCATGTTTATGGCCAAATTGCCGGAAATCATAGGCAAAACCCTGAATGCGCCGAACGGTGCAGCGCCGATAGGTGGGATGGCGACGAGTACAATCAGTTCAGGACGGTCGGTCTGTCCTGAGATAGGATTCTCAACTCGGCCGGACGAAGGGCCGGTGGGGAGGGCATGAACAGGGGCGAGAAGCGGCAGGGTCGTCGCTCAGTGCAGTTGGATCGACACCCGTCAGGACGAAGCGAAGTTCGCGTGTTGGACCCAATCAGTCTTGGGCCTGACAAAGCTATTCGCGTTGACCTATCCCTGCTGAGTGCGCCGAGCAACGTGTACGACGCTGACTTCGCATGGGTCGAACATCGGGTAGGTTCTGCCGTCTCTATTTTTTTTGGGAAGGCGAGTCGGGATTCCAAGCAGCAGCTACGGACACGACTGGAAGTTCGATACCCTCCGGAGGGATTCGTCAGTCACTTTTGGGGCAACACTCGTGAGTTTGAGCTCAGCCTCCGAGACTTCGCAGCCGCGTGGCCGCAGGACAAATCCCGGAACGAAATTGATCCGAGTACGTGGCCCGCAGCAAGGGACCATTCTGAGTGGGTCGGTTTCGAGGCCATGGCTCACTCCGGAACGGAAGCGATGTTGGATTTCTACTTGCTACCGGCCGTTGGAGTTGCAAGGTTTCACAAGAGCCAAGGCTCGTCGGGATTACAAGTGATACCGATCGTCCGGGTGCAGATGACGATCTTCGAGTTGATTCGACTGTTCGACTTGGCGGTCCCTATCGTTGACGAGATTAACCAGTATTTGCCACAGGCACTGCAGACAGCGCGAGAAGCGAGAGAGAAGAAAGGGGAACGACCATGACGACCGACACTGTTTCCACGGTTCGGCCGCCCGGGTTCTACGATTCCGAGTTGTATATCAACGACATTGAGTATCTCGTCTTCGACGAGGATGTCGAGCCGTTGCCCTCATTGGACCAGAGTCTCTTGAAGGAAGTCGCGGCGCGGATGCTCACTTGTGTCGCAGCGATTGCAGTATTCGGGATGGTCACGGTCGCAGAGGCGGCCGCTACTGCTATTTCTGAACCCGTCGGGCCAGCCCCGCATGTGAGCGGGCCAGGTGATCAACTCGATCTCCGGACGATGACCAATCGGATGCGAGAGAATGCCGGATTCGCAGCCCGTTTGTTCCAGAGGACTCCACACCCTGGTTCGGATGAGCCCGATCCGGACTATGGAATCTAAGGATGAAGCCCACCTCGTCGAGGAGTGGTACGCGCCCCTCGGCGAGGCTCTCAGCCAAGGTGACATCGTCGACGTCGTGCCGTCGGGACTCATCGATGCACCGTTGACGATCTGCCAACCCAACAACACATCCGAAATCGGAAAATCGAACTACTGGCCGTACGAACAGCTTCCCAAACACCGCGGCGTCGAGTTCATACACGCGAAGGGGCTCGTTGGTCTGGGGATGGTGATCTGGCCGGACTGTCAGATCGATAAGCTCAAGAACCAAGGACGCCCGCAGCAGGATTGGTTCGTCGGCATTGCCCCGGTGCATCCGATCACCAGACTGCCTCTACCCGTCAGAAGCAAGGTGACCGAATTGAACCGCGCTCAGTACTTTCCACTGCCGCCCAACCCGCCTTCGATAACCGAACTCAGCTACGTCGATCTGCGATACATCTGGTCGGTTCGCTTCTCACTATTGAAGGCTCGGCAAGTGGCCTTGACTGAAGTCGCGCGTCAGGCCCTTGCATTCCATCTGTTTTGGTTCCTGACAGAAGTCAGGGGGCGGCAGTCAGTCCCCTGTCCGCACTGCGCCGGTCCAGTGGACGCGGGTGCCTTTTTTCAGTTCAAGGATCAAGGCGAGGGTTAGATGGAGTAGGCGCGAGACAGCCCCATCGAAGCAGCGGTCTCGCGGAAGATTAGGTGCGGGGGGAGGGAGTCGAACCCTCTTCGCTCTCTCTTGGGGAGACACGTTCTCTACGGCTGATGTACCTCTCGTCCGGGTTGGAGCTTGACCACCACTGGCCCCCGCAGGAGCGAGACTCCGCACCAAACACATGCCATCAGGGCGTTTGAATTGTCCATATGCTGTCCTCCTGCAAAGTAGCTCGATGTTCCGGCCGCGATTGCCACTAAGGTCAGCCCCAACCCAAACGAGATATCAACTGCCGCTTCGATTCGTGCCCTTATTCCCAAGCTCGAAGGGGCCTGCGAGGCAGACCCCAAAGTGCGTCTGTCTTGATGATACTCCTGAGCAACCGAGCGCGCTCAGCGACCGACGCCGATCGGTCACCGGAACGCTGCGGCGTCGATAATGAGAGAATAATCGCGCCGCAAGAAATGGGCGTTTCCCGGTGGGGATGCCACCGCTTGCACGGACTGCGTCATGGCAACGCACTTCGGGAACGCAACACTCTCCCAGGACACGCCTCCTGATGTCGAGGAGGCGCAAGTGCGTCGCTGGCGCAACATGCCTTCAACTGAGAAGGCGCGATTGATAACGGGGCTCTGCCAGACCGCAGACTCGTTGTCGCTTGCGGGAATCCGACACCGTTACCCGACCGCTTCCCAACACGAGTGTTTTCTGCGCCTCGCGATTCTTAAACTTGGCCGCGGTCTCGCACAGCGTGCCTATCCGGAAGTCTCGGAGTTGCCAGACTGATGCCGAGCACGGCGGACCCACTCATCGTGCGCACGCAAGGCAACCGCCTCGACCAGAGTTATCTGCAAGGCGAGGCGGCACGACTGAATGTCGTCGATCTCCTCGAACGCGCGCTGGCAAATCCCACGTCCTAGGACACGGCTCTTTCAAGGCTGAAACCCGGGTTCGATCCCGGTGGGGACACACTCCCCTACTGTCATAGGTGCCGCGCGGCTACGTCCACGGCTTCCCGGTGTACCAATCGGGACGCTCAGCGGCCGGACCAAACCATTGCCAATCGTTCAACGTGTCTCGAAACCGATCGAGATTGAAGTGACGGTAGCTCGCCGCCAGTTGTGAGAAGAAACAGTGCGACTGGGTTACCCGGTCGCAACGCTCTTTATCGTCGGGGGCCACGGCGATGGCGCCGTGAGGCCCGCCGAAGTCCGGAAGAAACGCTTCGACCACCAGCACGGTTCCGTCCGGCAATTCAAGTGAATGCGGCGCCATCACTCGGACGCCAAGGCGAGACACCGCCTCTCGCCAGGCGGCGACGATCTGTTCATCGAGCATGCGCCAATGACCGGTGTCTCACACTGTATATCTGATCGACACGATGTCATCGACACTCACAGGAGTTCCCACCCCGCCCATCCAATGATCGCCGCAACAGGTAGAACCATCACGCCCATGAACGCTGGCGACGGGCCATGAGGCTGACCCCACAAGAACTCGCCAACAATCATGAACACCGCAAGAGCGACCAGCATTGCGGCAATGAACACCAACGCCATTCCCACCGCAGAACGAAGACGCTCGTTCAATCTCATTTAACACTTCTCATCAAAACCTCATCTTCCCGTCATCAACGACGTCGGCCCACGTGTCAACGTTCGCGAGCCCGCGGTACGAACGCCGCCGGGAAAGGAGCGAACGATGACTACCGGAATCAGCCACCGCCGCATCATCCTGACCTTCGTTGCGACGCTCATAGTCTCGAGCCTCGCGACGCATGCCAGTGCGCAGGGGCGATGCAGCAATGCGAGTCTGCTTGGGAGTTACGCCTTCCAGGTGGACGGCGCAAACGTCAACGGGCCCTTCGCTGCCGTTGGCAAGAATACGTACGACGGCAAAGGACATCTGACCGGTGTCATCACCATCAGCACGAACGGAACGCTCGTTCCCGCGGCGCCCTACACCGGGACCTACACGCTGAATCCCGACTGCACGGGCACCAAATCGGCGACGATTCCGATGATCGGTATGACCGTGACCTTTTACTTCGTGGTCGATCACAACCTGCGCGAGATTCGCATGATCGTCACCAATCCTGGATTTACCGTGAGCGGAACGGCGAGGAAGCTCTTCACAGACGCAGTAAGATGACGCCGGAGGCGCGACCATGCAGAAGTGGGGGGACCTCCTGTCGGAACGTGCGCTCGCTCACTTCGCGGGACGGGAACGCGAGGTGGACACTCTTTCCGGGCTCTTCGAAAAGAGTGGACCACTGGTCGTGCACGTCCACGGCGTTGCGGGCATCGGCAAGTCCAGTCTGCTAGAGGCGTTTGCGCGCCGCACGCGCGCGCAGGGAATCCGCGTCGTCCGCATCGACTGCCGCAACGTCGAGCCCACAGCGCGAGGACTGCTGACCGAGCTCTCGGACGCACTGGGTGAACCCTTGTCCAGCGTCGAAGACGTGGCCAACCGGCTCACGTCCTTCGGCGAGACTGTCGCGATCGTACTGGACACATACGAGGTCTTCGTCCTCCTCGACACGTGGATCCGACAGGTCTTCGTTCCATCGCTTCCAGTGAATGCGCGCCTGGCCATCGGGAGCCGCAACCCGCCGTCGGCGGCGTGGCGAACAGCGCCGGGTTGGCAGGGACTCTTCCGAAGCCTGCCACTCGATCCACTGCCGGAGACAGACGCGCTGCGCTACCTCGCCTCTTCGGGAATTCCGGTGGACGTCGCGCGACGAATCAACGGCGTCGCGCGCGGCCATCCGCTCGCCTTGAGCATGGCGGCATCGATCGCGCTCTCCGACACCGGGCGCAGCATCGAAGACACTGACCTGCATCGCGTGATCGACGAGCTCTCGCGCTCGTACATCGAGGCCGTGCCCGACGCGATTACACGGCAGGCACTCGAAGCGACTTCGGTCGTTCGCTGCGTCACCGAGCCACTGCTTCATGCGCTCCTGCCAGGAATTGCGCCGCGCGACACGATGGAACGACTGGGTGCGCTGCCGTTTGTCGAGTTCGGGCGCGAAGGGTTGTTCATCCACGACGCTGTACGCAGCGCGATCGACAGCAGCTTTGCCACGCGCGACCCCGATACGCATCGCGAGTACCGCCGCGCGGCGTGGGCACATCTGCAAAAAAGGTTGCAGCACGCCCTCGGCACCGAACCATGGCGCTACACCGCCGATCTGCTGTTTCTCCTCGAGAATCCGGTCCTGCGAGAGGGCTTTTTTCCGAGTGGCGCCCAACCGCTTGCCGTCGAGCCGGCGACGAGGAGGCCGTACTGCGCCTCGTTGCTGCGAAGGCCTCGCCGGAGCGACAGGCGCTTACGGCCTGGTGGCGCTATCACTCCGACAGCTTCCGCGTGGTCCGCGATCGTGACGGCAGCATCTGCGGGCTGACGATCATGATCCGCGCGTCCGACTTGAACGACGCCGTCGCCGCGACGGATCCCATCGCGGCCGTGTGGCGTCGCGATGTGGCGCCGCGCGGTGCGTCGAGCGCACTGTTCTGTCGCCGATGGCTGGATCGCGACGTCGGCGAATCGCCGTCACCATCGCAGGCGGCGGCGTGGGTGGATCTCAAGCGGACGTACACGGAGATGCGCGGCACGCTGCGGTGGGTGTACACCGCGGTCGCGAATCCCGCGCCATACATCGACGTGGCGACGACACTTGGATTCCGGCCACTGCCCGAGCCGACGATCGACGTCGGCGGTCAGACGCTGTATTCGATCCTCCTCGACATGGGGCCGGGCTCGGTGGACGCATGGCTCGCGGATCTGGTCGGCGCAGAAATCACGGCCGAGGAAATTCGTGCGTTGAGAACGCTCGATGTCGATGGCCGTGAGCTCGTTCTGGCGTCAGGCCGAGTGACCCTGACGCCGTTGGAGTTCGGTGTGATGCAGTACTTGCAGGACCATCCTGGAAAAGCCGTGTCTCGTTACGACCTCATGGAGGCCGTGTGGGGATACAGAAACGAAACCGCCAGCAACGTCGTCGACGTTGTCGTTCGATCGCTGCGCCGGAAACTCGGTGTCGAGTCCTCTGTCGTCGAAACCGTCCGGGGTACGGGCTACCGATATCGCATGCCAGCTACGGCACCGTAACCAGCTTTGGCGGCGAATGCAATTACCTCACGGGATGATCCGTGCACTCGTCGCGAACTGCCGATAGTTGGTATACGTCGCTTCACCCTCGACGATCCCGCCAGTGTCTGTCACGTAACGCTCGTCCATGCGAATCGGCACCGGCACCGGAATGCCAGCGGCGTTGCCGTAGAACACGGTGATCGACCCTTCGACGGACTTCCACGTCAGCACGGTTCGAAGCACCTCACCAGTCTGGATGTCAACGAGCGCGACGACGCGCGAGGGCTGATCGCCGCCGTCCGGCGTACGCACAAACGTGAGGCGGTCCTGTTCGCGAAACTCGATGAGCCAGCCAGAACGACCATCCAGAACGTCGGCGCCCGTGTGCCGTACTTTCACGCGATCTCGAAAACGCGGGTGGATCATCTCCAGCGCAAATGTCGGGACGTTGATGGTGCGCGAGATGAGATCGTCGCCGAGATTGAACCGCGCGTTCTCTTTGGCGATGCGCGCCGCGTGCCCGACCTCGCCACTGCTCAACAGCCGCTGCAACCGTTCTTCCCGGTCGCGCACCGGAGCGCCGTCCACTTCGAATGTGTCGCGATACCCAACCCAATGGTTACGCTCGGACGTAGGCGCCAGTGCAAAGTCCGATCGAAGGATCCGTGACGTCGTCGAACGGCCATCCTTCGGGCCCCGCTCGACCCATTGCCGATACGACTCTTCCGCGACGACGCTCGCCAGTCGCTCCCCATAGCCCTCGAGATATGTGTCAACGCGAGCGACGACGTCGCCTAGACGAACGGTCTGTGCTCCAACGGGCACGGTCAGGAGCGCGAGCGTCAACGCGAGGACAAGGAGCCGCACCGCGTCACGATACCTCAGCGCGCGTCGAAACGGTGGCGTGCGCCGCGTCACTAGAGAGCGAGTGCGATTCCGCAACGCTTACGAGGCTAGTGATCGGAGGAAGCATGAGCACACACCAGCGCATCGGTCTCGATCGGCGGTCTTTTCTCGCGAGCGCCGGCATTGCTGCCGGCGTGACGACATTGGCGGGCATGGCAGCGGCGCATGCGCAATCGAGCAATCCCCTCGATGCGCTGTCGCGTCGCATGACCGAAACGGAGCGGACCACCACCGAACAGTTTCGGAGCCTTCTCCGAGCCGCTGCTGATTTAGAAGGGGTCCCGCTCAATCTCAACCAGACAGTCATCGCCTCCAAGTACAACCATCTCGTCGTGGCCGCCCCCGCACTCGGCATCGAGAAGATCGACCCGATCGAGCTGAGATCCGGAATTACCCAGGGGCTCATGTACATGAAGTCGGCAGCCTCACAATTGAGCGGCTTCTACGTCGTGAGGGCGGTAGCGATCCAAGACGTACAACTCGGAGAACAGCCGGTGCTCGTCCAGATGATCCAACGCGGTGTGGTCGTAGCGGAGGAACGCGGCGTGGCACACATCTGGTCGCTCACCGTGCCGCCAACCGTTCGCGGACAGGCACAGGTCGGTATCGGTGTCGACATCGTGGCGCACGACCAGGTCACGCGGGCAAACTGCTGGACCTGTCCGAACGGTGTGACCATTTGCGTCGAAAAGCCCCTCTGCGGCGTTGACGGGCTTCTGCCATCGGGGTCTCCCGGCTGTCCGTGAAGCACGGACGCCGCTCGCGGGATCGCGGCACAGTGCAGGCTGGACGTTGTACAATTGTGTGGTCTCGCCTGTCGCGATCTCGCGACGCTTTGTAACCTCGTTCGATCCCTGAGAATGGATTCATCCTTCGAAGACGTCGGCGTCGCTAGCGATCTGCTCTCGCGCGAAATCGCGCGGCGCCGGACGTTCGCGATCATTTCCCATCCCGATGCCGGCAAGACCACTCTGACGGAGAAACTGCTCCTGTATGCCGGCGCGATCGACCTGGCCGGGGCGGTACGCGGAAGCCGGACGCAGCGACATGCCGTCTCTGACTGGATGGAGATGGAGCAGCAGCGCGGTATCTCCATCAGCGCGGCCGCGCTCGAGTTCGAGCTCGAAGGGCACCACGTCACGCTGCTCGACACGCCGGGCCACCAGGACTTCAGCGAGGACACGTACCGCACGTTGCTCGCCGTGGACAGCGTGGTGATGGTGCTCGATGCCGCGAAGGGCGTGGAACCGCAAACGCTCAAGCTCTTCGAGGTCTGTCGCGCGCACGGCCTGCCCGTCCTGACGTTTGTCAACAAGCTCGATCAGCCGGCCCGGGATCCTTTCGAGTTGCTCGACCAGATCGAGCGCGTGCTCGGGATTTCAGCAGCACCGATGAACTGGCCACTCGGCGATGGACCGCAGTTCCGCGGCGTCTACGACCTCGAGGCAGACTCGGTGCTCTTCTACGAGCGGCAGCAACGCGGCCGGAGGATGGAGCCCGTCGCCGTCGCGGCCCCCACCGATCCTGTCGTCGAAGAACTCGTGGGAGCGGAGCGCCAGAAGCAGCTGATCGAGGCGGTCGAGATCATCACGGGCGCCGGCACTCGCTTCGATCCCGAGGCCTACCGTCAGGCCAGGCAGACACCAGTCTTCTTCGGGAGTGCGCTGAACGACTTCGGCGTGCATCCCTTTCTCCGTGCGTTGTTGACACTCGCTCCGCCGCCTGCGCCGCGCGTGAGTCGCACTGGCACCGTGAATCCCGGCGATTCCGACTTCTCGGGGTTCGTGTTCAAAATCCAGGCGAATATGAACCCGCGTCACCGGGATCGCGTAGCGTTTGTTCGCGTCTGCTCCGGCCGGCTGGCGAAGGACATGCTCGTGACCAACACTCGCCTTGGCACCGAGCTGCGCCTCACGCGTGTATACAGATTCTTCGGGCGCGATCGAGAGACTGTCCCCGAGGCGTTTCCGGGCGACGTCGTGGGCGTCGTGAACCCGGGTCGTATCGCGATTGGCGACACGCTATGCGCGGGCCGGCTCGTCGAGTTCCCGCCGGTTGAACGGTTCCCTGCAGAGCAGTTCGCCACTCTTCAGCCGTCCGACATCCGTCACAAGAAATTCGACGAGGCGGTGGCTCAACTCGCGGAAGAAGGCCTCATGCAGGTCTTCATGCCGATCTCCGGGACACGGAATCCGATCATCGGTGTGATCGGGAGCCTGCAACTCGACGTGGTTCAGGCCCGCATGCTCTCCGAGTACGGGATCCCATGCACCGTGGAGCGGCTCCCGCACATCGCGGCCCGCTGGCCGGTATTGAAGACGGCCAAGCCGTTGGATCTTCCAACCATGGGCGTGCGACAGGTCCACGACCCACAGCACCGTGAAGCTCTCTTGTTCGAGGCGAAATGGGTGCTGGACTACACGCTCGAAAAAAACCCGCACATCGACTTCCGCTCGACGATGTGATCCTCAGCCGACTAATTTTTCGCTCGCCGGGGCGTCGGGTTTGCCAAAGATGAGTCGGATGGCGGGCCCGTGATCGCCCGTCGGCACCATCCACCAGCAATCGCAGGCGTGACACCGGAAGTAATCGACTCGTTCAGAGTGCAAGACGTCGCGGAGATCGGCAACATCCGTGGTGTGGCACTGCGGGCAGTGCGTTCTAGCAGACGTCGCCGAGTCATAGGCATACGCCTGCTTGTGTTGCTCTATCGTGGACTTGAGAGTTGTCCAGATGCGGAAGCACCCTGGGCAACGCCAATACTGGAGGACGTGCGACAACACCAGGTAGGACGGCACCCCAGCGGTGCCGCATGTGTCGCACGTTGGAGCAGGCTGCTCCGGCATTTGATCTAGTATGTTTCAGCGTTCGTTCTCGTCCCACAATTTTCTCTAGCAAGCCATGGCATCTGCACGTACGGCGTGCCCGGAGTGTAAGGGTCCGAACGTCCTCGACGTGCAAGAGCTGCTGTACTCACGCCAGGTGGACTTCTTCCGCTGCCTCTCATGTGGCTGCTGGTGGATGGTTCCCAAGGGCCAGGACGAGCCTGCAACGCGCATGATCCTGGGGAATCCGAACAGCCC
>Ga0315912_10001116_pt1 | contig 35855 bp, 34 predicted proteins | sample VfabasoilMG_FD_204469 | JGI IMG/M metagenome (GOLD analysis project Ga0315912, IMG submission 204469) | Garden soil microbial communities collected in Santa Monica, California, United States - V. faba soil | ecosystem: Environmental > Terrestrial > Soil > Garden | place: USA: California... | reverse complement strand
CATGGCAGAAAAGCCCCTATTATGGACTGCTTCTGATAAACCTGCCGCCTACCTTTGTTCGTAAGTATAGCATGAAACCAATGACTTCCATGACCAGTTATACAGACCCGCATAACGCAGCATCCCCAGTTCCCCATAAAACCCTTGCCCTGATCCTGGCGGTTCTTTCTCTTCCGGTTTGTGTTAATGCAGGCACACAACTTCTTAAGCTAAAAATTGCAAAAGCAAATTACTCCGATGAAACAGTGATCCGCTTTATGCCCGGTGCCACCGCGGGTTTTGACGGTTGCTGCGACGCCTGGAAATTATTTTCAGCGAACCCATCGGTACCCAACCTTTATACAAAAATTCAAGGAGGCGATCTGTCCATCAATTCACTTCCCGCCCTTGTTGCACCAGCCGAAATAAATCTTTTTGTACGCACAGGCGAATCGGCGACTTATTCCATCACTCCCACACAGGTTGATTCCTTTCCGGCTAACACAGTCATTGTCTTAATAGATAATGTAACAGGAGCTTATTACGACTTGGCTACAGCGAACAAAACCCATGTACTCAATCTTCCTGTGATCAGCCCGAGAGATCCTGCACGTTTTATAATCGGTATTATTCCTTCAACCATATTGCCCGTGGAGCCGGCAGTTGTTAAGTTGGATTCTGAAATAAATGTTTACCCGGCTATTTCCACGGGCATTTTTTTCATTTCGGGAGATATTGATGGCGGAGAAGCGCAACTACTTACGATGGATGGCAGGGACGTATTTTCGCAGCATTTAAATGTATTCTCTGCCAATGAATCCGAAAAGATTGATATAAACGGCCAGCCCGACGGAATTTATTTCTTAAAAGTAACCAAGGACGAAAAAGTTTTTACAAAAAAAATAGTGATTCATAATTAACATGAACGGCATAAAAAAAATTATCTTCCTTTTTGCAGTTATTTCTTTCTGCATCAGCGCCGGAGCTCAGGGAATAATGGTTAATTCACTGGCAGATAACGGACGGGAGATCCCGCTGAAACAGGATACAAAAACCCGGATCAAATCTTTTTCCGGAAAACAAATTAATGACACCACTTACCTGGTATGGAAAGTACAGGATATGCGTCAAAATGGAATATTCATGATCTACCGTTCGGACGATGGTGAAACATTCAATATCATCGGAACAAAAAAAGCAATCGGAGTACCGGTTCACAATGAAATTGCCTACTACGCACAGGACATTCATCCCAGCGGATTAATAAAATATTACAGAATTTTTTATGTCAGTGAAACTTCAGAATACCTGGCAAGTGATAAATTATTAATGAACGACGATGGAAAATCCCTGGCAACAACAAGCCAGGATCAAAAATAATATCCCTCCTTTTCCCGCAGGACATATCTATGTGTCCACCTACAAATGCTGCTTATCATAAGCGGCATTTGCTTTTATATCCCCCTGAATGGCGAAACCCTGGTTATAATAAAAGATATATTCGAGAGAGAATACTATTCCAAAGTCATTCCAGTACCTGATAAAGGCGCAGGAGTTGCAATAACTCCGGTTGAAAAACTCGCTGCAGGAATCTACACGATCATTGCAACCAACGGCAATACGATTTATAATAAGAAATTGATTATAAAGTAAACTACGATTTGATTGCCGATAGAAAGAAAACCTGCATCAAAAGGTTCTGCCGCACAATTCCAGGACAAAAATAAACACCAACCAGCCTTGCCCGAAGCAGGTAAACCGGCTTTCTTTCCCATTATATTAGGACACTTCATAAGCTTACCTGCCTTAAAACCAGTTGGGCGCCTTCCGAAAAAAATATTGAATGCTTATGGAATTTTAAATTACTTTGCATCAATCAAATAAAGTAACCTTACCTGATCCACATTCAAATCCACCGAATTGACATTTAACAAGCAAAAAACTATGTTTTCCACACAACACTATTCTTTCGGTAAAAAAATCCTCATGGTCTTCCTGGTATTATCCTCATTGGTTGCAGTCGCCATGGGATACTATTTTCTGCCTTCCCAGGCAAGAGTCCAGATGCCGGTAACAGAAACCCTGAGTTTTCCAAAAGGCGGTTCTTATGAGAAAGAATGGAAAAAAGTGGACTCGCTTACCAACCTGGGCCTTACCCGGTCTGCACTTGATGCGGTACAGGGGATCTATACTAAAGCAAAATCAGATAACAATGCTTCTCAGATAGTTAAATCTGTTATTCATCGCATTAAACTGGAGTCATACGTAGAAGAATATTCCCTGCAAAAATCCATTGATCAGCTGAATGAGGAAATACAAAAATCAAAATTCCCGCTCCGCCCTGTACTCCATTCTGTACTTGCAGAATTATACTGGAACTATTACGAAACTAACCGGTGGAAATTTCAGGACCGGACCCACACCGTACATTTTAAGCAGGACGATATCAATACCTGGGACCTGAAGACAATTGTTGACCATACAATGAAACAGTATAAACTGTCTTTGAAAGAAACAGATTCACTCAAACGAACTCCTCTCAATATATACGATGATGTAGTAGTCAACGACGAAGCACCGGTAAGAGGAAAAACTGCCGCTCCACGCAAACTGCGTACTTCCCTTTACGATTTCCTGGCTCACCGTGCAGTTGATTTTTATATGAACGAAGAAACGGAGATCATCCAGCCTGCCTATAAATTCGAACTCACTTCCGAAGACTACTTTTCCAGGTACGATTCCTTTTCAAAACTAAAAGTTGAAAACAAAGATTCCCTCTCTTTAAAATTTCATGCCGTAAAACTATTGCAGGAGTTAATTGCATTTCATGCTACCCGGACAACCAACCCCGAAGAGCTGATAGACGTGGATCTGAAAAGGCTGAAATTCGTGAGAAGCAAATCCACGCTTGAGAAAAAAGACAGCCTGTACCTGCATGCACTGGAGAGCCTTGAAAAGGAGTTTCTCAAAAGCCCTGCATCGGCTGATGTATCTTATGAAATTGCGGGAGCTCATCTGGAAAAAGCCAATAAATACCAGCCCCTTGCTTCGAATGAAACACTCTCCGGTGAACCAGTCGATAAATGGGAAAAGAAAATTGCCCTGTCAGTTTGCGAAAATGCCATCAAGCGTTTTCCATCTCTTACCGCGGGGCAAGCCGGCTTTTACGGAGTAAGCAACTGCAGGTATTTACAGGCAACTATAAAGGAGAAATCGCTGATACTTAACGCAGAGGAAGCAAATCTGCCGGGCCGTCCCTTCCGTGCACGTGTCCAGTATATGAACGTAAATAAAGTTTATTTACGGATAGTGAAACAGGACCCTGACCGATTCAGTAAGGACGGTGAAAACTATTACGGAGAAAAACTTATCCGCACATTCCTGGAAGCACCTGTTGTAAAAGAATGGACCGTTGATCTGCCGGACGATGGGGATTTTCAATCGCACGCTGTAGAAATAAAAATTGATGAACTTCCGATAGGATGTTATGTGATCCTCGCCGGATCGGATAAAAAATTTTCCTATGAAAAGAACGGTGTTGCCTATGCAAATTGCTTTGTCACAGAAATAGCTTATATGCAGCGAAGAACGGGGAACGGCAGTTATGATTTTCTGGTGATGAACAGGGAAACCGGCCATCCATTGAAGGGTGTGAATGCACAGCTGTGGTATCAGAAATACAACTATACGAATCGTAAATACGACTTTATAAAGGGAGAAAACCTCACCACCGATGAAAACGGTTCTTTCAATGTAGCTGCCTCATCGGACGAGTACCGTAACTACTTCGTTGAATTTTCCAACGGGAAAGACAAACTATTTTCTGATAATGCATTTTACCTGTCGAGGTATAACAAATTGGAAAAAAGAACAGACCTTAAAACATTTTTCTTTACCGACCGGGCCATTTATCGTCCCGGACAAACCGTTTACTTCAAAGGCATTTTGCTGGAAACCGACGGAGAAACCAATAAGATTAAAGCAAATGAAAAGGTTACTGTTAAACTCAACGATGTTAATTACCAGGAGGCAGCCGTGCTGAATTTAACCACCAACCAATACGGAACCTTCAACGGAACATTTACACTTCCTCAGAATTTAATGAATGGTGAAATGCATATTACGGACGGGCATGGCAGCGTTTATTTTGCCGTGGAAGATTACAAGCGCCCCCGCTTTGAAATAACATTTACTCCGGTCAAAGGGGTGTATAAATTGGGTGAAAATGTTACCGTAACAGGCAAGGCCCAGTCTTACGCAGGAGCCAATATCAGCGGCGCTGAAGTAAAATACCGTGTGGTGCGCAATGCCACATTCCCGCGTTATTTATGCTGGTGGAGAGGATCCTGTCCTTCGTCGCCACAAATGGAAATTACAAACGGAGTTGCATCCACAAATGATACCGGAGGGTTCGTTATTAATTTTAATGCCATACCTGACCTGAGCATCAGAAAATCTTACTTGCCTCTTTATAACTATACGATCTATGCAGATGTAACCGATTTAACGGGCGAAACACACAGCAACCGCAGCAATGTGTCAGTCGGTTACAATGCCCTGAACCTGGACGTGAACGTGGGCGAATACGTGAATAAAGACAGCGTGCAAAAGTTCAGTATTACTTCAACCAATCTCAACGGAGAACCGGAACGTGCGAATATAAAGATTGAGGTCTGGAAACAGAAAGAACCGGACGGATTACTTAGAAAAAGATTGTGGGAACAAGCGGACAGGCACCTGATGACAAAAGAACAATACAGCACATTTTTTCCAAACGATGTATATGCCGACGAAGACAACAGGTATAAATGGGAAAAGGGTGCCCGGGTATTCTCCGGGGAATTCGATACTCAGAAAAATAAAGAGCTCCTGTTAAGCACGATTTCCCAATGGGAAAATGGTGCCTATACCCTGGAAGCAGTTACGAAAGATAAATTCGGAGAAGAAGTGAAGGACATAAAATACTTCCATGTATATTCTGCCAATGCAGCCTCGCTCCCGGTCAATTCTTACGATTGGTTTGTGCCGCTTAAAGAAAAAGGAGAACCCGGCGAGAAAGCTTCTTTCCTGATCGGGACAAAATCTCCGGATACAAAAATCCTGTTTGAAGTTGAGTACAAAAATGAAATCGTGAAAAAAGAATGGGTGCTGCTTAGCAACGGACAGAAAAAAATAGATATCCCGATCGAGGAAAAACACCGTGGGAATTTTGCATACCATATTCTATTTGTTAAAAACGGAAGAGCCTATGCACACGACGGAACTCTGACAGTTCCTTATACCAACAAAGAACTGGATATTCAGTTTGAAACGTTTCGCAGTAAATTAACCCCGGGACAAAAAGAGGAATGGAAAATTAAGATCAAAGACAAAAAAGGAGATAAAGTCGCTTCTGAAATGCTTGCAGCTATGTACGATGCTTCCCTGGATGCATTCCGTCCCAATAATTGGTTTTTCAATATTTACAATAATTATTATGCTTCCCTCCAATGGGAAACAAACGCCGTTGCAAAAAACAATTCATCCACTGTGTTCTCCAAGGATTGGAACATTTACCCTCCTCTGCTTACTAAATATTACGACCGATTAAACTGGTTCGGGTATTATATCAGCAACAGGTACTATACACACAGCCGGGGGGATTACAAAGGAGATGCAGGCGGGATGGTGATGGAAGCACCTGTTCCCATGATGGAACAATCACTGGCCATGGATGCGGCAGGAAACAATGCCAATACATCCGCCACATCACCAAGCACGACGGGAGCAACTCCCAAAGATCCGGCGGATAAACCGGGTAAGAAAACTCAGCCGGATCAGCCGCTTGCTCAGGTCTCCGCCCGTACCAATCTCTCCGAAACCGCTTTCTTCTTTCCTCAATTGGAAACAGATGTGAACGGAAATGTGATCATCAAATTTACCATGCCCGAAGCGCTTACACGATGGAAAATGATGGGTTTTGCGCATACACAGGATTTAAAATTCGGGCAAATTGAAAAAGAAGTGATCACTCAGAAAGAGCTAATGGTCACCCCGCACGCGCCCCGTTTTTTCAGGGAAGGGGATCAAATTACCTTTACCGCAAAAGTAGATAACCTCACCGCAAGTGATATGAATGGTACCGCGCAGTTGTTTTTGTACGATGCTATTACCATGAAAGAAGTTGCCGGTATTTTCTCACCATCAGGAGGAAATACAGCAGGGAATATCCGGAATTTTTCTGCAAAAAAATCCCAAAGCGCACCGCTTGAATGGAACCTGAATATACCGGATGGGATTTCAGCCATTACCTGTAAAGTGGTTGCCCGGTCAGAAAATTTCACAGATGGAGAAGAATCCGCAATTCCGGTTCTTACAAACAGGATGCTTGTTACCGAATCACTTCCCCTGCCTATCCGCAGCAAGCAGACAAAAACATTCAAATTCGAAAAATTACTCTCTCAGAATAATGGCTCCACAACGTTACGCAATCATAAGGTCACGCTGGAATTTTCAGCAAACCCTGCCTGGTATGCGGTGCAGGCGCTTCCCTACATGATGGAATCACAGTACGATTGCTCGGAACAAATTTTTTCCCGGTTCTATGCAAACTCCCTGGCTTCTCATATCGCAAATTCTTCACCGAAAATAAAGACGGTATTTGAGTCGTGGAAGTCAGGCAGTCCGGATGCATTCCTTTCCAACCTGCAGAAAAACCAGGAGCTGAAATCCCTGGTGCTGGAAGAAACTCCCTGGGTTCTAGACGCAAAAGACGAAAGTGAAAGAAAGAAGCGGGTGGCACTTTTATTTGATTTCAATAAAATGACAAATGAGCTGGAAAGCACACTGAAAAAGCTTCAGAAAATGCAGGCAGGCAACGGTGGCTGGCCCTGGTTTGAGGGTATGCCGGACGACCGTTATATCACCCAGCATATCGTAACCGGCCTGGGTCACCTGGACCATCTCGGGGTAAAAAACATCCGTGAGAATACACAAACATGGAGCATGCTGAATAATGCCGTACGCTATCTCGACAACAGAATCCGTGAAGACTATGAATGGCTGCTTAAAAATGAAAAACGTGATCTCAGCAACGATCACCTTTCGTATGATCAAATTCAGTATCTCTACGCAAGAAGTTATTTCAAGGACATTGAAATTGAAAGTAAAAATCAAAAAGCATTTGATTTCTACAAAGGCCAGGCACAAAAATACTGGCTGAGCAAAGGCAGGTACATGGGGGGAATGATCGCGCTTGGACTTTTCCGCTATGGAGATAAAAAAACTCCCGGAGATATTATAAAATCCCTGAAAGAAAATTCCCTGAACAGCGAAGAGATGGGCATGTACTGGAAAGAGAACTACGAGGGTTTTTACTGGTATGAAGCACCTATCGAGTGCCAGTCCTTGTTAATAGAAGCATTTGATGAGATAGCCAATGATAAAAAAGCAGTGGACGATCTGCGTGTCTGGCTGCTGAAATCAAAACAAACACAGAACTGGAAAACAACCAAAGCCACCACGGAAGCAGTATATGCACTTCTCCTTCGTGGCACAGATTGGCTGGCAACAGAGAGCCGTATTGAGATTGTAATGGGCGACAAGAAAATAGATCCGAAACAACTACCGGATGTTAAGACAGAAGCCGGTACCAGCTACTTCAAAACCTCCTGGAGCGGAAGTGATATCAAGCCGCAAATGGGAAATATTACAGTAAGTAAAAAGGACGATGGAGTTTCCTGGGGAGCTGTATACTGGCAATATTTTGAACAGCTGGATAAGATCACTCCGCATAAAACACCCCTCCAGCTGGTGAAAAAGCTTTTTGTAGAAAAAAATACGGCAACGGGTCCGGTCATTGAGCCGGTGAATGAAAGCACAAAGCTGCAACCGGGTGACAAGCTTAAAGTCCGCATTGAACTGCGTGTGGACCGCAACATGGAATACGTGCACATGAAAGATATGCGTGCTTCAGGATTTGAGCCCGTGAATGTGTTCTCTGCGTACAAATACCAGGACGGACTATCCTACTATGAGAGCACACGGGATGCTTCCACTCATTTTTTCTTCCCCTGGTTGCCCAAAGGCACATATGTATTTGAATACCCTCTGCTCGTTTCACACCGCGGAGATTTCTCGAACGGCATCACAAGTATTCAATGCATGTATGCGCCCGAGTTTGCAAGTCATTCGGAAGGTATACGGGTAAAGGCCGGAAGATGATAATAATATTTATGTTACATCACTGGAGATTTTTTCATTTCTAAAAGATGCTAATATTGTAGTGTGAATCAAATTCTCTAAGGCATGAGAAACATAATTTTACTTTTCAGCTTTACAATTTTCCTGGCTTATGCTTCGGCCAGTGCCCAGGGTTGCAGCGACATTGCAGATATTCCGCATAGCTGGTGTGATAACGCTGTACAACCCGTGCAACGCTGTAACTTTCCCAATGAAGAAGGAAAGATTAAGTCCTGGTGTTCCCAGGTGGTGGAGTTTGTCACAAGCGAAGACTGTTACTTTTTAAGATTTTACCTGGAGACCAATGCGTTAAGCTGCTGGTTTACCACTCCCAAGGATGTTTGCAAAAAGCCCGATGTCTTTCCGTCAGGAAGTCAGCTGAAGAAGCTACTTCAGCTGACTTACGTGCCGAAAAAATATGCCATTGTAAAAATCCCTAAAGGGACACGACTTATAGAAGGAAGAATTGACAATAGCACTGATCCCAAGTGCCGGCAGTTCTGCCTGGTTGATCAGACAGATCTTCAACTGGTATTTACGCACTCTTTAAGATAATCCCGGATCCGAAATAACCGGCAGGCAGCCCTCTTTCGGAAAACCTGTCTTTTGAGATCTACCAGCTGGGTTCTACAAAATAAAGTATGGTCCCGTCAGGGTCTTTGAAATGAAGATACTTACCGGATTTCCCATCGTCTTCCGCCTTAAAGGATATCTTATTTCTCTCCAGCAATGCCTGTCCTTCTTCTGCTTTACCTATCATAAATCCAATGGAAACATGAGAGTCTTTATTTTCTCCTTTCCCTCCCGGATGGATACCGATGGTTACACCTGCTGTTTCCATCATGGCATAATGATCACCCCAGCGGTTTTTCAATTCAAGACCAATGGATTTGTAAAATGAAATGGACGTATCCATGTCTTTTACCATAATGGTAACGTTAGATCCTTTTATTGTCATGGTTATTTTTATTAAGTAGAATATTCATATACGACCAGGCAATCCGGTTCAAAACTTATTCAGAATGCAAACGTATAAATCATTCGATAAGGATAGAAAGGTATTATTATAAAAAAGCAATCAATAAAACAATCTGTTTTAGCAAAAGAATTAAAAAACATTATTTATATTTACGGGAAAATATGTTTCATTCATGAATTGAACATATTGACTTAAAACGAACCGGCATGGCACAAGGCCCCGCTACGTATAAAGTATTATTTCTTGAGGACGAGGCACAAGATGTCCATTTGATGAAACACGAACTGGACCTTGCCGGATTCAAATATCTTTCCAGGCAGGTTTCTACCAAAAAGGATTTCTTGGAAGCCCTGTCCGGCTTTAAGCCTGATATTGTGCTGGCTGATTATTCCATGCCCTCGTTCAATGGGATGCATGCATTCCGGCTGTTTAAAGAACAGAACAATTTTATCCCTTTCATTCTTGTAACAGGATCCTTAAGCGAAGAGCTTACTATGGAATGCCTGAGTGAAGGGGTAGACGATTTTATTTTAAAATCAAGCTTCAAACGCCTTCCCCAGGTAGTAACACGCAACCTGGAAATAAAGAAAGCGGAAATAGAAAGAAAAAAGCTGTACCAGGAACTGGAAAAAAGCAAAGAAGAGCTAAAAGCTCTGAATGAAAATGCGGGAAAAGCAAAAGCATACGAAATGCTCTCGAACAGGGAACATGAGATCCTTTGCCTGATCGCTTCCGGCAGCTCCATTAAAGAAATTGCGAATAAATTGATCTTAAGCCCTGCCACTGTAGCGACCTACCGTGCCCGGATTCTTGAAAAACTGGATCTGAAGTCCAATGTGGACCTTACGCGCTATGCCATGCGCAACAAGCTGATAGATTGACCTCCTTTTACTGTCAGAAATTTTATGACAAATTTTCATTTTTCTAACGATATTGGATATACCCCGTCTTCTCTACCTTTGGACTAATCAATATTGCGGAGTAGAGCAGGGGTAGCTCGTTGGGCTCATAATCCAAAGGTCACAAGTTCGAATCTTGTCTCCGCTACCAGGGGCGGGCGTTGTATGGGGGGTTGGTCTAGGGGAGTTTTCCGATGAAAAAGAGGAAAGCTCCCTTTTTATTTTAATTCAATCCACTTAAACAAGGTACCTGGCACTAATAGCATCTGAATAAAAGAAAGTTCAATGCAATGGTCGCTTTTTTATCATTCCTCCTTTTGTGTCTTTGATACTGTTCATCACAATGAATGCAGCGGGGTCAATTTTGTCCACTTCACTTTCAAGCTTCGCAATTTCAAGACGTGTGACCACTGTAAAGATAATATCCGTCGGGTTAAGATTATCACCTTGTTTCCCAAAACCTCTTTTCCCCTTATAAATAGTCACTCCACGACCCAATTTTTCAATTACCATTAGCCTGATTTCTTCGCTATGAGACGAAACAATGGTGACACCCGTATACTCCTCAACTCCCTCGATCACAAAGTCAACGGTCTTGGAGGCAGCCAGGTAAGTCAGAATTGAATACAACGCAGTTTCTACAGAAAGCACATAAGCAGAAAAGGAAAAAATGACGATGTTAAATAGGAGTATAATATCTCCAATGGTGAGTCCCGTCCGTTTACTAAGGTAGATGGCCAAGACCTCTGTACCGTCCAAAACACCTCCGCCCCGGACTGCAAAACCAATTCCCAATCCTATAAAAAAACCTCCGAATACTGAAACAAGCAATTTGTCCGAAGTAATTACCGGATAATGAATGAATGTAATTGCCAGAGCAAGGCCGATAATAGCAGCAATGCTTTTGATGGCAAATGGTTTCCCGATCTGAGTAAGTCCGATAATGATAAATGGAATATTTATTACCACAATTAAAATGGGCAAAGGATAGTGTGTCAGTTCAGTTGCCAGGAGCGATATGCCTGTTACACCACCGTCTACAAAAGAATTGGGAAGCAGAAAGCCTGCAAGACCGAATCCGGCCGAAATAATTCCGACCAGTATCAGCAACGAATCCTTTATAAGATGTACAAAGGAAACTTTAAGCTCATACATCTCCTTGCCAAAATTGTATTTACTGACCTTTTGAGGTATATGCTTTCTTCCCATTGTCCGCCTGATGGCGTCAACAACAAGTTGTGTGAAAATTGGTTTCATGTATAATTAGTATAGTTTCTTACCATTATCCTTATGGGAATCCATTTTATATCCCCACAGCTTCCTTTCTTCAATCTACTCTTGGCACTTTAACCCCAATGAGATTTTTGACGGCTTCGTGGTTACAGGGTAAAATCACAGCTGCTAAAGTAAAGGAGAAGTATGATATTGGTATTGTTTTTATGTTTTTCTTTTTATTTACCTGCCTGGCTATTCCATTTCGCCATTCCTGGAACAAAATAATCTATGAAACAGCCAGACCGATAATTTTAATTACTGATTGTTCAACCTATCCATAATTTAACAACGGTCAGTAGTCCGATTGCTACAACAATTATTAATACAAAGAGTGCCCAGCCTCCGTTTTTAACTTTCTCTTCGGGCTTAATTTCAGGATTTGTCATAGTCATTTAATGATTTTAAAAATAAATAATGAATAATTACTTCCAAAGTGGAATGAAAAATACATCAACCGGTAACCGGCCAGGAACAGAAAAATGGGATCAGATTATCAGGCGACGGTGAGCAATGTATAGCGGATACGCACTATTGCTGTTTATCCTGTTCGAGGAATAAGTGGTGTAACAGGATTTGGAAAAAACAGCGGACTGCCACGACAGCTCGGGGCTCAAACACTTTTTACCATTTTTGAAATTATGGAAAGTGAAGTTTGTGCCTTCGTTTATGGTCAAAGACGAATGGCACATGCCTTCCAGCAAAAAGATACTTTCACTTGTTGTACAGCCAGGGCTTTGAGATAAGGTCCCTCGTTCTTCAATGCATATATTCTCCGCCTGATAAAAAACAACAGAATTCCTCAAACCGGTTGTTGCCAGAACAACGAACAAATAGCACAGGAGAACAATAATTTTCCTTTGATTTGACACGAAAGCTAAAATAGTAAATTAGGCCGACATTAATGATTCCGCGTTACCGATTAATGATTTTTTAATAGGAATTTAATACAACGGTCAATTATCTCTCAGGATCCCGTTCTTCTTCGGCTTTATTTTATATATCCACAGCCCGCTCAGAGCTAAAAGAAGTAACCCGATTCCAACCCCGCTTGAAATACTTCTTTTCGAATTGAAGAAATCATAGTCGTGAAGACGAACTATCCATATACCGAATTTACGGTTATCATCAATGTCTTCCACAATTTCTCCTGTATAATAATCCAAAAATACCTGGCTGTGAACCTCATTGTCAAATTCTATTTTGTAAACCGGTTTCGCTTCCTTTGCTTTTCGTGGAGTATAGTTTGTTATAAGACTGCAGGATTTAATTTCTGACTTCTTCTTTACATATTGAACAGCAAAATCGGCTGCCAGGCTGCTGCTCAATGGAGTAACGATCTCCCCTGTGACTGCTTCAACAAGGAATTTTTCTTTTGAGGTTGTTATAAGTTTATAATAAAGAGTGCCATTCTCATTCTGAATAGTTATTTCCTGATATTGATTTTTTTTTCGTGAAACTGAATCTATTTTTTGAGTCAGGATGTGCACGGGAATAAGTTCCTTTGCAATGAAAAAATCCGATGGGTTTTTTTTCTTTTTGTACCCATCTTCCCAGTACCACTTCTGATTGGCCCTGAAAAAACCTGTTGCTGTTGAAATAATCAGCAACGGCACGACAATAATTGCTATTGTCCGGTGAATACGGTATTTCGCCGAGGCTTTCAAAAGGGTTCTTTGTTCTCCTGGTTAAAATTTAAACCCAATTGTTGCAGATACCTGCCTGGGAGCAATAGGGTTTACGCTGTTATCGTCGTGAACGTTGTAACTGAGCTCATTCATAACATTGGACATTTTAACTCTCAGTGAAATATTATTTTTTTCATATCCCACACTTGTTTCAAGGTTCGAGTAAGCAGGAAGCGGGATCAGCTTATACGTATCGTTAGGTACTGTGATCCTGGTCGAACGTCCTGCCGCCCTCTCCCCTATGTAGAGCAAACCAAACCCTGCGTTAAAACCCTTCAGGCATTTATTATTGATTCTGTTAAAATTGTAATAAATACTCGTATTGGCCGTATGATTCGGATTGTACCGGAGCTTACTGCCTTCTATATAGGTGTTGCTTTTGGTGTACCGTGTATCATTGTAGCTGTAACCTGCAATCAATGAAAAACCCTTCCATTCTTTGCTTGCAATATCCACTTCAATTCCTTTGCTTGTAATTTCTCCGACAAGTTCCTTTATATTCGTGTTTGTATTGCCGTTGGCTAAACTTGTCTGAGCAAGATTGCTGTTTTTTATTTGGTATACTGTTATATTGGCTGAAAACAATCCGCGAAACAAATCATTTTTAATTCCCGCTTCGTATTGGTCAATCAATGACGGAGGCAACGCTTTTCCGTCAACATCCACGCCTGTGTTAGGTGTAAATGAATTAGCATAGCTCGTAAACAACGCCATTGTTTTTATTGGCTGGTATACAATACCAATACGGGGAGAGAAAGCATGGTCAAATTGCCTTGTCTTTGTAGTTACGCTGTTACTAAATGTAAATACGTCGCTGAATGTTTCAAGATACGATAAACGAAGCCCGGCAAGCAGCTTTATTTTTTGTGTAATACTCATTAAATCCTGGATGTATACTCCTGCACGTTTTATAGGGCTGGTAGTTAAAGTCCTTGGTGTCATATCCGGAATATCGTGACGCTGTTTGAATTTATCAGGATTAAATACATTGATTGTATCGTATTTGGAAATAACATTGTAGGCCGTATTATTTGTTAAATATTTATCCGCATCTACCCCAACAAGCAGAATGTGCTTAAGGAAACCGGTAGAAAATTTGCCAGTCACATCAAGTTGTGAAATGCAATAATCTTCATTCACTTTTGTCCTTTGCAGGCCTCTGATCCAATCGCCATTCGCTTGTATAAACTGGCTGTTTCCATTAGGTCTTTGGTTGGAAAACAGATCGTTGTTCAGGTTCTGATATGAAGTTACACTCCGGATCTGCCAATTATCATTAAACCTGTGAGTGATAGTAGCAGTAGAGCTCATCTGTTCTGTTTTATAATACGACCAGGACACCCCCAGGAACCTGCTGCGGGGTACATCAATCAGGGTATAATTAATTGCACCCACACCAAAATCGGCTGTACGATCATCATTCAGGTAATCGCCTTCAATTAAAACATCTGTCTTTTTCCCGATCTTAAACAGAAAAGAAGGGTTAACGTAAAACCGTTCGCCATTTACATTGTCACGAAAACTCTTCGCTTTTTCATACGTGGTGTTTATCCGGTAAGCAACAGTCTTCCTGGTGTTCAGCGGTCCGAAGATATCTACAGAGGGTTCGTAATAATCATAGCTCCCCACGCGCATGGTCACTCCTCCTCCCTTTTCAAATAAAGGCTTTTTGGTAATAAGATTTACAATACCTCCTGCTGCAACATTTCCAAATAAAATAGCCGAACTTCCTTTCATTACCTCTACCCTTTCCAGCGAATTCATTTCGGGCATAACTGTGTTGTTGAACCTTACCCCATTCTTAAACGTATTTGAACTGCCAAAGGCAAATCCGCGGCCTGCAAGCTCTTCCTGGTATCCTCCGCTTGTGCCCATGACGTATACTCCATTGAAATTCTTTACGGCGTCTCCCAAACTGGAAACCTGCTGTTGGTCGAGTATCTCTTTATCAATTGAAGAAACACTCTGCGGTAAATCCATCGGCTTAATTGGGGCCTTGCCTATTACAACCGCTTTTTCATTGCTGCTTTTGAATGCGGTTACCACCACTTCTTTCAGCTGTTGCGAATTCTCCTTCAGAATAATCTCAGGGACAACAGTTGTTTCTCCTGCTTTCACGTCAATCTGTTGCTCTTTTGTTTCGAGTCCAATAAAGGATACCACCAGGATATATGTCCCTGCTTCTATATTCCTGAGTTCATAATCTCCATTGCTGTTCGCAGAGGTTCCCTTACCAGTTCCTTTTAATCCAATATTCAGAAACTCTGCCGGTTGATTGTCCGATGTCTTTACTGTTCCTTTGATGTTTCCGGTTTGAGCCTGTGCGAAAGATAATGCGACGAAAGAGAAGAGTGCAAGTACTATTTTTTTCATTTTAGTATAGATTGATATTTATTTAGAAAAACCTACAAAATCATGTTCCATTTAATCGCGCAAAGGAAGGATGAAAAAAAATAACGGCGATACCGCAAAATGGGTATTTAGAACAATTCTAAACAACACCAAAAATGGATAACTGTAAGCTTATTTAACTTAACAATTTAAAAATCAATTATTTATATTCCAGATGGGATTGTTTTCGAAAAACGAAAGTTAACTTAAAAACCCTCTTACATAATCTTTTGTCAGCTCTTCTTTTGGATTTAAAAGCAGTTCTTCAGTTGGTCCGAATTCAATGATTTCGCCATTATAAACGAATACAATAAAATCAGAAACACGTCTTGCCTGGCGTAGAATATGGGTGACAAGCACAATGGTATATTTTTCTTTAAGCTCCAGAAACAGCTCTTCAATTTTATGAGTTGACCTGGGGTCAAGAGCTGAAGTAGGTTCATCGCCTAAAATAATTTCAGGCTCCACTGCAAGTCCGCGTGCCAGGCAGAGCCGCTGCTGCTGGCCGATTGACAAGCGTGCAGCAGGAGTATGCAAACGATCTTTCACCTCATCCCATAAGGCTACATCTCTCAGCTGTTGTTCGACTATTTCATGCAGCTTCTTTTTATCCCGTGTACCGTGAATACGCGGACCATAGGCTATGTTATCAAAAATGCTCATCGGCAGGGGAAACGGCCTTTGGGAAAGTAATCCCATCTTTTTCCGGATATGAGTCACCTCCATATCCTTGTCATAGATATTCTCTCCGTCTACCAGCACTTTACCTTCTATTCGCACATCTACCGAAGAATCGTGCAGCCGATTGAAGGTTTTGAGCAAAGTGGTTTTTCCGCAACCCGACGGGCCGATAAAAGAAGTCACCCGTTTATCCGGAATATCAATATTTATATTTTTCAATGCATGGTTTGCTCCATAGAATAAATTCAGGTTCTGAATGCTTATGTGTGGCTGGCTCGTCATATTTTATTTTTTGAAAATCGTTTCGTTAAAATTCGTGCAGAAAGGCTGATCGTAAGGACAAGAATGGTAAGGATCAATGCCGAGGCATAGGCTCTTGCCTGAACTTCTTCCATCGGACTGCTCAATTGAAAAAATATGGCAAGCGGCAAGGTTGGCGCCGGGTCGTCCAAAGACTGAGGGATATTGTCGCTGAACCCTGCTGTAAACATTACGGAAGCCGCATCCCCGATCGCCCTTCCGAAAGAGAGTAGAACAGCCGTAAGAATTCCGGGAGCAGATTGACGTACCATGATCCGGACTGTTTCCAGCCTTGTCGCGCCCAACGAATAAGAGGCATCCAGTAACTCTTTCGGCACTGTACGCATTACTTCATCCATGGTACGGATCATAATGGGCATCACCAGCAAGGTAACGGCAACGATCCCTCCCAGCAAGGATGCTTTTAATCCAAAGTACATCATGACAGTAAAACCGAAAGCACCGTATACAATACTGGGAATCCCAAAAAGCACATCCTGGCTCAGGCGGGTGGCCTTAGCCAACCACGAGCCCTTTCGTAAATACAGGTTGATATACAATACAATCGGCAGACTTATCGCCAAAGCCAGAAATGAAGAACCGCCGGCAATATACAGCGAGCCCATGATGGCATTCAACACCCCGCCTTCCTTACCTATGTAAAAGCCACCATCGGGAGTTTTAGTCAGCATATCCAGGTTCATGGCAGGCAGACCCTTTAAAACAACGGTTCCAACAATCATAAAGAAACTGCTTACGATAATTGCACAGGCAATAATCATCAATGCTTTAAAAATATTTTCTTCTATTTTTCGCATCAGGCAATTTTTCGTTCGATACGTGCAAGAACCATTCTTGACACTCCGTTAAACAGAAAGATGATCGCAAATAATATAAGTGCAGCAAAAAGCAAAGCAGAATCGTACAGCGGAACCGAAAGCATTTCTCCATAATTATTTGCAATAAGTGCCGGTAACGGGTATCCTGCATCAAAAACAGAATGCGGTGCTTCGGGCATATTTCCGCATACCATCAGTACGGCAATTGTTTCTCCAAATGCTCTTGAAATGGCAAGCACAGTTGCCGCAATAATCCCCGGCAATGATTTTTTCAGCAGAATAAATTTCACTGTCTGCCATTGTGTGGCCCCAAGAGACAGGGATGCATCTTTCAGTTCCTTTGGAATCGTACCAAATACTTCCAGCAATATGCTGATGATAAGCGGAAAAATCATTACCGCCAGGACTATCCCTCCTGCCAGCACGCTGTAACCCGTAGAAAATTCTACAAAGTGGGGAGCTATGTGATCGCCTATTAAGGGAACGATAAAAAGCACTCCCCATACTCCGAACACAACCGGAGGAATGCCTGAAAGCATATCTACAAAAGGAACAATTACTTTTCTTATACGATGATGCGCATATTCGTAAATATAAATGCTCCCCAGCAGGCAAAGCGGAAGTGTGATTAAAATCGCAATGATCGTTACCCAAAGCGTTCCGAGGATAAATGGTAAAAAACCAAATAATCCTTTAAAGGGTTTCCACTCGGAAGCAGCAAGCAGCTCCGGCAGGGTTGCAGTCTCCAGCAATGGAAGGGAACGTATGTAAAGGCCTGCTCCTATCAGCACCGCTAGCAAAACAGATAGTACGGTCAATATCAGCATAACGCCACCCGCCGCATTGTCCTTCCATATACGTAGTTTGTCAGACACCTGTTTGGAGTCTCTTTAATTCGTTCTCTAATTTCTCCTGAGGCAAACCGATATACCCTGCCGCTCCTACGTATTGCTGCCCCTCTGTCAATACCCATTTTAAGAATTCAGACACGATCTTTTTCTGCGGTTTGTTCTTTGAAACAAAGTAAAGATCACGTGCAGGAGGAGAAGGGTATTTCCCGGATCCGATCGCTTTCACGAGTTCGTCCAGTGAGTCGTAGAAATTTTCATCCGCGTCTATTTTTCCATTTGCATTTACATCGATAGGTAAAATTGCAATACCGGCTAACTGTTTTTTTGTTTTGGGATCGTAGGTATATGCAATGTTATTATACCCAATAGCCGTGGGATCTTTTCTGACGGCCTGCAAAAGTCCGGGGTCACCGTAAACACCTATTCCGTTCAGGTCCTCCTGCTTCCTGCCAAAATATTTTGCCCAGGTTTCTCCGGCACCCGATGCATCGGATCGTGTGTACACATGAATAGGCGCGGAAATGGAATATCCGGCCTGCTTCCAGTTCTTGTAAAGACCGGTGGCATAAATATTCGAAAAAGCATCCTTCTTCAATCCTTTTGTCAGTATTTCTTTAATATTAGGATTGGCAGCGTTCACGGTAGGAACAACGGCATCCTTTGTAACTGCGAACGAAAAAGCACCTTTCCGGGTTTCTTCGGGATAAATGTCGCGCGACACCGCTCCCAAATCTACTAATCCCCCCAGAGCGTCGGAAATGCCTTTTCCGGCTCCGCCGGCTGAAATGTCAAACTTGACCTTGGGATGAAGTTTTCTGAACTCTTCCCCCCATTTGACAGCAAGGGGATAAAGTGCAAAAGCTCCTGAAATGCTAATGGTCCCTTCCAATTCAACCTGAGTTTTGCCTGTAACCGGAGCAGCTCCATATTTTCTATTTGTGAATGAATAAATAAATAAGGAAATTGCAACTACGAGTATCGCGGATTTAATATGAATTTCGTACTTGTTCATGGTATTTTATATTAAAATTTTTAGTGTTTGATTTAAAAACTAAGCTGGAATTGTGCGGCGATCAGGTCATTATTTACCTGCTTGATTTCCTCCGTCCGGTTCATGTAATTAATTTGAAGTCTTGACCAATTATTAAAATAAAAATTCACTCCAAAACCCCGGTTGTTTGAACTGTCGCCTTTTTTTTCCGAATCTATGTCCGGGTCATAGATATCGTACCGGGCAGCCAGCTGTATATGCTTTTTGTATATATATGTGGTAAGCTGCGCATACCATCCATTGCGTTCAATAGCTCCGTCCAACCCGTGAATATATTCTCCCCTGAATGAAGCAAACGCATAGGTGTAACTCAATTCGGCTCCGCAACGCTTTCTCACATGTTCCTTTGTCGGAGTTCCCCACTTTCCATAACCGTTATAATAGGAACCTCCCATATCCAGGTTTTTAAGAGGATGGAAAACAATCCGACCTGAGAAATCCTTAGATTCATTGTTATCCGGAACATTTATACCTGCACCATTAAATCCACCCACATAATAGTCGAGCAGAAACCGGTCGTTTATCTTCCCCACACTTCCGTTTGCCTGAATTCCAATATCCCGTCCGTTCTGGTTGCCTATTACATCCTTTCCCCGGGCAGTCAGTGCATCAACTACCAGAGGGCGTTCCGAAATATCGGATTTGCTCTCAGAAGTTGTGTTATCCAGGGAAAAAGGAATAAAGAATTGTCCGGCCGAAACCTTCAGCCAGTCACGGTACTTATAATTAAGAACAGCATCCAGGATTCGGGGTACACCGGCGAAATCAATCTGCATGCGCGAATCAAAATGCTCATTGACAGTGGCTCTAAAATCCAAACGGGCTCTCTGGATCTCCAGATTATCTGGTTTTCCTGCTTCCTGCTGGGAAAGAAAACGGGCCTGTAAAAACCCAATGAGGGTTACCGGTCTTCCGAAAAAGGGCTGAAACTTGGTTCTCTTCTCATTATCGGCTTGTGCTTTGATGGCGTTCTCCGCCCGCAAGGAATCTGCATCGCTCTGAGAGATTATTTGCCTTGATACGAGAAGGTTTATTAGCTCCTCCGTAGTTTGCTGTGTCATCCCGTATTTTGAAACAACAAGTAACAGGCTTGCAAGTAATATATACAATCTAGGTGTTTTCATATTTTGTTTGTCAAAGATGAACTTGAAAATTTAAGAGTCGTTGAATGCGCGCGTAACGCATATGGGTTCTGCATTATGCCCGAAGGCACATACATATCCGGCACATCTTTGATGCGAAAGGAAGGTTATATATTGTTATTGACAGCATCCTATTTCTTGAATCCGGAAGCAAATATATACAAATCCTATCAACTTAGTAGACTTTAACGATAAAAATTTTTATTTCCTGATTTTTAGCGTTTTTCGGGGAGTATCCAGAAAGGACTGAATGGTAACTTTACTCATTACAGCGCGGGCTCCCTCCCTAATCTTGATAAATTCATTCCGGAGCAGGCATTGGGTCTCATTTTTACAATCGTCACACTTTTCGTAAAAATTAAGAGAGACGCACGGCACCAGTGCAATGGCACCGTCAAACAACCGGTATACATCAGCCACCGATATATCTTTCGGTTTTTTTACAAGATAATAGCCGCCGCCCATCCCCTGCCTGCTTTTCACAATGCGCGCATGCTTGAGATCAAGCAGTATCTGTTCCAGAAATTTTTTGGGGATATTTTCCAGTCTGGAAATATCCGCCGTATGCCAAAGCTCCTGCTCAGGGTCACTGGCAAGGCGTACCAGTGCCTTTAGCGCGTATTTGCATTTCATGGACATCATGAGTGCAAATATATCAACTTGTGGTGTTGAACGACGAATTATTTAGAATGGAACACAGGAAATAAACTTCAAAAATGAAATAGAAAAAATAGATTTTTCGCATATTTCAGAGAATTATATTTAACTTACCGAACAGTCAGTAAAAAGGAATGGTAGCAATATAAAGCACCTTATTCCATCAGTAGCCCGTAAGATATCTAATACATGTCTTTACAGAAGATCCGTAAAGCACTCCTCTATATTACACTAATGACGAACGATTATCTTTTTTACCGCTGTACCTTGACCTGTTCTTAATTCCAGGAAATAAATTCCGTCAGGCTGATTGCGTAAATTAATTTCCTCTTTTTCGTTTTGGATCGTTTGGGAAATAATTTTTTCTCCTAGCAAATTGTAAATATTCAGTTCATGTACTTTTTCTTCAGTATTGATTGTGAATATTCCGGCACTTGGATTTGGATAAACAATGAATAAATCACGATTTATTTTTTCATCAACAGCAACGACATTCAGCGCAACACACGATGAAACATTCGAACAAGCCGCCAATGTAATTTTTACTGCATAACTTCCATTTGCAGTTGCTGTATATGTTTGATTTGTTGCCCCTGAAATTGGTGAATGTCCAGTATTACAATTCAGCCATTGGTAAGCAGCTCCATGCTGATTTGCGGTAATAACGACTCCATTTAAACCAGTAGTTACATCCGGCATAGGATTTACGGTCACAATTTTTGTTGCTGTGCCGGAACAGCCGTTTACATCCATTCCGGTTACTGTATATCCTGTACTGATTGTGGGTGTAACTGTGATTGCTGTTGTGGCTGGTCCTGTTGACCATAAATATGAAAGTGCTCCGGATCCTGTCAGTGTGGTAGATGTTCCCTTACAAATAGTAGTTAAACCGGCAATAGAAATTGAGGGCAAAGGATTTACTGTAATTATTGCGGTTGCAAAATTGCTGCAGTTATTTGCATTCGTACCCGTTACCGTATACCCTGTGCTGGTTGTGGGCGTAACGGTGATTGCTGTAGCAGTTGGTCCCGTTGACCATAGGTATGAAAGTGCTCCGGATCCTGTCAGTGTGGCAGATGTCCCTTTACAAATAGTCGTTGAACCGGCAATAGAAATTGAGGGTAAGGGATTTACTGTAACAATGGCGGTTGCAAAACTGCTGCAGCTGTTCGCATCTGTACCTGTTACTGTATATCCTGTGCTGGTGGTAGGAGATATCTTAACAGATGTTGTTGTTCCACCCGTTGTCCATGTATAGGAAACTGCTCCGCTACCCGTCAAGGTTACAGAAGTTCCGGCGCATACGGTGCTTGTTGTTGGATTTGCAGTGACAAGTGGTAATGAATTCACTGTGACGGTCGTGGTTACCGCATTCATACAACTGTTTACATCCGTACCCGTTAACGTATATCCCCTGCTGGTTGTAGGCATAACTGTGATTGCTGTCGTAGTTAATCCTGACGACCATGAATAGGAAACTGCTCCTGTCCCTATAAGCGTGGTAGATGCTCCCTTACAAATAGTAGTTGAACCGGTAATAAAAATTACGGGTAATGAATTCACCGTAATCGTAGTAGTTGCGAAACTGCTGCAGCTATTTGCATCCGTACCCGTTACTGTATACCCTGTACTGGTCGTTGGAGATACTGTAACAGCAGCAATGGTTCCTCCTGTTGTCCATACATACATAGCTGCCCCGCTACCCGTCAAGGTTACCGGAGTTCCGGCACATACGGTGCTTGCTGTTGGATTTGCCGTGACAAGCGGCAATGAATTCACTGTGACGGTGGCGGCTGCGGTATTCATACAACTGTTTGCATCCGTCCCCGTTACGGTATATCCCGTACTGGTTGTGGGCGTAATGGCAATTGCTGTTGTGGTTGGTCCTGTTGACCATGCATACGAAACAGCTCCTGTCCCTGCAAGTGTAGTAGCAGCCCCATTACAAATCGTTGTTACTCCTGCAATTGAAACCGCAGGTAAAGAATTTACCGTAACCGTTGCAGTTGCAGTGGTAATACAACTATTCGCATCGGTGCCGGTTACAGTATAACCTGTACCGGTTGCAGGTGAAACGGTAATTGCATCCGTTGTTGATCCTGAATCCCAAACGTATGAAACTGCCCCGGCTCCTGTCAGTGTGGTATTAGCTCCGTTACAAATGGTTGTTATTCCGGTAATCGAAACTGGTGGTAAAGGATTTATTGTAACAGTTGCTGTTGCAAAACTGCTGCAGCTATTCGCATCCGTACCTGTTACTGTATACACTGTGCCGGTGGTAGGAGATACCGTAACAGCAGCAGTAGTTTCCCCTGTTGTCCATGCATAAGAAACGGCTCCGCTACCCGTTAAGGTTACTGAGGTTCCCGCACATACCATACTTGCTGTTGGGTTTGCGGTGACAAGTGGTAATGAATTTACTGTAACGATCGCAGTTGCCGTATTAACACAACTGTTCGCATCCGTTCCCGTTACGGTATATCCTGTGCTGGTTGTGGGGGAAACGATAATCGCATCCGTTGTAGATCCTGAATCCCAAACGTATGAAAGTGCTCCTGCTCCTGTCAGCGTAGTATTAGCTCCGTTACAGATTGTTGTTATTCCAGTAATAGAAATTGCTGGTAAAGAATTTACGGTAACCGTTTCGGTTGCAATGGTAATACAGCTATTTGCATCCGTACCGGTTACGGTATAACCTTTGGTTGCTGTTGGAGAAACCACAAATGCATCCGTGGTTGGCCCCGAGGTCCAGGCATAAGAAACAGCTCCCACCGCTGTAAGCGTAGTTGCATTTCCCTGACAAATTGTTGTTATTCCCGTAATGGATACCGGTGCAGGAATATCTGCAGTGACAGTGAGGGTAGTTGTAACTATACTATCGCAACCACTTATTGCTGTCAACGTATCCACATACGTATTTGTTGCAGTATACGTATGAACACCAACAGTAACGCTTTGTCCGGCACATACTGTAACTGATTGAGAAGAGGCAACCGTAGTGCAGTACTTATACTTAAATACTGTCCCTAAATCGTTTGTACCACCGTAAAAGTTCATTCCATAAAAATAGGTAGCATCCGAAAAAAAAGTACCAAAAGGTGTATACCCGGATGCCACAGTAGAGCTGAATATTTTTGCATATTGGGTTCCATCCGGCCGTATTTTAAAGATGCTTCCCCGGTCATTATCTCCGCCCGCACTTGCCACGCCATACAAAAAACCTGCTCTGTAAATAAGGTTGCCGTAGGGTCTTCTTCCATCGGGATAATCCTGAAATTCGTAAATGTTGGTATATTGATTCGAGCCATCCAGACTTATCTTAAATATGGCTCCAGCGTTATCTGCAGCTCCAATGGAAGTCATCCCGTACAAAAATGTTCCATCCGAAATGAATGAAGCATAAGGTGCCTCTCCATCCGCAGCACCTGAGAAATCAAACATTTTTTCGTAATCTGCTCCACTGGGTTTTATTTTAAAGATAACACCCTTATCATATACTCCTCCGCTTCTCGTCATACCGTAGAGAAATGTACCATCGTAAAAGAGAGTACCACGAGGGTAAGCACCGTTTGAGCCTGTAAAGTCAAGCAATTTTGTATAGGTGCCATCATTCTCTATTTTAAAAAGTACTCCTTTACTGCCCGGAGCACCTCCAAATTCTGTCATCCCGTAAAAAGCTGCCCCATCCGAAACAAGAGAACCGGTAGGATCGCTTCCATTCCAGCCTGAAAAGTTGAATACATTGGAAAAATCCGTTCCATCGGCCTTTATTTTAAAGATGCTTCCCGCATTAGTTGTCCCTCCTTCTTTGGTCATTCCATAGAGATATGCTCCATCGTATAAAAGTGACCCATAAGGATTACTTCCATCAGTACCAACTCCTGAAAAATCATGCATCTTGAAATAATTAGATCCATTGGTATCTATCTTAAAGATGACTCCCTTATTGTATGCTCCGCCCTGGTATGTTAATCCGTAGAGGGAATTTCCGACTGAGACAAAGGTTGAGTTAATGGGGTGTCTACCATTTACACCGTCGAAATCAAGAAGCTTAGTGTACTGGGCATGACAATTAGTAACTGAGAGTTGATAATAAGCGAGTATTAAAAATACAAGAAGCAATTTTTTTTTCATAAGTCTATCACAAAGATTTTGCAACTAAAAAAAACATATTCAAAAGTGAGCATTCACATGACCATATTCATTATATAAGTATGACAACCACTTGCATGATTCATACCTTAAAATAAAAAACTCAAAATCCAAATTGACCCGCTACTGACAAGAGGCAAAGTGCAAAGTTACGTACTTTAAGAGTTCAGGTATACGTGGTGTTTCAATATAAGTTGTACTTATTTTTGGGCATTCTATCTGATTCATTCCCTCTTTTAATTCCTGATTTTCAGGTTGATACACGTTTTACCCTGCAAATCGCAAATAGTATGAAATTTTTGACCGAGGAAGAGAACAGAGAGGTTGGAAAAGGATATAATGGGCCACAGGCACATTCCAAAATAAAAAAACACATGCAAGTGTTTGACTTACATGTGTTTACTCATTAATCGTAGCCCATAGGGAACTACTTTATTCAATATTTCACTTTTTCTACTTTGGTCAAAATATGCCGTAATCTTCATATTTCATAGTAAAAAATGGTATACTTAGACAAAGTTGGATAAAATACAGTAAACCCCAAACCGTACCCCTTAGCGTACCCCGTTTTTAAAATTAACTATTTTTATAGCCCAAACCTTTTTTATGGCTGTAAGATTTTACCTCAAGCACACTTCAAAAATTGGTGAAAGGCCCATCAATCTTGTCTTTCGCCACAATGGCCTTATGTTTAAATATGCTACTGGCGAATCAATTCATCCCAAATACTGGGATGAGGAGAAACAGCGGGTCAGGAAAAACTATCCAGGAAGCCCTGAACTGAATGCACGTCTAAGGGAATTTGAGAATAAACTCTTAACGCTTTATTCTAATGCAAAAATAAATGGCGGCATTCCTTCCCCCGATATCCTACGGGTGAAAATGAATGAAACCTTAAAGGGAGTTCCTAAGAAAAAACATTCATTCTTTAGTGTGTTTGAAAATTATATTGAGCAGACCAAAGCGGTAAAAAAGAATACTACCATCAAAAAATTCAAAACTTGTCTATACATATAGTACACCAAATCCAATTATTCATCCAAGAAAGCTTGAAACAGATGTTCTTCAAAAGATGAACTATTATAAAAGTTTGGTTATGGACAAAGGAATTCCTTTTTTTATTGCCATTCACTTGACAGTTGATACATTAAAGAGCCCTTGGGACTATTGGATTTTCTTTCTTGGTGGAACTTATGAAAGCATTGATACAGGTGAAGTATCCTTTCAATTGGGAGAATTTTATCAAAATCAGGAACTAGATAATCTTATAGGTTTGTTGATTTATTATAACGAGCAGTTCTATTGGCTCAAAAATCCTAGATGCAAAACTCGACTTGAATTTAAAAATGTCAAATTGGAGTGCAAATAATAATAACGGAAAGTCGCACAAGAAACAATGAAACAAGTTAAAGTAGAGGTGAAATGGTTTAAACTTCATCAACAGCAGATTAAGGAGGCCTCATTGCCCTTTGAAAAAACTGAAGAGAGAATTTTGAAATCAATTGAGGAAACCCTTGCCACAATAGACGTTCTGATTACATCCAATAATGACCACATTAAGATTCTACAGGCAAGTGACAATAAACGGAATGCTTGGAGGAGAAAAGCCCTTGAAATTGCCGTGGAAAAATTGAAAATTCACAAGAATCGAAAATTGAAAGAGTATAAGAGAATGGTATCTAACAGCAAGAATCACTCCTTTGCTCGAATGGCGAATTCGATAAGCTATGGATATAATTCTATACAGGACTATGATATTTTCTTTTTAACTCCGACCTTTATTTTAGAAGATATTTTATGGGTCTATGGGCCTACATTAAGAGATGTGATTGAAATATCGCTTGGAAGGGAGAATAAAATTTCTCTTGAAAAATACCTCCCGACATTAATTACTCATATAACGGAGGACGTACTTCCATATCTATCGGATAAAAAGGAATTTCGCCAGCGTTCAATATTGATTAGCGAAGCTATGTTAGCAGCAGAAAGCGGGTTTGTCAACGCGGCCAACGTTCTATTAATGACCTCAATTGAAGGAGTGGTAAGAATTTTGGCACAACATGTCCTTGATGCACAAGGACTACAAGTCAAGCAGTATGAATTTTCGTCACTTGAGAACTTAATTACCTTAAATCACAGAGATAAAAATAGAAAATCTGCCCTGCAATGGAAAGACGAAATTTTTAATGATAAGGAGAGCTTGTATCATTACCAGAGAAGTATTGGGGAACCATTTAAAAATATTCTTTTAAAACATGAAATAGATGAAGTTGTGCATATCAAGACCTTTACTAATTTTTCCGAAAGATTTGAATTCCTAGTTAACAGCTACAAAGAGGAACGAAATATTATCATACATGGTAACAAGGAAAACTTTGATGAAAAATGGAGATATTATCTCTTGCTTTCCGCTGTTTCCAAGACACATAATGAAATCAAACATTATTACGATAACAAATGATTGATATAGCTGCTTTCAAAAGGGATAGAGAACAGGCGGAGAAAATAAAGGATATTTCACAGAGAATTCTCTTTTGGCTAGAGAAGAAACGATACTATAAGCTGAAGGACCTTCCATATGCTTCTACAACTTTTTACAAGAGATACTTCGAACGCATAGATATTGAGATTGAAGATTTGAAACAAAAGAAGGACTTACAAGAGTATTTAACAGGGTCTTCCAAGCACTTAAAACAACTTCCAATGAAACTGAAATGGAATGGGCAAAAGAATGCATTAATTGATATTTTTCATCAGTTAAAACATATTCAAGGAAAAAGTGGTCAGCCACTGCTTCCGAACTCAAGCGATGAAATTGCACAGTTTTTATTAAATAATTTTGAATGCTTTTCGGGAAACTCAATTTCTACAATAAGGACTCAATTGGATAAAAAGGATAATATTAAAAAAAGTGAAAAGCGAATCGAAATTGATTGTAAGGGATAGTAAAGCCTCCTAATTATTGTTTGAGAGATTACCAAAAAAAACTACACAAAAAACTACGCGGTATTTTTTTTTCCGTTAAGCCGATATAATTTTGGCGCAAATAAAATGCGCTGGAATGAACCACCTCTTACTTTCCCCAATTTCGATAGCAGATTTTGAAACACTAATTCGTAACTGTGTTAAATCTGAACTGAACAATTTCTCTCCTATCTCCGAAAAGAGCAAGGACGAATATATTACCACTAAAGGAGCAATAGAAATCCTTGGTGTCTCCAAAGTAACCTTGGCTAAATGGAGGAGCGAGGGCAAGATTGAATTTTATAGGGCTGGCACACGCATACGATTTAAAAAATCAGAATTATTAAATGTATTCCAAGCTCCTAAAAAATATGGTAAGGATAAAGACATATCAAAAAAGGAGGTTAAATAATGGTTACCCTCCCACCTAAAATCAGAAAAAACGGCTTTACCTATACTTTGGTATCACGAGGACGTAGAGCGTGCCTTTACAAGCAAAGGGTAACCGAGAAAATACATTATTATGAAGTGTTTATCCTTCGATTGGGACAAGAGAAAAATATTTTTGGGAAAATCCTCCCATCCAAGGAAATATTTCCGAGGAATGAAGATTTTGGGAAGTTTGCCTGGAGCTTTCGCACGATTACCGAGGCAAAAAAGAAATTCTACCGATTGGAAAGAGAAATGAATTTGCATCTATAGACTTCTTGCTATAGTAGAATTCGAGAAAATTCATTCTACAAGAAACATACTTGTATATCCGATAGGTGTGCCTTACGATGAAAGATTTTAGAAATAGATATGCCTCCAACCCCTGTTTCAAACAGAAAGCAATAGAAAGTGCTGAAGCTTGGGCAAAATGGCTCCCGTCATTTAACTGGACGTATTTTATTACAATGAATACCCGCTTTGAAATGTCTTTGAAATCAACAAGAAGAGCAATGGGGCGTTTTTTTAACATGCTACCTTGGCCAAAGACAATGTTTTGGGTAGCGGAAGTAAATCCGGGCCGTGATGGCTATCATAGTCATGGATTATTAAAAACCTACCAAACAGTTGAATCAATCAAGGAAATTTGGCAAATCACATCAGGAGCGAAGAGACATGAAGATTCTGCATATTTATTGGCAAAAAAATATAAGCAGGGAAAAGGAGCTGCGCAATATTGTTCAAGCAAACTCCTTTACCTATACAAAGATTATGATTTGTTTGACAATGAATGAAAAGAAGATGCGAAAACGTGCGTACCATTCCATTTCGATACCAATACGCGCGTACGCACGCGCGAGGGTTTGACTATCTATTTAAGAATGCAGTTTGCCCCATTCATAACCTCCCTGGCATTTTTCTCCTTAATTTCATGCTCCCTATATACGTCGGTGAAATATACCCTAGCCTTCTTTAATGGATACTTTGCAAATAACTCTATTTGCTGTTTAGATGCATAATAATTTACTATCAATTGAGTGGTCGAAGCGTTCATAAAGGTTAATACTTTTCCGCTAGCCATATCCACAGGAGAGAAATACAACACCGAATCATTCGCTAACTTAATCATCATCCTGTTGTTTGTACCAACAACTGCGGACTCTACGCCAGGGAATATATAATATAACCGTAAATGATATGTACTATCCGTTTTACAAAAAACAATACTACCATTATTTCGTTCTTTAAATAATTTCCCGACAATTTCCTTTTTTATTGCTCCAGTAAATTCATCCTTTTCATTTCTCAGGAATTCACATTTTGAGGTTTGTGAATAAGTATTGAAAGTGAATAGAAAAATTGCTAGTAAGGTGAATGCTGTTTTTTTCATTTAATTAGTATTGATGATTAAGTCTTTACTGGGTAAATATATAAACTAACCGTATGCGGTTATATGACTTGAGCTAAATTTCTGGAGTTTGGTATGTGCAAAAAACCAAGCTAAATAAGCAGTTCGATAAGCAGTTTGGCCAATTTGTTAGGAAATACAGGTTAATGAAAGGATGGTCACAAGCTAAATTGGCAGATGAAGTAGATAATAATTATCAGAATATTTCTCGGTTAGAAAGAGGTGAAATAACACCGACTCTTTTCTGGTGTTATAAACTGGCGAAAGCTTTAGGCATAGAAGTAGAGAATTTTCTTAAAGAGTTTGGTTTTAGGCTGAAGTAGCCCCTATCTCCACCCCAATATAATTTCTCCGCTTATACTCATTAGGGGTCCGTCAAGGAGCTTGGTTCCTTCAATAGGGGTATTTCTAGCAAGATATCTTAAACCCATATAGTTTATATATGGGGTACATTCATGGGGAAAATAATGAAAAACCGTACCCAATAACGTACCCCTAAAATGAAAAAAACCTACAAATACTTGATTTATAGGTTTATATATAAAAAAAATGTAGCCCATAGGGGAATCGAACCCCTGTTTCCAGGATGAAAACCTGGCGTCCTAACCCCTAGACGAATGGGCCAAAAAGATTTAGGATTAAGGATTTACAATTTGCTGTTAAAACTGGAAATACGAAATCACTATTGAAGAACGGGGTGCAAAACTAAAAAAAAATCTTTCTCCATCTATTTTTTTATGATTTCCTTAGGGTAGAAAATAAATGGGGAGAAATCAGTCAATCTGATCGGAATCTGCCTGGAACCGGAAACCGAGGCGCTTGCCTGTTTTGATACGCATGTTCTCACTGGCTTCCTGTATCTGCGATACACTTACTTCCTGCATCTCGTCGAAGGGAGGAGTAAAGAGGTCAAAATCAAGCGCATAAAGAATGGCTGATTCAATAATATTTTTCAAGGTCTGCTTATCAATCACTTTGTTGGGGAAATCGTTATACAAAAACCCAAGCTGACGTTTGCCTTCTACAAAATAATGCATCTCGTTATTGATGAAAATACGCGCGATCATATAACCGATATCACTGGATCTGTTATACTTGAACGAATCAGCAAGAAAATTATAAATGTAGATCATCCCGCAGTAAGAGCGTGCAGGGTTATCCCGCACATACGAAGTCTTCCACATCGCATGGCTTTTATCAAACTCAAACACATTCGTATGCATGTGAAAGAACAATACATCTCCTGCCACCTTTAATTCTATCTCGTGCGGACCTTTTTCTGCAAAGTCAACCACAATCCTTTTATCAATTTTTTCCGATTCCTGCTTTAACTCGGTTATTACTTCCTTCAGCACGCTTTTAAGCTCTTCAAATACCTTTATATTCTTATGAAAAACATCCTGCTTTAAGGAAGATTTTTCCTTCAGCACCTTTAAGATCAGTTCTTTTCCGGATTGTTTGAGCATAAAAATGAGTTCATTACAAAGGTAGAGATATTTTCTATCTTTATTGATCCGGAAACAGGAAAAAAAACAAAAATGAAATTATCCGGCCTTCTTCCTGCTTTGCTCGCTACAGGCGTGATTCATTGCCTGACAGGTTCCGGGCAATTGCTTTCAGCCCAGATAGACGACGATAAGCCAGCAATTATTAAAAACAAATTTAACGCGGGATTGTATTTAGGGTCTTATTTTGCAAATAGACATACAGCCGATCTCTACGATGGTTACGGCTACAATGCAGAAGGGAAGAAAAATGATTTTATAAATTATATCCATCCGGAAAGAAGCAGTTTCATGTATCAAAAAATCATATTGGAATACGGAGGCGGATACGGGCAAACCGACCAGGTAGCTCTGGCACTGGGTGTAAACCACGGGGAATGGACATTTGATCAAAGTGATATGCCTTTACGAATGAAATATAACCCTGCGTTTACTGTAGGAATACAGCTAAACTATGCTGTTATAAAAAGGAATACGTTCTTTTTGAATGCCAATGCATCCCGGCTTACACTTATTGGAAATTTTTCCATTGTCATCACCAATCCCATTATCGGATCCCAACAGCCGGGCTACAAAAACATCCAAACATTTGCAATCACGGGAAACGAACAACGCCTGACATTCCAGATGGGCTACAGGAGAATGCTTGGCAGCGACAATGTATTTAATCTTTTTATCGAGGGCGGCCCTTCTGTGAATATGACAAAATACCTGGCAAATGATATTTCAATAAATAATCTTCATATCGATCTTGCCACTTTTTATACGCAGCCCCACTATCCCACTTACCGGGCAAAATACCTGAAAGGTGTTGGCCCCGGGGCCTTTACCGGTTTTGGATTGGATATTAACGCGGATCAAAATTGGAATATTCAGGTATTGTATTCGCTTTCGTATGAACGTATAGCAATCGGTGAAAATTCAAAATTTACAATTCAACACACTGCCGGTATAAGAGCCTTATACACATTGTAACCCGGTTACCGGCTCATTCCTCTTTTTCTATTTCGCCCGGATACTTTAACTCACCTCCCCAGTTATTCATCTGCTTCAGGATCCAACCCTGCCTGCCCCGAATATAGGGACTAGGACGAATAGCAGAAAATCTTCTGGGTGCAGGTAGCAAAGCGGCCAGCAAAGCCGCCTGCTGACGCGATAATTTTTTTGCGGAAATATGAAAAAATTCCTGCGAAGCCGATTCAGCACCGTACACACCATCGCCAAACTCTGCTACATTCAGGTAAACCTCCATAATACGTTCTTTGCTCCAAAAGAGTTCGAGCAGGAATGTAAAATACACTTCAAACCCTTTACGCACCCAGTTCCTGCCCTCGTAGAGGAAAACATTTTTAGCCGTCTGCTGACTGATGGTACTGGCACCTCTTTTCCGTTTGTTCTTCCCGTTGTGCTCCACCGCTTTTTCTATGGCCCCAAAATCAAAACCATAATGCTCCAAAAAATTCTGATCCTCCGAGCAGGCTACTGCCAGTTGCAGGTGAGGAGAAATTTGTTCCAGTGAAACCCAATCCTTTTTAAGCTTTAATTTCCGTTTATCGTCAAATACCTGCTCAACACATTGCATGAGCATTAATGGAGTAAACGGAACCGGCAGCCAGCGAAAAAAAATAACCGAGACAACGCTTGTGATCAAAAACCACAAACATATCCTGAGGAAAATCCGCCGGAGTTTGACAAAGAATTTTTTCACAATTGCAAAAATAACTTATTAACGAATTAATTAATTCCCGTTCTGCAGTTGATTTGTCCCGACGATAAGATGTATTTTGCGAGCGGCATTTATTTTATTTCATTCCATTAACTATTTTTTAACTTACTTGCCGGATATCCAAAATTATTTTATACATTTGTAACCGATTGGTTACATATTGATAAATCAACCATGAGACGAGATGTATTTCAGGCAATAGCCGACCCTACCCGAAGAAAGATCATTAATATGATAGCCCACCAGTCTCTGAATTTAAATTCGGTAGCCGGGCAATTCAAGGTGAGCCGGCCTGCCATTTCAAAGCATATTAAAATACTTACTGAATGCGGACTGGTTGTTGTAAAACAGCAGGGACGGGAACGCTTTTGTGAAGCAAGATTGGAGAAGCTGAACGAAGTATCCGACTGGGTGGAGAAATACCGTGAATTCTGGAATGTAAAATTGGATGCGCTGGAAAATTACCTGGGCACCTTGCAAAAGAAGAGAAAAAAGAAAATGAGAAAAAGCTAACGAAAGCTGTAAAACATTAATCTATTCGGATAGATCTATAACGTATCCAAATTATTACATGAAACAAACCAACTAATAACCGACAAAATGGAAACAACAACAATCAGGGTAGAAGCAGGCATACATGCTCCCCTGGAAAAAGTATGGAAATTCTGGACCTTACCGGAACACATCACAAAATGGAACAGTGCGTCGGATGACTGGCACACCCCGCGAGCTGAGAACGATTTAAGGACAGGAGGTAAATTCCTGACAAGAATGGAAGCCAAAGACGGCAGTTTCGGTTTTGATTTTGGAGGAGTCTATGATCAGGTTATAACCCATGAGCTCATTGCGTATACCATGGGAGATGGCAGAAAAGTTAAAGTTGACTTCTCTTCCAATGGAAAGGAAACCCGGGTAATTGAAACGTTTGACCCTGAAAGTGAAAATTCCCATGAGCTGCAAAGAGACGGATGGCAGGCCATCCTGAACAATTTTAAAAAATACGCCGAAACTATTAAGTGAAATCCCTCTCGTATTAGAAAGAAGATAAGATGCAATCATCGCAATGCAGATTTAACACGATGAATCCGGACTTTAAAGAAACTTTTGAGGGGTTGGACGAATATCCGGCTGAAGTAAAGAGTTAAATCAAATATTTGAAAAATATTTAAAAAATGAAAACAGATTTAAAAACAGAACCACTCGTTATTGAAAGGACATTTGATGCTCCCGCAGAGAAAATCTGGAAAGCAATTACTGATAAGAAAGAAATGAAAAAATGGTATTTTGATCTGGCCGACTTCAGGCCTGAAATCGGTTTTGAGTTCCAATTTACCGGGCAGGGAAAAAAGGGAGAAGCCTATCTCCATCTCTGCAAGGTAACAGAGGTGGTTGTTCAAAAGAAACTCACTTACAGCTGGTCCTACAAAGGTATTGCAGGGATATCCTATGTAACATTTGAGCTGTTTCCGGATGGTAATAAAACAAAACTGAAGCTTACGCACAAAGGACTTGAAACATTCCAGACCGATAACCCTGATTTTGCAAGAAGCAGTTTTACAGAAGGCTGGACCTACATTATCAGAACAAGCCTGGAGAATTTTTTGAAAAATCAATAAACTAAATCCGATTGTGAAAGCCGTATTGAAGAACATAGACGATTACCTGGCATTACAGCCGGAAAGATCACGGATCGTTCTGGAAAAAATACGGCAAACTATTCGAATGACAGCCCCTGGAGTGGAGGAGGTTATCAGCTATGGCATGCCTGCCTTCAGGCTCCATGGACGGATGCTTGTATACTTCGCCGGTTTTAAAAATCATTGCAGTATTTTTCCGGGAAGCAAATCAATTATTCAAAAAATGAAAACAAATCTGAAACTCTACAAAACCTCTGCAGGAACAATCAGCTTTACAGCGGAAAAACCATTACCGGCTTCATTGATTAAAAAAATAGTAAAAGCAAAGGCAAAAGAGAATCTGGATAAAATGAAGATAAAAAAGACTTAAAGCATGACAAAAAAAAGCGACTCCTCCAACCGGGAACTTTCCATCAGCAGGCTGATCAACGCTCCGCGCGAACTGATATGGAAAGTATGGACGGAACCCGAACATATAAGGAAATGGTGGGGGCCAAAAGGGTTTACAAATACAATTTCAAAGATGGAAGTTAAACCCGATGGTGTATGGGAATTTATCATGCATGGACCTGAGGGCACCGACTATAAAAACAAGCACATTTATAAAGAGATTATTAAACCGGAGAAGTTGGTTCTGTTCCACGAAACCGGGCCTAAATTTTTGATGACCGCCACTTTTAAAGCCCAGGGTGACCAAACGCTGGTCACTCTTCACTCCGTGTTTGAATCGGCTGAACAACTGCAGGAGGTAATTAAGGTGTTTAAAGCAGATGAGGGTATGGTACAAAACATGGATAGGCTGGAAAATTACCTGATAAAAATGTAACGTAGGGACTTCGGTTTGCCAAACTGAAATCAAAACTTAATCATGTATGTTGAAACTGGAAGAGCGCCGGAATCCGTTTCCAGGATACAATAATACATACCCGAAGGCAAGTGAGATGTATTGTACTGGAGGGAATGTTTTCCGCTATTGCTTGCTTTCTCATTCATTACGGTAATTTTTTCTCCCAGGGAATTATAAATAGTAAGTTTAGCCATACCAGTGCCTGTACCTGTAATACGATAATCAATGTTTACCAGGT
>Ga0315912_10001115_pt1 | contig 35875 bp, 16 predicted proteins | sample VfabasoilMG_FD_204469 | JGI IMG/M metagenome (GOLD analysis project Ga0315912, IMG submission 204469) | Garden soil microbial communities collected in Santa Monica, California, United States - V. faba soil | ecosystem: Environmental > Terrestrial > Soil > Garden | place: USA: California... | reverse complement strand
GGCGACTCCGACTGCGCCGGCGGCGAAGCCTGCTTCGACGGCTTCTGCGGCGTGGCAGGCGGGTCCTCCACGCTCGGGCCCCACAAGAAGCACTGGCTCGGGGTGAGCTTCGGCGCGGACGCCACCTTCATCGGTGGTGAGGAAATCTGCACGGCCGACCGCAACCTGAACTACTCGAGCTATTGCTTGACTGCCAGTGGCATGAACTACGGCGGCAGCGAGGTCGAAGTCGGCCTCGGTCCATCCATGGGCCAGCTGCGCGTCAAGCTCGCCTACGACTTTGCGCCCATCGACCACCTGACGGTGGGTGCCCGCGTGGGCTTCGCGTTCGTGAACGCGCCAGCGCCCGGCGTTACGTTCGACGCCATGAACAACCCGATCAACGCGCCGGATGGCAATGGCACTCCGATCGCCAGCTTCATGCCTCTGCACGTCGAAGCACGCGTGGGCTACATGATCACGCCGCTGGCCAAAAAGGGCATCCGCTTCGGTGCGTTCCTCAACGGAGGCCTGATGGAAGTCTCGACGGCAGTGCCGCTGGCTGCCGACGGCATGGTGGGCCGCGGTGAGGACATCAAGATCCACAAGCGCGGCGGCATCATCGGCTTCGGTGGTGGCGGAACGCTCGGTTATGCGATCCAGCCGCACATGGTCCTCTCGTTCGAGGCCAGCATCGCGATCCTGTTGGGACAGTACGTACCGACCATCGCCATCCATCCGGCGCTCGCCTTCACCTACGGCCTCTAACCGGCTGCCGTGCCGGCAGAAGCCCCCGAACGGCTTGCGACGGGGGGAAGCAGTGACTACGAGGAGCGTATGAGCGCTCCTCACCACCGCGTGATCATCATTGGCTCCGGGCCTGCGGGCCTCACCGCGGCCATCTACGCCGCCCGCGCCAACCTCCAGCCCCTGTGCGTGGAAGGCTTCAACGCGGGCGGCCTCATCCCCGGTGGTCAGCTGATGTTCACGACCGACGTCGAGAACTTCCCCGGCTACCCGAAAGGTGTGACCGGGCAGCAGATGATGGCCGAGTTCCGCGAGCAGGCGGAGCACCAGGGGACCACCTTCATCACCGCGGACGTGCAGAAGGTCGACCTATCGCAGCGTCCCTTCCAAGTGATCGTCGGCGAAGACGAACAGGAGCTACACACGGCCGACGCCATCGTCGTCGCTACCGGAGCCCGCGCCAACTACCTGGGCCTGCCCAGCGAAGAGGCCCTGAAGAACCGCGGCGTCAGCGCTTGTGCGGTCTGCGACGGGGCCCTCTACCGCAACAAGCCCGTCGCCATCGTCGGCGGCGGTGACACTGCGATGGAGGAGGCGACCTACCTCTCGGGCTTGTGCTCGAAGGTCACCTTGCTCCACCGCCGGGACGAGTTTCGCGCCAGCAAGGCGATGCAGAAGCGGGTCCTGGACAACCCCAAGATCGACGTCCTTTTCAGCCACGCAGTCACCGAGGTGGTTGGTAGTGACGCGGTGACCGGCATCGTGGCCAAGAGCTTGAAGACGGGCGATTCCAGGCGCATCGACGTCGATGCCTTTTTCGTCGCCATTGGCCACACGCCGATGACCGACCTGTTCAAGGGACAGCTCGACATGCACGAGAACGGCTACCTGAAGGTGCGCCCCGGCAGCACGCACACGAGCGTACCCGGCGTTTTCGCGGCCGGCGACGTGGCCGACTGGGTGTACCGGCAGGCCGTGACTGCGGCAGGCACTGGCTGCATGGCGGCGCTCGATGCCGAGCGCTGGCTGGGCGAAGCGGGACACTGATGGTTCAGAGCCCGCACGAACCGGAGGCGCCCCAGGACGAACGGGGCGAGCTCCTCTCGTTCGTGCAGGCGCTCCGCGCGGCGGTCGAATGGCAGAGCGTAACGGGCGCCACGGGACTGCCACGCGACCCAGACGCCAAGCGTCGCCTCTCCGAGGCAGCGGACGAGCCCGCGCCGGCTCGCCCAATGAGCCCCGGGCCTGCTGCGCCACGGGCTCTTCCAGAAAGCGCCATGCAGCCAAAGGAAGCCCCGGCCAGCGCGGCTCTCCCGGTCTTGCAAGTGGCCGCGGGAGCCTCTCTCGAGACCTTGGCCGAGGACGTGGCACGCTGCCGCGCTTGCGTGCTCTGCGAGCGCCGCAAACAAACCGTGTTCTCGCGCGGAACGGGCAAGAGTGGCCTCTGCTTCGTGGGCGAGGGGCCGGGCGCCGACGAGGACCTGCAGGGTGCGCCGTTCGTGGGCGCGGCGGGTCAGCTCCTCGACAAGATGATCGCCGCCATGGGCTTCGATCGAGACGACGTGTACGTGGCAAACATCGTCAAGTGTCGCCCGCCGGACAACCGGAAGCCCTCGGCGGAGGAGATGGCCGCTTGCGTCCCGTACCTGCACCGCCAGCTCGAGCTGGTGGCGCCCTCGGTCATCGTGGCCCTGGGAGCGACCGCGCTCGAGGGCCTCTTGGGCAAGACGGGCGGCATCACCCGACACCGCGGAAAGTTCAGCCTCTACCGCGGCAAGATCGCCGTCATGCCGACGTTTCACCCAGCCTATCTCCTGCGCCAGCCGAGTGCGAAGCGCGAGGTGTGGAGCGACCTGCAAGAGGTGCTTCGTCACATGGGACGCCCTGTGAAGGGCGCCCAATAGGGCCGAGCGCCTGATCCGTCAGCTCACGGCCGACAGCCCACGCTTGGCCTCTTCGAGCTGTGGATCCGCCTGGACCGCTCGCTCGAACATCTGCTTGGCCTTCGGTCCCTCACCGAGCGCCTGGTGGATCTGCCCGAGGCGGCAGAACACCTGTGCCTTGGAAATGGGCGACTGCCCATCCAGACGCTGGAGCAGGAGGGCGCGGAACATCTGCTGCGCCTTGGTCATGTCGCCGCTCTCCATGGCCACGTCGCCGAGCTGACGCAAGACGTGAATGTTGCCCGGTTCGATGCGGAACGCCTTGTCGAGCTCGCCGAGCGCCTGCTCGCGCTGGCCCATGGCCAGATAGGCGTTGGCCAGACGACGGTGGATCTCCCCGAGCTCCTTGGAGCGCTTGCCGCCGTAGCTCTCCACGATCTTTTCCAGGACCTGGACCGCTTCCGCCCCACGCCCCGCCAAGCTGACCGCGTCGCACAGATCGAGCAGAAGGCCACGATCCTCCGGCGAGAGATCGACGGCCTTCTGCAGAATGTCGGCGCCGCCTGAGGGGTCCTGGAGCTTCTGCAGGTGAATGCTCGCGGCCTCCCGGTAGAGATCCACCTTGGTCTTTTTCTCCCCGGCTGCCTCCGCGTCAGCGAGCACCATCTCCGCGACGGAGCGCCAGGCCCCTGCCCGCTCGTACTCGGCGCGCAGACGAGTCCGCAGCTCCGGACTCTCGGGATCGACGTCTCGGGCTCGGTCCAGGCTGCGCACGATCGCATCCTGGTCTCCGATCTCGGTGTACAAATGAGCCAGAGCAACCAAACGCTCGATTGCCTCGGCTCCGGCTGCCCTCGAGGCGAGCGCCTCCAGCACCTCGGCTGCGGCAGCCTTCTCGCCCAGCGCCGTGTGCAGGCGGAGCAAGGCCGACAGGACCTCCTCCGTATCCTCGAACTGCCGCACGACGGACCAGGCTGCCGCCGCGCGCGAAAGGTCGCCGAGCGGGGCTTCGCAGAGCTTCGCCAGGCGTTTCTGCGTCGAAAGAGAGGCGTCCGCAGCGCCGGCCGCACGCAGCACGGCGACCTGCCGTTCGAGCAGGTCGGCCAAATCCCGACTGCGACCCGCGCTTTCGTAGATGTTCGCGAGGTCGCTCCCCGCTTCCGCGTGCCCGGGCTCCGCCGCGAGCACACCCTCGAGCAGAGCGACCGCGCCGTCCACGTCCGAGAAGTGCTCGAGGCGCACCCGCGCCAGGCGAATGCTGAGGTCCATGCCCTCGCTGGGGACGTCGGCCGAGTCGATCAGGCGCCGCAGGAGTTGATCGAGATCCGCGTAGCGCTTGCCGGTGCCGTAGGCAGCGGCGAGCGCGTCCCTGGCGGCCTGGTCGCGCGGGCTCTCCTCGAAGATCTCCTCCAGGATGGCCGTCGCTTGCTCCAGCTGACCGAGCTCGGCCTGCGCGATGTTCGCAGCGTCGACCCGAAGGGCCCGCAGGCGATCCGCATCGTGCTCGAGCTTCGTACGCGTAAGCAGGAGATCGTACGTTTCCTGGAAGTCGCGAGCGGTTCGCCGGATCTCGGTGAGTCGTTCCAGCGCCTTCACGTCTTCCGCTTCGATGGTGAGGATGGCACGCAGGATGCGCTCCTTGACCTCGGTCTGGGATACGGCCGTCGCGAGCGCCTCTGCGCGCCAAAGCAGCTCGAGTCGATCCCCTTCCGCCATGGTGAGCTCGACACGCTTCTGCACCACGCCCAAGAGGTCTGCCTCGCGACCGGGCACGGCGAGCAGAGCGTCGAGCTGCTCGAGCGAGCCCTCGTCCTTGGGCTCGATTGTGAGGGCGAGGTTCAGGGCTCGCTCTGCACCGGCGCGATCGTCGGCCCGATCGCGGAACCACATGGCGGCTCGGCTTGCGGATTCCAAGCGTACGTCCTTGGGCGCGGATTTGGCCGCGGCCGTTGCGTCGAGGAGTGCGCTCGCGGCCTCTTGCCAGGCGCCCGAAGTGTTGGCCAGGCGCTCGACGTCGTCCTGAATGCCGACATCGGTCAGATCGTCGGCGAGCGCCGCCTCGAGCACGCGTTGCGCAGCCAGCGGATCCTGGCAATCGTGCTCGAGCACCTCGGCCAGTGAGCGGCGCATCTCGAGCCGCTCACTCGGGGACGTGGCTGCGTCGACCCGCATCTGGTGTAGGGCGGACAGTTGACTACCGCTTGCGCGGCGCCGGTACACGTCGTCCAGGACGTCGAACGCCTCTTCGAACTGGGCCTTGTTCGAGAGCAGGCGTGCCATCAGCTCCGCCGCCTCCTCGTTCTGGACGTCGCGCTCCAGGGCCGAACGCAAGGTGCGCAGTGCCTCGACCGGATCCTTCTGCTTCTCGAGCAAGAGCTGCCCCTGCCGCGTCAGGATCTTGGCCTGGGCTTCGTCCGTATCGGCCAGGGCCATGCGCCGTTCGAGCAGCTCGACGACGGCTGCGGTGTCGTCTTCAACCGTGTACAGACGGTCGAGCGCATCGAGCAGGTCAAGCCGGTCGCCCACGGCCTCGGTGGCCTTCTGGTAGGCTTCGATCGCCTTGGGGACTTGCTTCAGGTGCGTTTCACGCACGCGGGCGACACGCACCCAGAGCTCGGCGGCGAGCTCCGAGTCATAGGCTTCGGCGGCCCGCTCTGCGATGCCGTCGGCCAGCTTGGCCCACATGCCAGTAGCTTCCGCAAGTCGCTCGAGCTCATCGTAGAGGTCCCGCGCTTCCGGACCGTCCGCGATCGCACGCAAGAGTGAGGCTAGCGCGCCTTTCAGGTCACCGAGGTCCGCCTCCTTGATGTGGGCAATCGCACGTAGCGTCTCGACCCGGGCGAGGGGATCTTGCTCCGTCGAATGACGTAGCTCGAGCGCCTCGGCCAGGCGGGCCTTGAGGCCCGTCTGACGCAGCGCGGGAACCAAGAGGTCGGCCGCACGTGGACGCAGGTGTTCTTCGCGCTTGGCGACGGCAAACACCGCGTCGAGCGCAACTTCGTCGTCGGGCCGCTCGTCCAGAACGACGCCATACGCCTCGAGCGACTCGTCGTAGGACTCGAGCTCCGCCGCCAAAATACGTGCTATTTCGTGGCGCACGGAGAGCCGCTTCTCCACCGTCTCGGCGGTGCCCGCCTCGAGACGCAGGTTGTCGAGGAGCTCCGACCACATCTTCTGCGCGCGGTAGAGGCGGTTCAGCTCAGCGATGGTCTCCGCATCGCCCGGTTGGGCGATCAAAGCCTGGCCGAGCGCCTCGATGGCGCGCTCGGGCTCGCCGAGCTTGGTCTCCAGAAGGTGCGCAGCGCGACGCTGCAGGCGGTGCCGCAGGTCGTCGTCGGCATCGGCAGTATCCACCCGCAGAAGGTACAGATCGACCAAGCGCCCAGCTTCTGCGCGCCCTTCGTGGATCGCAATCAGGCGGTCCAAGACCGCCGCGTTGTGGTCGTCGATCTCCAGAGCCTGCTCGTACGCCGACACTGCCCCCGGTTCGTCGCCGAGGGTGAGCAGGCGCAGCTCACCGAGCTCCAGCAAGACGGAAATCTGCTCGCTCTCGGCGAGCGAACCTTCGCTCTCGATCTTCAAGCAGCGCTCGAGCGCCGGCCAATCGCCGAGCAAGGTCGACAGGCGTTTCATGGCCGCAAGCGCCCATTCGTCCGTGGAATCGAGGTCGACCAGCTCCGTCACGGAGCGCAGAGCGCCACGCGCGTCATCCATGCGCTCGTCGAGAATCTCGGCCAAGCGGCGCAAGATCTCCGGCCTAGCCAAGAGATCGGGATTGTCGCGCAGGATCGCCGCGTAGAGCTCGGCCAGTTCTTGCCAGCGTGCGGTCACCAGCACCAAGCGTTCGACGTCCGACCGACAGGCATCGTCGTCCGGCACCAGGCGCAGGCCTTCGGCGAAGACGCGCAGCGCCCGCTCGGCGTCCTCACCCCGCAGCTCCCAGAGCTCGGCGGTCTCGCGCAAGATTGCGAGCTTCTCGTGGACGTCCTCCGCAAGCCGGAAGCGGTCTTCGTTCAGGCGGATCAGCTTGCGCCAATCACCGTCTGCTTCGTAAATCGGCCGCAGGATCTCCACCACGCGCGGCCTGAGGTCGTCCCGATTGCGGAGCGCTTCGATGCGCCCGATTGCGTCCTCGTGCGCCGGCAGCTCACGCACGATCTCCTCCAGCTGGTCCAGAGCCGATTCTGGCTGTCCCAGCTGATTCACATAGAGCGCGGCCAGCGCCAACCGGTAGCGAGCTCCCTCGGCCGGGGCCAGCGGCTCCGCCCGCCCTAGGTACAGCTCAGCCAGGTCGTCGTAGCGACCAGCCGAGGCATAGAGAACCGTCAGCTCGTCCTGCGAGACGACGTTCCGATCGTCGATCGAAAGGACACGCTGGTGCGCTTCGATCGCGGCGGCGGGATCCTGCAGTGCGTCCTTGGAAAGCTGGGCAATGACGTGAAGAAGAGCTACCTGCTCCTCGGCGTCGAACCGATGATCGAGCGCTGCTCGGTGCAGCTCGACACGCTCGGTCGGCGTGCCACTCCGCGACAGCAGGCGATCGACGAGCTCGAACAGACGCACGTCTTCCGGCTCCGCCTCGAGCGCACGGCGCAAGAGCACCAGGGCTCGAGCGTCCTGACCCTGCGCTGCGAAAATCTCACCGGCACGCCGGGCCAGGCGAGCTACCTCCTCGCCCTCAGCCCCAGGCGCGAGCACGGGTGCTTCGAAGAGCTCGGCTAGTCTCAGGGGCGCCCCCGCGACCTTCGCCAGGCGCTCCATTTCCTCGGCGGCGTCCAAATCAGCCGGATCGGCGCTGAGCAGCTGGGCGGTCACCTCCAGGGCGGCAGCGTAGTCCTCACGCTGCTCCTCGTGGATCTTGGCGATGCGGGTGAGGAGCTCGCGCCGTTCTCCCGGGTCCTCCGCGCCGAGTACCCGGAGCTCGAGCGCCTTGAGCACGCTCGTGTAGTCGGCCTTGAGCATGTAGACCGGCTCGAGCAGCGCTGCCACGCGAGCGCGCTGTGATGGCTCGAGCTCGCCGCTCAAGCGCGATTCGAGGTAGCGGACGGCTCCGGCATGCTGACTCTCCTGAGTGAGCGTCTGCTCGAGCTCGTCGAGCGCGCGCTCGATGTCGTGCTGCTTCTCCCAAAGGATGCCGGCGAGCTTCACGCGCAGGTCCGGAGCGCCCCGGTCCGCCGACTCGATCCGCCTCTGGGTCAAGCTGACCAGGTCGTCGTAGCGTTCGGAGGCGGTGTAGAGTGCTTCGACGGCCTCGAGCGCGGGCGCCTCGAAGCTCATGTCCAAGATGGACTCGTAGGTCTCGATGGCGCGATCGGCCTCGCCCATGCGCTGGGCCAGGATCTCGGCGCGGCGATAGAGCAGGGCCTTGCGCTCGCTGTCGCTCTCGGCCAGCTCCGCGCGCCGCTCGAGCACGTCGAGCAATTGTGCGTACTCGGCTCGTCCGAGGTGCAGCTTCTCCAGGGCAAGGAGCGATTCCTTGTCCTCGCTCTGCAGCTCGAGCGCCCGCCCGTAGGCGGCGATGGCGGCGTCCGTATCGCCCAGCTCGTTCTGCTGCAGCTCGGCAATGCGTTTCTGGACGGCCAGCTGCTCGCCCGAATCGTACATGTCGCTGACGACGTGCGTGAGCACCTCGACCTGCTTCTGCCGCGCTCCAGACGCGCTGGCCAGGCGCTCCAGACGCGCGAGCCACTTGTCGACCTCCCCGACCTTGGCCGCCGCCACCAGGCCCCGATCCACGGCCTCGAGAGCGCGCGCGGGGTCCTTGAGCAGGTCCTCGTGAATCTCCGCGCAGCGTTCGAAGCATGCCGCGACGAAGCCGAAGTCTTCGCTGGCCTCCGCTTGCGTGGTCAGCACGCGAATCAACCCTTCGTGGTTGCGGGCTGCGGCATAAATCGGCTCCAGGATCCCTGCTGCGTCGAGCCGAACGCTCGGGTCCTCGTGCTCGAGCAAGAGGGCCAGCGCCTCGAGGCTCGGCTCGTGCCGTTCGTCGAGCCCGAGCGCGCGCCGGTAGGCCTCGATTGCGCCCATAGCGTCGCCCAGATGGTCGCTCTTGACCTTGCCGAGCAAGGCCAGCGCCTCGAGCTCTTCGGCTCGCTCCTCCACGACGTCGGCTTGGCGCGTCAGGACGTCTGCCAAGTCGTCGTAGCGCTCCTCCTTCTGGAACAGGCGCACGAGGGCCTTGTACGAAGCGGGATCGGCGCCGCCTTCGTCCAGGAGCACCTGATACGATTCGATGGCTCGCGAGATGTCCCCGAGGTGCCGTTCCTCGACGTCCGCCAAATGACGGACGATGCGCAGGCGTTCCTCGGACGTGACGGCGGCGTCGCGCCGCGTGACCAGCACCCGACCGAGGTCCTGATAGCGCTGGGTCCGCTCGTAGAGCTCGGTGAGGTTCTGCAGCGCTTCCGCGTCGTCGGGGCTGTCGGTGAGCCGGGTTTCCCAGGCCGAAATGGCTTGCTTGGGGTCTCCGAGCACCTCGATCGAGAGCTGGGCGACACGAGCGAGAAGCTCGGCCTTGCGCTCGAAATCGGTCTCGAGCCCAATCTGAGCTTGCAGGTTGGCCACCACCTCCGGGTGACGCGCGCCCCGCACCAGCACGGCTTCGAGGTGCCGCGCGGCCTGCAAAGCTGCCTCCGGCTCGCTCGCCGACAGGCTCATCACGCGGGTCCACGTCGCCTCTGCCCCGCTGGAATCGCCCGTGTCCTGCTGGACGCTCGCCGCCTGCGACAGGATCTCCGCCTTGATGCTGTCGGCCGCTGCGTTCTTCTCGGCGGCAAGCAAGACGCCGATCACCTCGACCCCACGCCCCAGGCGCCTGCCGGAATCGATCAAGCGCTCGCGCAGGTCCAGGTCGTCGGGATCCAATGGGACCAGCTCCGCAAAGACTTCGAAGGAGCCTTCGTCGTCGTGCAGGCGATCGTCCTTCAGCGTCGCAATCCTGCGCAAGAGATCGCGGCGTTCCGACTCACGCTCGCCGAGCTCACGCTTGCTGAACGTCTCATCGGGACCGGGCCGCAAGGCCTCCACTCGTACGCCGAGCACACGGACCAAGTCCCGAATCTCGTCCTGGGCCTCGTACACGACCTCGAGACAGCGACTTGCGCGAACGCGAACACTTCCGATCTGCAGCAAACGTTCTGCAACGTCGCGCGCCTCGTAGCTGCCAGACTCGTCCTCGAGCACGCGCTCGATGGCTTTCATCGAACGCTCGGGCTGGTGCTCCTCCAGCGCAATCTGGCCCACCCTCAGGAGCAGGCTCGACAGCTCGGTGCCGCTGGTGAGCTCGGCACGACGGTCGAGCACGTCCAAGAGCTGCGCCTTCTGGCCCAACCTCGAGTGGATGCGGTCCAGCGATTCCAGGGAAACGCCGTACGAAGGTTCCAGCTTCAGGATACGTTCGTGATAGGTGGCGGCCCGCGCGGGGTCCCCCATGATGTCTTCGGCCAAGAGTGCGACCTCGGCCAGCATCTCGAGCTGCCGACCCGGGTCCTCCAGGCGCGCAATCTCACGATCGTAGAGCTGCTCGAGCTCCTGCCAGCGCTCGGCACCGGTCAGAATCTCACGCAAGCGCGTGAAGGCCTCTTCGTCATCCGGACGAATGGCGAGGATCTTCTCGTAGTAGGGCACCGCCCCGGCCGCATCGCCCAGGATGGTCTCGTGCAGCTCGCCGGCTCGTGCCGCGAGTGGCAAGAGCACGTCCGCCTCGAGGTCGTGCGACAGGATCTCCTTGTAGGCGTCGGCCAGCTCCACGGGTCGACCAGAGGCTCCGGCGAGCTCGTGAGCACGATCCCATAGCTCCTGGGCGCCAGGTCGAATGCGGATGGCGTCGAGCACCACACCGAGAGCACTGCCGGGCTCGGCCAGCTTTTGCTCGTAGACGCCGGCCAGGCGCTCGAGCAACTCGACCTTCTTGTCGGCAGAGCTGGTCTCGGCAATCAAGGAGCGGAGCGCTTCGCTCTCCTTGCGCGCGTCGCCGCCAGCTTCGTATTGCTCGCTCAAGATGCGAGTTGCCTCGGCACGCAGATCGGGCACGTCCGCCAAGCGCTGCAAGATGGGAATGACCAGACCCGGCTCACTGCCCGCTTCCAGGGCGCGCAAGATGGCGTCCAGGGCGTCGCGCCAGCGCTCCGCGGCCAGATAGAGACCGCCCAGCTCGACCTCCTTGTCGGCCCGCTCGCGGCCCTCGGCCAGCTCGCGGTGCTTCTCCAAAGCATCGATCGCAACTCCTGGCTGCCCGAGCTCGGTGGCCAGGCGCACCACGGCATCCAAGGCCTGCACGGATCCAGGGCCCGTCGAAAGCACGCGCCGGTACAGCTCCAAGGCAGAATCCGGCTTTCCGGCTTCGCGTTCCTCGAACTGCGCCCACTCGAGCAGTGCGACTGCCTTGTCCGCGGCATCCTTCGCGCGCTTCTCGCGATGATGGTAGAGCCAGCGCAGATCGCTCTTGCTTGCTTGCCGACGGAGCATGGCCTCGAGCAAGTCGAGGATCTCGCCATCGTCCTCGAACTCGCCCGCCAAGGCCTTCAGCCGCTGCACGGCTTCGTCCACTCGCCCGAGCTCTTCCCCGAGCACGCGCGCCAAGCGAAGCCCGACCGCGCGCCGCTCTCCGCGCTCCTCCTCGGAGAGCTCCTGGGGCGGGATGCTGACGGGACTGGACGCTTCGACCGCCGGCGGCGGCGTCGTCGTCTCCTCCGCGGCTTTCCCCTTGCCGCGACGCCTGCCGCCGCGCTTCCGCTTGCTCGTGCCCGTTTCGGCGGCTGGCAGAGTCACTTCGGGCTCGGGAGTTGGGGCTGGGGGCGGCACGCTGCCAGCGGTGAGCGGCCCGCCGACCGCGAGCAAGCGCTGCTCCAGCGCCTGCATCATGTCTTCCCAACCGCCACCGGCACGTGACGCGGAATCGAACATCTCGAGGCAACGCGCGTCGCGGGGAGCAAGCTCGAAGGCCCGGCGCGCGTACCCGATGGCGGCGCGACGGTCGAACAAATGGGAAGACGCCACGGTGAAGAGCTGCGAAAGCAGAGTGACCCGCTCGTCCTCCTCCGTAGAGAGGCGGTACTTCACCTCGAGCAGGGGCGGAACGCGTGCCCACTTCTCGTCGTTCTCGTAGAGCGGGAGCAAGCGGTCGATGGCGCGCACGTCATCCGGATCGACGGACAGGATGCGTTCGTAGGAACGGATCGCCCGCGCTGATTGGCGCAGCCCTTCTTCGTAGACACGCGCAGCCCGATAACTGAGGTCGAGCTTGGCCTCCGCTTCGCGCGCGCGATCGGCGGCCGTCGACAGGACCTCGGCCAAGCCTTCCTGATCGTTCTGCGCGACGTAGATGGCCTCGAGCGCATCGTAGTCACCCGCCTTCAGGTAGGAATCGCGCAGCACACGCATGGCCCGGGCGTTGCCGGGTTGCAGCTCGACCACGCGGCGCCAGGTGCGCACTGCCTCACCTTGGCGATCGAGGTGGTCCGAGTACACGGTGCCGAGCTTTTGCAGGATCGGGAGCTGCGACTCGACAGTGCCGCCGGCGGCAATGCGCCGCTCGAGGGCGTCCGCCAGCAGGGCCCAGCTCTTCGAGCGCTCGGCATGCTTCTCGTAGCGGTCGAGCACCTCGAGCCGCGACGGATCGAGGTCGAGAATCTCGCGGTAGTAGCCGAGTGCATCGTCGACGCGCGACAGGTGCTCGGCTGCCAGCTGCGCCATCTCGCGCAGGAGCGGGATGCGGGCGGCGCCGGTCTTCGCCGAAAGCTGCGTCTCGTAAAGAGCGAAGAGCTCCTTCCAAGCGCGCCTTTTGCGGTACAAGTCGTCCAGGCGCTCGATGGCTTCCTCGTCCGTGGGGTCGAGCTCGTAGAGAGCGGCGAACGCCTCCATCGCGTGCTGCACGTTGGAGAACTGGTCCAGCCAGCGCCGGCCAACCTGCCGGTAGAGCGCCTTCTTCTCTTCGACATCGGGCACGATTTCCGCCAGGAGCTTCTGGCTCGCCAGAAGGTCGCGGGGCCGACCGAGCTTGTCGAAGAGGCTCACCAGCTCACGTACTTCGCCGACGTCCTCGGCGTCGAGCTTGCCGTCGAGCTGAACGATCTGATTGAGCACGCCCACCAGCGCCGTTTCGCTCTTGATGTACTCGCGGTAGACGCCGGCGATTTCGCGCATGATGGCCAGCCGCGTCTCGTATTCTTCCTCCGGCGTGCGCTCGAGCTGCTGGCGCAGGAGCTCGACCAAGGCGTTGTGCCCCTGGGTCTGCTTGTACAGCGTCTTCAGGCGTTCTCGCGCAGCCGCGTCGTCGGGATTGTTTCGCAGCAGGCTCTTCTGCTGCTCGATTTGCCGCTGCAAGTCAGCCTGCGAGCTCGCATGCGTGGACAGCTCCGCCTCGATGGACGCACGTTCCGGCGACGCTTCGTCCAGCGCCCGTTTCGCCTCGTCCAGCACCCGAGCCAGCCCGACGTCGTCGTGCAGGGCGCCCTTGTACTCGCGGTAGAACGAAAGCACTCCCTCGTGGGCAGGTTGCAGCTTGCGGATGCGCTCGAACCAAGGCTCGGCGTCGGCCAGGACACCGCGCTTTTTCCAGTGCAGCATGCCGACCTGCAGCATGTCGCCCAGCCGCGCCTCGTCGTCGTCGCCGGACTTGAGCGGGCGCTCGTAGGCGCGCACGAGAGCATCCCAGTTCTCGGTGCGGGAGTAGTACTCGGTCACGAACGACATGGCGTCCGTGTTTTCGGGGTCGCTCTCGAGCACGCGATCGAAGCTGGCTGCCGCACGTTCTTCGTCGCGCATGGCGTGCACCAGGTAACGACCGAGACGAATGCCGGCTGCGACGCGCGCTTCCTGACTCGGAGCGCGATCCGCAGTGCGTTCGAGCACACGGACCAGGCCGGCGGTGTCGTCGGCTCGGCGGTAGATGACTTCGAGCAGCCGGCTGGCCGGAAGGTTGGAGGGATCCAGCCGCAGCGCCATCTCCAGATTCTCCACGATGGCCGGCACTCGCGGCTCCTCGGCGAAGCAGATCTCCGCTTCGGCCGCGCGCATCATCATGGCGCTGCGGTAGAGATCGTCGGGCGCTGATTCCGCCTCGGCGTGGTAGCTCGCAGCCTGGTCTTTCCACGCTGCCGCGCGCTCCTGAAGCGCTGAGAGCTCAGCCTCGAGACCTGCCTCGGCCTGGGGAAGGGAGGCGGCCCGCGCGAGCGTTGCGATCGCGGGCAAGCCCGCGAAGAGCTCGGTCAGGAGCACCGTCGCGCGGTTCTGCAAGAAGCTCACCTCGAGCGCCGTGCCGTGGCACTGCGCAGCACAGAGGTCGTAGATGCGTACGACGGCCTCGGCCTCTCCTCGCGATGCGTGGCGGTTGCGGGCTGCTTCCAGGAGCGCGAGGGCGCTCGCCTGGTCCAGGTCTCCTCCCCCTTCGCTCAGCGCATCCCGCAGTTCCTGCCAAGCTTCACTATCGTCCGGATTGTTCTGAAGCGTTCCCAGGGCAGTGCGAACCGACCGTGCGTCCATGTTCCTCTCTTCGCCTCGACTCTTCGCCTCGACTCGCCCGGCGCCCCCGGTGATCATGGCAAGGCCAGCGGAGAGTAGCCCTCAGCTCCCGGCGCAAACAACCCTTGCATTTCGCCAACATCGGAGGGATGGCGAGCGACATGCACGCGCCTTGCGGCGGCCACCGACGGGGCCCAACTTTCCTGGGAATTCGGCTGGGGACGCGCTGGGCCGACATACATGGCCCTACTCAGGATCACACAGCGAGCCGCGTGTCCGAGATGGCTTGGTGGGCCCGGACGACCTCCAGCCCTGCCTGGAACCGACGGCTGCTCGGGGTAGTGCTCGCCCTGGGTACGACGGGGTGTCGGTCCTGCGACGAGCGCCCGTACACGCCTTTTCAAGTCGCGTCCTCCTTGCCCGCCAGCGAAGAGGCCGCGCCCAGTCCGCCTCCTGCGGTCGCGAGCGCCCAAGGTCTCGAAGCGAGCGCACTCCTGCTGCGCTCGAGCGGGCTGCCCGAGAGCTGGGAAGCGTTCGGCCGCACGCTGCGCGCGCCGAAGGGCACCGGCTTTGCGGCAGGCCTGGAGCTACCCCAAACCGACGGGACGCCCGCGAGGCTGCTCGCGTGGGCCTTGCCGAAGGCCGACGGCGGCGCGGCGGAAGCGGGCCTGTTCGTCATCGACGAGCAGGGGCGCGCGAAAGCCCGCGTAGCCAAGATCCCCGACTTCCTGCCGAGCGGCCCGGACTGCGAGCTTGGGCTCGCCTCCTTCAAGCGCACGAAAAGCGGCATCGCGTCGACCCTCGCCGCCAGCTGCAAGGGGCGCCTGCTCCCGGGAACGGCCACGGGAGCCTTCTTGCTGGTCAGCGAAAGCGACCCGAAGCGCCCGCCGTTCCTCTTGCGCTCGATGTCGGGCGAGGGCCAGGACGCCCTCGAAATCCGGATCGCGGACGACACCGAGAGCGGGACCGCTCCAGCGGGAGAGCTGACGCTCGCCATCGACCTCGCCGCACCGAGCGGGGCGCACGCCCTCTTGCCCCTGCGCTTCGTCGACAAGGCGGGCGGACTTTCGCGCGTGGCCGACGCACCGAGTGCCGACCTCGAGCGCCTCAGCCAGGAGTTGGTCCGCCTGGTCGCCAAGAAGAAGGAGCGTGACGCGGCGCTCGCCCGCATCGACGCAGTCCGGCGCTGGGTGCTCGGCGTGTGCGCGGAAGCAGGCGCCGCCAGGATCAGCGCGGAGGATGGCCGACCCTTCGCGTGCGGCTCCGTGAAGGCGAGCCTCGACCGCCTCACCGAGGCCGCGATCGAGGCCTACCTCTACAAAGACGAGCACTTTCGCGCCATCGCCGAGTACGAGCGTGCCGACTACTTCCTAGGCGCGCTCGCCGAAGCCACGAAGAAACGGCTGGCTCAGCGCATCGCTGACAAGAGCACCCTCGTGAAAGCCGAGCAAAGGGCCGAAGCACCCCTGCGCCTCGGGCTCGACGTGCCCTACCCGTTCGCTTCGCCGCTCCGCTACGGCAAGGACGGAGTCCTCTACGGCCTCTCGGCTACGGGCCAGGTCGAGCCGCTCCTGCAAGCACCCAAGGCAGAACCAGCGCTCGATGCCGCTCCACCCGTGGACCCTCCGCCCAGCTCCGACGCACCTGCCCCCTGGCCCCTGCGTCCAAAGGCCGGTGACGGCCGACTCCTTTCTGCGCTCGTTCCCTCGTGCGACCGCCCGGAGGCCCAGCTGACCTTCGTCGGCGAAGCCGGTGCGCCTGCCCCCAGCGTCCCCCTCGCCATGCTGGCGCCCCGACCGTGCCGAGGTCTGATGGGCAAGCCCCTTTCAGTCGAGCCCATCCAGTGGCAGGGCCCGGCGCTCCTCTCCATCGCCGCCGGGGGACCAGCACTCAGCCAGGGCAGCCTGCGCGCCCCCGAGCGCGCGCTCGCCTGGGGCACGAGCCTTGGCGTCGAGGTGTGGTCCGCGCGCGGTCATGCTTCCTGGCGCGGAGCCGCTCTCCAGGGTCTGCATCACTGCACGACCTACGAGGTCGAAGGTCGAGTGCTCCGCGTGGCGTGCGTGCGGGGTCGGTCCGTGGTCGAGCTGGAGCCGGCCGCGGCAGCCCCCAGCCCTTAGCAGGGTGCTGAAAAAGTGTTTTCAGCACCCTGCGTGCTTCTCCGCGCGGAGCAGGCCGAGCGCGTGCGGCGCGAAGAACCCCACGAACGTGAGGGTTTTCGCGCCGCTCCGGGCGCATGGATCCGCGCGGGCACGGCCTCTCTTATTTGGCAGGGTGCTTTTGCAGCACCCTGCTAGGGCGCCTTGGCGCGCTCGACGTAGGCCCGCGTGCGCGTGTCGACCTTGACCCAATCGCCGGTATTGATGAAGAGCGGCACCTGCACGGCGGCGCCCGTGGCGATGACCGCACCCTTGGTCACGTTGGTCGCGGTATCGCCCTTCACGCCTGGCTCGGTCTCGGTGATCTGCACGATGATGTGCGAAGGCAAGACGACGCTGATCGGGTTACCGCGGAAGATCGTCACCTGCACCGACGCGCCATCCTGCAGGAAGCCGGAATCGTCACCCACGGCCGTGGCCGGCACGGAGACCTGCTCGCCAGAGGGATCCATGAACACGAACGCATCCCCCTCCGGGTAGATGTAGGTCATGGTTCGCTCTTCGGCGTCGGCCTCCTCGAGCTTCTCACCGGAGCGGATGTTGCGCTCGATGATGCCCCCGTGCAGCAGGTTCTTCATCTTCGTGCGCGTGAAGGCCTGACCCTTACCCGGCTTGACGAACTGGAAGTCGACAACCACGTACGGCTGGCCGTCCTGCATCAACTTCACGCCCTTTTTGATGTCGCTAGTGTCCATTGTCGTAAGCTCGTCTCCTGAGCCGGCCCGGGTCCGTGTGGGCGGGGACCGGCTCTTAGCCAGAGGCAAGGACCCGGGCAAGGCAGGCGGGCAGCCGCTGCCAGACGCGGGGTTTTACAGCCACAATTCGCGCCTCCGGTCCGGGCCCGGTTGCCGATTCCAGCGGGCAGGTTATGAGCGGGCTGGTCATGAGCGGACGAGGGTGGCCGCGGGCAGGCGCATGCACGAGTACGATCTAGAGGAAATCAAGCGGGAGATCGTGGAAGGGCGGTCGCTGACGATCAAGTCGAACAACCTGATCAATGCCCTGTCGGCCGACCTCAAGAGCATCGCCAAACGGCAGCAGCTCTACGAACGGCGCATGCTGATGAACAGCGCGGTGACCTACGTCGTGACCGTGATCGTCATCCTGATGCTGACCAAGGTCGCGCTCGACGCCCAGGTGAGCGCGGTGCGCAGCGAAGGCAAGGACACCAAGAGCCGAGTCGAGCACCTCGAACGGGAGCTTGCGATCGCCCGGCGGCACGAGGAAGGCCGCGAGACCGCGAGCCGCGAGGCGGCCAAGCTCTACGAGCTCCAGGCCAGCGGCAAGCGCCGCGAATTTCTCACCGAGCTCAACCGCGTGGCCAGCCTCGACGTATCCCCGACGGAGCGCGCCATGTTCGAAGAGGGCGGTCGGCGAGCCCGCCGCGAGCTCTCCCAGCTCTCGTATCAAACGGGAATCGAGCACGCCCGGGCGGGGCGCTATCACGAGGCCACACAGGCATTGCGCGAGTCGCTCGATCTGGAAGCCGACGCCCCGCACTCGGCTCAGGCTCAGTACGAGCTCGCTCGCGCGCACCGCGCTCTCGACCAGCAGAAGAACGCCATCTTCATCCTGATGAAGCTCACCGAAACGGCCGTAACCGCCGACGTCCTCGACGAGGCCACCCTGCTGCTGGCCGAGTGCCAAGTCGACGTCGAGCTCTACAACGACGCCAAGGCCACCCTGCGCACCTTCCTCAGGCGCTTCGCCGAGAGCCCACTCAAGAACGACGCCCGTCAGCTGCTGTCGGAGCTGAACCTGAAGTACTGAGGTCGAAGTGAGGCGGCACGATGCCTCCAGCGGGCCGAAACGGTGGAGCGCGCTTGCCGTCGGCGCATTGCTTGCTTCGCTCGGCACATCGTGCGGTCCTGCCCGAGAGCCGATCCAGGAGCTTGAGGCTGAGGCGTACGCGACCGGGTTCGTCCGACACGAGATCGACGGGATTCTCGAGGAATGGGAAGTGGGGCGCGATGGCGAGGGACTCCCCTGCTACTTTCGCTACTATGTGCTGCTCGACGGCTTTGTCGACCTGTACTGCGACGACATCTTCTACTTCACGGCGGAGGTTCCGTTGACCGTGTTCGATGCCGACAGCACATTGCTCAGCCCAAGCACTGCGGTTGGCGATGGTGGCGCCCCCATGACCGCCGCGCTCACCATCACAGAGAGCATCGGCACGATCGACTTCGCGACCGACTCGATTTCACCGGACTACCTGCGGCGCTTTGATCTCGCGGGAACGCTCGACTGCGAGTCCGACGCGGAGCTCGACTGTGAGGGCGTCTGGTCCTTCGAGGTCGAAGGCGAGCAGACCCGGGCCGACGTGCGCTTCGTGCCAACGGGCTAAAGCGCTACAAAAGAGAGAGGCGCGCCGCCCCTCGCGGGGCGACGCGCCTTGCTTGGCTAGACGCCGATCTCAGCGATCGGGCCGGTGCGCGACGCGCAAGGCGTTCACGACCGGCGGCTTCTTGCCGCGCGGGATCAGGCGTACGTCCACCCGACCGTCGGTGACCGGAATGAAGAATTGCCAGCTGTCCGCAGCGAACAGCCCCACTTCATACCGGATGTCGTGAGCAGGCAGGACCAGCTCGTTCTCGATGATCACGTCGAACAGGCGCTGACCCATCTTCACCTTGGACTCGATCTCCGCGAAGTGAAGGTTCACTTCGTAGACGCCGTTCGGGACGTTGTCGAACCGATAGGCGTACGGATCTTGATGCTGGTTCTGGAACAGAATGGGATCATCCGTACCCGAGATGGCTTCCCTGGTCGAGACGTTCTTGCCCCTCTGGATGTAGCCCCAGCTGCCTGGGACGTGCGCCTGGGGCCTGACCCAGGTTTCGCCGGTGGTGTCGACGTAGACGTCACCGCCTGCGTTGATCGCCTTGACGAAGCCGGACACCACCAAGCTGACTGGGATGCGCACGCTCGGCTGATTGGCAGCGTTGCTTTGCACGACCAGGGTGGCCAAGTAGAGGCCCGGCGTGAGCCCGGCGGTGTTGATCGACACCGTCAGGTTCGTGCTGGAGCCCGGACCGACCGTCCCGGCTTCAGGTGCCACCGAGAGCCACGGCACGTCGGAGAACGAGGGGACCCCGCTTTCGACGAGGTACGTGACGTTCGGAGACTGCGCCATGGCCCACAGGTTGCCCTCGACGTCGAGGTCGAGCCCTGCACCCTGGAAGCTGCCCGTTTGCGGTGGGTTGAGCACCGCGAGCACCGTGCAGTCGTAGGGGTTGATCTCGTAGATGAAGTCTTCCCACGAGTTGGTCGCCACCCACAGGACGTCGAAGCCCTCGTTGTACGCCAGGCCCGAAATCGACCCGTCCGCCATGACGCAGGACGAGATGACCTCACCCGGGCTGTCGCCCGAGAGACCTTGCACGTTGTAGATGATCCCCTCGTTCCATCCACCGATGAAGAACGAGTCGTCTTGCGCCTTGTAAGCCAGACCACGCTGCGAAGTCATGGTCCAGTCACCCGACGTAATGGCTCCCGTTTCCTCGCCCGACTCCTGATCCCAGCAGTGGATGCCGTTATCGCCGCCCACACCGACGTGGCACATGGCGCCATGTGTCGTGTCGAGCGCCATGTCGGCTTGCCACTCGTAGGGACCCGAAGCGGAATGGAAGAGTCCGGTCGGTACGCCGTCGAGCGTGAATTGGTGGTTCTGTAGCGTGTACAGATCACCAAGCCACAGGCCATCACCCTCGCCCAGGCCCCACGCGAAGGGGAGTCCGGGTGCAAACGAGAACAGCACGTCACCCGCCGCGTTTGGCTTGGCTCCGAGCGGACCCGTCTTCAAGAGATCCCTGGCGCTGGTTGCGTTCGGGTTGATGTTGGCATTGCGCTGACGCTTGGTGGTGACCACTCCCGATGCCCTGGCTCCGCCCGCTTCCTTGACCTCGAAATCGAGGTTCAAAGAGCCGGTGTTGGACAGATTGAGCGTCCGCGTCCTGCTCTCTCCTTGCGCCACCAGGAGCTGAATCACTCCGGGTGACACCTCGATGCGAGCGCTCTCGAGCGAGAAGTCCTGAACCGTCGTTCCGTCGTCCACCACGGTGATCGCAGCCGATTCCGACAGGTACCGTTCCTTTGCCGCCGTGAGCTCGTACTCGCCCTCAGTCAGCTGGAAGCGATACTCGCCATCACCATTGGTCTGCGTCGACCGCGTCGAACCTCCGGCGTCCACCGCGGTGACGGTCACGCCGGCCAATGGCGCCCCGTCGTTGGCGTCGGTGACCAAGCCCTCTGCGAAGCCCGCGAACGGAATTTCGTAGAGAACCGAGAGACCTTCGTACAGCGCTGCCTTGCGGTGCGAGTACTGCAGGGCCGAATCGCCTTCTGGGCTTTCGATACCGGTGGTCGCCTCCGAACCGAGTGCCATCGACGTGAGAGCCTGCCCGTAGTGGAGCAGGATTTCCCCCGTCTCGTGGATCGCGATCTGGAAGTTCGCTCGCTGAGCGTAGTCGGAATAGAAGGGCACGTCGCGATACTCGATGACGAAAACGCGTTCCGGGGCCGAACCGTAGGTTGCGGTCAGGATTTGCGACGGGTCGTCGACATAGAGGTCGTCCCAGAACCCGTAGATGGCGTTATTCGGCTCGAACACGCTCGGAATGGGCTCGTTGAAGAAGGTCGGCGACACGAAATCGGCGAACGAAATGAAGCCGTTGGTGGTCACCTGGACGCTGTCGTAACTGCCGCCATAGAAGGTGAACGAGAACGGCAAGCTGACCGTGGTCAGGTTGTCGTCACCGGTGAGTCCCAGGGGCTCCTCGCCCACGTAACCTTCGCTGTCGATGGGTCGACACTGGTAGCCGTAGGCATCGACCACGGACGGAAGCTGAGTATCCAGCGTCAGGTCCGCAGTGATGGTCACTTCGCTCGCGCTCCCTTGGAAGCAGCCGCCAGCCGTGGTGGCCACGGAGTAGGTACCCTCCGGCACCTCGCCGAACGTGAAGTAACCGGCATCATCGGTGGTCGCGACCGGCAGCGGGGTGCCGACGACGACGACCTCCGCCCCGAAGATCGGCGTACCGTCGCTCGAAAGGACGTAGCCGTCGAGCTGATGCGTGGGCGCGGCGTCGAGCGTGATCGACAGCGGCGTGTCGGCGTCCTGGTCGATCACGATGCCCGTGAACGAACCCGGATAGTAGCCGAACGCCGACGCAGTCACGTCGTAAGTCCCCACGGGCAGCCGCAGTGAGTAGTCGCCAGCCGAATTGGTCGTGGCCCGGCGCACGGTGGGACCGACGGCCTCCACCTGAGCGCCAGCGATGCCCAATGCGTCCGCCGAGCTGACCGCGCCGACCAGCGTGCCGGTCGGGCCGATGGGCGCTGCCTCCAGCGCAGCGTAAACGTCCAGGGATCCTTCGCCCCAGACGTCGTTGTTCTCCGGCGTACCGCCGCAGGACAAGTCCTCGTGATCGATGGCCGCTTCGTCGAGGATGGCTCGAGTGCCTGCGACGTCGCCGGCGAGTGCCGGGGCAGCCGACCAGAGCAGGGCGACGGCGCCCGCCACGTGCGGCGTGGCCATCGACGTGCCGTCGAAGAACTCGTACGCGCCGCCAGGAACAGAGCTCCGCACCATGACGCCCGGCGCGGAGATGTTCGGCTTGGTCACCCCGAACGCGGACGGGCCGCGCCCCGAGAACCAGGCGATCTGGTCGAAGGCGTCGTAGGCGCCCACCCCGTACGATTCCGGGTAATCACCAGGCGAGCTGGCTCCGCCGCAGAAGTCGCCAGGGTTGCCGGAGGCGAAGACGGGGAAGATGCCCGCCGCCACCCAAGCCTGAACCATCTCCTGGTACCAGGCGTCACCACTGCCGCCGCCCCAGGAGTTGCTGACGATGTGGGGCCGCTTGCTCGGATCCGGGTTCTGCCCGTTCAAGTCCGTCGGCGCGAGCATCCACTGCGCGGAGCTGAGCAGAGCGCTGTCGGAGCAGAAGAAGTCCTCGCAGCCCTTGGCCGCGATCCACTTCACGCCCGGAGCGACGCCGATCTGATTGTCGCCTCCGTCGTCGCCGGCGATGGTGCCCATGGTGTGGGTACCGTGACCTGCGTTGTCGCACGGGGCGGTGGAGGGAAATCCACAGACCGAGCTGGGGTCGTGCCAGTTGTAGTCGTGGACGAGGTTGCCGTCCTCATCGAGACCTCGATAGGAGTTGACCAGCGCGGGGTGTGCAAACTCGACTCCGGTGTCGATGTTCGCCACCACCACGTCTTCGCCGCGAATGCCGAAATCAGCCCACGCCTCGGGAGCACGCACCTGCGCAATGTTCCATTCGACTTCCTGAATGATGGATTGCGCCGCCTGGGGGCTCGGCTTGGGAATGCTGGCGCGGAAGCCATCGATGATGCGCTCGACGTCGGGGCGGCGAGCGATCTGCTGGATGGTCGCGTCGTCGGCGGTCACCTGAACGGTATTTACGGCCCAGAACGACTTGTGCTCGACGTTCTTCTGGGCGAGGAAGCCCAAGAGCGAAGCCTGCGACGACTTGGCGGTGTCCTGCAGGCTCTTGTGGACCTCGGTGCCACGCTGCTTCCAGGGCTTCTTGGCCGACTGGGCGACCGGGGCCTTTTGCCGCATCATCACCCAGACGCGGCGCCGACCGTCGGCCGTGATGGCAGCATCGGGCGCTTTGGCAGTGAGCGCAGCCTTGTCCGCCGGCTTGCTCGGTGCAGGCGCTGCAGCGTTCGGCTTGCCTTTGGGCATGACGGCGAGCGCGGAATGCTCCTTCTGACTTTGGCTCAGGTCGTCCTCGCTCTCGCTCGTGCACGCGAGTGCAGTGAGCGCTGCAAGGAAGACTCCCTTCCAACGGCCTGCTCGCGAGGAGGCCAGCCGGGCGAGCCCATCCGATCGCTGGGCGCAACTAGCGCCCACGCTCGGCCGGCGGCCGAGCGTTCGTTTCTGCTTAATCATGTGATTTCCCTCCCAGGCGGCCAACCAATACGTCGTCGTGCACCCCGCCCGCACGGCATCCGACAACGGCTTACGTTGGGGACATTGCCAGCATTCATGACCAGCCTTCATGGTTATCGATTCATGAAGAGCAATTTCGATTCCTGAATGGAAAATCCCTGCATGAATGAATGACCGGTCGGCCGCCCGAGAACACGCGGAAGAAACATCGACCGGTCGGCCGATGTGACTACTTCATGAGAGGCGCGCTTCGTTCGCCGAGCGCACTTGCGAGGCTGCCGCCAGGTGGAGTATGAGCGCAGGCGCCGTGTGGTATCGGTCCGTGAGACCGCACGCGCGCTGCTCAATCCCAGGCGGTGATTCGAATCACCGCGCCCTTGGGTCAGCAATCATATTGTATCTGGCGTTTGCGCCAGGCGCTGCCGCTCACCGAGGCGCGTCAGCTCGGCCCTCACCCGCTGGGAGACCGACCGGGAGCGGCGTCAAATGGAGCGGCGAGACGGACAGCGGCATCGCCGCGTGGGCCGCACGCATGGCCCGATCCAGATGGGTTCGAGCGCCTTCGACCGCAGCAGCCAGGGACATGCCTTCGGCCAAAAGCGCCGCGATCGCGGTCGATAAGAAGCAGCCGGAACCCCGAAAGCCCGAGCCCGGCACGCGGGGGCGCACCGAACGCTGCTCATCGCCGTCTGCGGTGCGCAGGAGATCGGTGACCTGCTCGCCCTCCAGGTGCCCGCCTTTGATCAGGACCGCTGACGCCCCGAGCGCCAAGAAAACGTCGGCTGCGCGTCCCATGTCCTCGATCGTCCGGATGCTCTGCCCGCTCAGCGCTTCGGCCTCCAGCCGATTCGGCGTGATCAGCGCGCACAGCGGGACGAGCTCGTCCAACAGGGCGCGGCGGGCGTCCTCGGCGAGCAGGGAGCGGCCGCTGGTGGAGGCCAGCACCGGATCGACGACGACGCGGCTCCGTGAACCGAGCCTGCGCAGTCTGCCGGAAACCGCGAGCACGATGTCGATTGAATGCAGCATGCCCACCTTGATCGTCGGCTCGCCGATCTCCTCGAGCGCAGCATCGATCTGCGCTCCGACGACACTGGCGGGCATGGCAACCACGTCGCTGACGCCGCGACTCGTCTGTACGGTCACCGCCGTTACCACGCCAGCGCCATAGACTCCGAGCGCTGCCAACGTGCGTTGGTCGAGCAAGAGCCCAGCCGCGCCGGTGGGGTCGGTCCCACCGATGCACAAGACCCGGGCCGGAACCTCGACTTCCTGCATGAGCTGGCCCTACAGCGAAACCTCGTTAGTGTCAGCAGGCAGACCACGTCAGGCCCCCTGGCGGAACAGGCAGACGCGGCGGACTTAAAATCTGCTGCCCATTCGGGCGTTCCGGTTCGATTCCGGAGGGGGCCACCGGACACGTCATCCGGGCTAGCCCGGCCCAGATCAACGGCGCTCGGTCGCCGGTTGCCGCCGACCTGTGGATTGTGCAGGGTCGCTCACGGTGGGGGACAAGAGCGAGGAACACGAGCTGGCCAGCGTGGCCGGTTCGAGCCTGCGGACTTCGATCGGCGCTGAGATCGATGCCACGCGTGGCGGGGATCTGACGTCGGCCATGCAGCTGCTCGACGCGGTGACGACGCCCGTTCTGCTCGTGCGCGCCGACCGCATCCTGGCGGCGAACCAAGCAGCAGTCGCCCTCTTGGGAGCGTACGACCAAAGCCCGCTCGGCGGCTCTAGCCTGAGCGGGCTCCTCGCAGGGCGAGCCTGGGACCAGGAAAGCAGAGCGAAGGTCCTCTCCTGGCTCTTCGAGGGGAAGGCGGGTCGGGCCAGCCCAGCCGTGGAGATCCCGCTACGCCTGGGTGCGGAAGTCGAGACGGTGGCCATCACGCGCCGCGCCGTTTTGCCGGATCAAGACGCACCTCTCGTGATCACCATCCAGCGCCTGGCTCCAGCGGACGCGGCGCCCGCCGGAGTCGTCGATCCGTCGGAGACGATCCGTCTCACCTCGGTCGGTGACCTCGCTTCGGCTGCCGCGCAAGCGGTGAACAACCCGCTGGCATTCGTTGCGTCCAACCTTACCTACGCGACCGAACGCTTGAAGTACATTTCCGCCTTGCTCGACGACTCCTCGTCCATGCAGGTGAGCGAGCCGCGGACGCTGCGCGGGCTCCTGCTGCCCGTGCTCGAAGCCCTGGCCGAGGCGCACTTGGGCGCGGATCGGGCCACCCGGCTGATCAAGGACCTGCGCTCGCTCTTCGAGCGCGATTCGGCGTTCGAGCCCGTCGACGTGCAAACCGCCGTCGAGGCGGCCCTCAACATGGCCGAAGCAGAAGTCTCACGCCAAGCCCGCTTGCGCGCCGAGCTCGGAGCGCGAGGCTCGGTGCTCGGCAACACCACGCGTCTGACGCAGCTCTTCTTGAGTCTGATCGTCCAGAGGGCGCAGGCGCTACCGGCCGGCAACGCGAATGGCTACCGCATCGACGTGAAGAGCTGGATTGACGGGGACTTCGCGCTGGTCTCGGTCGGCGACAACCAGAACGCGCTCTCCCAAGGGGACAGCGCGGGCGAGTCGCCAGGAGCCACGAGGGCCAGTGAAATCCCGGCCGGAATCGCAGAGCTGCTCGTGAGCTCGCTCCAGGGGAGTCTGCAGCGCGCAGAGGTGCCGGGTCGAGGCATGGTCGTGACCGTGCGCCTGCCGCTCACCGACTCGTCGCAGAAGCGGACCCCGCCGAGCCTGTCGCCGATAAGACCCGGTCGACGCACCCGCGTGCTCATCGTCGACAACGAGCCACTGATCGTGCGAGCGCTCTCCCGCCTCTTGCGCGGGGACTACGACGTCGAAACCGCCGGCGGTGGGCACGAGGCCTTGGACCTCATCGTCCATGCTGGTCCCTTCGACCTGGTCCTGTGCGACCTCGGCATGCCAGAGATGAGCGGGCTCGATCTATTTCGCGAGGTCGTGCAAAGGACGCCGGAGATGGGGCCGCGCTTCGTCTTCGTCACGGGGGGCACGGCGTCCGACGAGGCGCGCTCGGTGCTCGCTGGCCTCTCCAACCACCTGCTGGAAAAGCCGGTCCAACCCGAGCGCCTGAGGGAGGTCATGGCCGAGCTGATCGGCACCCGAGCAGCACCCACTGCGGCGAAATGAGCCGGGATCTCGGGGCTTTCCGTCACTGTCGAATTTGAAAGTCGTTTTCAATTTGCTAGAAGACAGCGGTGACCCTCGGAGAGCTTCCGATCGGCGGAAGCGCCATCGTTGACCGCGTGGAAGGCGCTCGCGCGTTTCGCCGGCGCTTGCTCGAGCTCGGCCTGATACCGGGCACGAAGGTCGAAGTCCTGCGCGTTGCGCCTCTCGGCGATCCGATCGAGCTCTTGGTGCGCGGCTACCGCCTGTCCCTCCGGCGAGAGGACGCTGCCTTGGTCTCCCTCCGCGAGGGTGCAGCATGAACGCTTCACCCGCCGCAATGGAACGTGCGCCGTCACCACGCCGGGCGGTGCTGCTCGGCAATCCCAACGTCGGCAAGACATCGCTGTTCAATCATCTGACCGGCCTGCGAGCACGCGTCGGCAACTACCCCGGCGTCACCGTCGAGCGCCGCGTGGGGACGATTCGCACGAAAGGCAGCCTCCATGCACCGATCGAGCTGGTGGATGCACCCGGAACCTACTCGCTGTCGGCTCGCTCCGAAGAGGAGCAGCTCACGTTCCACGAGGTGGTGGGACCGGAAGGTCTGGGACGACCGGACGCGCTGGTCGTCGTGCTCGACGCTGGCCAACTGGCCCGCTGCCTGTACTTGCTCGTCTCGCTGCTGGAGCTCCGCGTGCCGCTCGTCGTGGCTCTGAACATGGCAGACGAGAGCGACGCCGCGACCGACCTCCCCGCCCGCCTGAGCTTCGAGCTCGGCGTACCGGTCGTCTCCACCAACGGCCGGACGGGCGAGGGTCTGGACCAGCTGGTGAGCGCCCTTGTGGAGGTGCTCGAGTCGGCTCGAGCGCCGACGCCCCGCTTTCAGGTCGCCTATGACAGCACCCTGCGCCGCGATGCGGATCGGGTGGCGGATGCATTGCCGAACGACTGGAAAGGAAGCGTCGAGCGGACGCGCGCCCTCGCGCTCTGGGCGCTCGGCACCCTAGAGCCGGACGATGAGTGGACGAACGTGCCCGCCGGCCTACGCAGCCGAGTCGCCGAGGTGCGCGCGGAAGGTCGCGACATCGACCTCGAGCTGGCAGAGGCACGATACGCGGCGATCGAGCGGCTCCTGGTCGAGGTTGGAGACCGCCCACCTTTGACGCGCATCCAAGCAACCGAGCGTGTCGACCGAATCCTGCTTCACCCCCTGTGGGGTTTCTTGGTGTTCGTCCTCACGATGTGCGTGGTCTTTCAGGCGCTTTTTGCCTGGGCGGATCCGGCCATTGGCGCCATCGAATGGGTCGTCTCGGCTGTGCAAGGCCTGGTGACCGACATGCTGCCGCCGGGCGTGCTGCGCGACCTCCTGAGCGCAGGCGTCGTCGGCGGCGTTGGGAACGTGATCGTCTTTCTGCCCCAAATCCTACTGCTCTTCCTATTCATCGGTTTGCTCGAGGACTCTGGCTACATGGCGCGCGTGGCGTACCTGGTCGACCGCATCATGCGCAGTCTCGGCCTGCACGGACGCGCTTTCGTGCCCATGCTGAGCGGCTTCGCCTGCGCGGTGCCGGCCATCCTGGCCACGCGGACGCTCGAGCGTCGCCGCGACCGCATCCTGACCATGATGGTCGTGCCGCTGATGACCTGTTCGGCTCGCTTGCCGGTCTATTCGCTGATCATCGCGGCGATCTTCCCGCTGGAGTCGAGCGGCCCGTTCCCGCTCCAGGGCTTCTTGCTTCTCTTCATGTACCTCTTGAGCGTGGTCACCGGGCTCTTGGCGGCGTGGGTGCTGGGACGAACGCTGGTGCGTGGACGTTCGGTCCCCTTGTTGCTCGAGCTCCCGCCCTATCGAGCGCCCCGACTCGCCCCAACGCTCGTCATGATGAAGGAGCGCGCCCTCGAGTTCCTGCGCGAGGCAGGGTCGGTGATCCTGATCGCCACGGTCCTGCTCTGGGGTCTGCTCTATTTCCCGAGATCGACGGAGACGGCTTCGCCTTCAGGCCCAACCAGCGTGCAGACTCCTCTCGAAGACACCTACGGCGGACGCCTCGGCAAGGCCCTGGAGCCGGTGGTCGAGCCGCTCGGCTTCGACTGGAAAATCGCGACCGGCATCATCGGCGCCTTCGCCGCGCGCGAGGTGTTCGTCTCCACCATGGCGCTCGTCTACCAGGTCGAAGGCGACGATGAGAACAGCGCACCCTTGCGCGAGCGCATCAAGAGCGAACGCAATGCCGACGGCAGCCCGCGCTTTTCACCTGCCGTTGGCCTGTCCTTGATGGTGTTCTTCGCCTTCGCCTGCCAGTGCATGAGCACGCTCGCGGTGGTGAGGCGGGAGACGCAAAGCTGGCGCTGGCCCGCTGTTCTGTTCACCTACATGACGACGCTCGCGTACGCGGCAAGCTTCCTCGTCTTCCAGGTGGGGCGCGCCCTCGGCTTCTAGGGCGATGGCTGGCTCGCGGACGGCTAAATAAGCGCACGCTCGGGCCCAGGGAGGCGATGTAGGCAGGCCGTAGCGCGACCGCACAATTTCGACTTGTGCCGGGTAGCAGATAAGATCCCCCATTCATGGACGTTGACGCCCAGCGCGAGCTCTTTCGTGCGCTCACGGCTCGTCGAGCAGGTCAGCCGGTGCACGTCGACCTCACCGGGCGAGATCTGACCGGCGCCCAGGCGATCGGCGCGGACCTGGTGGGTGCGGAGCTGGCTGGGGCGATTCTGGCGCATGCTTCCTTGGCTGGCGCACGAATGGCGCGGGCGAACCTAGAAGGGGCCGATCTGCGCAACTGCGATCTGGGCGGCGTCGACCTGACCGAGGCCAACCTCCGCTATGCCGACCTGACTGGCGCGCGTCTGGACGACTCGGTGCTCGCCGGTGCCGACTTGCGCGATACGTGCATTCAAGGGGTCGAGGGCGATCCCCTGTCGATGAGCGGTGCGCGCCTGAACAAGGGTGCCATCGTGCGCTCGGAGCTCAAGATGCGGGACATCGCACGGCTGGTGGTGCGCGGCGCCATCGTCAACGAGGCCGAATCGCTTACGCCCCGGAGCTCGCGCAGCAAGAAACCGTCGCTACCGACCGAGGTGGCTCGGGCGCCGACCCCGATGCCACCTTCCTTCCCGCTTGCGGGTCTCGCCCTCCCAGCGCCGGACCTGATCGTCGCTCCGGCCTTGGACGACATGCCGCCTCCATCGAGCCTCAGAAACTCCATCGTGCCCTCGATGCGCGCGAAGGAAATCGAGAGTCGGCAGCGCCTGGCCGACCTGGATGACGAAGTGCCTGCATCGCTGCGCTTCATGCAGCGCATGAACGCGCTGATCCTGGAGGCTCGACCTTCGCTTTCGCCGCGGGCCTCGCTCCGGCCCCCGGCCGAAAAGCCCTCCCTACCGCCTCCGGTGCCGATGCCGGAGACGGGAGCCGATTTCCTGGGTGCGGTGCTTGGCGAGGTGCTCTCTGGCAGCACCGTGTCGCGCACCTTCCGCGGCACCATGGCCGACGGGACGCGTGTCCTGGTCAAGGTGTTCAATCCGGACGCCGACGGCGCCGACCTGCAGCTGCCTGCCTTCCAGCGCGGCGTGCGCGCCCTGTGTCGAGCACACGGCCTCACCATGCCCGATGGCAGCCCGGTTCGCGTGGCCGAGCTCTTGTGCGTTGCCACCGACCTGACCGCCTACGTGGTGCGCGACTACGACAACGGTGCGATCACCAACATCGTCGATGTTGCCATCACCATGCGTGCTGGCCTCGAAATCTTTCGCTCCGTCTGCGAAACCGTGGCTGCCCTGCACCGAGAGGGCATCTTGGTGCGTTCGTTCAAGCCCAACAACATCCTCATCGACGGGCTCACGCCCATCATCGGCGAGATCGACATGGTCGACGTGCCAGCCTTGGCCGAGGTGCGGGGTGATCTCGCAGGCTACGGCAGCTACGTCGCGCCCGAAGAGCTGGTGGGTCAGGGCACGCGCAGCCCGACGGCCGATGTGTACGCGCTCGGCAAGCTGGTGGACTACTTGCTGACCGGCCACGAACCGATCGCCCCCGTGGGCAGCCCTCCCTTGATCGCAGATCGCAAGGGCACGCCCGGTGTGCTGATCGACATCGTGAAGCGCTGCCTGGCCAAGGATCCGGCCGACCGCTACCAGTACGTCGAAGACCTACTGGACGACCTCGGCAGCTTCGAAGCCAACGGTGCCAGCGCCACCCTGCAGGCATCCATTCGCCCTGGCGCGCTCAGCCGCCTGAAAGCCGGCCCGTCTTTGATCCCAGCTGCTCCCGCCAAGAAGGCGGCGCCAGCAGCGGTCAGCGCGAAAGAGGACGAAGACCTCCACGAAGCCCCGTCCGGCCTCTCACCGCTAGGAGCGCGCATCGTCGGCTGCATGGGCCTCGGGCTCGGCGCGCTCGGCTTGGGCGTATTCTACCTGTCCCCCGCCAACGTCGAGGAGATGGAGATCGCCCAGATCGCGGTTTCGCTCGTGCTCGGGCTCGGCGTTTGGGTCGTTCCTTTGCCCAGGAAGGCGGTCTGGTTTTGGCGCCTCGCCACCTGGGCAGCGGCGGGTGCGTTGGTCTTCCTGGCACAGCCGGTTCAGATCGCGCGCCTGCGCTGGCAGCAAGATCTGCGCGGCCCATCCGCTGCAGCCAGGGAGGTGGCAGTCGAGCGCCTGGCACGCTTGGGCAAACGCGACTTCTCGGGCGTCGACTTGGGCCGCGCCCGTCTGGCACGGGTCGACCTGGGCGGCGCCCGTTTCAAGGATGCGAAGCTGGTGGCCACGGATCTGAATCGAGCGTTTCTTGCCGACGCCGACTTCAGCGGAGCCGACTTGAAGGAAGCCAAGCTCGAGGGTGCTGACTTGCGTGGCGCGCGCCTGGAAGCGGCTCGCAATTTGGGCAAGGCAAGCTGCGATTCGGCGACGCGCTTCCCCAGCTGGCTCACGTGCAAGGGCGGTCGCCCGCGCATGCAGGGCCCGCGCCCCGGAGCGCCGGAAGCCGGGCGCTAGGGGGTGTCCCGAGTTTCGGGCGTCGCGAGAAGCGCGAGGCCAGAGCGAAAAGCGTCGATGGCGAGCGAGCACCGCAGGACTAGCAGAGCTAATTCGAGGAGCGGAGACGAAGCCAGCGGCGCTTTGCAGCCGAAGAATCGCGTTTCGCAGCAGCCCGAAACTCGGGACACCCCCCTAGCTCGGCGGCTCGGTCTCGCGCTAGAAAGGTCCCGATGTCGGCGGATGCAAAAGCGGCGCTCCTGGGCAAGCAGATCGTGCTTGGCGTCACCGGCAGCATCGCGGCCTACAAGGCGGTCATCCTGCTCCGCCTCCTGCAGAAGGCCGGCGCCCAGGTGCAGGTCGTTCTGACCGAGGGTGCGCAGCAGTTCGTCGGCACGCGCACTTTCTCCGGACTCGGTGCCACGGTGCATACGAACTTGTGGGAGGGGCCGGGTGAGCTGCACGTGGACCTGGCGCGCTGGGCGGACGCACTCTTGATTGCCCCCATCACGGCAGACTGCATGGCACGCTTGGCCAGCGGACGCGCCGACGACCTCCTGACGTCGACCGCACTGACCACCGTCGCGCCCGTTTGCCTGGCACCGGCGATGCACCCGGCCATGTGGCGTGCTCCGGTCACGCTGGAGAACGCAAAGACGCTATTCCGGCGCGGCATGCATTTCTTCGGCCCGGTCAGTGGCGAGGTCGCATCGGGTGAGGTCGGGGTTGGACGTTTCCAGGAGCCCGAGGACATCGCGCTCGGCCTGGCGCGCGTCCTGTACGGGCCTGGCTCGCTCACCGGTCGACACGTGGTGGTCACCGCCGGCCCAACCGTCGAAGCCATCGATCCGGTCCGCACGCTCAGCAACGTGTCCTCAGGAAAGATGGGCTACGCGGTCGCCGAGATCCTGCAGTCGCGCGGCGCACAAGTGACGCTGATCTCTGGCCCCGTCAGCGTCAGCGCACCGACGGGAGTCAAGCTGGTACCCATCCGCTCAGCGCTCGAGCTCCAGGCAGCGGTGCTCGACGCTCTGGGCCCCAACCTCGACGGAGCCGACGCGGTCGTGATGGCAGCCGCCGTGTCCGATTACCGGCCACTCGCAGTCAGCGCCGAGAAACTCAAGCGCACCGCCGAAGGCATGCACCTCAGCCTGGTCCCCAATCCGGACATTCTGGCCGATCTGGGCCGCCTGCGTGGATCCCTGCGCCCCGTCCTGATCGGTTTTGCGCTAGAGACGGCCGACGGAGACGCACTCATCAATCTGGGCCGCCGCAAGCTGATCAACAAGCGCGTGGACCTGATCGTCGCCAACAACGCCAGCCGCGCCCTCGGCCGAGACGACAACGAGGCTCTCCTCATCTCGCCGATCGACTGCATCAAGCTGCCACGCATGAGCAAGTCGACGCTCGCCGTCCAGATCGTCGATTGGCTGGAGCGACGCCTCGAAAGCCCGTCTCGAGTCGAACAAACCGACTGAAGCCGCGCTGCAGCTCAGCAGCCTAGCTCGGCCACTCTGCAGCTCAGCCATTCTGCAGCTCAGCCATTCTGCAGCTCAACCGCTCTGCAGCTCAGCCACCCAGCCGCTCGAACTCGTCGTCGGAGATGTCGAAATCGAAGAAGACGGCCTGCACGTCGTCGTGATCGTCGAGCGCCTCCGCGAGCTTCATGCAGCCCTCGGCCTCGGCCCCTACCACGGCCTTCTTGTTTTTCGGCAGGTACGAGAGCCGCGTCTCGCCGCAGGTGATCCCGGCCTTTTCCAGGGCGGAGGCCACGTCGAACAAGGCCTCGACGGGGGTGACGACCAGCCACGCATCGCCTTCGTTCCGGTAGTCTTCGGCACCGGCCTCGAGCGCGACCTCCATCAGCCGGTCCTCGCCGACGTTCGCCTTGTCGACGGCAATGGTGCCGGCACGGTCGAAAGCCCAGCCAGCCGTGCCGCTCGAGCCCAGGGCACCTCCGTTCTTTTCGAACAAGCGCCGAAGCTCAGGTGCGGTGCGATTGCGGTTGTCGGTCATGCCTTCGACCAAGAACAGCGTGCCGCCCGGGCCCGTGCCTTCGTACAGGACCTCTTCGTAGCTCGCGCCGTCGATCTCACCCGTCCCGCGCTGTACGGCGCGCTTGATGTTGTCGGCGGGCATCTGCTGAGCCTTGGCGTCGGCAATGGCCTTGCGCAGACGCGCGTTGGCATCGGGATCGCCACCCCCCATGCGCGCCGCGGTCGTGATCTCCTTGATCAGCTTGGTGAAGACCTTGCCCCGCGCAGCGTCATTGGCGCCCTTTTTCCGCTTGATGGTCGCCCATTTGGAGTGGCCACTCATGCGGCGGCGTTTAGCAACGCTCCAAGGTCAAGCCAAGAGCCGACGCCCGGAGGCCTTCGCTCAACCCGGCACGTAGCCGTAGTACTCCACGCCCAAGTCCTGGAAACCGGACTCATAGGTGTCGCCAACGCGCAATATCGCAAACTGGTTGCGAGGCGCGAGGTCGAGGTCGGGGACCGGGGCTCCGTCGTGCAGTGCCTCGTACTGGCGCTGCTCGAGGTCGACCGCCCCGGAGAGCGCCCGCTCGAACCGAATGCGGGACGCCGCCTGCTCCCAGCCCGGAACGGCCACCATCGGGATCGCCTCGGCGGCGTCGCCGGATCCGTACCCGACCATGACCAGGGAGGCGCCATTCAGGTCGACTCCATCCCGTTGCGCACTATCGAAGCCAGCGGCCATCCAGGCCGGCAGCGCGGCGCTGTAGAGGTTGCCCAGGTCGCGCACCAGCTCCTCGCCCAGGCTCATCTTGGCCGCGAGCAGACGGGCGAACTCGGGCCGCTTGCGCAGCGCTGCCGCTGCTGCGCCCGTCGCCGGATATGGATCCACTTCGGCGTTGCCCTCGAGCACGCGACTGAAGAGATCCGGCTCGCTCCCCCGCTCGCGTAGGATGTCTTCGACCGCGACGTTCGCCTCTCGCGCCAACTCCGAAAGCTCTTGTCGATGGTGGTCGCTGCGAGCGAGACCGCGCACGTAGAGGAACGACATCGCCGCAATGGGCATGTGGTGGTACGGGCGATGAAAGAATAGAGCGCGCACGCTCTGGTAATAGGTGCCCGCGGAAACGTCGATCCGGTCGAGCATGGCCTCGACGGCCATAGCCGTCTCGTCGAGGTAGGCGTGCGTAGAATAGCGCCCAGAAAACACTGGGAAGTCGCTGATGCGCTTGGTGCGCGCGGCATACACCTCGGAAAAATGCCGAGCGAAGGGCTTACGAAAGTCGGGTCCGCGATAGTCCGATGCCGAGCCGGCGCGCGACAGATCGATGGCCAGGAGCGTCGGCCGGCGCTGAATCAGCATGGCCACGGCTCCAGCGCCCTGTGTCTGCTCACCGCTCGAACCGCGCTCGTACTCGGCGACGTCCGACGCCACGACGATGGCGAGCTTCTCCACCCCGTCGCAGCTGACGTAACGCAGAGCGTTCTTCAATGCGTAGACGCCTCCCAAGCAGGCATGCTTGAACTCCGGTACTTCCACGCTGCGCGCGAGCCGCGGCAGGCCGAGCTGCACGAGCGCTCGGTCCACCATACCGCGAACGATGACGGCCCCCGCCGCATTGTCCGTGCTGGACTCCGTACCGAGCCCCAAGAAGCCGACCTGACCCGGATCGATCTGGTAGTCGAGAATCAGACGCAGGACCGCCCCAGCGGCCATGGTGTAGACGTTCTCGAACGGTGCCGGCACGCGGAAACTCTGCCCGACGACCTTCTGCACCTTGTCCCACGGGTTTCCCGTCCACTGACACCAGCGCTCGAGGCTCACGCGCAGAGCAGGAACGTAGACGGACATGCCGCTGATGCCTGCCGCGGATTCGTTGATGGGGTGGAGCTTGTGAAGGGCTTCGGACACGGTCGAGTCTTCTTTCTTGCTGCACGTCGGCCTTAGCGGCGGACCGGAAGGCATCTATATCCAAAGGACCGTGCTGGAGCAGTGTCAAAAAGGCGGCCAGAGCCTGGCCGGGGCCCCGAGCAGACGGACCCATCGTCCCGGGCGCAGCCGATTTGCCCAGCGAAAGCGGCTTCGCGCGGCAGGCGCCGGCCAGCGCCCTCCACGCAAACTCCAAAAAAGAGCCCTGCTTTCGCCAGCGCAGGACCTGCATCCGGCGCGCTGACCGGGGTACATTGACTCCCCGGCGCCCACTGGCAGAGTCGCGTCCGGGCGTGGCCACGCGGCCCGTCCATCCTTCGTCGTTCGATCATGAAACGCGTCGCCGTCTTTGGCTGGGGTCTCGTTGCCCCAGGTGCTGCCAACATCTCGGAGTTCGAGCAGATGCTCGCCGCGACTGGGACGCAACTCACCAGCTTCGACGGTTTTGGGCGGGGTACGTTCCTGGTCGGACAGCCGAAGTTCGACTTCGGGGACTACGAACCTTGGCTGGCGGCGCGTTTTCCGCCCAGTCGCGCGCGGCAGCTGCGCGAGAAAATGGACGACACGTCGCTCTACGCGATTGGCGCGTTCATTCAGGCGCTGGGGCAGAACCCGGCGCTGGAAGGGCTCCTGCACGAGCTGAAGCAGGAGGCCCACGTCTACGTCGGAAATGCGCTCGGCGCGCTGCCCACCATCTATCGAACGTCGACCGAGCTGTACC
>Ga0315912_10001114_pt1 | contig 35895 bp, 30 predicted proteins | sample VfabasoilMG_FD_204469 | JGI IMG/M metagenome (GOLD analysis project Ga0315912, IMG submission 204469) | Garden soil microbial communities collected in Santa Monica, California, United States - V. faba soil | ecosystem: Environmental > Terrestrial > Soil > Garden | place: USA: California... | reverse complement strand
AAGGCGCCCGTGTCGAGCATCACGAGCGGCAGCCCGGCCGGCAGGTCGGCGTGGTGGCGGATGCCCTGGGCGCGGTCCTCGGGCTCGACGAATTCGAGCACCTCGCGCACCAGCGCGCACAGGTCGGCCGGCGCACGGTTGATCTGGCCGCCGCGCGCGAAGCGCAGGAAGTCGTCGACGATCGTCTCCAGGCGGCGCACCTCGCGCTGCAGCGCGTGCACGCGCTTCAGGCAGCGCTGCTCGCGCGCGCTCGGCTCGGCGGCCCCGCCGCCCCGGCGCGCACCGCCCCACTCCTCGTCCAGGAGCGCGAGGTTGATCGCCATCGTCGAGAGCGGGTTCTTGATCTCGTGCGCCAGACCGGCGGCGAGGCGTACCAGGAAGGCCTCCTTGTCCTCGGGCGCGTGGTCGATCCCCGCACGCGTCGCGGCCGCGCGGCCCGAGTCCAGGCTCGGCTCGCTGGTCGGGAGGGATTCGGCGGGAGGCATGTCGCGGGGTCCGGGGGTCGCTTCTGCTGGGACGCGGGGACCGGTAGGCTAGCAGTGCGCCGAGACGCGCTCCATTCCGACACGATCCCATGCCCAACCTAGCGCGACGGGCCGAACTCCCCGACCGAGCGCCCGACCGCGACCTCCTGGATCGAGTTCGTGCCGTGCTGCTGGAGGGCGGTTTGGTCGCCTTCCCCACGGAAACGGTCTACGGCCTCGCGGCGCGCGCCGACCGCGCCGACGCGCTCGACCGGCTGCGCGCACTGAAGGGCCGTCCCGAGGATCTGCCGCTGACCTGGCACGTCGGTTCGAGCGCTGCCTTGCGGCGCTTCGAGCGCGTTTCGCCGCTGGCGTTGCGCCTCGTCGCGCGCTACTGGCCCGGGCCGCTGACGCTCGTCCTGCCGGGCGTGCCGAACGGCCTCGAGCCGCTCACCCGCAACGGCTGGACCGGCGTTCGGCTGCCCGCGCACCGCGGCTGCGCGGGCATCCTCGAAGCGCTCGAGTTCCCCGTCGCGATGACGAGCGCCAACCGCCACGGCGCGGCGCCGGCAACGGACGCCGACACGCTCGAGCGCGCCTTCGGCGCGGAGATCGAGTGGATCCTGGACGGCGGACCTTCGCGCCTGTCCGAGTCCTCGAGCGTTCTGCGGCTCGGCCCGGGGCACTTCGAGCTGCTGCGCCCGGGCCTGTTCACGCTCGAGCAGCTGCGGCTGGCCGCGGGCCTGCGCATCGCGTTCGTGTGCACCGGCAACACCTGCCGCAGCCCGATGGCCGAGGGCCTGGCGCGCAAGCTGCTCTCCGAGCGCCTCTCCGTCCGCGGCGACGAGCTCGGCCAGTTCGGATTCGAGTTGTGCTCGCTGGGCGTGCATGCCGCCGTGGGCCAGCCCGCGAGCAAGGATGCGCTGGCGGTGATGCGCGAGCAGGAGATCGACATCTCCGCGCACGCCTCGCGCGCCGCCGCCGCCGAGGACATGACGCGCTTCGAGCACGTCTACTGCATGACGCGCGGCCACCGCGCCGCACTCGCGGCCACGCTGCCGCCGGGCAAGGACCGCAAGCTCGAGCTGCTCGATCCGAACGGCAACGACATCCCCGATCCGATCGGCGGGACGCGCGCGGACTACCAGCAGACGGCCGAGGCGATCGCGGCCTGCCTGAAACTGCGCCTCGAGGCCTGGGCCTAGCGCCCGCCCGGCAACCAGGCCAGGAAGCGGCCTTCGAGCGAGTTCTTGCTGCACTCCACGTCCGAGAGCACGACGCCCTCGTAGATCGGCCCGAAAAGCGGCTCGAAGTCCGTGCCCGCGCCCGGATCGGCCAGCTTGCACAGGAGCTGCGCGAACTTCTCGCGCGACTTCTTGTCCGTGCCGCCCGCCTGCGTCTGCAGGTAGTAGAGGAACGCGCTCTTGTAGGCGCGCAAGCACTCGGAGAAGTCCCCCTGGTACTCGTCCGGGACCTTCTTCTCGCTCGCCGCGGCTCCGAAGAAGGGCGCCGGGATCGCCAGCGGCTCCGTGCCCTTGTCGTTGCGGACGCCCATCGCGGCGAGGCGGTTCTTGAGCTTCTTGTCGGCCTCGCCGCCCTCGTGCTGCGCCAGCTTGAGGATCTTGAGGAAGTGGTCCGAGCCCTGCGTCTCGCGCCAGCGCGTGTCGGCCGAGTTCTTGCTCAGCTGCCCGCCCTCGGACTGTCCCCCGGGCACGAACACCTCGCGCTTCTGCGTCTGGCGCCCGCGCGTGTCGCCGTCGACGCGCGTGTTGACCTGGCCGAACTGGTCGATCACGAGGTTCATCGAGAGCCCGTGCACGAAGGCCGTCGGGGCGCGATCGGCGAAGACGCGCTCGAAGAGCGCGTTGAGCGCGAGCTGCACGACCTGCTGGCCCAGGAGCTCGCCCAGCGCCGTGCCCTGCGCGTAGTCCTCGGGCTTCGCGCTCGCGCCGCCGAACTCCAGCGCGATCACCTGATCGGCACCGAGGCTGGCCGAGCTCCAGTGCGGCAAGCCTTCGACCCAGTAGTAGCTGCGGTCGCTCTCGTTCAGCCAGCCTGCGAAGCACACGAACTCGACGAACTCCTTGCGCGCGGGCATGAGCAGGAGGCGCACGCTCTCGGCCGCGTCGCGTTTCGTCGCGAACTGCGAGCCGTCCCCCAGCGCCACTGCCAGGCGCTTCTGCGCGGCCTTGGTCGCGTCGGGACAGGGGACCAGCTCCATCCAGTCCTTGCCGCCCGCGTCCTTCAGCTTCTGGAACTGCCCCTCGCGCAGGCCCGCGATCCACTTCTGCACGAGCTTGAGGTCCTCGCGCGCGGCCTTCTGGTCGACGCCGGCGGGCTTGAGCCAGTCGAGCAGGTGCTCCTGCGCGTCGATCAGCGCGCGCGCGCACTTCGTCAGATCGCCCGCGCGCTTGTCGAGGTCGGCGATCGGGTAGCGCAGCTCGAACATGCCGACCGGAGCCGACAGGAAATGTTGCGCGAGCACGCCGTCGAAATCGACCTCGCCCGCGCTCTTGCCGGCCAGGCCGTGCGCCGCGAGAAAAGCCTCGGCCGTCTTCTCGAACGGGAACTCGGGCGCGTTCCGGGGTGCGGACAGGGAGAGGGCGATGGCGAAAATCTTTGCCAGCATGGCGCGTGCTCGTTCCGGGGGACCTGCCTGGACGCCCGGGACGCGCAGGATCTTGCAGGAAGCCCGTGGAAGCTGCCACGCAGCCCCCCGCACTAACGCAAGTCTTGCGCGGCGCGCTCGAGCGTCGCCCAGGCCGAGTCGGACAGCCCGAGTTGCCGCGCGCGCGCGCCCTCTTTCGTGCGCGCGATCGCGGGGCAGCGATCGAGCGCGGCCTGGAGCGCCTTGGCGGCCGACGGATTGCCGAGCTTCTCGAGCGCGACCGCGAGGTACAGGTGCACGTCCGCGCGCTCGCGGCGCAACTCGGCTGCGCGCACGAGATCGGGAAGCGCCGCCTGCGCATCGTTCGCGAGCTCTGCAACCCCGCGGCGGATCGAGGCGAGGAACTCGCGCTCCGCGGCGAAGACCTGCACCTCGGGATCGTCCGCAGGCAGCACGCCCGGCTCGGGGGCCGGAAGCTCGAGCGCGAAGCCTCGCAGGCGGGCTTCCTCGACGGCCAGGCGCTCGCGCGCGAGGTGCAGCGCGCGCACTCCCGCGAGGCGCTCGCCGTGGGCGCGCCAGGCCTCCGGCAAGGGAGTGGCGTGTTCGCGCAGCCAGCGCAGGTTCGTGGGGAGGTCGCCGAGCAGCACGGGCCCCGTGCGCCGCGGGAGGTACAGGATCCAGGGGCCATCGTCGGTGAGACGGTTGTCCGGCCACAACTCGCCCGCAGGGCGTGGTCCGCAGACCCAACGCGCGGCGAGACCTTCCGGTGAATCGAGACCGAGCGCCGCGAGTCCCGGCAGCGGTGCCGCCCAGCGCGAGCGATCGAGTGTCGGCTCCCGCTCGCCGCCGAGCAGGATCACCTGCGTGCCGAAGACCCAGACGCTGTTCCAGGGGAACGAACGCTGGAATGCCTCGACGACGGCCTCGAAGGTCTGCGGCTCGAGCGCATGCGGCGGCACCCATTGGCAGACCATGCCGCCCGGCCGGAGCGCGCGGCGCGCGATCTCGTAGAACTCCTGCGTGTAGAGGTACACGCCGAAGGGCGAGTCCGGGAGCAGGGGCTCCATCGTGATCACGTCGTAGCTCGTCGGCCGACCTGCCAACACCCGCCGGCCGTCGCCGAGCAGGACGCTCGAGCGTGGATCCAAGAGTGCGCGGTGGTTCTTCTCCTCGAAGAACGGCGCCGCGTCGACCACCGCCTGCGAGATCTCGAGCACATCGATCCCGCGCACTTCCGAGTGCTCCGCGACCGCGCCGAGCGTCGTGCCTGTGCCGAGCGCGAGCACGGCCACGCGCTCGGGATTCGGATGCAGGAGCAGCGGCAGGTGGCCGAGCACCTGCATGTAGAGGTAGTCGCGTCCGGTGCCCGCGGCGCGGAAACCATCGGTCAGCAGCGTGCGCTCGCCCAGCATCCCGTCGTCGACGACGCTGACCGCGAAGTCGCGATCCTCGCGGAAGCTCCGCAGGGTCAACGCCGTCTGTGTCAGCGGCGGCGAGGCGAGCGCCGGCGGTCCGTGCGCGAGGACGAACGCCCCCGCGCCGAGCGAGAGGACGATGCAAGCCGCAGCGATCGCCTTCGAAGCGCGCGCGTAGGCGCAAGCGACGATGATCCCGATCGGCGCCGCGACCGCGAGCACGCCCTCCAGCCCCCAATGCGGCAGCACGAACGCGTGCAGCAGCGGCAATCCGAGCAGCGCGCCCCAAGCCTCGTGCACGTACAGCGCGCCGAGTCGCTCGCCGCCATCCCCGACCAGCGTGCGGTGCAGCACGGCCGGGAATGCGCCCAGTGGGAAGAGTGCGGGCACGAGCAGGACACCTGCTCGCATCAGGCCGAGCGGATCTCCCACCGGATCGACATGCGCGAGCGCCAGGTGCGCGCAACTCGGCCAGGCGCTCGCGACCAGCGCGAGCAGCAGCAGGATGAGTATCCCCCGCTCGCCACGCGGCACGATCGGCGGCAGCAGAGCGGCTCCCAGCGCGAGGCCCGCCACGGAGGCCGCGAGCGCCGCAGCCAGCGCGAACTGCATGCCCCCGATCCAGAGCATGCTCAGGCGCAAGCCGACGTACTCGAGCGCCAGGGCCCAGAGCGTCACCAGCGCGATCGCGATCCCCGCGCGCCAGGCGATCGGGCCGCGCGCGAGCGGGGGTCTGCCCGACTTCGCGATCGCGAGCGCGCCGGCGATGCCTGCTGCGGCCGCGAGATAGCCGACGTTGTAGAACGCGCTATCCGTTCGCTCATCGACCGTGCGGAAGAGCAACGCCCCGACGAGGGATCCGACCAGATTGGCCGCGACGATCGCCGCCGCGCCGTCGATCCAGGGTCCGGATGGATCTCGCCCGCGCAGCAAGAGCGGCAGGAAGAATCCCTGCACGAACGCCGCCGCTGCGATCGCGCACGCGCACAGCAGGTCGGCCTGCCATTGGCTCGCGAACCTCGCGGCGAAAAGCACGAGCCCGACAGCGATCGCTGCCAGGAACGGCATCAGGATGCCGGCGCTCGCGATCCAGAATGCCGGCAGTCCGCGCACTCGTCCGGCCGTGAACGATCCCAGCGCCCAGCCGGCGACGAAGAGCGCCAGTCCCCAGGCCGCGGCGCGGCCCTGGCCGAGCGCGAGTCCGGCGCATTCGAGCAGCAGGATCTCGAGTCCCAGCCCCGCCGCGCCGGCGAGGAAGGCCGCGAGCAGTGCCAGCGCGCGCCTCACGCGAGGCCCATGCTCAGCGGCGCGCGGCGTCGCCCCCGGCCAGCGCGCCCCAGGCTTCCTTGGGGTCCGCCGAGCGCACCAGCGCCTCGCGCACGGATTCCGTGCCGAGCACGCGCGCGATGTCGGCCAGCGTGCGGATGTGCAGCAGTTTCTGCGCGCGCGGGATCACGAGCAGCACGACGACGCGCGTCGGCTTGCCGTCGATGCTGTCGAAGGACAGGCCCGAGTCCGAACCGACGATGCCCATGCAGGCGACGACCGTCTCGACGCCGTCGACCGCCGCGTGCGGGATCGCGATGCCCTGCTCCATCCCGGTCGACATCGAGCGCTCGCGCGCCACGACCGCGTCCTGGATCGCGCCCGCCTGCTGCGCCTGCAGCCGTCCCTGCTGCACGAGGTGCTGGACGAGCTTGTGGATCGCATCCCACTTGTCGGCGGGACGAAAACCCACCAGCAGGTCGTCGGCGCGGAAGAGTTCGGACAACCGCATGGATCCGGGGAGCATAGCCGGAGCCGCACGCGCTTCCAAAGCACTGCAGGCGCCGGTGCGCGAGCGCCCGACGAGAGCCCGTTCCAACGGGAAGAGGATCGCTCGCGGCGCGTCCATGGCGCCCGTCAACACGCGTTCCGGGGAATCCAGACGCCCTTTGACAGGCCCAGGACGGCTTCCTAGAGTGCCCGCGCGGCACTCGGGGGACCGGGGCCTAACTCCGCTGAGATCAAGAAGATAGAACCAGTAGAGGCGCACCCCACATGCTCCCGATGCTCGCTGTTTGGACGCTCTCGGCTCTCGCTCCGCAGCCGCTCCTGGCTCCCGCCCGGCCCGCGGTGCAGAACCCGGCTCCGAACCCGGCGCAGAACCCGGCTCAGCCGGCGGCCAATCCGGCCGCGACGGGCGCCCCGGCGGGCCAAGGCGCGGCCAAGGTCCCGCCCATCCAGGATGCCGGCGAGTACTACATCCTGAACTTCGACGAGACCTCGGGCGAGAACGCGCTCACGCTCGAGGCCTTCGTGAAGATCTGCCAGACGGTCACGGGCATCAACTTCACCTACGGCCAGGAGACTGGCACTCAGTTGAAGGCGCTGAAGATCAGGATGTTCGGGACGAAGCGCGTCCCGAAGGCGGACTTCTACAGCTTCTTCCAGATCATGATGGTGATCAACGACTTCGTCTGCTCGCGCATCGGGCCCGAGCGCATCGCGGTCGTCCTGATCTCGAGCACGCAGGCCACCGGGGGCAAGGGCAACCCCAAGCGCGACGCCCGCCAGGTCATGCCGGAAGAGGTGGAACAGTACGCGGACCAGCCGGCGACGCTGATCACGACCGTGATCGACCTCCCCAACACCGACGTGCGCACGCTCTCCAACTCGCTGCGCCAGATGTTCAGCGACCAGCAGACGCAGCAGATCATCCCGGTCGGCAACTCGAACAGCCTGATCATCACCGGCTTCGGCAGCGACGTGGCCTCGATCGTCAAGATGCTGCGGTTCGTCGACAAGGCTTCGGCGGACGCGCAGGGCGAACTGCCGATCTTCGAGACGATCCAGCTCGAGTTCGCCTCGGCCGAGGAGATCTCGAACACGCTCGACGAGCTGCTCGACGCCAGTCGCCGCGCCGTGACCGGCCGCGTGCAGCAGGCGGGCGCCCAGGGCGTCAGCGCGCCGATCCAGGGCGGCAACACCGAGTCGAAGATCATGGTCGATCCGCGCACCAACTCGCTGATCGTGATGGCCATGCCGACCGACATGCCGCGCATCAAGGAGCTCGTCGCGCGCCTGGACGTCGACGTCGTCGAGCGCGAGCGCACCTACCACATCTACAAGCTCGAGAACGTGCAGTCCGAGGACCTGGCCAAGACGCTCGACGGCTTCATCAAGGACGCCCAGCGCGTGACGCCCGGAGGCACGGGCGCGGCCCAGGGCGCCGCCCGCCAGGGCCAGGCCGCCACCAGCACGGGCACCTCGCGCAACGAGGTGGTCGTGGTCTCGGACAAGATCTCGAATTCGCTCCTGATCGCGGCCAATCGCACGCGCTACGACGAGGTCCTGGAGCTGATCCAGAACCTCGACCGGCGCCAGTCGCAGGTCTTGATCGAGACCGCGCTGATCGAGCTCACGAACACCGACAACCTCGACCTGGGCGTCGAGATCGGCGCCGCCAACATCGGCTCGGACTCGGGCCAGTTCGGGGTCTCGGACTTCGGCTTCGCGACCTACACGGACACCAACGGCGACAGCATCCCCGATCTCAAGGTGCCCTCGATCACCAAGGGCATCACGGCCGGCATCATCAGCAGCGGCGACTTCTCGATGCCCATCCTGCTCAAGGCCCTGCAGTCGCGGCGCGACACCAACGTCTTGAACGTGCCTTCGGTGCTGGTCAACAACAACGGCAATGCCAAGGTCGTGTCCAAGGACGAGCAGCCCACGACCACGATCACGGCCACCGGCGGCGTGACCGGCCAGACGCAGGAGAACTTCAACAAGTACGTCGAGGCCGGCATCACGCTGCAGATCTCCCCCACGATCAGCGCCAGCCGCTTCCTGCGACTCAAGATCTCGCTCGAGGTCTCGAACTTCCTGGGCGCGGTCTCGGGCTCGATCCCGCCGCCCAAGACCACGCGCACGATCGACACGATCGTGAACGTCCCGGACGGCGCCACGATGGTGGTCGGCGGGATCATCACCGACAACAAGGGCAAGACGCGCGACTCGGTGCCCTTCCTGGGCGACGTCCCGCTCCTGGGCTTCCTGTTCCGCAATCAGAGCGACTCGCTCAGCCGCACGACGCTCTACTTCTTCGTCACGCCGCACATCATGCGCGACACGGACTTCGCCGACCTGGCCGAGATGTCCTACCGCAAGAAGCTCGAGGCCGCGGACACGATCGGCGCCGACCGCCTGCGCGTGATCGACCCGCGCTTCGGCCAGGAGGGTGAGCGCCTCGACCTGAATTCCTTCGAGGTCCCGCTGTACAAGAGCCCGGCCAAGGGCGAGACGAGCAAGGATGCCGCGGGCATGGACCCGGCGCGCATGAACGAGCTGCTCAAGAACGCCAAGCAGCCGCCCAAGCCCGAGCCCCAGCCCGAGCCCGACACCACGCCCAAGCCGCCGCCCGCGCCCGAGGGCGAGCCCAAGCAGCAGGGCTGATCCAGACCGTGACCGGTATCGCCCAGATGCTGATCGAAGCCGGCCTCGCGCGCGAGAGGCTGGACGAGTGCCGCCGCGTCGCCGCCGCGAGCGGCGACTCGCTCGACCGCGTGATCCTGCAGAAGGACTACCTCGACGAGGTGACGCTGCTGCAGGTCTACGCCAAGCACCTGGGCTACGAATTCAAGCAGTCGCTCGAGGGCATCAAGGTGCCGTCGGGCTTCGTCAACCGCGTGCCCGTGCACTTCGCGCGCAACTACAACCTCGTGGCGCTCGAGGAGACGGCCGGCAACGTGGTGCGCGTCGCCACCTGCTCGCCGCTCGCCCCGCACCCGATGGACGACCTCTCGGGCATGCTCGGCGCCGAGATCGACCCGGTGCTCGCGCCGCGCATCGAGATCACGACGCTGCTCGGTCGGGCCTACCGCCACAAGGCCGACGGCGTGGACGAGGCGCTCGACGAGGTCGCCGAGGACGGCAACATCGCCGGTCTCGCCGACCAGATCGACGAGTCGGAGGACGTGCTCGACGTCGCCAACAAGGCGCCGATCATCAAGCTCGTCAACACGATCCTGTTCCAGGCGCTCAAGTTGCGCGCCTCGGACGTGCACTTCCATCCGTACCAGGACCGCATGCAGGTGCGCACGCGCATCGACGGGATCCTCTACGACATGGATCCGATCCCGCGCAAGGTGCAGGAGGCGATCGTCAGCCGCATCAAGATCATGGGCAAGATGGACATCGCCGAGCGCCGCCTGCCGCAGGACGGCCGCGCGACGATCCGCCTGGGCGACGGCGAGGTCGACGTGCGTATCAGCTCGATCCCCACGACCTACGGCGAGCGCATCGTCATGCGCCTGCTGGACAAGTCGGCGCGCGTCTACACGCTGGACGAGATCGGCCTGGCGCCCAAGAACCGCGCCATGCTGCGCGAGTACCTCAATTTCAGCCACGGCATCATCCTGGTCACGGGCCCGACCGGCTCGGGCAAGACGACCACGCTCTACGCCGCGATGAGCGAGGTCGACACGACGCAGAAGAACGTGCTCACGATCGAGGATCCGGTCGAGTACTCGCTGCCCGGCGTCTCGCAGGTGCAAGTCAACACCAAGAAGGGCCTGACTTTCGCCAACGGGCTGCGCTCGTTCCTGCGCCAGGACCCGGACGTGATGATGGTCGGCGAGATCCGCGACCTCGAGACGGGCGAGGTGGCGATCCGCGCCGCGCTCACGGGGCACCTGGTGTTCTCGACCGTGCACACCAACGACGCGCCCTCGACCATCACGCGCATGGTCGACCAGGGCATCGAGCCCTACCTCGTGGCGAGCTCGATGGTGCTGGTGATCGCGCAGCGCCTGGTGCGCACGATCTGCAAGCACTGCCACGCCTACGTGCCGATCACCGACGAGTGGACCGCGAAGCTCAAGAAGATCAGCATCACGCCCGAGCAGCTGCCGCTGGGCGTCGCGGTCGGGCGCGGCTGCGACGAGTGCTTCCAGTCGGGCTACTCGGGCCGCACTGCGATCTACGAGTTCCTGCCCGTGGACGAGATGCTGCGTACGCAGATCATGGAGGGCATCTCCGCCTCGGTCATGAAGCGCAACGCGGTCGAGCGCGGCATGGTCACGCTGCGCGAGGACGGCCGGATGAAGATCCTGGCCGGGCAGACGACGGCCGACGAGGTCCTGCGCGTGACGCAGCTCGACCTGGAGTGAGACCCGCAGAGGCCCGATGCCGATCTTCGAGTACAAGGCCTACGCCGCCGGCGGATCGATCCAGAAGGGCGTGATCGACGCCGACACCTCGCGCGAGGCGCGCACGCGCCTGCGCAAGGACAACCTGCTCGTCAAGGAGATCAGGGAACTCAGCGGCGCGCGGAACTCGGCCAAGCCCGGCAAGGGCAGCAAGCGCTCCTGGCTGCAGCAGCGCCTGCGCGAGCGCCAGCGCTCCTCGGGCCCGAGCGCACGCAACCTCGACGTGCTCACCGCGGCCACGCGCCAGATGGGCACCCTGCTCGGCTCCGGCATCCCGCTGACCGAGACGCTCAAGGCCATGATCGAGCAGGCCGAGAGCCGCTCGGTCGAGACGATGTTCCGCGAGATCCGCGAGAGCGTCAACCAGGGCACAGGCCTGGCCGAAGCGCTCTCCGCGCATCCCTACATGTTCAGCGAGCTGTACGTGAACATGGTGCGCGCGGGCGAGGCGACCGGCAACGTGGACGTCGTGCTGCGGCGCCTGGCCGACTACCTGCAGGGCCAGCGCACGCTGCGCCGCAAGGTCGTCGCGGCGCTGACCTACCCGGCGCTGATGATCGGCATCGGCATGATCGTGGTCAGCATCCTGATGGCAGTCGTCGTGCCGAAGATCACGACCATGCTGGCCGACATGAACCAGACGCTGCCTGCGCCCACGCGCATCCTGATCATCATCAGCGACCTGTTCAAGAACTGGTGGTGGGCCGGCCTGCTCGCGATCGCAGCGGTCTCGACCGTCTTCGAGCGCATCTACCGCCGCTCGGACAAGGGCCGCCTGTGGATCGACCGCACGCTCCTGCGCCTGCCGATCCTGGGCGACCTGCTGCGCAAGCAGGCCATCGCGCGCTTCACGCGCACGCTCGCGACCCTGCTGCAGAGCGGCGTGCCGGCCGTGCAGAGCCTGGAGATCACCAAGACGGTCGTGGGCAACCGCGTGATAGCGGACGCCACCGACCACATCCGCCAGCGCATCCTCGAGGGCACGGACATCGCCACCCCGCTCAAGGCCACAGGGGTCTTCCCGGCCGTGGTGGGCTACATGGTCAACGTCGGCGAGCAGTCCGGCGAGCTCGAGCAGATGCTGGACCGCATCGCCGGCGCCTACGACGAGGAGATCGACATCATGACCGAGCGCCTGACGTCGGTCCTGGAGCCGATCATGATCGTCTTTCTGGCGGTTGTCGTAGGCTATATCGTCATCTCGATCGTCCTACCGATCCTGCAGATCGGGCAGATAGGCAAGTAGACAGGCAGGCACGCCATGAACACCCAGACCCTTTCCCGCCGCGCGCGTCGCGGCTTCACGCTGGCCGAGATGATGGTCGTGATCGTGATCATCGGCCTGCTCGCGACGCTGGTCGTCCCCAACGTCATCCGGCGCTTCTTCCAGGCCCAGAGCACGACGGCCAGGGCGAATATCTCGACCATCATGCAGTCGCTGACGGAGTACGCGGTCAACAACTCGGGCAAGTATCCCGAGACGCTCGAACCGCTGGTCACGCCCGACGCGAACGGCCACTGCTACCTCGACGGCTACAACGGCAAGATCCCCAAGGATCCCTGGAAGAACGAGTTCCAGTACGAGCCGCCGCAGCCCGGCCACCCCAACCCGCGCGTCTTCTCGCTCGGCAAGGACGGAGCGCCCGGCGGCGAGGGCGAGGACGCGGACATCGACAGCGACCATCTCAAGGACGAGGGCTGAGGCCCAGAGAGTGTGAGGTAGCGCGATGACCTGCACTCGGAGTCGGCGGGCCGGGCGCGCAAGCCCCGGATTCAGCCTGGCCGAGATGCTCATGGTGGTCGTCATCCTGGGCATGATCGCAACGATCATCACGATCAACTGGCGCTCGATCCTGCCCAAGTCCGAGCTGCACTCGGCCGTGCGCGAGCTGTCCGAGGACCTCAACGGCACGCGCTCCGAAGCCATCGGGCGCAACGCGGAATTCCGCATCCTCTACGACCTCGAGCGCGGTGCCTGGCGCGTGATCACGCCCTTCAAGCTCGACGGAAGCGGCGCCATGGCCCAGACCGAGGAGGAGCGCCTGGCGCTGCCTTGGAAGACGCTGCCGGAGAGCGTCAAGTTCCTGCGCATCGACATCGACAGCGTGAGCTACTCGAAGGGCCAGTGCTTCGTGCGCTTCGACGCGCTGGGCTCCTCCTCGGGGCACACGCTGGTCCTGGCACAGCAACCCGACAACAACCTCTTCACGGTCGAAGTGCTCGGACTGACCGGCATGATCAACTTCCACGAGGGGACCTTCCAGCGCGAGCCGCCGAAGGAGTCGGACTTCCGATGATCCGGCGCGCACAGCGAGCAGGCTTCACCCGTGCCGGCTTCACGCTGGCCGAAGTGGCGGTCACGATCGTGATCGTGGGCACGATGCTGATCTACCTCCTGCAGGGGTTGAACGGCACCAAGCTGCTCGCGGCGCAGACGCGCAACAACAAGCTCTCGCGCGAGCTCGCGCTGCAGAAGCTCGGCCAGGTCGGATCGGGCCTGTACCAGGAGGACATCGACAAGGGCCTGGTCGGCTCCTTCGCCGACGAGGGCTACCCGGACTTCACCTTCGAGGTCGTCGTGGGCGACGAGGTCTTCAGCGACCAGGACGACGTGCAGAACGATCGCTTCGACAGCTGGCACCCGCCCAACTCCACCAGGGACGAACAGCAGGACCCCAACGAGGAGCCGGTCGAGAAGCCCTTCGAGAAGGTCAAGATCCGCGTCACGTCGCCCAAGATCCAGGAGTTTTCGAACCAGCTCACGCTCGAGCAGTGGTATCCCTGGGCACAGGTCTACGGCGTGAAGGAAGAGGACCAGAAGGACCAGGCCGGCCAGCCCGGTGCCGCGAATCCGTCTGGCACGGGCGGCAGCCAGCCGACCGGGAACGGAGTCAAGCAGCCATGAGGAACAGCACGCCCCCTGCTCGCGCGCGCCGGGCCGGCTTCACGCTGGTCGAGGTGCTGATCACGCTCCTGATCATGAGCGGGATCATGGTCGCACTGACGGAGATCCTGACCGCCGCGCGCACCGCGCGCGACACCGTGCACAACGTGCTCGAGACGCAGACGGCCGGACCGGCCATCCTCGACCTCGTCGAACGCGACCTGCGCGGGATCCTGACCTACGACACGACGCGCGTGCAGCAACTGCGCATCCGCAATCGCGTGGTCATGGGCTTCGACGCCGACTCGCTCGACTTCGTCACCAACTCCGACAGCATGGTGCTGCACCAGCTCGAGGACCGCTTCGTGCGCTCCGATCTGAACGAGGTCGGCTACCGCCTGCGGCCCTCGCCGGAGAACGACCAGTTCCTCGAGATCTACCGGCGCGAGAACTTTGGCGTCGACGAGGATCCCTACGAGGGCGGGACCTTCCAGTACCTGCACGATCGCGTGAAGTCCTTCGACATCCAGGTCTTCCGCAAGGACGGCAGCGACGAGGAGCCCGTCGACCACTGGAACTCGCAGGAGGGCAGCGAGGACATCGGCCTGCCCGCGCGCCTGGAGATCACGCTCACGCTCGAACTCGCCCCGCGCATCGTGCACGAGCAGCTGCGCGTAGCGCCCGTCGATCGCCGCACGGTGGTCTACAAGCGCATCCTGCGCATGCCCGAAACGCTGCGCGGCGAGGAGGCCCAGATCCCGATCCCGGCCATCCCCACGGTCGCCGGCAGCTCCGGCCCGGGCGGCAACAACGCCAATCCGAGCGGCGGCGCGAACGGAACCGGCACACCGGTCGGCGGCCCGGCGAACGGCCGCGGCAACCAGAGGGCGGGCACGCGCGTCGAGGGCGTGAGGAGCGGCGGCGACACCACCCGACCCGCGCCGGGGGCCGGTGGAGCTCCGGGCGCTGGCGGCGGGGCTACGCGCGGACGCACGGGCGGCTCGCCGAACACGCGGCCGGGCGGCTGACCCAGGAACTGAGCCGCCGCGGACCGGGCTCAGCCGAGCGGCTTGCCGATCGTCTCGCGACCGCCCATGTAGGGCCGCAGCGGCGCCGGCAGCCAGAGCGTGCCGTCCGGCCGCTGGTGGTTCTCGAGCAGCGCGATCAGCATGCGCACGCTGGCCGCCACGGTGTTGTTGAGCGTGTGGCAGAAGTGCACCTTGCCCTGTGCGTCGCGGTAGCGCATGTTCAGCCGCCGCGCCTGGTAGTCGTGGAAGCGCGACGCCGAGTGCGTCTCGCCGTAGGCCTTGCGGCTCGGCATCCAGGTCTCGATGTCGAACTTCTGGACCTGCGGCGCGCCCAGGTCGCCGCCGCAGACGTTGACGACGCGGTACGGCAATTCGAGCGCCTGCAGGACCTCCTCCGCGTTGCGCACGATCATCTGATGGTGCTCGATGCTGCGCTGCGGGTCGGCGACGTCCACCACCACCTGTTCGACCTTCTGGAACTGGTGCACGCGGTAGAGTCCGCGCGTGTCCTTGCCGTACGTCCCGGCCTCGCGCCGGTAGCAGGAGGAGAGCGCGACGTAGAGCTTGGGCAGATCGGTGCTCTTCAGGATCTCGTCCTGGTGCAGCGCGGTGACGGGCACCTCGGCCGTGCCCACGAGGCACAGGTCGTCGCGCTCGTCGCAGCGGTAGGCCTGCTCCTCGCCGCCGGGAAAGTAGCCCGTCCCCACCATGACCTCGCTGCGCACGAGCGTCGGGACCGAGAGCGGCACGAAGCCCTTCTTGACCATGCTCTCGAGCGCGAAGCGCATCAGTGCGCCCTCGAGCAGCGAGAGATCGCCCTTCAGGAAGTAGTTGCGCGAGCCTGCGATGCGCGCGCCGCGCTCGACGTCGATCCAGTCCTGGCCCTCGCCCAGCGCGATGTGGTCGCGCGGCTCGAACTCGAAGCGCCGCGGTTCGCCCCAGCGCTTGAGCTCGACGTTTTGCGTGTCGTCCAGGCCCTCGGGCACCTCGGCCGCGGGCAGGTTCGGCACGCGCAGGAGCAGCGCGCGGCGCTCGGTCTCGAGCCGAGCGTAGGCGTCCTCCTTCTCCTTGCGCGCCGCCTTGACCTGCTTCTGCCCCTCGGCCAGCTTCGCGCGCTCGGCCGGCGGGGCCTTGCCGATCGACTTGGAGGCGGCGTTCTCCTCCGCGCGCAGGCGATCGAGCTCCTGTTGCGCCGCGTTCATGCGCGCGTCGAGCTCGCGCAGCGGGCCGAGGTCGAGGGGAATGCGCTTCTTGCGCGCTCCGGCCTCGACCAGCTCGGGAGATTCCCGGATCAGGCGGATGTCGATCAAGCGCTCATTCCTTCCAGACCGACTCGACCTTGCCGAACAGGTCGTGCTTCTTCTGCGAGAGCTGGACCTCGAACGCGCCGCCCTTGTCCTTCGCATCCGCTTCCAGGTCGAGCGGGAACCAGACCGCATTCCAGCCCAGTTCCTTGTTGTTGATCGTCTCGATGCTGCCGATCGCCATCTTGCCCGTGCCGCTGGCCACTTTGCCGCCCTTCTTGCGCCAGGCGACTTCGGGCTTGGCGACGCAGTTCCAGGGCCGCTCGTAGCGCTCGCCGGCCGAGCCGGTGACGACCACGGTATTGCCCAGGAGTTTCAGCGTGCTGCCGTTGACCTCGAACTGGAAGTCGAAGCCGAAGGGCGCGCCGAGCGTGACGCTGGTGGTCTCGCCCTCGCGCACGCTCCAGCCGGGAGCGGATTTCAGGGGCGGCAGGATCAGCACCTTCTGCATCTGCTTCTTCTTGCCCTTGCGGATCTCGCCGTAGTAGAGCGCGTAGTTGCCGACCGGCACGCGCACGCCCTTCGCCCCGCCCTCGACCAGATCGTAGTAGCAGTCCTTGGTGTCGTTCGAGCCAACGACGACGACGTAGGTGGGCTGCAGCGGGCCCTTGAAGTCGAGCTTGAGGATCCCCGTCTCGACCTCGGCCGGAGACACGCCGAGCTTGGCCCCCTGGTCCAGCACCTCGAGCCGGTAGAAGTTGCCGTCGATCTCCTGGATCTCGCTCCAGGGCCGCGCGCGCTTGCTCGTGCCGATCGCGATCGAGTCCATCCAGGGCTCGAACTCGTTGGGAGTCAGGCCGGGCGTGCCGTAGGCCTGCGGCTTGCCGCCGTACACACCGTCGAGCGAATCGTCGAAGATGCGCACGGGCGTCGCGCCCACATTGCCGGTCACGCTGGCGGCGCCGAGCGTGTAGATGTTGTACAGGTTGTCATCGGGCGCGAGGTTGACCTCGATGCCCTGGTAGGAGTCCTTCTGATTGCCCACGACGGCGAAGAAGGCCCAGGGCCGCTTCTTGTCGCCCTTGCCGATCTGCACGCGCACGGGCGTGATGTTGCCGGTCATCGGGATCTTCTCGTCCCCCTGCTTGTCGTCGTTCGTGTCGAAGCGGATGTCGCTCGAGCCCGTGCGCACGATCGTCGGACAGTCGCTGGTCGTCGGGAAGACGGTGGCCGTGCCCTTGGTCTGCAGCGAGATCGCGTTCCACATCGGGTAGAGCTCGTCGCAGCCGTAGATCGGTCGCGTGATCGCATCCGGGGTCGGGAGCGCCTCGAATGCGAGCGCCACGGCCGCGGCCGGTGCGACCGGGGTCTTGGGGCCTTCCAGCTTGGGATCGGTCGCGACAGCACCGCCCTTCTCGCCCGCGCCGCGCGCCTCCAGCGCCGCTCGGCGTTTCACCATCTCCTCGTAGACCGGGTCCTTGAGGTCGAGCTTCTCGCGCATCTCGATCGCGTGGCCGTAGCCGACCCAGGCGTGGTGCAGGTCGCCCTGCGCCCCGCGCAGCGGCTCGTCACAGCACTCCGCGTAGACGCGGTAGGCCTCGGTGGCGTTGTACAGGTCCTTCTCGCTGTCGAACGCGCCGGCCAGCGCCTCGATCTCGTCGAGGATGTTCGCGAACGTGAGCCCGTCCTTCTTCTCGAGATTGCCCTCGAACTCGCGCAGCACGGGCTTCCAGCGCGCCAGGAGCTCGTCGCGCGTCTTCTTCTTGCGCGCGTCGAGGCCGGCCAGGTACTGCGCCTGGCGCTCGGGGAACTCGCACTTCCAGACGGCCTTCCAGCTCTCCGCGAGCGCGTCGAAGAGCGCCTTCTCCTTGGCGGCCGGATCCGCGGCGACCGCCTCCGCGGTGCGCACGATCCAGATCTCCGCGCTGCGCGCGTTCTTCCTGACCAGCTTCTCCCGGTCGAGCTTCTGCTGCTCGAGCAGCTTCTTGTCGGGCTTCGGGCCGGGATCGAGCGCCTTCTCGAACGCGGTCTTGAAGACGTCCACGGGATCCTGCTGCGCGGACGCGCGCGCCAGCGTGAACGCCGAGGCGAGGAAGAGCCCTGTGACGATCCAAGGATGCGCGTACTTCATGGCCCGGGCAGTCTAGCCCCGCGCCGGGCCCGGACAAAGACCGGCCGCTCAGCGGCGGGAGGAAACGCGCTTCAGGAACTCGCGCTCGCCGCGCGAGAGCGAGGCCATGCCCTCGCGGTGGATCTTCTCCAGCAGCTGGTCCATGCGCTCCTCGTCGGCCGCGGCGTTCTTGACCGCGCGCGTCACGCGCCGCTCGGCCATGGCGCGCACCGGATCCCAGCGGATCCAGCCCAGGCGCACGGCGGCGTAGCCGTACAGGCCCCCGGCCAGGTGCGTGACGTGCGAGACGCCGTCGGAGGGCGCGCCCTTCAGGAGCACGAGCAGCGAGAAGACCTCGAGACCGATGAAGATCAGCGCCAGCGTGCGCAACGTGAGCGGGACGATGAACAGGATCACAGGAGCACGCGGCCAGAGCACCGCGCTCGCCACGAGCACGCCGAAACAGCCCCCCGAGGCGCCCAGCAGCGGCCGGGCGCTGCCGCTCGCGAGCCCCAGCGCGAGGAAGCAGATCCCGCCCAGGATCTGCGCCCCGAAGTAGGTGAGCAGGAAGCGCCGCGCCCCGAACTCCTGCTCGAGCATCAGCCCGAACATGTAGAGCGTCAGCATGTTCATCAGGATGTGACCCGCGCCCCCGACGTCGTGCAGGAAGCCGTAGCTCAGGAATTGCCAGAGCGGGACGAGCGGCGCGTGCTCGCGCCAGGTCTCGGGCGCCAGCATCAGCCAGCGCGTGACCCACTCGTAGGCGTTCTCCGGCAGCACGAAGAAGCACATCAGCCAGATCGCCACGTTCGAGATCAGCAGCCACTTCACCGCCGGCGTCAGCGGCGGCAGGGACGGGCGCATCGTGACGCGCGTGCCGCCGCCGCCGAAGTCGCCGTCGTCGTAGCTGGGCCTGGCCATACGCTGACTTCTATCGACCTAGCGCCGCTCGCGATCCAGCAGCGAATCCTTTTCCAGGCCGGCCAGGCGCGCGGCCGCTCGCGCGGTGTTCGCGAGCAGCATCGCGATCGTCATCGGCCCGATGCCGCCCGGCACGGGCGTGATCGCGCCGGCGCGCTCGCGCGCACTCTCGAAGTCGACGTCTCCGCAGAGCTTCCCGTCGGCCAGGCGGTTGATGCCCACGTCGAGCACGACCGCGCCGGGCTTGACCCACTCGCCCTGGACGAGCCGCGGGCGGCCGACGGCGGCGACGAGCACGTCCGCCAGGCGGCAGACCGCCCCCAGGTCGCGCGTCTTCGAGTGCGCGATCGTGACCGTCGCGTTGCGCTCCAGCGCCAGCAGCGCGATCGGCTTGCCGACCAGCATCGAGCGGCCGAGCACGACCACGTGGCGGCCCTCGAGCGCGAAATCGTGCCGCTCGAGCAGCTCGATGCAGCCCAGCGGCGTGCAGGGGAAGAGGCCCGGGTTGCCGAGCGCCAGCGCCGCGACGTTCGAGGGATGCAGGCCGTCGACATCCTTCTGCGGATCCAGGAGGCGCAGGACCCGCTGCGCATCGAGCCCCTTGGGCAGCGGCAGCTGCAGCAGGATGCCGTGCACCGCGGCGTCGGCGTTGAGCGACTGGACCTCGCGCTCGAGCTGCGCCTGGGTGACACTCGCGGGCAGACGCAGCGTGCGCACCAGGAAGCCCGCCTCCTGCGCTGCCTTGTCCTTGTTGCGCACGTAGACCTGGCTGGCGGGATCCTCGCCCACGAGCACGACCACGAGCTGCGGCGCGAGCCCCGCGGCGCGCAGGCGCCCGACCTCGGCTTGCACCTCGGCCCGCACCGCCGTCGCCGTGGCCTTGCCGTCGAGCAGGCGCGCCTGGCTCACCAGCTGCGCTCCAGCACGTAGCCGCCGATCTCGCACAGCGCATCGCGCGCGCGGCTCTGCGGCAGCGTCTCGACTCGCGCGCGCGCCCCCTCGACCAGCGTGCGCGCGCGCTCCAGGGCGTACTCGATGCCCGGCTGCAGGTCGACGACCGAGCGCAGCACGGAGAGGCGCTGCTGCAGGCCGGGTCCGGTGTAGACGTCGCGCATCGCCGCACGCGTGGCCTCGTCGGCGCCGCGGTAGACGTGCAGCACGGGCAGCGTCAGCTTGCCGTCCTCGATGTCGTTGCCGACGCTCTTGCCGACGACCGACTCCTCGCCGACGAGGTCCAGGCAGTCGTCGATGATCTGGAAGGCCAGGCCGATAGAGTTCCCGAACTGCGCCAGCAGCGCGCCGGCCTCGTCGCGCCCGCCCGGGTAGCGCGCGCCGAGCTCGCACGCGGCGCCGTAGAGCACGGCCGTCTTGGCGCCGGCGATGCGCTCGTAGGTCTCCTGCGCGAGCTCGAAGTCGTAGCGCAGTGCGGCCTGCTCGATCTCCCCCACGCAGATCCGACGCGTGGCCTCGGAGAGCACGCGGCTGGCCAGCCGCGAGGACAGATCGGTCGAGAGCGCGAAGGCGCGCGCGTAGAGGAAGTCGCCCAGCAGCACGGCGGTCTGGTTGTCCCAGCGCTCGTTGACGCAGGCCACGCGCCGGCGCACCTTGGCGCCGTCGAGCACGTCGTCGTGCACGAGCGTCGCGAGGTGGATCATCTCGACGATCGCCGCGATCGCGGGATGCTCGTCGGTCGCGTTGCCCGTCGCGTCGCCGGCGAGCAGCACCAGCGCGCCGCGCAGCTGCTTGCCGCGGAAGCGCGAGACGTGATCGGTCATGTCGCTCACGGCGCGCGAGCTCTCGGCCACCTGCGCCTCGAGGATCTGTCGCATGCGCAGCAGACCTTCCGAGACCGGCGCGACGAGCCGCGCCAGGCGCGCGTCGGACTCGCTCATGCGCGCGCGGCCTCCAGATCCGCCAACGTGTTCAGGTTGCGGAACAGCGCGGGCTCTTCGCGCGTGTGCCAGGCGACGCGCGGCAGCCTCGCATGGCGCGCGGGGAAGCGCTCGTGACTGGTCATCTTGCGCTCACCCGCGTCGAGCGCGGCGGAGACGCTCTCGAGCACGTCCGCCGAGTAGGCCGCCGCGAGCGGCTCCGGGCCGCGCGCACCGGACAGGCCGCACTGTTCGAGGCCTTCGCGCCGCGCGCGCGCGAGCAGCTCGCGGAAGAGCGCGCTGTCCGCGCCGGGCATGTCGCAGGCGAGCAGCAGCAGCCAGCCGCGCTCCGAGCGGGCGCGCAGCGCCATCAAGCCCGCTTCGAGCGCCGCCAGCGGTCCGCTCCCGCGGGCGCGACGGTCGAGGATCTCGAGACGGCCGAGCTGCAGGTAGCGCGGCGCAGGTCCGCTCGCCAGCCAGACTTCCTGGCACAGCGGCTCGAGCGCGGCGATCGCACCCTCGAGCAGGCTCCGGCCGCGGAGCTCGAGCAGCGCCTTGTCGCGACCCATGCGCCGGCTCTCCCCGCCGCACAGGACGAGGCCGAAGACCGGCGCGTCGAGGGTGGCCGGGGCCGGCATCGCGGGTCAGTTGTTGTGGGGCTTGCCGTTGCCGGGACCGGCCGGGGGCGTCGCGGAACGGGCCTCGGTCGAGGCCGGCTTGTCGTCCTTGGCGCCCTCCGACATGCCCTTCTTGAACTCGTTGACGCTGCTGCCGAGGCCGCGCGCGAGCTCGGGCAGCTTCCGCGCCCCGAAGAGCAGCAGGATGGCGAAGACGATCAGGAGGATCTCGGTCGTGCCGAGGACGGCGAAGGGGAGCATGCGATGGTCTCGATCGGGCCCTGGGCCGGAATCCGTGCCTGGCGGGCCGCCCCAGGGCGGAGAAACAGCGTCAGTCTAATGCATCCCTACGGATGAAATCCCTGCCTGCGGGGGATTTCCGCCGAGCGCAGCCACGCGACGGGCAATCCGGCGCTCGAGGCGCGGCGGGAGGGGCTCGAGGGCCAGATCCGGGCTCGCCAAGGTGCCCGAGGATTTCGTTCCCACGCGTGCGCCGAGCCCGACGCGCAGCCCCGCCGCCGCGAGGCCGGTGCGGACGGCGAGCGCAGCGCTGTAGGTCGAGAGCAGACTGCCGGGCGCCATGCACGCGGCGATTTGGGCGAGGAAGGCAGGCTCCCAGAGCTCCGGCTCGACGCGCGGCGAGAACGCGTCGAGGAAGACGGCGTCGAACGCTCCCGCGCCTGGGCGCGGAAGCGTCGTGCGCGCGTCGCCGAGCCGGAGTTCGAGCGCCAGCTCGAACCCGAGCGAGGCGTTGCCCTCTGCCCTCCCTGCGGGGTTGTGCAGTGCCTCGCGCAGGAGCGCGAGGGCGGAGCTCCAGTTCTCGGCGAGCTCGGGGGTAAGGGCAGCCCTTTCACGCTCAAGAAGCGCGAACGCGGCCTCGATCACGCTGCGGTCGAGCTCGAGCGTGACGATCTCGAGCCTGCAGCGCGTGCTTCGCACGCGACGCAGGCTCTCGATCGCCGCGGCGAGGTTGAGTCCGAGTCCCGTGCCGATGTCGAGCAGGCGCAGCACGCTCGCGCTCTGCGCACGCTCGGCCAGCCGGCAGGCGCTCGCGTAGCGCAGGCGCGACTCCTCCCACGCTCCCGCGCGCGAGTGGCAGGCCTCGCCGTGCACCGGATGCGCGAGCGTGAACGAGCCATCGCCCGTCCGGACCGGAATCCAGCTCGCGCTCATTCGACCGGCGGAAAGACCGTGATGCGCTGCACGCGCGCCAGCGCCGGGTCCCCGTTCTCCGGCGGCTTCAGGTAGATCGCGATCCCGCTGTCGAAGTGGAACTGCTCGCGCGGATTGTTGGGGTTCATGCCGGCCAGGATGTGTCCGCCGCCGCCGCCGGGCGTGCCGTGCTTGATCAGCTCCGCGCGCCCGCCCCAGAGCTTCACGCCCGCGTCGCTCATGCCCTGGAAGAACGAGCTCTCGGCGTCGGAGCCCGCGCGCACCGAAAGGCTCGAGAGGCGCAGGTCGCGCAGGCAGGGGTTCTTCTCGAGGGATGCGGCCATGTCGACCGCCGCCGGCCGCAGGCCCGCGCCCCCTAGCCTCGTCAGGCACTCCGGGTCCACCAGGAACAGCAGCGCAAGTTGTCCGCGCTCGTAGATGAGCTCGAGCCCGACCTCGTCGCTCGCGAGCTGCGTCACCGTCTCGACGCCGAGGCGCTGCACGACCGAACCGAGCGTCGTCTGGCCGAGCTTGAGGTCGCCGAGGCCGACGCCGGCCGTGAGCGTCGCGTTGGCATAGGGCTCGAGCGCGGCGTTGTGCTGCCCGCAGCCCGCGAGACCGAGCAGGAAGACCGCCGTGAGGTTGGTGAGACCATTCATGCTCAGCGGTAGATCGTGATGCGCTGGATCAACGTCTGGCCCGGCGCGGCTCCGGCGGTCTGCGGGTAGTAGAACGTGATGCCCGGCTTGAAGTGCAGCTCGCCTTCCGGATTGCTCAGATCCAGGCCTGCGACGACGGTTTTCGGCGCAGAGCCGGGCGTGCCGTGCCTGGAGGCCGCCTGCATCGGGTCCCAGAGCCGCACGCCCGACTCGGTCGCGCCCTCGTAGAAGCTCGCGTCGACGCTCGCGCCGCTGCGCACCGAGATGCTCGACAATGTGCTCTCCCGCACGCAGGGGTTCTTCGCCAGGAACGCGGTCAGCTCCGCGGCGGCCGGGCGCAGACCGGTCTTGAGCCTGTCCATGCAGCCGGGCTCGATCACGAACAGCAGCGAGAGCTGTCCCTGCTCGTAGGAAAGCTCGAGCGCAACCTGCTCGCTCGCCAGAGGCGAGACCTTCTCCACGCCCAAGCGCTGCACCACCGAACCGAGCGTCGTCCGGTCCAGGTGCAGGTCGCCCAGTCCCACGCCGGCGGTCAGCGTCGCCGTCGCGTATGGCGCCAGCGGCGACTTCTGCTGTTCTGCGGGAGCGCAGGCCAGGCTGAGAACCGACAGGAGCGCGAGACCCAACCGTAGCGTGAGACCCGACCGCAGCGCGAGGCTCGACATCAACGCGATGGCCGGCATTCGCGCGAGGGTGGGGGTCCATCCGAGCGCTGGCGTCTTCGCCAGGGTCATCCGCCTGCCGTTCCATCCGATCCCGAGTCTCAGGCTATGCATCGAACTCCTCACGCGCCCGCGACCGTACCCCTCGCGCCGCCGCAGGACAAGGCGCTCCCCCCCCACGGCAGGATCTTGTCCGCCGCTGCGCCCGAACAGTCGCAGCCTGGGCCTAGCCACTCGCAGGTCGCTCCTGCACATCCAGCAGTCCCTTGCGCTTCCTTCCGATCCGCAGCAACCACGTCGTCGGCTCATTCGGCCTTAGCGCCGACCGCGGCGAGCGGTGTGGCTGTGGCCTCGCCACGACGGCTCCTGTGCGCGTCAGCAGCACCCACACTTCCGCGACGCCGGCCTCGATCCTGATCCTCTGGCGCTCGAGCCCCTCAGCAAGGCCCGGCAGCTCCCTCCACCCGTCGAACCAGGGCCCCGACGAGTACGGATCCGGCCCGCTGGCGTGAATCCCGTGCTTGCGCGAATTCTGCAGGACGTAGACGAGCGAGTTGCGCACTTCGGTCGGCGTTCGCAGTGCCCGCTCGTGGAAGCGATCGGCGACGATCGAACCCACGCGCTGCCAGAGCCGGTTCAGCGCGCGCGCGATGCGCACGAGCAGCGCGCGCACGCCCATCGAGAGCGCGCAGCGGTCGTTGGCCTCGACAATCATGTGCAAGTGGTTCGACTGGATCGAGTGATGCACGACTCGGAACTGCGCTTGCGCGGAAGCCGCCTCGAGCGCCCGGCGCAGCAGGACGAACTCGCGTCCGTGCCGCAAACTCGGCAGCCCAGCCTTCAGCCTGGTCGTCACCTGGACCGGATGGCTCGCCGCATGCTCCGCGCGCGAACGATGCGGCATCCCCGCGTGCGCGCCTTTCGGCTTCCGGCCCGCTCCCTTGCGCGCGCCCCCTCGGCTCTTGAACTCGAACCCCGTCTGCCGAATCCGCGTCTGGTTCTTCCGAGGCACGAAGCCGCCTCGTCTGCCTCGACCCGCTGTGCGTGCAGTCGACTTCATCGATACACCTGCAATCGGCTTCCGCGGTGTCCCTGCACTCGACCTCATCGCTCTGCCTCCACCATGGAGACGCTCGGGACGCCCGCAGGTTGTTTGATTGGGCTCAGAATCCATGCGAACTCTGCCCGACGGACTCGGTTGTGGGACGAGTAATGAATGAGCGCGAAACCCAAGCCGACGAGAATGGGCACGCGGGGCAGGTCGCGTCTGCGCGAGTGGCCGCGTCTGCGCGAGTGGACCGCGTGGGCGCGCCCAGGCCGCGGGGACGTCGGAAGACCGCTCCGGCTCCGCGTGGGTTGTCTGAAAGGGCGCAGGATTCCTCCGCGCTCACCAGGCGCTCGGGCTGGGTCGGACCACGAACGGGCGCTAGGCACAGGGCGACGAGACTGCGCGCGAGCGCGCCGCCCCTCAGCGCCGCGCCGCCCCTCAGCGCCGCGCCGCACATCGGCACCGCGCCGCCCCTCGGCACCGCGCCGCAGATCGGCACCGCGCCGCCCCTCAGCGCCGCGCCGCACATCGGCACCGCGCCGCAGATCGGCACCGCGCCGCTCGCTCAGCGCCGAGGATGTCGTCGCCCCGCTCTTGAGCCTCCTGCTCGAGCTTCTGATCGTCGCCGGAATACTCGCGCTGGTGCGGCTGGCCCGCCGTCGGGCAACTCCTGTGTCCAGCTAGCGACGCGTCGCGCCCCGGACCGAGCGGCGACTTGGCCGCGAACGCTCACCCGCGGCGCGCCCGCCCTCAGCTCCGCGCGCCAGCCTCAGCTCTGCGCGCCCGCCAGCATGCCGCGTTCGGCCAGGACCTTCTCCATCGTCACGCCGATCTGGGCCGGGCTCGGCACGACGTGCACGCCTGCGGCCTTGAGCGCCGCGATCTTCTCCTGCGCCGTGCCCTTGCCGCCGGAGATGATCGCGCCCGCATGCCCCATGCGCCTTCCGGGCGGCGCGGTCATGCCGGCGATGAAGCCGACGACCGGCTTCTTGACGTGCTTCTGGATGTACTCGGCGGCCTTCTCCTCGGCGCTGCCGCCGATCTCGCCGATCATCACGATTGCCTCGGTCTCGGGGTCGGCGTTGAAGGCCGTCAGCACGTCGACGAAGTTCGTGCCGTTGACCGGGTCGCCGCCGATGCCGATGCAGGTCGATTGGCCGATCTTGCGCGAGGTCAGCTGCCAGACGGCCTCGTAGGTCAGCGTGCCCGAGCGCGAGACGACGCCCACGCGTCCGACCTTGTGGATGTAGCCCGGCATGATGCCGATCTTGCACTGCGCGGGCGTGATGATGCCGGGGCAGTTGGGGCCGATCAGGCGCGATTTCGTGCCCGCGCGCGCGAGCCGCTCGGCGACGCGCACCATGTCGAGCACGGGGATGCCTTCGGTGATCGCGACGACGAGTTCGATGCCCGCGTCGACGGCCTCGATGATCGCGTCCGCCGCGCCCGCGGGCGGGACGTAGACGACGCTGGCGTTGCAGCCGGTCTTCTCGCGCGCTTCCTTGCACGAGCCGAAGACGGGCAGGTTCAAGTGCGTCGTGCCGGCCTTGGCCGGGTTGACGCCGCCCACCATCTGCGTGCCATAGGCGATCGCCTGCTCGCTGTGGAAGGTGCCCGTCTTGCCGGTGAAACCCTGGCAGATCAGCTTGGTGTTCTTGTCGACCCAGATGCTCATGGGAGTTCCTTGGCTACGTCGTGTCTGCTTCGATTGGTGCGGTCCTGGGAGATGCGATCAGTGGGTCGCGGATGGCGGGTGAGTGGCAGTGAGCGCGGTTGCGGAAAGCGATCCAGACGCCGCGCTAGCGCGCGGCGCCGACGGCCTTGCAGATCTTCTTGGCCGCGTCGTCGAGGTCGTCCGCGGCGATGATGGGCAGCTTCGAGTCGGAGAGCATCTGCTTGCCCTTCTCGACGTTCGTGCCCTCGAGGCGCACGACCAGCGGCACGCCGAGTTTCGTCTGCTTGACGGCCTCGATCACGCCCGCGGCGATCACGTCGCACTTCATGATCCCGCCGAAGATGTTGATCAGGACACCCTTGACCTGCGCGTCCGAGAGCAGGATGCGGAAGGCCGCGGTGACCTTCTCGGCCGTCGCGCCGCCGCCGACGTCGAGGAAGTTGGCCGGGTTGCCGCCGTAGAGCTTGATCACGTCCATCGTGCCCATCGCCAGGCCGGCGCCGTTGACCATGCAGCCGATGTTCCCGTCCAGCGCGATGTAGGAGAGGTCGAACTTGCTCGCCTCGACCTCCTTCTGGTCCTCTTCGTGGAGGTCGCGCAGCTCGAGCAGCTCCGGATGCCGGAACAGGCCGTTGGAGTCGAAGTTGACCTTGCCGTCGAGCGCCATCACGTCGCCTTCCTGCGTGACGATCAGCGGGTTGATCTCGAGCAGCGAGCAGTCGAGCTCGACGAACATGCGCGCCAGGTTGACCAGGAAGGTGGCGGCCTTGGGCTCCTGGCCCGGGCGGATGCCGACGCCGCGCACGAGCTTCTGCGCCTCCTGCGGCGAGAGGCCCGACTTGGGCGAGAAGGCCGCCTTGACGATCTTCTCCGGGTGCTTGGCGGCGACCTCTTCGATCTCCATGCCGCCCTCGGACGAGACCATCAGCACCGGCCGCTTCAGCTCGCGGTCGATCGCGATGCCGACGTAGTACTCCTTCGCGATCGAGGAGCCCTTCTCGACCCACAGGCGCCGCACGAGCTGGCCCTGCGGACCGGTCTGGTACGTGACCAGGGTCTTGCCCAGGATCGCGCTAGCCGCGGCCTTGGCCTCCTCGAGCGACTTGCACAGCTTCACCCCGCCCGCCTTGCCGCGGCCGCCGGCGTGGATCTGCGCCTTGACCACGACCAGGGGCGCCTTGAGCGCGACCCAGGCCTCGGCGACCTCGGCCACACTCGTGCACTCGCGCCCCTCCGGGACGCTCATGCCGAACTTCTTGAGCAGCTGCTTGGCTTGGAACTCGTGGATCTTCATCGGCGGTGCGCGGCGGGCCCGGGGGACGAAACGAGGCGCAAAGTCTACGGTCGCGACCGGCCAGCGACCACATCCGCGCGCGGTGGCGCGGGCTCTCCCCGGCTGGTCTACTGTGCGCCCGCGATGACGCCTACGACCCCTGTGCTCGGCCAATTGCTCGTCGATCGCGAGCTCGAGGCCCTGCTCGGTACGGCGATCCGCGGGGCGCCCGGCGCGAGCGCCCCCGGCCGCGACCAGGTGGCCCCCGCCAGCGTCGATCTGCGTCTCTCGGGCGAGGCCTGGCGCATCCGCGCAGGTTTTCTGCCCGCAGCGGAGAGCGTCGAGAGCCGGCTGGCTCAGCTCGCGCTCGGAAGGCTCTCGCTCGAGGGCCAGGGCGCCGTGCTGGAGCGCGGCTGCGCCTACCTCGTGGCGCTGGAAGAGGAGCTCGAGCTTCCGCCCGGGCTCAAGGGCCGCTTCAACCCGCGCAGCTCGACCGGCCGCTGCGACATCTTCACGCGCGTCCTGTGCGAGGGCCACGCGCGCTTCGACGAGGCGCCGGCGGGCTACCGCGGGCGCGTCTGGATCGAGATCGCGCCGCTCTCGTTCCCCGTGCGCCTGAAGCGCGGCGACCGGCTGGCGCAGCTGCGCCTCGCGCGCGGGCAGGCGGCGCTCTCGAGCGACGAACTGCGCGCGCTGCACGAGCGCACGCCGCTGTGCTTCGACGCCGGCGGCACGCGTGCGCTCGCGTCGCACGAGTTGCTGCTCGACGAGCAGGGCGGGCTCGCGCTGCGCGTCGGTCTCGCGGGTCGCGAACCGGCCGGCTGGCGCGCCGGAGCGCACACCGACGTGGTCGAGTTCGCGCGCGAGGGCGCGCACGCGGTGCACGACTTCTGGGAGCCCGTGCACGCGCGCGACGGCCGCTGCATCCTCGAGCCGGGCAGCTTCTACGTCTTCGCCAGCCGCGAACGCCTGCGGGTCCCGCCCGCGTACGCGGCCGAGATGCTGCCCGTCGACGTGGGCATCGGCGAGCTGCGCAGCAACTACGCCGGCTTCTTCGACAATGGCTTCGGCTGGCGCGAGCGCGACCGAGCGGAGCAGCCCGCGGGCACGCCGGCCGTGCTCGAGGTACGCGCGCACGACCTGCCGTTCCTGGTCGAGGACGGGCAGGCTTTCTGCCGCCTGCACTTCTTCCGCTGCAGCGGACGGCCCGAGCGGCTCTACGGCGAGGGCCGTCCGCGCTCCTACCAGGACCAGGACCTGACCCTGGCGCGCTGTTTCCGACGAGCATGAGCGCGAAGACCGACATCGCCTACCTCGACGGCCGCTACCTGCCGCGTTCGCAGGCGCGCATCAGCGTCGAGGACCGCGGCTTCCTCTTCGCGGACGGAGTCTACGAGGTCGTGCGCTACTACCGCGGGCGGCCCTTCTGCATGCCCGAGCACGTCGAGCGCATGCGGACGAGCCTCGAGGCCGCGCGCATCCGGCTCGACTGGGCCGTGCACGACCTGGCGCGCATCAGCGACGAGCTGGTGCAGCGCCGCCAGCTCCCCGATGCGCAGGTCTACTGGCAGGTGACGCGCGGCGTGGCGCCGCGCAAGCATCTCTTCCCCGATCCGCCCGTGCCGCCGACGGTGCTGGCGCTGTGCTACCCCGAACCCCCGCTCGACATCGCCGGGCGCGTGCACGCGATGAGCGCGATCACGCGGCCCGACATCCGCTGGAAGCGCTGCTCGATCAAGTCGATCAACCTGCTGCCCAACCTGCTCGACAGCCAGGCGGCCCACGAAGCCGGCGCGGACACGGCCATCCTGCTGCGCAACGGCGTCGTCACCGAGTGCCCCTCGCGCAGCCTGTTCCTGGTCGAGCGCGGGGTGCTGGTCACGCACCCGCTCGACGGCACGATCCTCGATTCGATCACGCGCCGAGTGCTGATCCAGATCGCGCAGGCCGAGCGCCTGGGCGTGCGCGAGGAGCGTCCCAACACCAAGCGGCTCTTCGCCGCGGACGAAGTGCTCGTCGTCGGAACGACCACCGAGGTCGCGGCCGTGACCTCGATCGACGGCCGGCGCATCGGAAGGGGCGAGCCCGGCGAGGTCGCGCGGCGGCTGCAACGCGCCTTCGTGGCGCGCGTCTACCGCGAGTGCGGCTTCGCGCCCAGCTGAGGCTGGCCGCGCTCCTGCCCGGCCGCGGCCGGACTCACTGCCTGAAGGCGAAGCCCAGCGACGAGAGTGTCGGCGTGAGGCTCGTGTCCGTGTTCGAGACGAACGTCACCCGCGTCTGGAAGAACTTCGCGGTGTTGATGTCCGTGATCGTCGCCTTCCAGGTCCTGTCCCCCCGGAAGAAGGTCGGGTTGCCGTTGGTGATGCAGGTGATCAGCGTGCACTGCGACGAGGGCGGGGGCCCAGGCGTGACGGGACAGAGGATCGGGTTGCCGTAGTAGTCGATGAACGTCGCATCCTTGTTGATCCCACCCGCCACCGGCAGGACCGCCGTGGCCGCGCGGTACGCGATCTCGATCGACGTCCCCGAGGGTTGCTCGCCCGGGCGCGGCTCGATGACCGGCGGCAGATAGGTCGGCGAGTTCACCTGCGAGTCGAACCACACCGAGTACATGCGGCTGACGCGCGTGACGAGGTCCATCTCGCCCAGGTAGAGCGTGTTGTCCGAGGACAGCGTCGCCCCGCCCGGCGGGACGGAGGTCGGGTTGAACCCGCCGTGCGCGGAGAGCTCGGTGTCGGGATTGATCGTGACGGTCTGGCCGGAGCTGTTCGTCCCGCCCGTGGAGTAGGCGCGGAAATTCGGCCGCGCGAAGCCGTTGACCGCGAGGTTGACGTCCAGGGAGTTCAATCCGAGTGCGCCATTGTCCGGGTAGCAGCGGAACTCCATCAAGAGCGGCATGGCGACCGACGGCGCCGGGTTCTGGCCGTAGAAGTTCGTGAACGGGCAGGCCTCGATGCCGATGCCGGTGATCGCGACGGCGCGCGGAACTTCCGCGCCGGGCATGGCCGAGTCGACCGCGCCCTTGTCCAGCAGCGCGGTGTCGCGCCAGGTGTAGTACTTGTACTGCGCGACCGGGATGCCCTGGTTGAGCGGGAAGGGCATGACCGTGGACGAGCCCGAGGCCGCGGTCTTGCGGTTCGCGGGGTCGACGACGTAGCCGAGCGACTTGTCGTGCACGACCTCCTGCGGATCGTTCGTGATGCTGAGCAGGTTGTCGTCGAAGGTGTCGAACAGCCCCGAGTTCGGATAGATCGGCGCCCCCGTGAGCGGATTGACCGACTCGTCCGGCAGGACCTTCGTGTGCGAAAGCCGGATCTCGAACTGCCGGAACGTGTCGCTGACCACGTTGCCGCCGGCGGGCGCCCAGTAGATGTGCTCGACGTCGACGTTGATGCTGCTTTCGTCGACGATCCCGAGCCCAACGTCGCAGTAGCGCCAGAGCGCCTGCATCTTGCTCCCCAGGCTGGAGAGCGGCGTCTGCAGGCCGGTCGGGAAGGCCGTCATCGCGCCCGGCACCGGGGTCGACCGGTCACACGTCGCGCGCCGGCGTGTCACCGGACGCGGCTGGATCGTGGCGGTCGTGAGGTCGCGGGTGGTCTGGCCGCGCCATTCGGTCAACCCGTCGGCCAGGAGCTCGTCATCGCTGTTGAAACGGAAGACCATGCCGCCGTTGTTCGCCGTCGCCGCGTTCGGGTCGATCGTGAACGAGACGACCGGCAGCAAATCGCTGAGCGGCCTGCCGGAGAGGTCCGTCGGACCGGTGGCGCCGCTGCCGAGACTGACCCAGAACCTGTCGGTCGCGCTGCCGAACGTGTGCTTGTATTCGATGACCGGCTTGAAGGCGAACTCCTTCAGGTCGGCCGAGGTGCCGACGGCGCCGATGACGAACTCGCGCGCCGTGGGAGCGGCGATCGCGGGGTCGACGCGCAGCACGGGCATGTTGTCGAAGGCCGTCAGCGTCGTGGGGTCCATCGGCTCGCTGAAACGCATGATCACCTGGCCGTCGCCCGGGACGCCCTGGCCGGGATTCGCACCGCTGCTGGCGCTCAAGCCGGAATAGCGCACGAAGCAGCCCGACTTGCCGAAGTTGGCGACCGGATTCCAGACGCTGTAGACCTGCGCGGGTCCGGCCGAGAGCTGGGCTCCCGCCGGGGAGACGATGCGGAAGTGGACTTCGTCCACGGTTCCGCCGACGACGTTGCCCGAGCCCAGGACGACCTCGGCGTAGATGTTCGGCGGCTGCTGGATCACGTCGCCGAGCTTGGGCCTGGAGGCGCAGAAGTCCATCGCGTAGTCCATCGCGGACACGAACTCGCCCGGCTGGACCTCGACCGGCGTCGAGATCTGCACCGGCTGGACGCCGACGACCTTGGGCGAGACCTGGTCGACCAGGAAGCCGTTGTTCGCGTCGCTGGTCACCGAGGTCTTCCCGCCGGAGCGGACCGCGCGCACGATGTCGTCCGTGGGGCTGTTCGGATCGTTCGAGCCGTTCTCGGTGAACGACAGGCTCTTGCCCGAGAGGTTCGTGACGAGCGTGGTCTGGCCGATCGACGCGTCGCGGTGGGTGGGAATGCGCACGCCCACGTTGGCCTGCGAGGTGTTCAGGCTGCCGGGCAACCCGAGGTTGTTGATCGGCACGGGCGTGCTGGTCTGGGCCAGATCGACCTCGGACACCGTCAGGTCGAGGATCGCGCGCGTCGTGTGGAACTCGAGCTCGCCGTCGCCGTCGGCGTCGTACAGATCGCCGTGGTTGATGTCGGGGATCGCCCGGTATTCGAAGGGCGTGACCGCGGGATAGCCGGTCACGATCTGGACCGTCTTGAACTGGATCGTGGAGCTGTCCATCAGGTCGTCGAACTTGACCACGATCGCCGAGTTGCGCGGCACCAGCGTGAAGGGCGGAAGCGTCGACGGGCTGAGGTTCTTGTCCGTGACCGAGGCGAGGTTCTGATCCAGGCGCTTGAACGCGTCCGCGTATTGCGGCGTCCCTGCGGCGTAGAGGATCGTGACGGTCGTCACCTCCGTGATCGCGTTGGTGTCGAGCAGGTAGTTGATGTTGTCGGACTGGATGTCCTCGCCGATCACCATCCCGGTGTTCTGGTGCGTGCCGCTCGAGTCGCGCACGTCCACCAGACGCCCCCAGTAAAGCCCCCTGACCCGGACCGAGCTCGCTTGGCCGCCCTGGTTCGAGTCCACGATGAAGCTGCGCGAACCGATGCTCGGATCCGGCTGCGCCAGCAGCGTGCCGGCGGAGGCGCCCGAGGTGATCGGAGCCGGGTTGCCCTTGAGGCAGCTGCTGGCGAGCAGTCCCAGCACGATCGCGCTCGCGGGAGCGATCGGGGTCGGGACACGGGGCGCGCGCGCTGCGAGGGATTTCGCGAGGGTCGTTGAGTTCATGGTGGGTGACTCGGGCTGGAGTGGCTGAGGCTGCGATCCACCGACTTCCGGCCCGGGGGTCGGAAGGGCTCGGGTCGCAGGACCCATAATCTAATCAAACCACGTACCGATGTCCCAGCGAGTCCTGCATCCAGCGTCGCGCGGGCTGGATCCCCCTCGTCCCACGGCCGGGCCGGTCGGGAACGCCCGTCCGCGTGCGAAATCGCTCAGAAGCGCCAGCCGAACCGAAGTGCCGCCTGGTTGTAGTCGGCGTCGCCGTCCAGGGGGCCGATCGTGATGTCCGACCCGAAGAGCACGCGCACGTCGAGCCCGATGAAGAACGTCTGGCTGACGAGGAAGTCGATCCCTGCGTGACCGTAGGCCGCCAGCGTGGTGTCGTCGTCCTCGAAGCCCGCACTCTCCCACTGGGCGCGCAGGAACGACAAGCCGCCGCCGAGGTAGGGACGCACCGAATCGCTCCCGAAGCTCTTGCGCAGCCCGGCGTAGATCTCGCCGGTCTGCCCGGTCCACTTCGTGCCTGCCAGCGTGCTCTCGTCGCCCGAGCCCGCGAAGCCGACCTCCCAGCCGATGGCGCGGGCGGAGCTCTCTTCGGCGAACTCGAACGCGAACATCCCCTGGTCCTCGTTCGGTTCCCAGAAGTTGTCGTCGTCCGTGAAGTGGCGCTGGCCGAAGGAGAGCGAGAACTGGTGCTCCGGCGGGGGGGGCGGGATACCGCCGGGCTCCGGATACTGCGGAGCGCCCTGAGGGCCGACGGCCATGCACGAGCCGAGGAACGCGAGGGAGGCTGCGGCGATCAGCTTCATGTGGATTCTCCTCTGGATGGGGAGCGAGTGCGCGCCAGTCTAGCAGGGCGCGCTTGAATGCACGCGCGCACCGGCCCAGAGACCGCGCCCCATGGGCACGCTGGCCTCGCTCTCGGATGAAGTCGCCGCGATCGTGGAGCGGGTCGGGCCGTCCCTGGTGCACGTCCGCGGCCTGCGGCCGGGCCGCGCGGGCCTGTCCCAGGGTTCGGGCGTGATCGTCGACGCCGACGGCCATGCGTTGACCAATTCGCACGTCGTCTCCGGGTCGACCGCGCTCGAGGTCGACCTCTCCGACGGCCGCTCGTGCATCGCCGACCTCGTCGGGGACGACCCGGCCAGCGACCTGGCGCTGCTGGCGCTGGGGAAAGAGGTCGGCGAGCGCGCGGCCGAGCTCGGCGATTCGAATGGGCTGCGCGTCGGCGACGTTGCGATCGCGCTCGGCTCGCCGCTCGGCCTCGCGCGCACGGTGACGCTCGGCATCGTCAGCGCGCTCGGCCGTACGCTGGCGAGCCAGGTGCCGGGCCGGCGCATCGAGGGCGTGATCCAGACCGACGCGCCGCTCAATCCGGGCAACTCCGGCGGCCCGCTGTGCGACGCGCGCGGCACCGTGGTCGGGATCAACACGGCGGTCATCGCCGGTGCGCAGGGCCTGTGCTTCGCCGTGCCCTCCAACACCGCGGGCTACGTCAAGAACGAGATCCTCGGCCACGGTCGCGTGCGGCGCGCGTACCTCGGCCTGGGCCTCGAAGAGGTGCTGCTGGCCAAGGAGCTGCGCGACCGCCTCGGCCGCAGCGAAGCGCGCGCGCTCGCGGTGCGCAGCGTCGAGAGCGCCTCCCCCGCCGGTCGCGCCGGCGTGCGCCCGCGCGACGTGCTGCTCGAGCTCGGGGGTCGCGTGCTCGCGTCGGTCTCCGACCTGCAGCGCGCGCTCGGGGCCGAGGCGATCGGCCAGAGCGTGCGCCTGGCGCTGCTGCGCGGGCGCGAGCGCGTCGAGCTCGACCTCAAGCCGGTCGAGCTCGCGCGCGCATGACGCGCCTCAGCGCGCCATCGAGACCGGGCCGTCGGCCTTCTTCGCTGGGGCGGACTCCTGCGTCTTCGGAGCGTCCTTGCCGAGCGACCAGCTGGCCTTGGTGCCGCCCTTGGCGTCGAAGACGTTGAGCACGAGCTCGCCCGACTTCTCGTCGACGCCCATCTTGGCCGTCGGGCGCCCTTCGCGGTTGTGGAAGACGAGGCTCGGCGAGTCCGAGCCGTAGGCGTCGAGCATGACGCGCGTGCGGCCGGACTGGTCGCGCAGCACGAGGCGCTCGCCGGTCACCGTGTCGCACACGAGCTTGGCGCTCGCCAGGCCGAGCAGTCCGACGCCCAGCGCGAGACCTGCACCCCAGCGCTTGAGTGTCTTGTTCTGCCGTTCGAGGCGTTCCAGACGGACGTGCAGCTCACGCGGATCGGTGTTCATGGTTTCCTCCGGGCTCGGTGGTTCGAGGTTGGATCTGGACCGAGTGCCAACAGACGCCAGCTCGGCCCGGGGCGCAAGGGTGCTTGCGAAAAACCTGCGTTCAGCCGCAGGTGTCGAGGTCGGGCGACTCGCTCTCGCGCTCGCGCCGGCGCTGGCCCTTGAGCGCGTGCTCGAAGCGCGTCACCAGATCCGGCCGGCGGGCCAGCGCGAGCGCCTCGAGCACCAGCGCGCGCGACTCGGGCGCCTTCCAGCGCACGAGCGCCTTCTGCATGCGGCGCTCGCGCTCGCCGCGCGGGACGTGCAGCTCCTGGTAGGTCATCGGGTCCTTGCCCGTCACGAACTGCACGCAGGCGCGCGGCATCGGCAGCGGGATGAACTCCTGCACCTGCTCCGGGGAGTAGTTGCGCTCGAGCAGCTTCT
>Ga0315912_10001113_pt1 | contig 35917 bp, 27 predicted proteins | sample VfabasoilMG_FD_204469 | JGI IMG/M metagenome (GOLD analysis project Ga0315912, IMG submission 204469) | Garden soil microbial communities collected in Santa Monica, California, United States - V. faba soil | ecosystem: Environmental > Terrestrial > Soil > Garden | place: USA: California... | reverse complement strand
GCGAGGTGCTCAAGGAGGTGCAGAATCGACTCGGCTTCTTGAGCCGGGTGGGCCTGCGCTACCTGTCTCTCGACCGCCCCGGCCCCAGCTTGTCGGGTGGCGAGTCACAGCGCATTCGGCTCGCCAGCCAGGTCGGCTCGGAGCTCACCGGCGTGATCTACGTGCTGGACGAGCCGAGCATCGGCTTGCATCAAAGGGACAATGACCTCTTGATCGGGACCTTGCTTCGCATGCGAGACATCGGCAACACCGTGGTCGTCGTAGAGCACGACGAAGACACGATTCGAGCCGCCGATCACGTCATCGACTTCGGACCCGGCGCTGGGTCCAGCGGCGGGCAAGTGGTGTTTGCAGGGTCACCGAGCGCGCTGCTCGCCGCTCCCGCCAGCCGGACCGGGGCCTTCTTGAGCGGACGCGAGACGATTGACGTGCCCGCCAAACGGCGCCAGGCGCGGGGCGCCTTGACCATCGCTGGAGCTCGGGAAAATAACCTGAAAGACATCACGGTCGACGTTCCTCTGGGCGTGATGACCGCAATCACGGGCGTTTCTGGGGCGGGCAAGAGCACGCTGGTCAACGACATCTTGTTCCCGGCCCTGGCCAAAGAGCTCCACGGATCCAGCGATCGTGTGGGACGCCACACCTCGATCCGCGGCCTCGACCGAATCAACAAGGTCATCGACATCGACCAGAAGCCGATCGGGCGCACCCCGCGCAGCAATCCAGCCACCTACATCAAGGTCTTCGACTCGATCCGCCAGCTCATGGCAGAATTGCCGGAGTCGCGTGCCCGCGGCTACTCACCCGGTCGCTTCTCCTTCAACACCAAGGGCGGCCGCTGCGAGGCCTGCGAGGGTGACGGCGTGCGCAAGGTGGAAATGCACTTCTTGGCGGACGTCTACGTCACCTGCGAAGAATGCCAAGGCAAGCGCTTCAACCAAGCGACGCTCGAAGTGCGCTACCGCGGCAAGAACATCGCGGAGATCCTGGAGCTCACCGTGAGCGAAGCACGCGAGCTCTTTGCTGCGCACCGGGACATCCACTCCGCGCTCCAGCTCCTGGAGGAGGTCGGCGTCGGCTACCTGCAGGTCGGCCAGCCTTCGCCGACCCTTTCCGGCGGCGAGGCACAGCGCATCAAGCTTGCTCGCGAGCTGTCGAAGCGCGCCACCGGCGACACGCTCTACATCCTGGACGAGCCCACGACGGGACTACACTTCGCGGACGTGAAGAAACTGCTCGAGGTGCTCCATCGGCTGGTGGATGCCGGCAACACGGTGGTCGTGATCGAACACAACTTGGACGTGATCAAGACTGCCGATTTCGTGCTCGACCTCGGCCCCGACGGCGGACCGGGCGGCGGTCAACTGATCGCGCAGGGTACGCCGGAAGAGGTAGCGAAGAACCCTGCCTCCGCGACCGGCAAGTACCTGGCCCGTCTGCTCGGCCCTACGCGCGCGCACGGTATTTTAGCTCGCGGGAATGGCGAGACCAAGGCGCGAAGCGGTGCACCAAGCGCCAGCCCCACCCGGGCGCCCGCCAGCAAGAAGGCGTCCAGTAAAAGGCAGCCGAGCACCCGGCGCAGCGTGCGCCCAGGGGCTGGGGCCTAAGCAGCTGCCTCAGTCCGTGCCGGCGAGCAACACGTCGGCGCCGAGCGCGACGCGAGCACGCTCTGGATCCTCGGCAACCAGGGCGACCAGGGTGTGACCGCCCTCGCGACGCAAGATGCGCATGCTGCGCACGTTGATCGATTCTTGCTTGAAGCGAGCGGCCACGCGAGCCAAGGCGCCTGGCTCGTCGGGCAGGCGCAGCACGAGGGCGTCCTCGCTCACGGCCTGAAAGCCAGAGTCTCGAAGTGCCACCAGCGCATCGTCGTAGCGATCCACGGTGAGCCGCACGACGCCCCGCATCTGCAGGGCATCACCGGACAGCTCTTCGATGTTGATGCCCCGCGCAGCCAGACAGGCACTCAGGTCAGCCAGAACTCCGGCGTGATCGTCCGTCAAAACGACGATCTGTCTCATCGTTCGCTCACTTTCGGGCTCAGCACCTCCGCATCCGATTCGCCGTCTAGAGCACGGACAGGCAGCGCCGGCGGGTGGATGGAGCGAGCGCCTCGGTGGCTTGCTCGGCCAGGGGTTGGTGGATGCTCGAGGTAGTCGCGCAAGAAAGCGTCCACCACCTCGGTCGTGACGTGGGGCATGACGACCAAGTGGCCTATGTCCTTGAACGGCGCGATCTGCCAGCGGATGACGACCTCGTCGGAAGGCCGCGGAAACACCACCGTCACCGAATGCTGGCCGCGAAAGGCCGCTACGCCAGCCGCCAGCAAGCGCTGCTTGGCGTACTCCGCCACCTCCAAGCAGCGAGTCACGGCGGCCCGGAGACCGGAGATCCCCATGCGCTCCAGCGCGTACCAGAGGAAGACCGGCGAAAGGGCGTTCCGCGAGCCGGTGAGCGTCGTGTCGAGCACGCCCACGTATTCGATGCTGCGCGCGATGCGCTCGACGTTCTTGCGCCGCGCGAGCACGACGCCGCTCGGCATCGGCGAGCCAATGAACTTGTGACCGCTCACCGACAGGCTGTCGACTCCAGCGGAGAAGTCCCAGGCCGGCGCGTCGGGAACGAAGGGAAGAATCATGCCGCTGAGCGCAGCGTCGACGTGCAGGTAGCGATCGGCCAGGCGCAAGTCGTCGAGCATCGAACGTACCGTGGCGACGTCGTCGATGGCGCCTTTCATCGTCGTACCCGCGTTCATGAACAAGATCGCCGGAACGTCCCGATGGATGCGGAGCGTCTCGAAGAGGTCGTGTTCGTCGATACGGCCGTCCTCGTGGCTCCGGATCATGATGCTGCGCATGCCGAGCACACGCAGGCTCTTGTGCACGGAGTAGTGCGTATCCTCCGAGTAGTACACGAGCCCGCTCGGATAGAGCTCGCGCGCCAGGTAGAGGCCGTACATGTTGCCCTCGGTGCCACCGCCGGTCACGTAGCCCCAAACCTCATCCATCTTCGCTCCCGTGAGCTCGGCGAAGGCACGTACGACGTCTCGTTCCACGTCGTGAGTGCTCAGGCGATAGTTCGACGTTGCGAACGGGTCGCCGACGTTGTTCAGCGAGTAGGAAAGTAAGGGCAAGAGCTCGCTGTAGTCGAACGCCTGATTGCAGGGATAGCCGACGAGCGTCTGCCTCGCGCCCTCGATGCGCGAAAGCAGTCCGTCGAGTCGCACCCGCGCCGAGGCCGACAGCGGCCCCCAGCGCGGCGAAAGGTCGGGGTGTGCGTCGACTTGCTTGGGAGCTTCGGGGGGCAAATTCGAAACCCCGCTCTCCATGTCCGCCGTAGTCTGGGCACGGCCGAGAGGAACTCGCGTCACTCTATTACTGTACCCGATTTGCGGGGGGCCTGCTAAAACCGGCCCCCATGCTCGACTATGGCCGTCCGAAGTCTTGGCTTCGCCTGGTCTTCAGCGTGCGCGGCAGCGCGCTCGTACGCATCCGCTGGCGGCTCTTTGCGGTAGCCCTCATCTCGCTCGTGCTCACGTTCTTGCACGAGATTGGCCACATCCATACGCCGTTGACCCTGCAGGCGCTCGGCCTGATGGGTCTGGCGCTCGGCATCTTCCTCGGCTTCCGCAACAACACCTCCTACGATCGATTTTGGGAAGGCAGGCGACTCTGGGGGACTCTGGTCAACGTCTGCCGGACGTACACGCGCGACCTGCTCACCGTCCTACCCAGCGCCGCTGGCGGCGGACCGAGCGACATCCAGCGCCGGCAGACGTATCGGGTGTTGGCGTTCGTGCACGCGCTCCGCATGTCCCTGCGTGAACAGGTCGACCTGGGCCAGATGCAGACGCTGCTCGAACCCGACGAAGCGAAAGCCGCTGCCCTACACACGAACCTCCCCAACGCCGTTCTTCTGCTGATGGCGGCCGAGCACAAGAAGCTCGCCGCATCGGGTCAGATCAGCGAGTACTGGGCGGTCTTGCTGGCGGAGCGGCTGAGCGCCCTCTCCGACGTGCAAGGCGGCTGCGAGCGCATCCGCCACACGCCGATCCCGCATTCGTACAGCATCCTCATTCACAGCATCGTGGCGCTGTACGTGTTCGCGCTGCCCTTCGGTCTGGTTACTTCGCTCCACTACTTCACGCCTATCGTGGTGCTGATGGTGGCCTACACCTTCCTCGGCCTGGACGCCGTGGGCGACGAGATCGAGGACCCGTTCGGCGATGACCTCAACGACCTACCGCTCGCCACCATCTCGCGCACGATCGAAATCAACTTGCGTCAGATGCTCGGCGAAACGGACGTGCCGCCGCCGCTCGGACCCGTCGACGGCTACTACGGCTGAGCCACTGCGCTCAAACTCGAGCCCTCAGAGCTTCTGGAAGAAGTCGTGCAGGGCCGCCGGGGCAAAACAGGGCACGCCGTGGTTGGTCGGCTGCCCGCCATTGAGGTACTGCGGGTCGTCGTGGTTGCACCAGGTCGTGGGCACACCGCAGCCACTGAAGTCGACGCAGCCGGGATGGATGGAGGCCGAACACGTCGTGCCGGTATCGATCGAGGACGCCGCGCTGACGTCGCTGCAGCCGTTGCTGGTCAAATAGGGCTGCAAGTCCTTCTCGCCGTTCCCGTCGTTCAGGCCGAAGGCCTCACGCTCCGTGTCGGCGACCCCGTGGATCACCAGCGCCGGCACCGGATCCCAGCTCTGGCAGTACACCGATGAGGCTACGGGGGCGACCGCGTCGAAGCGGTCTTCGCCATCGCACAGGAGCTGCACGATGAACTGTGCACCCGAGCTGTGGCCGGTGGCGAACACCCGGTTCTCGTCGACGCACGCTTCGTTCATCACCTCGTCGTAGGCCGTGTCGAAGCGCGACTGATCGTCTGCCATGGTCCAACCGTTGCCGGTGGCGTCCAGGTAGATCATCAGATAGTTCTCGCCGACCACCGTATTTCCGTAGATGCCCTGGAGCTGCGTGTTCTGGTTTCCCGCGGCGTGGAAGGCAAAAATGACTGGCACGGGCGTCGACCCATCGTAGCCGTCGGGGGTGCCGACGATGGCGTTCCCAATGGAGGGGTTGCCATTCGGCGTGGAGCAACCCGCGCTCGGTGCCGGCGGAAGTCCACCTCCGCCCCCGCTTCCCTGGCCTCCGCTGCCGCCGCCCGCTCCCTCGCCGCCCGAACCCTGCCCACCGCTCGCCGCGCCGCCAGAGGAGCTGCCACCGCTCGCCGTGCCGCCGGTTCCTACGCCGCCACTGCCCGTCAGGCCGCCGGTCGCCGCGTTCCCACCCGAGGAAGCACCACCCGAAGCAGCGCCACCCGAAGCAGTACCGCCGACGCCAGCGACCCCGCCCACACCAGACGTCCCGCCGCTACCGATCGATCCATCCCCTCCGCTGTCGCAGCCCAGACCGAGCAGGCAAGTCAGGGGAAGCCAAAGAGCAGGGGGCGAGGACCTCGAGATCATGGGGACTGACGATAGCTCCGAGGCGTACACCTCGCCAGGAAGCCCACGCGGACTTGTGAGGTCTTTGAGAACGCTCCTGTAGGCTCGAGAGAATCTGCCACCTGCGGAAGAATCCCGGGCGAAGGCGGTCCTCTCGCTGACACCAGAGCAAGAAGGTTCCAAACGCGGGGGGAGAAAAACCTCCTCGCTCCGCCGCTTGCAAACCCCCGCCGCTGCCCCCTCGTGCTCGGCGCGAGCCAAAACGGGCCTATCTTGCCCATCTGGCCGCGCACTCCAGCAAGCTGCTAGACCTTTTGGGCGTGCGATCGTCGTGGCTTCTGCTCCCTCTGGGCGCACTCCTGCTCCTCGCCTGCGACTCGGGGCAGAGTCCGGCGGCAGCCCGCACGGACCCGCCCGCTGTCGCCCCGCCTCCTCCCGCCCCGCAGTCTGGCCCCGCGAGCCAGAGCGCTCCGATCGCCAGCGCGCCTGCGCCGCTGGCGAGCAAGCAGGAGATCCCAGCGGACGTACCGCGCGTCTATGCGCTCACCCGCAACGTCTGGATCCGCAGCGCACCGGAGAGCGGCGTGCAGTGGATTGGGAGCCTGTGGCTCGGTGGCTCGGTGAAGATCCGGGGCCCGGAGCGAGTGCCTGGCGCCGGCTGCGGCAATGCTTGGGTGCCGATCGAGCCGCGCGGCTGGGTGTGTGTCGACGACCGCCGCGCGACGGTCGATCCGAAGCATCCAGCGCTCCGACGCCTGTTCGCCGACCGCGCTCGCACCGACACGGCCTGGCCCCATAACTACGCGGTCGTCCCACGAGACGTGTCCCGCTACCGGCTGCCGCCAGAGGTCACGCCCGGTGCGCCCAGAGCGGCAGAAATCGCGGCGCAACTGCCGTTCCCGCTCCTGGGCAGCGGCACGCCCGACCTGCCTCCCGGCCTCTACGAAGGGCGAACCAAGATGGTCGCGCGCTCGGCACTGGCGTACGTGCGACAGCTCACGCTCGGCGAGCGGGACTACCTCCTCCTTCCGGATTTCAGCTTCGTACGCAAGGACCAGATCGAGCCGGTCAAGCCGAGTCAGTTCGTGGGAGCGCTGCTCGAAGGCGAGCTCACGCTGCCACTCGCTTTCGTCGTCGCTACGGACGCACGGCGGTACCGGCTGGAAGCGGGCGCAGCGATGCAAGCAGAGGGTGAGGCGCTGGCGCGCCTGAGCACCCTGCCCCTGAGCGGTGAGACGCGCGAGATCGACGGCGAGACGTACTACCAGCTGCGCGGCCAGGACCGGTGGCTGAAGAAGAGCGACCTCGTCATCCCTCAGCCGCGGGCACCCTTTCCCTTCTCCGAGGGCGCACTCCCCGGGCGAGCAACTTGGCTCGAGGGCAGCATTCTCGGCGGCTGGCTCGTTGCGTACGAGGGCAAGACGCCGGTCTACGCGACGCTCATCTCGGCCGGCCGCGGTGGCACGCCGGTCGCTGGGCAAGACCCAGTTTCCACGGCCAGCACGCCGACGGGGCGCTTCTTCATCACTGGCAAGTTCGCCACGGCCACCATGGAATCGTCCACGACGCCCATCGTGCACGGGGACGTGCCCTGGACCCAGAACTTCAGCGGACCGCACGCCATTCACAGCGCCTACTGGCACGACGAGTGGGGCGACCTGAAGAGCGCCGGTTGCGTCAACGTTTCGCCACAGGACGGCAAGTGGCTGTTTGGCTTCACCGAGCCGGCAGTTCCCGACGGTTGGCACGCGGTCAAGCACATTTCCCGAGACGGACCAGCGACGCTGTTGATCCTGCACGAGTAGCCGGCTACCCCGGGTGTATGGCGAGAAGTCCCCTGGCTGGATCGAAGGCCCCCCGTAGCCTGCTCGAGAACATCCCGCGCCTGATCGCTGCCTACTACGAGCGAGTCCCCGACCTCGAGGACGCCGAGCAGCTGGTCAGCTTCGGTACGTCCGGCCACCGCGGCAGCGCGCTCGATGGGAAGTTCAACCAGGACCACATCCTGGCAACGACCCAAGCGATTTGCGAGCATCGCGCGGCGCAAGGCATCACCGGGCCCCTCTACCTAGGCAAGGACACCCACGCGCTGAGCGAGCCCGCTTTCTACACGGCGCTCGAGGTTCTGGCCGCAAACGGCGTCTCCACCCGCATCGCCCACGACGACGGCTACACGCCGACGCCGGTGCTCTCGCACGCCATCCTCTCGTTCAATCGTGGACGGACGACTGGGCTGGCGGACGGCGTCGTCATCACGCCCAGCCACAATCCTCCGCGCGACGGCGGCTTCAAGTACAACCCGCCGAGCGGCGGACCAGCGGGGCCGGAGCTGACCGGACCGATTCAGAAACGGGCCAACGAGCTGCTTCGATCCGGTCTTTCGGGAGTGCTCAGGATGCCCCTGGCGCGCGCTCTGGCCTCGAGGACGACCGAGCGCTTCGACTACGTCACCCCCTACGTCGACGAGCTCGGGGATGTGGTGGACATCGATGCCATTCGGGCCGCAGGCCTTCGCATCGGCACCGATCCCATGGGAGGCGCCGGAGTGCACTTCTGGGGACCCATCTGCGAACGCCATCGGCTCACCATCGAGGTCGTCAACCCCGACGTCGACCCGACCTTTGCATTCATGCACGTGGACCATGACGGCAAGATCCGCATGGACTGCTCGTCCAAAGCCGCCATGGCGGGCCTGATCGCGCTCAAGGATCGGTTCGACATCGCGTTTGGCAACGACACGGATTTCGATCGCCACGGCATCGTGACGCCGAGCGTGGGCCTGATGAATCCCAACCACTACCTGGCAGTCGCCACGCAGTACTTGTTCACGCACAGACCCGGCTGGGGCTCCGCCCGCGTGGGCAAGACGGCCGTTTCGAGCAGCATGATCGATCGGGTGGTGCGGGGTTTGGGCCGCGAGCTCTACGAGGTCCCGGTCGGCTTCAAGTACTTCGTCGACGGGCTGCTCGCGGGCAATCTGGGCTTTGGTGGCGAAGAGAGCGCCGGTGCCTCGTTCTTGCGCCGAGACGGTCGCCCTTGGACCACCGACAAGGACGGCATCATCCTCGACCTGCTCGCCGCCGAAATTACGGCAAAGCTCGGGAAGGACCCGGGCCTCGTCTACCAGGAGCTCGAAGCAAAGTACGGTAGCCCCGTCTACGAGCGCATCGATGCGCCCGCAACGAGCGCAGAGAAGGCGCGCCTGAAGCAGCTCAGCCCCGCCCAAGTCGCCGCCACCGAGCTCGCAGGTGACCCCATCGTCGCCAAGCTGACCGAGGCGCCGGGCAACGGCGACAGTCTGGGCGGTCTGAAAGTCGTGACGGAGAACGGCTGGTTCGCGGCGCGCCCGAGCGGCACGGAGGATGTCTACAAGGTCTACACCGAGTCCTTCGTGGGCCTGGACCACCTGGCTCGCATTCAGCAGGAAGCTCAGGAGATCGTGAGCGCGGCCCTGCGCGCAGGCTGAACGTCTGCCGCCAGGCTGAAGACGGGGCGCAGACTGAACGTCGCTCCGCCCCCCGCCCGGAGCGGGCACGGTTCGTGCTACGTCCCGGAGCAAGATGGCTAGGACGAGCAGAATGCAGGGCGTGCTTGTCCTGCTCTTGGCACAAGTTTGCGCAGTCGCGAGCTGCACGAGCACCCCGCCGGTGGACGGTTCGGGTGGGACCGGGACTGGGGGAGCCGCAAGCGGCGGCGGCCCCGGGACCGGTGGGGCAGGTACGGGCGGAGGCGGCCCGGCGGCGGGCGGCACGGGCGGCACCCCGGAGTGCGACGGGGTCTTCGATCCCGAGGCAAGCGAGTGCGGCCAGTGTCAGCTGACGCTCGAGCAGTTCTGCGCCGACTTGTATTGCGGCATGCCCGACGACTTGAGCTGCAACGATGGCTTGCCGTTCACGCGCATCTACCGCGGCTGCGGCTACGTGGAACGCACCGTGCATGGGGACGTCGGCAGCCCCCCAGGCAGCTCGACCCACGTGTGGTTGGAAGCGACGGGGGAGCTCGTCTACCGCTCTTCCACTCCCGACCGGAGGGATGTCTGCGTGATCACCACGAGAGCCGGAGAGCGGCCCGATTGCGACGACTGGGAGCTGTCATGCGACGGGCTCGGCGGCGGCGGCGCGGGCGGCATGGGAGGAGGACCGTGAACGCACGAAGGGGCATGCACGGCACGCTCGGCATCGCCCTGGTGCAGCTCTGCGCAGTCACAAGCTGCGTCAGCACACCGGAAGACGGGGTCGGAGCGGATCTGAGCTCCGAGACCGGCGGGACCGGGATCGGTGGAAACGATGGCGAGTGGGTCCATTCGACCGGAGGCACGCCGGCGGTGGGCGGCTCGGCTGGTTCCGGCGGGTGCCAGCACTACCAGCTCGATCTGGCAGAGCACTGCGCAGATGCCCTCTGCGGCCTCCCCGACGACTTGAGCTGCGAGCCGGACGGGCCGCCAGTCGTGGGGGTCACGGTCTACCGAGGCTGCGGCTACGTGAGGCGCACCGCCCACGGCACCGATGGCTACTCGTCGACCTCTGTCTGGGACGAGGCGACCGAGGAACTGGTCGGTTTCCACAGGACGCGGCTGAGCGCCGACCGAACCTGCTCCTCGAGCACGGGGGCTGGGGACCTGCCGGCATGCGACGACTGGGACGACGTGTGCGACGAGCTCGGCGGCGGAGGAGCCGGCGGCATGGGAGGAGGAGCACCATGAGCGGGCGACGAGGAATGCAGGGTGCGCTCACCCTGCTCGTGGTGCAGGTTTGCGTAGTCACGAGCTGCGTCAGCGCGCCGGAGGACGGGGTCGGGGCTGATTTGCATCCGTCCACCGGCGGGACGATCGACGGAGGCGTGGGCGGCAGCGCCCCGGTGACCGGGGGCACCGGGGTTGGCGGAAACGACGGCGAATGGACCCCGACCGGAGGCACGCTCACGGTCGGCGTCGGTGGCGTCCCAGCAGTAGGAGGGGGCAATACCGGCGGGCAAGCGGGTGCGCCGGCGAGCTGCTACGGCACCTTCTACCCGGACGTGGACGAATGCGGTGAATGCCGCCTGACGCTCGACCAGCTTTGCATCGACTCGGACTGCAGCATGCCCGAGGACCTGAGCTGCGACTTGTACGGTTTGCCGACTGTGATCGTCTACCGCGGCTGCGGCTACGTGAGAAAGGTGTCGCAGGGAGACGTTGGCGACTGGTGGGCCTACACCTGGCTCGAAGAAAACGGAGAGCTGGCCCATTTCTACTCGCAACCGACCACCAACTACGGCTGCTACCCGCCCTGGACCGCTGGAGAGATGCCGTATTGCCCAGTGTGGGAAATGTCGTGCGAGAGCGAGCCTGGCACGGGCGGTCTCGGCGGTGGTAGCCCGTAAAGAATGGGAGCTGTCGTGTGACGACGGCCTCGGCGGCGGCGCAGGTGGTATCGGAGGAGGACCATGAGCACACGAAAGGGAATGCAAGGCGCGGTTGGCGTGCTCCTGGTGCAGCTGTGCGCAGTCACGAGCTGCGTCAGCGCTCCAGAAGACGGCGTGGCCGCGGACCTGACGCAGGGCAGCGGAGGGTTCGGGGGGCCGGACGACGGAGGCTTTCCGGCGACTGGAGGCGGCCCATCCGTCGGAGGTAGCCCGTCCACCGGAGGCATCCCGGCGGCCGGAGGCCAGTCTGCCGGGGGCACGCCCGCGACCGGCGGCGCCGACACCGGCGGCACGGGGGGTGCCGCCGGCTGCGACTATGGCTACTTCTACCCAGAAGAGGGTGGCTGCGGAAACTGTCAGTGGCCGCTGACGGATTTCTGCACTGGCAACGACTGCAGCATGCCCAGCAATCTGAGCTGCAACGAGTACGGCCTGCCCACCGTGACCATCTACCGGGGCTGCGGCTACGTGAGGCGCGTCCTCCGGGGGGACGTCGGAGACTGGTGGGCCTACACCTGGTTCGAGGAGACCGGCGACCTAGTCCACTTCTACTCGCAGCCGACGACCAACTACGGCTGCTACCCGACCACGACCGCGGGCGTCATGCCGTTCTGCGAGGAGTGGCTCGTGTCGTGTGAGACCGATCCCGGGACGGGCGGCTTGGGCGGCGGAGCGCCCTGATGGGCGCACGATGAGCGGACGAAGAGGGCGGAGCGCCCTCGGGCTATGGCCCATGCTAGAAGGTCAGGCATGCTGACGGTGAGGCAGGGCTGGAAGAGCGCGCTCGTCGTGCTCCTTGCGCAGGGAGGCGCGGCGACCGCGTGCGTCAGCGCGCCGGAGGATGGGGTGGCAGCGGACCTGATCCAAAGTACGGGCGGGACCGGAGTCGGTGGAAACGATGGCGGGTGGACTCCGACCGGCGGCACGATCGGCAGCGGCTCCACCCCGTCGACCGGCGGAACCTCGGCGGGTGGGACGGCGGCAGGCGGAGCAGCAGCGGGCGGTGCACCCTGCTACGGAACCTTCGACCCGAACGAGGGACAATGCGGAGAATGCCAGACTCCGCTGGATCTGTTCTGCGCCGACAACAACTGCAGCATGCCGGAGGATCTGGCCTGCAACATCTACGGTTTGCCGAGTGTCTACCTCTACCGCGGCTGCGGCTACGTGAGGGAGGTCTCGCAAGGGGATGTGGGGGACTCGTGGTCGTACACCTGGCTCGAAGAAACGGGCGAGCTGGTCCACTTCTTCTCGCAGCCGGGCGGCTACTACTACGAATGCATCCCGAGCCAGAGCGCGGGCGTCATGCCGTCGTGTGGGGCGTGGGTCGAATCGTGCACGACCGGGGCAGGTGGAGCGGGCGGCTTCGGCGGCGCGAGCCCTTGACCGAGCGCTCGGCACGCTTCCTGCTGCATCCTGGGCATGAGGCTTGGAACTGGGGTTTGCGGAGGCGTCGCGATCATCCTCGCGGCACAGTTTGGCACCGCTGCGTGTAGCGAGCGCACGGTCGGCGGTAGCTCGGGCGGGATCGAGTGCAACGACGGTGTCGACAGCAACGACAACGGTGTGTGCGACCAGTGCGAACGCACCCTGGAGGCGCACTGCGCCGCGTACAATTGCGCTATCCCAGAAGACCTGGAGTGCGGCAGCTCCAACTACACCTTCACAGGCTACTCTCGAGGCTGCGGGTATTTGATCCAGAACACGGACGGCGAGCTCGAGTCGTTCACGGTCTGGTCGGAGGAGACCGGGCAGCTCGTCTACTCTTTTTCCGATTCCACCCCCGGCTCGGGCAAGGACTGCGACACGCAGTCGATCGGTGAGCCTCCGCAGCTCTCCTGCGACTCGTGGGAATCAGCCTGCGACCCCGTGGACGACGGTTCCGGCGGTTCCGGCGGCTCCGGCGGCTTCGGTGGCGAAGGCGGCGCGAGCCCGTGACCCAGCGCTGGGCACGCTTCCTGCACCAATAGAGCGCATGCGGGTACAACTGGGGGCGTATGCGGGCACCGCGATCATCCTCGCGGCACATCTTGGCACGGCGGGCTGTAGTGAGGGCCCGGTCGATGGGAGTGGGGGCAGCGGCGGTGCGAGCGGCGGCGGTCCGACAGCGGGCGGCGGCGCGCCGGCCGGAGGGTCGGGCGGCGGCCCGACGGGCGGCACGGGAGGGACCGTGTGCGACGACGGCAACGACAACGACGTCTGCGACCAGTGCGAACAGTCCGTGGAAGAGTACTGCGAGACCGCGGACTGCTCCTTGCCCGAAACGCTGGAGTGTAGCGGCATCAACTTCACCGCCACCTCGTACGAACGGGGCTGCGGGTACGTGCTGCGTACACGAGTCGGCGAAGAGACGTCCTCCAAGGCCTGGTCCGAGGCGACCGGGGAGCTCATCTACTACAGCTATACCTTTGTCCCTGGCTCGGGTGACGTCTGCGACACGGGCCTCGTCGGTGACCCGAGCGACGTGTCCTGCAGTTCGTGGGAACCAGCCTGCGACGGCTACGGCGGTCAGGGCGGCGCGGGTGGCGAGGGCGGCGCAGGTCCCTGACCGGAGTCGGACGTTCCCTTGCGCTTCAGCTCGGCCTCGAGCTGCGTGCGGTCGAGCGCGTTCTCCCAGCGCGCCACGACCAGGGTCGCCACCGAGTTGCCGACCATGTTGGTCAGCGCGCGCGCTTCCGACATGAAGCGATCGATGCCGAGCAGGAGTGATAGCCCGGCCACGGGGATGGTGGGCACCGACTGCAGCGTGGCGGCCAAGGTGACGAAGCCGCCCCCGGTGACCGCGGCTGCGCCTTTCGAGGTGAGCAAGAGCACCAAAAGGAGCAAGACCTGGTCGGCAAGGGGGAGCGTGATGTCGAGCGCTTGCGCGACGAAGACGGCAGCCATGGTCAGGTAAATGGAGGTGCCGTCGAGGTTGAAGGAATAGCCGGTGGGGATGACCAGGCGCACCACCGTCGGCTGGCAGCCGAGGCGCTCCAGCTTGTCCATCAGGCGTGGCAAGACCGTCTCGGAGCTCGACGTCCCGAGCACGATGAGCAGCTCCTCCTTCAGGTAGCGGAGCAGCGAAAAGATGGACACGCCGATCAGCCGACAGACGCCGCCAAGGGCCACGAACACGAAGAGGAGCGAAGTCACGTAGAAGCTGACCATCAAGGAGGCCAGGTTGCCGAGCGCGCCCAGGCCGAAGTGGCCAATCGTGTAAGCCATGGCTCCGAAGGCGCCGAATGGCGCCATCAGCATCACGATGCCGATCATCTGGAAGAGCACGCGACTGATCTGTTCGAGCCCGCGCACGACCAGTCGCCCCCGGCGGCCCAGGCTCGCCAGCGCGACGCCGACCAGCACGGCCACGAACAGCACCTGCAGGATCTCTCCGGAGGTGAAAGCCGCACCGAAGCTTTCCGGAACCACCCCCAGCATGTGGTCGCCGAAGCTCTGCGCCTCACGACCTTGGGTCACCTTGCCCAGCGCGGCGCTCGACAGGGTCTTCGGATCGGCGTGGATACCCGCTCCCGGCCGAATCGTATGCACCACGCCGAGCCCGAGCAGGAGCGCGAGGGTCGTCATGACCTCGAAGTAGATGAGCGCCTTGAGCCCCACTCGACCCACCCGCTTGAGGTCCCCCGCGCTGGCGATGCCCGTCGCCACCGTGCAGAACACGATGGGCGCGATCAACATCTTGATCAGGCGAATGAAGAGATCGCCCAGGGGTTTGCACGACTCGCCCACGGCCGGCCACAGCGCACCGACCAGGATACCGCAGGCGATCCCCGCCAAGACGGCCAGGTAAAGGCGATTCTTCCCGCCAGTCTGGGGCACCGAAGCTTGTTCTGGAGCACCAAGAGCCATCGACGGGACCGAGGCTACGCCAATTCTGCGCCCTCCGCGACGGCAGCCCGGCCCCCAAAGCCCTACCGGATGCATCCGAGCGCGCGCCTGTCGCGCGCTGCCCCAGAGCTACTTGTCGATGTTCTTGAACGTCGCGACGCAGCCTTCTTTCATGCCCGCGTCGATCTTGCCGGGGAACATGGTGATGAGCCCGGTCGCCGCCATCTTGATGGCCTGGGTGACCTCGCTGCCCTCGCCGGTCTTCTTGATGGTGAACGTGGTCGTGGCCACGTCGAACACCGGGGCGTGCTCCTTCTTGCTGACCTCGGACAGCTTGGCGGCCAGGTCCTTGTCCTTCTCCTGCAGCTGCCGCACGACGAAAGTGAAGCCGCCATCACCAGCCGGCGTGTACGTCACCTCGCTGAAGTACTTGGTGTGCTTGGGCCCGCTCTGCACGTGGCTCCACGTGTACCAGCGGTTGGCGGTGCGCTCGTGGTCCAGGCGGAAGAACGTGATCACACCCGGACCCCAGTACTTGCAGCCACTGTCGCAGATCTGCCCATACGCAGTCAGCACCGAAAGGATGTGCTCCGGGGACTTCTGGGTCTTGTGGGTGGCGGAATACGAGTAGTTCGCTGCCCAGGCGGTCGCTGCCAAGAGGCAGGCTGCCAAGAAGACCCGTAGGGAGAGGAAAGAAGCTGGTCGGGCGCTGTGGGACATAGCGAGAGCTGAATCGACTTACGGACCCGCTTGGGCAAAATTCCCTGCGGAGGCGACGGTAGGGCAGAGTAGCATGGCGCCCGATGACGTCGATCCTGCAAGCGAACCGGCGCGGCGCAGTGCTGAGCCTCTGTCTCAACCGCCCGGAACGCAAGAATGCACTCTCTCGTCAGCTAGTACTGGATCTCGGGCGGGCCCTGCGTGAGGCCGGGGCCGACCCGGAGATCCGTGTGGTCACCATCACCGGCAATGGCGGGGCCTTCTGCGCGGGGGCCGACCTCGAGGCGATCCGTGGTGTGCCGGCCGAGGAGCTGCCGAGCAGGATCGGTGAGTTCCACGAGCTCATCCTCGGCATCACCGAGATGGACCAGCCGGTCGTGGCCAGCATCGATGGGCCGGCCGTGGGCTTCGGCGCCGACCTCTGCCTGGCCTGCGACCTCCGCATCATGAGCGATCGCGCTTACCTCGAGGAGAGCTTCACCAAGATTGGCCTCATGCCCGACGGTGGCGGCACGTTCTTCTTGCCACAAATGGTGGGAGCGCGCGCTTTCGAGCTCATCGCGCTCGGCCGTCGACTCGACGCACAGCGCTCTCTGGCACTCGGGCTCACGAGTCAGGTGGTGCCCGCTGACGATCTCACGACTGCCACGGCCGAGCTGGCTACGCGCCTGTCCGAAGTCGCCCCGCTGGCGCTGGCGGAGGTCAAGCGCGCCCTGCGTGAAAGCCGACGCGCAGGCCTCTCGGCTGCGCTCGCCCACGAAGCCGCGGGCCAGGCTCGCCTCCTTTGCACCAAGGACTTCCAGGAAGGCGTCTCCGCTTTTCTGGAGAAGCGTCCGCCGCTCTTCAGCGGCCAATGAGCTAGCGCGACCGTTCCTGGCCAACTGTTGCCGAGCTCGCCGATCGAGGCTCCGTCCGTGAGCGCATGCCGCCGAATCTGGTGGTGATCTGGTCGTCTGGATCGAGCGCACGGTAGGCCGCCATCTGCTTGGGGGTGAGCACGGTGGCCAGGTTCTGGTGCAGCTTCTGCTCGAGCTCATCGGCCTTGGCACGCCACTGCCGTGGCGTGATCGGGCGATCGGGATTGTCGTCGGCTCTGAGCTCTCGAAAGGCATCGAAGTGCTGCGAGATGACTCCCGTCACCTGCTCTTTCTGCTGCGGATCCAGGCCGAGCGTCTCGGCAAGGCCATCGCTGAGACGCTGGGTTCGTTCTGCGCGCAGCTCCGCGCGCCTGGTCTCCCGCTCCCCCTCAGCGCGCTCGCGCTCCCGGTCCATGATGTCGAGCACTGCTGCCTCGAACACCGGGTCGGCGACGTCCGCCTCGCGTGGATTCTGCCCAGCCTCACCTTCCTCGCCCTCCGGCACGGCCTCCCCACGCGACATGGCCGCGGTGAGGAGCGAGATGCGCCGCTCGAGCGAGGCCAGGCGACCGTGCAAGGCCTGCACCTCTCCGTCCTCGCCGTCGCGCTCCGCTCCCTCGCTATCTGCTCCCTCGCCATCTGCTTCCTCGTCCTCCGGCCCCTGCTCGCGCGACTCTTCCTTCGCAAGCGCCGTCTCGGGCTTGCCGTCGCCTCCTGTGAAGCGCGCCCCGACCAGGCCACCGCCCAGCCCGCCGAGCACGGCTGCGACCACGAGTGCTCCCCAAAACCGGACTCCGTTCATCGATTCCTTTCCTTTCCATCGCCAGACGCCGGGCCCTCTGCCGCGAGCGCGAGCTCCGACAGCTCCCGCTCGAAGCCACCGGAGAGAATGGGGAACCGACACCAGGTCTTCGGATCGAGATTGGCGTCGTCGAGGTGGAACGAGGGCGCATAGCGCTCTCGCTTCCACTGGTTCCGGGCAAATAGCCGGTAGAAGCGGGTGACCCAACAGCGCAAGTCTGCTTCGGCGTGCTCGGGGAAGCGCTGCTGGAGCTCCACCAGCACCTCCCTGGGCGAAAGGCGCGCTACCACACTGAGCCGCTCGACCACGTCGAGCACGTCGTAGGGCATCAAGTCGGCCTCGTCCGTCTGGTGCTGACCCGGTGGGCGTAGCTCGGCGGTGGGCGCCTGCTGGTTCACCAAGCCGAGTGCTGGCAGCGGGGGAAGGCCGGCCGCTCCGCGACTCTCCACCGAAATCAGCCAGCGGCGAAGGTACGCCTTGTCGATGCCGGCGATCGGCGCCAGGCCCCCCGACGTGTCGCCGTCCATCGTCGCATAGCCGACGGCTGCCTCGGAGCGATTGCTGGTCGAGAGCAGGAGCGCCCCGCGCACGTTGGCGAGGAGCCAGACCAGCGGCGCCCGCACACGGGCCTGGAGATTCTGCAGCGCGATGTCGTCGCCCTCCCACGACAGCGGGCGCTCGAGCACCCGCGCCGCCAGCTCGGCGTAGCCTTCGAGCAGCGGCTGCACGCTGACCTCGTGATGCGTACTGCCGAGTGCGTGCGCGACCTCGGCGGCGGCCTTGCGCGTCACTTCCGAGCTGTTCTCGGTGGCCTGGTAGACGGTGGTGAGCAAGAGCCGGACGAGCTCCGCGGAGCTCTCCGCCTGGGACGACCAAGTGCCGAGCTTCTCCTTGAATCGCTCGAGGCCGAGCTCGCTCACGCCCAGCTCGACCGACGCCCGAACCAGGGTGGCAACGGCTGCCGAGTCCGCGCCACCGCTGAGCGACACCACGAAGCCGCGCGAGCGCGACTTACGCACGTAGTCGAAAAGCCCGAGCGCGACGGCTCGAGCAAAGGCCTCCTCCTTGTCGAGCTCGCCGTCGGCACCCGCAGTCGGCGTGGCCCGACTCACGGGCCCGGGCTCGGGCGCGCTCGGCCAGCTGAACGGAAAGGCCACGACTTCGCGCCTCGATGTGGGCGCCGCTCGATCGCGCCGCTCCTGCAAATCCAGCGTCGCCACCGCCAGGCCAACGTCGGCAAAGGAGAGCCGAGCGCCCTCCGCCACGATGCGGGCTTCCCCGGCTCCGTCGGCCGCAGCGATCAAGAGGTCGCCATCGTAAATGGCGCGACCTGCCTCGTTGCCGAGCAGGTTCGCGTACACGTACGCGGCGCCGAACGTGCGCGCCCCCTCCTCGACCAGGCGGCGCCTGACCAGGTGCTTGCCAAAGGCGAAGTGGCTCGCGCTGGGATTGAGGACGATCTGCACGCCCCACTCGGCAAGCTCTCGCGCCGGGCGCTCGCTGACCCAAGCGTCCTCGCAGATCTCGAAACCGACCCGCACGCCTCCGAGCTCGAACACCAAATCGCCCACCGGCGTCGGCTGCCCGAAAAGGTCGACTCGAGTGGCCTCGCCCTCGGGCCACGGCGAGAACCACCGGGGTTCGTAGTGCAGACCCTCGCGGGCCAGGTGGCGCTTTGCCGCTAGGCCCACGACGCGCCCCCCGCTCACGAGCGCGCACGCGCTGTACACGCGCCCACGTGCCTCGAGCGGCAGGCCCAAAGCGACGACGATGCCGTCCGTCTCCGTCCGCAGCTCGTCCAGCACGCGGAGCGACATGCGACGCGTATCGGGCCACAGGAACGCATCTTCACAGCCGTACCCACTGATGCAGAGCTCCGGCAAGCACAAGAGCGAAGCGCCCGCAGCGCGCGCCGCACGGATGGCCTGTCTGATGTGAGCCGCGTTGTCGTCCCAGGCGAGGGGCGTCTGGTTCAGGCTTGCAGCGGCAACGCGGGCGTGCGGCATGGGGGAGTTCAAGAGCGTATCGCGAGAGTCAGCGCTCGTCCTTCTTCACCTCGAGCACTCGGTAGGAACCTCGTTTGAAGGCCGTCTTCGAACCGCGCAGGATCTTCGAATAGACCTTCAGTTCCCGCTCGTGGCCCTCTGGCTTCTGCTTCAGCCGGCTGTGGTAGTTGCCGAGGATGACGTAGTCGACCGCCTCGAGCGCTGCGTCGGCGTCCTTCAGGTAGCCAACCTGACCCACCGGAGCGTAGTAGCGCGCCCGCGTCTTGACGCGCTCGAGCTTGCCCTTCCCTTCTTGCACCACGTAGAGCTCGAACAGGCCGAGCGGCAAATACGGCGCGGCGCGCTCGCTCAGCACCTTGGAGCCAGCCGGTACATTGGCGGCGATCCAGCGCGTTGCAGCCGCACTGGGGTCGCCCTGTGCTCGGGTCGACAGCAGCTCGCCCAAGCTGGCTAGGGCAGGAAACGCGAGCGACAGGGCAAACAGGCCGCCGGCAGCAGCCACGAGCAGCGGACGCGACATGCGCGCTCGCAGGAGCTCGAGCGCTCGGACCATTCCAACCGCCACCATCAGGCACAAGAGCGGGACCAGCGGCACCGCCCAGCGCGACCAGTGCACGCTCTGCAGACAAATGAACAGCAGGTAGACCACGAAGAAGCACAGAACGACGGCATACTTCCCCCTCTCGCTCGGGGAGCGCAGGCAGAAGACGGCACCGAGCGCCGCGAGCAGGCAGCCAAAGAGGGAGCCATTGTCGTAGAGAACGCCGAAGTAGAAGCCCAGAGCTTCGAACATCCCTGCATGGCTCGGGCCCAGATCGCGACTCCGGGCCTCGTGCGCGACATTGTCGAGCACGGTGCCGAAATCGAGAAACGCGTAGGGCGTCGCCAGGAACAGGCCGAGCAGACTGGCACCGGCAGCCGTGGCGACGAGACCGAGCCGCTTCCGGGTCGGCGGCCACACTGATTCTTTGCCCGTCCCAACCAGTGCGGCGAGCGCGATCGCGGGTGACGCGGCCACCGACGGCCACTTCACGGCCGTGGCCGCGCCAAGCAAGAGCCCAGCCCCGACGAACCAGCCCACCCGGGCGCTCTTCACGCCTCGCACGGCCAAGAGGCACGACAAGATCAGGATCGCAGATTGCTGCGTATCGGTGCGGACGAGCGTGGCGAGCGTGATGTCGAGCCGCGAAACTGCGAGCAAGAATACGGCGAAGAGCGCTGGCCAGCGGCGGACGAACTGCCGCGCGAGTAGCCACAGGCCGAGATGCTCGACCATCGACCAAAACACCGTCACGTACTTGCCGAGCACGTGAAAAGGCGTCGGATCGCGGCCATACTCGGCCAGGAGGTCTTTGAGCGGCGCGTGCCGCAAGCCGGCATCGAGCACATAGACCAATGACAGGTTGTAGAGCGTGAGCGTCCCTGGGTGAGCGAACCATCCCGGGTTCAGGTTGCCGGACGCAGCGATACGCAGCGCTCGAACCACGAACTCGGGTTCGTCCGGGTGGAAGAGGATCGGCTCCTGATGTGGGATGCCGCCCAGGCGCAGGAAAACCGCGAGCAGGAAGACCAGGAACATGGCCGTTGGGTACGCCCATGCGCGCGGCGACAGCGCCGCCCCTTCCCCCGATTCGTTCACGCTGGCACTGATAGGCCGAGGCGACGACGGCCGGCAAGCCGGGTGCGGCCCTGGTGTCTGGGCTGTGGGTGGCGGTATGCAGGGTCCATGAAGATCTTGTTCATCGGAGGCACGGGCATCATCAGCTCCGCGTGCGCCCGGCTCGCCATCGAGCGCGGTTTCGAGGTGTACCTCTTGCTTCGGGGTGAGTCCGAGCGCAAGAGGCCGGTGCCGCCCGGAGCGCAGGTGCTGCGCGGGGACATCCGCAAGTACCAATCGGCGGAGCAGGCCCTCGGTCAGCACACGTTCGATGCCGTCGTCGACTTCGTGGCCTTCGTGCCCGAGCACATCGAAACGGACCTCGCGCTCTTCCGAAATCGCACCAACCAGTACGTCTTCATCAGCAGTGCCTCGGCATACAAGAAGCCGGTGGTCAGCCTGCCGATCACGGAGTCGACTCCGCTGCACAACCCGTTCTGGGAGTACTCACGCAACAAGATCGCCTGCGAGCAGCGGCTGCTGCACGCGTATCGCGCCGACGGCTTTCCCATGACCATCGTGCGCCCCTCGCACACCTACGACCAAACCCTGCTCCCGTTCGATCCACACGGCTCCGGTGGCACCGTCCTTTCTCGCATCGACCAGGGCAAGCCCGTCATCGTGCACGGCGATGGCACCTCGCTCTGGACGCTCACCCACAACGAGGATTTCGCGGTGGGCCTGGTCGGCCTGCTCGGGCATCCGGCGGCTCTCGGCGAGGCTTTCCACATCACGAGCGCCGAGTCGCTGCCCTGGAACGAAGTGTTTCTGGCGGTTGCGCGCGCCGCGGGTAGGCAAGTCGATCTGGTTCACGTGCCGAGCGACGTCATTGCACGCGAGCACGAGGACTGGGGCGCCGGCCTCTTGGGCGACAAGGCGCACAGCGTCATTTTCGACAACTCGAAGATCAAACGGCTGGTGCCCGACTTCCATCCGGTCATTCCCTTCTGGCAGGGCGCGCGAGAAATCGTGGCCTACCATCACAGAAACCCGCACCTGCTCCGGGTCGATCCGGTCGTGGACGCGCTGATGGACCGGCTGGTCGAGCGGTATGGCTGAGCGGGCCGGGTGAGCGGAAGTCCCGGAAAAACGGCCCCTCTTGCCCGCGCGGAGGAGCACCGACTAGCGTGCCCCCCAGATGGCTCGACGACGCGTGTCCGTGAGTTGGCTGGGGCTGACGCCGGTCCTGCTTGCGGCTGCGAGCGCTTGCGTGGTCCCTGAGTTCGAAGGGGACGGTCGGACCGACGGTGCTGGCGGAGGCACGGGCGGGAGCGATGGCATTGGTGGCAGCGGGACTGGCGGCACCTCGAGCGGCGGTAGCGCGAGCGGTGGTAGCGCGAGCGGTGGCAGCGGGGCGGGAGGGACGGCCCCCAGCCTGGGTGAGGTGTGCACGCAGGCGGCCACGCGCGCCTGCGACGAGAACGATGCCAAGCTACCGCTGATCTGCGAGCAGGGAACCTGGCAGAGCGCCGGCAGCTGCAGCACGTCCGAGGGCTGCGACCCGGAGACGGGCCTTTGCGCGGACATCGTCCCCAGCTGCGCCGATCTCGAGCCTGCCGACCGCTTCTGCATGGACGACGTGGTGATGGAGTGCGGTACGAACTTGGTCAGCACGGAGGTCGTCGAGGATTGCGAAGGACGCTGCATTCCGAGCGGTTCGAGCGCCTCCTGCGTTCCCGCCAGCTGTGGCGACGGCACGCCGGATCCCGCGGAGGACTGCGACGACGGCAACGACGACAACGACGACGACTGTACCGAGCTTTGCCAGGCACCGTTCTGCGGCGACGGGTTCGAGCAAACTGGCGAGACCTGCGACGACGGCGACGACGACAACGGCGACGAGTGCACCGAGAGCTGCGAGCCACCGGTCTGCGGTGATGGCTTCGTGCAGGCGGGGGAGGATTGCGATAGCGGCATCGACAACGGCGGACAAGGTGCCGGCTCTTGTCCCCTCGACTGCACGGAGCGGGTCCTGCAAGTTGCCCCCGGCGGGTACCACACCTGTGCCCTGCACTCGTCCGGACAGGTAAAGTGTTGGGGAAGGAATGCCTACGGTTTGCTCGGCCAAGGCGACGAGACCAATCGCGGTGGGGTGCCTGGCCAAATGGGCGACAACCTGCCCACCGTCGACCTCGGCACCGGGCGCTCCGCCACGGCTTTGGTGGCCGGAGACCAGCACACGTGCGCCCTGCTCGATGACGGCTCGGTCAAATGCTGGGGTCAAAACGACGTCGGACAGCTGGGCATCGGCAACCCGGCGAATCGCGGCGACGAGCCGGGCGAGATGGGCGATGACTTGCCGGCCGTCGACCTCGGCACGGGACGCTCAGCGCAGTCCTTGGCGGCGGGATACCAGCACACTTGTGCACTGCTCGATGACGATTCCGTCAAGTGCTGGGGCGAGAACGGCGATGGCCAGCTCGGCCTCGGCGACATGGAGCATCGCGGCGACGAACCGAACGAAATGGGCGACGCCCTCCCCACCGTCAACCTTGGCTCCGGACGCACCCCCGTGGCCTTGACGGGCGGGGCCTACCACACCTGCGCGCTCTTCGACGACGACTCCATCAAATGCTGGGGCCGAAATGACGGTGGCCAGCTCGGCCTCGGCGACAACGACAACCGCGGCGTTGGCCCAGGCCAAATGGGGGACAGCCTCCCCACCGTCGACCTCGGCCCAGGACGCACGGCTCGAGTCGTGTCCGCTGGAGGCGGCCACACCTGCGCCTTGATCAACAACTATTCCGTCACTTGTTGGGGCGATGGCAGCTGGGGCCGGCTCGGCCACGGGGACATGGAGGACCTTGGCGACGAGGCGGGGGAAATGGGCGATTTCCTGCCCGCGGTCGAGCTTGGTCCCTTCCTGGGTGCGGACGTGACCCTGGGAAACCTGTTCACTTGCGCCCAGTTCGACGACGCCTCTTTCAAGTGCTGGGGGATCAACAGCTACGGCCAGCTCGGCCTGGGCGATGCGACCGCCCGCGGAGCCGTGCAAACCGACATGGGCGAGAACCTGCCGCTGGTCGACCTCGGCTCGGGGCGCACAGCCAAGAGGCTGGAGGCGGCTTACACTCACAACTGCGCCGTGCTCGACGACGACTCCGTCAAGTGCTGGGGCGGCAACGAGAGCGGCCAGCTCGGCCTCGGCGACCAGAACAACCGCGGCGACGAGCAGGATGAAATGGGCGATAACCTGCCTACGGTCGACCTTTGGTAGCCCCGCGCCGCACCAGCCGATCATGACGCGCTGACGAAACATGGGTTCGCGCGTCCTTGCGTGAGGTGTTTTGGAGACTGGAAATCCCGGCGAGAACCGGCCTCTTGCCGGCTGAAAGGCCGAGCGACTAGCCTGCCAGCGCGGGAACGAAACGGTGCACCTATGCCTCAATCGATGAGCTCTAACCTGGTTAAACGAACTGTAACCTTGCAAGCGCTAACGCTCGGCTTCGCTCTCCTGCTCGCCAAGCCGTCCTTTGCCGTCGACGATGCGACGCGTTCGGTCGTACGCCAGCTGAGCATCGATGGCGTCGCCGCCTATCAGGCCGAGGACTACGGGCTCGCCCTCGAGAAGCTAGAGAAGGCCTGGTCCATCCTGCCCACGGCGCCGCTCGGCTTGTGGTCGGGGCGAGCGCTCGAAAAGTCCGGGCGCCTGGTCGAGGCCAGCGAACGCTACGTGGCCGCGACGCGCGCTCCGCTCGACCCCGAAGGTGACAAGCAGACCCAAGAGTCCGCGCGAGGGGAAGCGCAGGACGCCTACCGCGCCGTCCAAGCCCGCATCCCCAAGGTCACCGTGATTCTCGAAGGCGCAGACAGCGGGAGCGTGACGGTGACCGTGGCCGGCAAGGAGCTACTCGCCGACGTCGTCGGTCTGCCCGTCCCCGTCGATCCTGGAACCGTGGAAATCAAAGGAGTTTCCGCCAGCGAAGAGAAGACGGAGTCCGTCACCATTGCAGAGGGCGAGCAGAAGGAGGTTCGCCTGGTGTTCACGATGGCGGCCCCCGCAGCGGAGCCCGAGGCGGAACCCGCGGAGCCAGCACCTGCTCCCGGCGAAGCCAAGAAGAGTTGGCAGCCCTTGGCCGGCTGGATTGGCATTGGGGTCGGCGGCGCCGGCATCGTCCTGGGTGCGGTGACCGGCGGCATCGCGGCCGGCAAGTACAGCGAGCTCGGCTGCGGCGACGGCTTGTGCAACATCAGCAATGCCGAAGCCGCGGGCCTGAACGGCCTGCGCACGACGTCGACCGTCGGCTTCATCGTCGGGGGCGTGCTCGCAGCGGCAGGCGTCACGCTCCTCCTCACCGCGCCCAAGAAGGAGCACGGCGCGCACGTCCGCCCGTACTTCGCCTTCGACTCCGCCGGGATCGCCGGGACTTTCTGATGGGCCGGGGCCGCGCGCGCTGGAATTCGCTCGCCCTGATTGCACTCCCGCTGGCAGCCGCGAGCGCCTGCTTCGTGCCTGGATTTCAGGGTGACGGGCGCAACGATGGCGGCGCCGGGGAGGGCGGCGCGGGCGGGACGCCCTCTGTCGGGGGCAGCTCCACGGGAGGAGACGCCGGCGCGGGTGGCTCGCTCGGCGGGAGCTCCACCGGAGGGACCTCCACGGGGGGAACGCAGCCCACCCTCGACAAGCCGTGCCCCGAGAGTGGCGACCGCGCCTGTGACGCCAGCGACAGCAAGCTCACCCTGCTCTGCTCGCAGGGCACCTGGGAGAGCAGTGGCACTTGCCCGAGCGAGGAGGCGTGCGAGCCGACCACGGGACTTTGCGCGGACATCGTCCCCGAATGCGCGGGCGGCGAGCCCGGGGACCGGTTCTGCACAGGCGACGTGGTGATGGAATGCGGTCCCAATTTGGTGAGCGAAAGCGTCATCGAGGAATGTGAGGGGCATTGTGTTTCCGGCACCTCGACTGCCTCCTGCGCCCCGCCGAATTGCGGCGATGGCTACCCTGATCCCGACGAGACCTGCGACGACGGGGACGCCGACAACAACGACGACTGCACCCAGCTTTGCGAGCCACCGGACTGCGGGGATGGCTTTGTGCAAGCCGGCGAAGCCTGTGACCAGGGCGCCAACAACGACGACGAGGGCTCGTGCATGGAGGCCTGCACGCTGCCCACCTGCGGTGACGCCTTCGTGCAACCCGGAGAGGACTGCGACGAGGGTGCGGAGAACGGAGACCACGCCGTCGGTGGAATCACCTGTCCCATCGACTGCAACATTCGGGTGACTCAGGTGGTCGCGGGCGAGCAATTCAGCTGTGCTCTCCACTCGTCAGGAGCGGTGAAGTGCTGGGGTAGGAACCACAACGGACAGCTAGGCGTGGGCGATCTGGACTCTCGCGGCGATCAGGCCGGCGAAATGGGCAACGACCTCCTGCCGATCGATCTCAGCTCCAGTGCCTTCGCCACCGCGCTCGTCGTGGGGAACGCTCACGCCTGCGCCCTACTGAATGACGACTCCGTCAAATGTTGGGGCTGGAACGAGTTTGGTACTCTCGGCGTGGGCGATCCAGCTTCGCGAGGCGACATGCCAGGCGAGATGGGTGATAGCCTTCCCGCCATCGACCTCGGCGACGGCGTCTCCGCCACGACGCTGACGCCCGGGGCCGGCCACACCTGCGCCCTGCTCGACGACGATTCGGTCAAGTGCTGGGGTTTCAATAATCGCGGCCAGCTCGGGCTCGGGGACCAGGACCACCGAGGCGACGCGCCAAGCGAAATGGGTGAAAACCTCCCGCGTGTCGACCTCGGCCTAGGACGCTCCGCAAAGGCGTTGGCTGCCGGATACGCCCACACTTGCGCGGTGCTCGACGACGACTCGCTCAAGTGCTGGGGTCTCAACAATCGCGGTCAGCTTGGTCTCGGAGACGGGGTCTATCGAGGTGACGAGCCCCTTGAGATGGGTGACAGTCTCACGGCCATCGACCTCGGAACCGACCGATACGCCAAGGCCGTGGTAGCGGGGTATGAACACACCTGCGCCCTGCTCGACGACGACTCCGTCAAATGCTGGGGCTACAATTTCTACGGCCAACTCGGCCTCGGCGACCAGTTCAACCGCGGCGATGGGCCGGGCGAAATGGGCGACAACCTCCCTACCGTCGACCTCGGCCTCGGACGCTCCGCCAAGGCCCTCCAGGGCGGCGCCTTCCATACCTGCGCCCTGCTCGACGACGATTCCATCAAGTGCTGGGGTAGCAACGACAGCGGTGACCTCGGGCTGGGAAGTACGGCACCACGGGGCGATGCGGTGGGCGAAATGGGAGACAGCCTCCCCACCGTCGACCTAGGGCCCGGACGCTACGCTACCGCGTTGTCTGCGGGACATTTCTACAACTGCGCCCTACTCGACGACGATTCGGTCAAGTGCTGGGGTCAAGGCTCCTATGGCCAGCTCGGCCTCGGCGATCCAGACAACCGCGGCGATGGGCCGGGCGAAATGGGCGACAACCTCCCCCCCGTCGACCTTTGGTGAACCGCAAGCTCGAGACCCCTATGGCACCACGACGCGCATTCTCGGTTTGGCTCGGCCTGATCGCGCTTCCGCTCCTGGCGGCTAGCGCCTGCTTGGGAAGGTCCGAAGTGGACGGGCCACCGGCCGACGGAGGAGGAGAAGGGGGAGCCGGAGGAACGGAAGCCGCTTCCGGGGGCAGCTCCACCGGTGGCACCGCGACGGGAGGCGCGTCCACGGGTGGCAGCTCCAGCGGTGGCAGCTCGACAGGAGGCACGACCGCCAACATCGACGGACCGTGCTCCGACAGCGGCGAGCGAGCCTGTGACGAGAGCGATGCCCAGCTGACCCTGATCTGCTCGCAGGACGTCTGGCAAGCCGCCGGGAGCTGCAGCGCCTCCGAGGCCTGCGCGCCCGCCACGGGGCTCTGCACGGGGATCGTCCCCGCCTGCATGGGCGGCGACCCCGGCGACACGTATTGCTCGGGCGACACCGTGATGGAGTGCGGGCCCAACCTGGTGAGCGAGCAGGTCGTCGAAGAATGTGAAGGCCGCTGCGCCGCGACCAACTCGAGTGCCTCCTGCGTCCCAGCGTCGTGCGGGGACGGCGTCCCCGACGCGGGCGAAACCTGCGACGACGGCGACGCCGACAACGACGACAGCTGCACCGAGCTTTGCCTCCTTCCCGCTTGCGGCGACGGTTTCGAACAAACGGGCGAAACCTGCGACGACGGCGACGCCGATAACGACGACGAATGCACCCAGCTCTGCGAGCCTCCGGCCTGCGGTGACGGCCTGCTGCATGCGAGCGAAGACTGCGATGACGGGCCCAACAACGGAGTCCTCGGCTTCTGTGGCGTCGACTGCGTGCGGCGAGTCGTACAGGTCGCTCTTGGAGGCGAGCACAGCTGTGCCCTGCTCGACGACGCCTCGGTCAAGTGCTGGGGCCGCAACAATTCAGGCCAGCTGGGACTCGGCGATGTGAGCTCTCGCGGAGATGGATCCGGTGAGATGGGCAGTAGCCTCCCGACCATCGACCTCGGCGTCGAACGTTCCGCCGTGGCCTTGGCGGCCGGGGACGGGCATACCTGCGCCCTGCTCGACGACGACTCGCTCAAGTGCTGGGGCCGTAACAACCTGGGCCAGCTGGGACTCGGCGATGTGAGCCTTCGCGGAGATGGATCCGGTGAGATGGGCGATAGCCTCCCGGCCATCGACCTCGGCGCCGAACGTTCCGTCGTGACCATGGCCGCTGGGGACAGGCACACCTGCGCACTGCTGGATGATGATTCGCTCAAATGCTGGGGCAGCAACGAATACGGCCAGCTGGGCCTCGGCGACACGAACGACCGCGGCGACGGTGCAGGCGAAATGGGGGACAATCTTCCGAGCGTCGACCTCAGCCCCGGTCGATCCGCCAAGGCACTCGCTCTCGGAGGGCGTCACACATGCGCCATCCTCGATGACGACTCCGTCAAGTGCTGGGGCGACAACTCCTGGGGCCAGCTCGGCCTCGGCAACACGGCCCACCGCGGCGATGGGTCCGACGAAATGGGCGACTTCCTCCTCACAGTCGAGCTCGGCTCCGGACGCTCCGCCCAGGCGCTCGCCGCAGGCGATGCTCATACCTGCGCCCTGCTCGACGACGACTCCGTCAAATGCTGGGGCCGTGGCAGCTTCGGCCAGCTGGGACTCGGGTCCATCATCGAGCGCGGCGATCAGCCAGGCGACATGGGCGACAGCCTGCCCAGCGTCGACCTCGGCGCCGGTCGCTCCGCCCAGGCACTGGTAGCCGGAGCCCACCACACCTGCACCGTGCTCGACGACGACTCGGTGAAGTGCTGGGGCGACAACACCTACGGCCAGCTCGGCCTCGGCAACACGGCCCACCGCGGCGATGACCCGAGTGAGATGGGTGATGGCCTCCTGCCGATCGACCTCGGCTCCGGACGTTCCGTCCATGGCCTGGACTCGGGACGGAACCACGCCTGTGGCCTTCTCGACGACGATTCCGTCAAGTGCTGGGGCGATAGCGCCTACGGCCAGCTCGGCCTGGGTGACAGCAGCAACCGCGGCGACATGCAGGGCGAAATGGGCGACGACCTCCCCGCCATCGACCTTTGGTGAAAGGCCGCAAATCGAGGTGAAACGATGTCGCTTGCCGGCTCGAATCACGAGCCGCTAACCTGATTCGTCATGGGTCGAAGGCGCGCTGTCTCTGCTTGGCTGACCTTGGTGGCGCCCCCGCTCTTGGCGGCGAGCGCCTGCTTCGTACCCGGGTTTCAGGGCGACGGGCGCAATGACGGCGCCACCGACGAAGGCGGCGCCGGAGGCAGCTCGACGGGCGGCAGTTCCGTTGGCGGCAACGCAACCGGAGGCAGCTCGACCGGGGGCGGGTCCACGGGAGGCAGCTCGACCGGGGGCATGGGCGGCGGCGACTCCACCGGCGGAACGGTGGGCCTCGAGGACGAGTGCTCGGAGAGCGGCGCCCACGCTTGCGACGAGAACGACAGCAAGCTCACCCTGATCTGCACCGGGGGCTTCTGGCAGAGCGCCGGCGGCTGCAGCACCGACGAGGCTTGCGAGCCCACCACGGGCCTCTGCGCCGACATCATCCCCGAATGCGCGGACGGCGAACCCGGGGACCTGTTTTGCTCCAACGACGACGTGATGGAGTGCGGACCCAACCTGGTCAGCGCCGAGCTGATCGAGCCATGCGAGGGGCGCTGCGTGTCCACCTCGGGCGCCTCGTGCGTCCCTGCGACCTGCGGCGATGGCGTTCCCGACCCCGGTGAAGACTGCGACGACGGCGACACCGATAACGAAGACGCCTGCACCCAGGTCTGCCAGGCTCCTTTCTGCGGCGACGGCTTTCAGCAGACCACGGAGACCTGCGACGACGGCGACGCGGACAACGATGACGGCTGCACCGAGCTCTGCGAATTGCCAGACTGCGGGGACGGCTTCGTGCAAACCGGCGAAGACTGCGACGAGGGCGCCAACAACGACAACGAGGGTGCGTGCACGGAGGCCTGCTACCTCCCGGCCTGCGGAGATGGCTTCGTGCAAGCGGGCGAAGACTGCGACGAAGGCGCCGCCAACGGTCCTCCGAGCGACTACGCCTGCCCGCTCAACTGCTCGATCGGGATCGCGCAGCTGGCTGCGGGTTCGGAATACTCCTGCGCACTGCACTCGTCGGCGCAGGTGAAGTGCTGGGGGCGTGCCGAGTTCGGACAGCTCGGGCTCGAGAGCACGACCTACCGCGGTGATGGTCCCGGCGAAATGGGAGCTAACCTTCCTGCCGTCAATCTCGGTAGCGGAGCGTTCGCCAAAGCTCTAGTGGCCGGATATGGCCACACCTGCGTCCTGCTCGACGACGACTCCCTCAAGTGCTGGGGCTACAATCTCAACGGCCAGCTCGGACTCGGCAATACCCTTCCCCGCGGCGACGGGGCGGGTGAAATGGGCAACAGCCTCCCCGCCATCGACCTAGGCATGGATCGCCACGCCACCGGCGTGTCAGCTGGCACTCAGCACACCTGCGCTCTGCTCGACGACGGCTCCATCAAGTGTTGGGGCGACGGCGCCGAGGGCCAGCTCGGCCAGGGTAACTCGAACGATCGCGGCGACGGCGCAGTCGAAATGGGCGACAACCTCCCCGCCATCGACCTCGGCATGGATCGCTACGCCACGGCTCTAGTGAGCGGCGCGTTTCACAACTGCGCGCTGCTCGACGACGACTCGGTCAAGTGCTGGGGCAACAACAACGCCGGCCAGCTCGGTCTCGGCGATACGGCGGACCGAGGCGCGGCAATGGGTGACATGGGCGACAATCTCCCGGTCGTCGACCTCGGCACGGATCGGTACGCCACGGCCCTGGCAGCCGGGTACAATCACACCTGCGCCCTGCTCAACGACGACTCGGTCAAATGCTGGGGCTACAACACCTACGGCCAGCTCGGCCTCGGCACCAATACTCCCCGCGGCGACGCGGCAGGTGAAATGGGCGACAGTCTCCCCGCCGTCGACCTCGGCTCCGGTCGCCATGCCACGGCCCTTTCGGCCGGAAGCGGGCACACCTGCGCCGTGCTCGACGACGACTCCCTCAAGTGCTGGGGCTATGGCGAGTACGGCCAGCTCGGCCTCGGCGACATCAACCCCCGGGGCAGCGGGCCCGGCCAGATGGGCAGTTACCTCCTGCCCGTCAACTTGGGCGCGGGGAGCTCCGCGACGCTCCTGGTCGCCGGCGCCATCCACACCTGCGCCCTGCTCGACGACGAATCCCTCAAATGTTGGGGCTACAACGTTTCCGGCGCGCTCGGCCTGGGCGATCCAGACAATCGGGGCGATGAGCCAGGCGAAATGGGCGGCTATCTCCCCACCGTCAACCTCTGGTGAGGGCCGCTCCGAGCCGCTAGCCTGCTGCCATGGGGCGATGGCGCGTCTTCCCCGCCTGGCTCGGCCTGGTGGCGCTCCCGCTCGCAGCCAGCGCATCCCTGGTGCCTGCTTGCGGGCCGACCGACGAGGGCGCCGGCACGGGGGGCGCGGGTGGCTCCAGCGGCGGCAGCGCGACGGGTGGCCTAGGCGGCACGTCCATGGGGGGAAACGAACCCGGTCTGAACGACCCGTGCTCGGAGAACGGCGACCGCGCCTGCGACCCGCGCAGCAGCAGCTTGCCGCTGATCTGCTCCGAGGGTTCGTGGCAAAGCGCTGGCAGCTGCAGCTCCTCCCAGGCCTGCGAACCCAGCACGGGCCTCTGCGCCGAGATCGTTCCTGCCTGCGCCGGATACGCGCCTTCGGACCAGGTCTGCTCGGCTGGCGCGGTCGTGGAGTGCGGTCCGAACTTGGTGAGCGTCGAGGTCGTCGAGGACTGTGTCGGACTTTGCGCCTCTACCAGCGCGGGCTCCTGGTGCGTTCCGGAGACCTGCGGCGACGCGGTGGTCGACACGGGCGAGGCATGCGACGACGCCAATTCCGACAGCGACGACGCCTGTACGGAGTATTGTCGCCTTCCGTTCTGCGGGGACGGCTTCCAGCAGTCGGACGAGGTCTGCGACGACGCCAATTCCAATAGCGACGACGAGTGCACCGAGCTCTGCGCGCCGCCGACCTGCGGAGACGACTTCTTGCAGGCGGGCGAGGACTGCGACGAGGGCGCCGACAACGGAGCCCCGGGTGCCTATGACTGCCCGATCGACTGCTCGATTCGCGTCACCCAGCTGGCCCTGGGCGCAGAATTCAGCTGCGCCCTGCACTCTTCGGCCCGGGTGAAGTGCTTTGGTGACGGCGCGTTCGGCCAGCTCGGCCTCGAAGACACGAATGATCGCGGCGACCAGTCCGGCGAGATGGGCAGCAGGCTCGACGAAATCGACCTCGGCTCCGGTCGATTTACTCTGGAGATTGCTACCGGCGGCGCTCACGCCTGCGCGCTGCTCGACGACGGCGCCGTCAGATGCTGGGGCGACAACTCCTCGGGTCAGCTCGGACTCGAAGACACCGACAATCGAGGCGACGAGTCCGGTGAGATGGGCAGCAGCCTCCAAGACATCGACTTCGGCTCCGGCCGCTTCGCCAAGGCGCTGGCTGCCGGGGAGAGCCACACCTGCGCCCTCCTCGACGACGACTCCCTCAAGTGTTGGGGCGAGAATGCAGCTGGCCAGCTCGGTCTCGGCGACACAGACAATCGAGGCGACGACTCCGGCGAGATGGGAAGCAGCCTCCAGGACATCGACTTCGGCTCCGGTCGCTTCGCGACAGCACTGGCTGCTGGCGCTCGCCACACCTGCGCCCTGCTCGACGACGGCTCCCTCAAGTGCTGGGGCGGCAACTCCTCGGGTCAGCTCGGACTCGAAGACACCGACAATCGCGGCGACGACTCCGGCGAGATGGGAAGCAGCCTCCAGGACATCGACTTCGGCTCCGGTCGCCTGGCAGTGGCAATCGCTACCGGCAGCGCTCACACCTGCGCCCTCCTCGACGACGACTCCCTCAAGTGCTGGGGCGACAACTCCTCGGGCCAGCTCGGCCTCGGCGACACCGACCATCGCGGCGACGACTCCGGCGAGATGGGAAGCAGCCTCCAGGACATCGACTTCGGTTCCGGTCGCCTGGCAGTGGCAATCGCTACCGGCAGCGCTCACACCTGCGCCCTCCTCGACGACGACTCCCTCAAGTGCTGGGGCAACAACTCCTCCGGCCAGCTCGGCCTCGGCGACACCGACCATCGCGGCGACGACTCCGGCGAGATGGGCAGCAGCCTCCAGGACATCGACTTCGGCTCCGGTCGCATTGCCAGGGCGCTGGCTGCCGGCGCGAGCCACACCTGCGCCTTGCTCGACGACGAGTCGCTCAAGTGCTGGGGCGAGAATGCATCTGGCCAGCTCGGCCTCGAAGACACTGACAATCGCGGCGACGAGTCCGGCGAGATGGGCAGCAGCCTCCAGGACATCGACCTCTGGTGAACGTGGAGCGCGACGGGCGCTTGCTGGACACACGAAGGAAACGTCGGTCGAGCGTTGTGGCAGGCCTTGGCTCATCGAGCAAAACTCCAGACGAAATGATGCCTCTTGCCCGATGGAATCATGAGCCACTAACCTCACGCTCCAGGGGTAAGCGGGAGACCAGCAATGATTCCTTTGATGGGCTGGCGCGGCCAGCCGATGAGACGACGTCGCACCTTCGGGGCCTGGCTCGCGCTGGTCGCGCTCCCGCTCGCAGCGGCGAGCGCGTGCTTCGTGCCTGCGTTCGAGGGCGACGGGCGGAGCGAAGGCGGGGCGGGGGAAGGCGGGGCCGGAGGAACGGTGAGCTCGAGCGGAGGGAGCGCCGGAAGCAGCTCGACCGGGGGCGAGTCGACCGGGGGAATGGCGCCGACCCTGGACGGGCCTTGCGCGCAGAGCGGCGATCGAGCCTGTGACGCGAGTGACAGCAAGTCGACGCTGATCTGCTCCCAGGGCTCCTGGCAAAGCAGCGGCACCTGCTCCACCTCCGAGGCTTGCGAGCCCGAAACGGGACTGTGCGCGGACATCGTCCCGGGCTGTGCCGAGCGCGAACCAGGCGATCGGTACTGCTCGAGCGATGTCGTGATGGAGTGCGGTCCCAATCTGGTGAGCGAAGCCGTCATCGAGGAATGCGTGGGACACTGTGTTTCCAGCACCTCGAGTGCTTCCTGTGCCCCGCCCAATTGTGGGGACGGCTACCCCGATCCCGACGAGGACTGCGACGACGGCGACGACGACAACGACGACGGGTGTACCGAGCTCTGCCAGGCTCCCTTCTGTGGGGACGGCTTCACGCAGACCGGTGAGGGTTGCGACGAGGGCAGCAGCAACGACAACGAAGGCTCGTGCACCGCGGCCTGCATCCCGGCCGCGTGCGGAGATGGCTTCGTGCAGGCCGGCGAGGCCTGTGACGAAGGTGCCGACAACGGAGCTGCTGGCGGATACGCCTGCCCGAGCGACTGCCTGGTCCGAGTTACTCACGTGGCCGCAGGAGCGGAAATGAGCTGTGCCCAGCACTCGTCGGCACGGATGAAATGCTGGGGCCGCAACCAGTATGGCCAGCTCGGACTTGGCGACATCGACTCGCGGGGCGACGGACCGGATGAAATGGGTGAAAACCTCCCGGTGGTCGACCTCGGCTCCGGGCGCTTCGTGAAAGCCATGGCTCCTGGAAATTCCTTTACTTGCGCCGTGCTCGACGACGATTCCGTCAAGTGCTGGGGCCAGAACACTCAGGGCCAGCTCGGCCTCGGCGATCCAGCCCATCGCGGCGACGGGCCCGCAGAAATGGGCGACGCGCTCCCCGCCGTCGACCTCGGCTCGGGGCGCTCCGCCAAAGCGGTAGGAGGAGGGTACTTGCATGCGTGCGCCCTGCTCGATGACGACTCCGTCAAGTGTTGGGGCGGCAACAGTCAAGGCCAGCTTGGGCTCGGCGATACGACCCTGCGCGGCACGGCGCAGGGTCAAATGGGCGATGATCTCCTGCCCGTCGACCTCGGGCCTGGACGCTCTGCCAAGGCCCTGGCCGTCGGCAGCTACCACGCCTGCGCGCTGCTCGACGACGACTCCGTCAAGTGTTGGGGTCAGAACGGTCAGGGCCAGCTCGGCCTCGGCGATGCGGGCAACCGCGGCCTCCAGCCGGGCCAGATGGGTGGCAACCTGCCCCCCGTCAACCTCGGCTCCGGGCGCTCCGCCAAGGCTCTGGCTGCCGGCGGCTACCACACCTGTGCTCTGCTCGACGACGACTCCGTCAAATGCTGGGGCCAAAACGGCTACGGCCAGCTCGGACTGGGCGACACGAGTTGGCGGGGTGATGGGCTGAACGAGATGGGCGACAGTCTCCTGCCTATCGACCTCGGCCCTGGACGCAGCGCCAAGGCCATAGCTCTTGGCTACTACCACACGTGTGCTTTGCTCGACGACGACTCCATCAAGTGTTGGGGCTTCAACGAGTACGGCCAGCTCGGCCTCGGTGACCCCGACAATCGTGGTGATGCGGCAGGCGAGATGGGCGATAGCCTTCCGGCAGTCGCTCTTGGTTCGGGGCGCTCCGCCAAGGCACTCGCTACCGGGGTCTACCACACCTGCGCCCTCCTCGACGACGACTCCGTCAAGTGCTGGGGCTGGAACGGTTACGGCCAGCTGGGACTGGGCGACGGGGACATCCGCGGCGACGAGTCGGGCGAGATGGGCAGCAGCCTCCAGGACATCGACCTCTGGTGACAAAGGGAAGCGGGCGGCGCTCACGCGCCGCCC